>Ga0209158_1000307_pt1 | contig 37585 bp, 37 predicted proteins | sample GraSoiAngelo_140_FD_185897 | JGI IMG/M metagenome (GOLD analysis project Ga0209158, IMG submission 185897) | Grasslands soil microbial communities from the Angelo Coastal Reserve, California, USA - 14_0929_12_30cm (SPAdes) (version 2) | ecosystem: Environmental > Terrestrial > Soil > Grasslands ...
GCCAACACGCGCGCGGCCCGCGTGAACGCGGTGGCGTCGTCCAGCGCGACGACGCAGCCGTCAGGCGAAGGCCCGAGCGACGCAATCTGCACCCGGATCTGTCGCCCCCCCACGTCGAACTCGCGCTCCGCGATGCGCTCTCCCTCGCGCCCTGCGCCCGTACCGGCGGCGAGGAACTCGCTCACCGCGTTCCATACGGGGAGCCACTCGGACGACGCCGTCCGGGGGAGCAAGTTGCCGGGCTCGAGCTGTGTCCCGAGCAGGTCCGCCGCGCGGGGATTGGCCATCGTCACGCGCAACTCCTCGTCCACGGCGATCACGCCGGTCGCGACGTTCGCGAGCACCTGGGCCGTCCGGTGGCGCGCCTCCTCCAGCGCCGCCTGGCTCTTGTGCACGTCCGCCGCCATGCGCTCGAACGCCGACATGACCGGCTGGAACTCGCGCAGCGCCCCGGGCGGAAACGCGGGCAGCGGCGCGCTCTGGCCCAGCGCGACCGCGGCATCCCGCAGGGCGGCCACCGGGCTGGCGAGGCCGCGCGCCACCACGCCGGCGAGCGTGACCGCGGCGACCAGACCGACCAGAATGGCGAGGACCAGGGCGAGCGTCAGATCCTCGAGCGGCTGGCGGACGCGCTCGTCGTCCACCAGCTGCGGCGCGGCGAGAATCGCCTGCGCCCGCGGCGCGCCGGCCACCACCACCCTATACCCCACCCGCACCGGTCGTCCGGCGGTGCTCCCGTCGGCGCTGACTTCCAGCTCGTCACGCAGGGCCAACCGCACGAACACGTCCGGAGCGAGGAACGGATCCGCCAGCCCGAGCTCATCGAGCACCGGTGCGCTGGTCGCGGTCAACACGCCGTCCTGATACAGCCAGAGGTCGGCATCGAGCCGGTTAGCGAGCTCGCTGATCGCGCGATCGACGTTGGTCGCCCGGTCCGACACGGAGGCGCCCGCCGTGGTGGCGGCGTCGCGCAGGGTCTGACGGATGAGCAGGTCGCCGTCCTGGCGGGCATCGTCACGGAGCTGCGCAAAGCTCCACAGTGCGAACGCCATCACCGGCACCACGAAAAAGCCGGCCAGTGTGGCGGTGAGCCGCACCCGGTAACTGGTGCGGAGCGCCGCGAGAACGGGCGGCAGCCGCGGTCGCCCCCCGTCGACGAGTAACAGGCTGGCGAGCCAGACCGCGCCGAGCAGCACCGCGTCCAGGACGACGACCAGAGCGCCGCGCACCAGCAACGCCCGCGGCTGGAGGTCGACCCGCAGGTGGAGGTGCCGCACACCGTCGGGCAGCTCGACGCGCCGCTCGCCTCGCACCGACCATCCGGTGCGCGTCCAGATGACCCGAGCGCTCTCGGCCGGCGGGCCGGGGCTCGGGAGCGACAACGAGGGGACGTATGGGAGTCCCGCGCCGACCTCGCCCTGGAGAAACTGCGCCACACGGTCCGCCGGGATGAGCAGCGTGCGGGGACCCACGCCCACGGTGAGCACGTCGCCCGACGGGAGCGGCGCGACGAGCACATTATGAACACCCGGCACGCGCGGCAGGCGCTCAACGCGCGGGCCGTTCCGCGTCTCGGGAGAGCGTACCAGAGCAGCCACTAGCGGGGGCGGCAGGTCGAGCCGCGCCAGACGGAGCTCGGCCACGGGGTCGCCGGTGCGTGTCCAGACCGCGAGACTCGCGGGATAGTCCTCGCCGGCGAGAGGCGACTTGAGCCAGAGTGCGTACAGCTCTCCTGCCGTGCGCGGCGCGGGCACTGGCAACTCGTGACCCATGCGCTCGAGCAGCGCAACCGCAGGCGGGTCGTCCGCGCGACCCAACCCCGCGGCGTCACGCTCGGCGAGACCGAGACGACCTTCGACCGCCGCGCCCCAGGTGACGAGCGCGGCGGCCGTGCCGGCAACGGTGGCGATGCCGCACACCGCCCAGCGACTCGGTGCCGGCACCAGCACACCCACCAGGGCCGGGAGCCAGACGAACGTGTACCACTCGGGCCAGGCGCCATAGGGCTGCCACAGCCACAGGCCGGCGAGCGCCGCGAGCACCGCCCACGCGCAGGCAGCGGGGAGAGTCCACGGAACGCCGCGCGGCTCCGCGGTGCCGCGCACCAAGGCCGCCGCCCAAACCACCAGCGCCATGCTGGCCGCCGCCACCGCGAGTTGCCACGAGATCCACAAGCCGAAGCTCACGCCGCCGGCGGGAGGCGCGATGCCGCGACCGAAATAGCGTACCACGTAAGGAGCGGCGAGCACGAGCACCGCCGCCGCAGACAAGCTCCACCAGCGCCGCGCGACCCCGCCACGCCACCGCAGTGCCGCCGCGAGCAGCAGCACGAGCCCCAGTACGACGAGCGACCCTGCGGAGGCGCTGAACATGCCAAGCATTGGCCGATAGAACAGGGCGGACGAAAACAGGCTCGCCAGCCCGAGCGCGGAGCCGAGCGGCGCCCGCATCAGACACCAGGCCGCGGCCAGGACGACCAGCCACCGCGACCGCCCCGGCGGCGCGACCATAAAGAGGAAGAGGAGCGCCGCGGCGAGCGCCGCGCCGGCCCGCCCGGCGGCGCGATGCAACGCGGTGAGCTTCGCGTCACCCTGGGACGGCGGGATCGGCTGCACGCTGAACAACGTGCGGCCGTCGGGCGTGGTGTAGTCGAAGACGGTGGAGTCGACCGGGGCGAGGTGTGGAGTGTAGAATCGCAGCGTCACGCCATGGCGGCGCGCGAACAGTGCGCTCACCGCCCCGTCCCGGTCGCGCGCAGCCGGCGCTGCGTCGATCAGGACCGATCCCACGGCGGTGCCGCCGGCCTGTGTCTGGCGCCGGGCCTCGAGCGACACGTAGAATGGGGTGATGACGGCGCGCAATGTGTCGCTCGAGGCTACCGTGTCCCGAGTGGGGACGAACCGGTGGCGGCCGGCCCAAGCGACGGGCTCCCCGTCGGCGCCGAGGATGACGACGCCGCGCTCCACTCCCGGCGCTTGGCCCCGCGCCTCCATCGCAACCTCGAGCTGCTCGAAGGCCGCGTCCCGCGGCAGGAGGGCGGCCCTCATGCCGCGCGCGGCGAGGCGCCGGGCTTCGGCCACCGCCGCCGCGAGCGCGCCACGCAGCTCGGCCGAGTCCCGAGGGACGAGTTCTGCCCGGACCTCGGTCCAGCAGCACTCGATCCGCCGCACCTCGCGCACGCCGGCGACGACGACCACGCCGAGCAGCAGAGACGCCAGCGCGGCGAGGCCTGAAGCGATGGTCCGAGGACCGCGCACCACGACCAAGCCAGCGGTCGCGAGCCCCGCCACCCCCGCAGTCCACGCCCACGACCCGGCGTTCCCGTGGAGCCACTCCGCCACCGCCACGGCGGCGGCGCAGCCCGCGATCAGGATATGAAGGCGCCGCGGCGTTCCCGTGGAGCCACTCCGCCACCGCCACGGCGGCGGCGCAGCCCGCGATCAGGATATGAAGGCGCCGCGTCATTTGAAGACCCTAGTGGCGGACGAAGTCCGCTTCATCCTCGAGCGCGATTCCCGCCTCCTGGTGCCGGTGGGCACCTGCGAGCAACACGGGCCGCACCTGCCGTTGGGATGCGATACGATCATCGTCGAGCGGCTGGCCGACGATCTCTCCGCCAGCTTCGACATCCTGCGCGCCCCGACGATCGAATACGGCGTGAACACCGCCACCCAGCGGCCGTACGCCGGCAACGCCACGGTGCGCCGCAAGACCCTGCACCGCTGGATGAACGATCTGCTCGGGTCCTGGGAGCAGACCGGCGTCGACGCGTTCATCATCCTCACGGCGCACGGCCACGACCCGCACCAGGAGGCGCTCTCGACCCTGCGGACGCGGCGCGCCCGGGTATTCACGGTGGACGTGTTCGCCCTCGACTTCGGCGGCCACCTCGCCGACCCGGACGGCCCGATGCACGGCAGTGAGCTCGACACCTCGCTGCTGCTCTACCTCGCGCCGCAGCTGGTGCGCATGGAGCGCGCCCAGGACTTCGTCCATCGCGGTGCCATGCGCTCGCTTCCCGAACGGTCTCCCGGCTCGCTCGGGCGACCGACGCTCGCTACTCGGGAAAAGGGCGAGCGCTTGTACAAGATGATTTACGAGCGCATCGCGACGCGAGTCCTCGGCGCCCCGGTCCCGCCGGCTCCATGACCGCGCTGCTGCTCACGCTGCTCGCGCTGCAGGCGCCGCTCGACGAAGGCACGTTCCTCATCCGTCAAGATACCGCGGAGATCGGCCGAGAGGCGTTCCGGCTCACGGCGGCCCGCGGCGGTGCGGGATGGACGCTCGCGTCCACGGTGCGGTACGACCGCAGCCGGCCCATCGTGGTCCTCAATCCGATCCTCGAGATCGGCGCGGACTCGCTGCCGGCCAGTCTCGAATTCTCCGTGGCCGATCCGCGCGAGCCGCTCCGCGTTCTGGGCCAGCTGTCGCACGGTCGATTCACGGTGCGGCTGCTCGGGCGTCTGACCGAGCGCGCCCGGGAATTCCCGGCTCCGGCGCCCGTCGTCGTGCTCGACGACTCGGTCTTCGTCCTGTACCTCCTCGCCGCGTGGCGGGCGGCCCCGAATCCCACATCGGTGACGGCGATCTTTCCGCGCGGCGGGCACCGCGAGGTCGTGGTGGTCCAGGACCTGGGGGTCGAGGCCACGACTGTGAATCGAGCCGCCGCGTCGCTGCGCCACGTCACGGTGACGGCTGGTCCCGAGCGGGTGGTGCAGCTCTGGCTGGACCGTGCCGGCCGGCTGCTCAAGGTCGAGGTGCCCTCGCGCCGCCTCACCGCGGAGCGCGCGCCCGCCTCCTGACCCCTTCGACCGGAGGCGCTTTGGGGGTTAGATTCCCGCGCAGTCCAGCTCGCTAGTCACAAGTCGAAACCCGTAACGTGCGGCCCGCGTATGAGGTGACGACCTCACGACCGGTCCAAGGGAACCTCATGAAGCACTTGCTGTTGTCCGTCGGGCTCGCGGTCTGTCCGACACTCTCCGTCACCCAGCAACCCGCCCCTGCGAACCTCTCTCTCGCCGACGCCCTGGCGCTGGCGCGCGCGCACAACCCGCTCTACCGACAGGCGCTGCACGACCGAGCCCCGGCCGGGTGGGCGGCTCGGAACGCGTGGTCCAGCACGTTCCTGCCCACGCTCACGGCCTCGGGCGGCCTCGGCTACTCCGGGTCCGGCCAACAGCGGTTTCTGACGGCCAACTTCTCGCAGAACGTTTCCACGCTGTCGTCGAACTACGGCCTGTTCCTCGACTGGGCGCTGAACGGACAGACGGTCACGCAGATTCCGCTGAAGCACGCCCAATTGAGCGCCGCCGACGCGGACGTAGCGGGCGCCGAGTCGAATCTGATCACCGGCGTGACGCAGCAGTACTTGAGCGTGCTCCAGGCCCGCGACAACGCCGACGTGGCCCGCAAGGAGCTCGACCGCAACGAGCAGTTCCTCAAGCTCGCGCAGGCGCGGTACGACGTCGGTCGCGCATCGCTGATCGATGTCCGCCAGGCGCAGGTAGCCCGGGGACAGGCCGAGGTCGCCTTGCTGCGGGCGGAGACGGGGCTGCAGCTCGAGAAGCTGCGACTGTTCCAGCAGATCGGCGTCACGCCGCCGACCGACATCGCGACGGTGCAGCTCACCGACACGTTCGCGGTCCAGACGCCGGCGTGGCAGCTCGGCGACCTGTTGACGATGGCCGAGGGTCAGAATCCGGCGCTCAAGGCGCTGCGGGCACGCGAGGGCGCCGCCCGCTGGGGCGTCCGTGCCGCCACAGGCGCGTACACGCCGAGCGTCTCCGTGTCAGCCAGCTGGTCGGGGGTCACGCGCGTACACGCCGAGCGTCTCCGTGTCAGCCAGCTGGTCGGGGTTCACGCAGAAGCTGTCCGACATCAACCCGACGATCGCGGCGGCGCAAGCCAACGCCGCTGCCAACATCGCGGAGTGCCAGTTCGAGAACGACTCGGTCTTCGCGCGCTTGAACCCGCCGCTGACAGCACGCAACTGCAGCAACCTGTTCGCCTTCACGCCGCAGCAGGCGCAGGCGATCCGCGACCAGAACGCGGCGTACCCGTTCAACTTTACGCCGCAGCCGTTCCAGGCGCGCCTCACGGTCAGTATCCCGTTGTGGGGCAACTTCTCCCAGCCGCTCCAGGTGTCGCAGGCGAAGGCGCAACAGCAGGACCTGGAGGAATCGGTGCGGGCGCGCGGGCTCCAGGTGCATACGGAGGTGAGCCAGGCATACCTCACCGTCACGACCGCCTACCGCACCATCGCGATCCAGGACACGAACCGCACGGCGGCGCGCGAGCAGCTGCAGCTCGCCACCGAGCGCTATCGCGTCGGCTCGGGGACGTTTTTCGAGCTGCTGGACGCGCAGGTGGCGCAGCTGCGGGCGGAGAGCGACTATGTGAACGCCGTCTACGAATATCACAAGGCGGTCGCCGCGCTCGAGGCGGCGGTGGGCCGGCCGCTGCGGGGCGGTGGGCCGGCCGCTGCGGTAACGAGAGGACGCCACAGACATGTCCAAGCGTAACAAGGTGCTGGTGGGAGCCGGGGCGGCGGTGCTGATCGTGGGGCTCGTGGTGATCAGCGCGGGCGCCCGGCGCGACCGCGGCGCGGAGGTCCGCTTCGAGAAGGCGAGCCGTCGCGACCTGGTCGCCGCCGTCACCGCGAGCGGCAAGATCCAGCCGAAGAAGAAGGTCGACATCTCGGCCGATATCACGGGGCGCATCACCCGGATCGCGGTGCGCGAGGGCGACCTAGTCACCAAGGGGCAGTTTTTGCTACAGATCGACCCGACGATTTACCAGGCGAACTTGCAGCAGTCCGAAGCGGTCCTCGCGTCGTCGCAGGCGGCGGCCGTGCAGGCCAAGGCCAACCGCGACCAGGCCGACCGCGCACTGGGGCGCACCAAGGACCTTCACACGCAGAACCCCAACCTGGTCTCGCAGGAGCAGCTCGAGCAGGCCCAAACGGCGTTCGACATCGCGGAAGCGAACCTGACGGCCGCGCAGCGCCAGGTGGACCAGGCCCGCGCCGCGGTGCGCTCGGCCAGCGACAACCTCCGTAAGACGACGCTGCTGGCGCCGATGGCGGGCCGCGTGACCCGGCTCTCAGTCGAAGAGGGGGAGGTCGCCGTCCCGGGAACGTTCTCGAAGGACGTCGGCCTGCTGCTGACGATCTCCGACCTTTCGGTGATCCAGGTGAAGGTCAACGTGGACGAGACCGACGTGGTGCGACTGCACCTGGGCGACTCGGTGGAGGTGACGATCGACGCCTTCCCCGACACGACGTTCAGGGGGCGTGTCACGAAGGTCTCCAACAGCGCGATCCTCACGGCCGCGGCATCGGCGCCCGGCACCAACACCCAGGCGGTCGATTACCAGGTGGAGATCACCTTGACCAACCCGCCCGGCGACGTGCGGCCGGACCTCTCGGCCACGGCCCGCATCGTGACCGACACGCGCAAGCAGGCGCTCTCGATCCCGATCATCGCGCTCACGGTGCGCGAGAACAAGCCGGTGTCCACGGAGAATCGGCCGGTGGACACCACGACCGCGCGCAAAAAGAAGGAAACGGAGGGGGTCTTCGTGGTAAACAAGGGGACCGCCACGTTTCGGCCGGTCAAGGTCGGGATCGCCGGCGACGAATACTTCGAGGTGCTCGACGGCCTGAAGGAAGACGAAACGATCGTCGCCGGGCCGTACCAGGCGATCCGCGACCTGAAGGACGGCGCGCGCGTGCGCCCGGCGAAACAAGCGGCGGACACGGCGAACAAGATCGTGAAGAAGACCGCATGACGGCCCTGCAGCCGTTCCGTACGGGCGACACCCCGCTGCCCGATATCGTGATCCTGACCCACAAGCTCGCGCGCGACTACGACATGGGGGGGGAAGTGGTGCGCGCGTTGCGGGGCGTCAGCCTGCAGATTCGCAAGAACGAGTACGTCGCCGTCATGGGGCCATCGGGGTCGGGCAAGTCGACGTTCATGAACCTGATCGGCTGTCTGGACACGCCCACGGCGGGGGAATACTGGCTGAACGGGCAGAAGGTGAGCGATTTGTCGGACGACGAGCTGGCCCGTATCCGGAACAAGGAGATCGGATTCGTCTTCCAAACGTTCAACCTGCTACCGCGCGCGACGGCGCTGCACAACGTGGAGCTGCCGCTGATCTACGCCGGGCTGCCCGCCCGCGAGCGCCGCGAGCACGCCGCCCGGGCGCTCACCAGCGTCGGGCTGGGCGACCGAATGGACCACCGGCCCAACGAGCTGTCGGGCGGCCAGCGCCAGCGCGTCGCGATCGCCCGCGCCCTCGTGAACGAGCCCTCGATCCTGCTCGCCGACGAGCCCACCGGGAACCTCGACTCGGCCACCAGCGCGGAGCTGATGCAGGTGTTCCGCGACTTGCACCACGGGGGCCAGACGATCGTCATGGTCACGCACGAGCACGACATTGCGGCTCACGCGGCCCGCGTCGTGACGCTGCGCGACGGCGTGATCGCCACGGACCAGCTGCAGGCCGCCTAGGGTGCCCTTCTTCGAGGCGCTGCGGCTCGCGCTCCAGATGATCCGGGCGCAAAAGCTGAAGAGTGTGTTCTCGACGATCGGCGTCTTCATCGGTGTCACGTTCCTGATCGGCGCCTGGTCGGTCGTGAACGGCATGAATCGTTACATGACCGAGAAGTTCGCGGGCACCCTGGTGGGCGTGAACACTTTTCACTTACGCCGCTCACCCAACGTGAACTTCGACGTCCAGGACTCGGTGTGGCGGTCGTGGCGCCGGCGGCCCCGCATCAAGTTCGCCGACGCGAATGCGGTGACGAAGAGCCTGACCGTCCCCGTGGTGACGGCGTGGTACTCCGAGGACCGCGGCAGCGTCGAGTACAACGGCAAGGTCGCGAAGGACATCACGCTGGAGGGAGCAACCGAGCGGTACTTCGACATCATGAACTTGACGATCGGCGACGGCCGCCCGTTCACCCCCCAGGAGTCGAAGGCCGGCACGACGGTCGTGGTGCTGGGATACGACCTGGCGCACAAGCTGTTCCCGGACGTGAACCCGATCGGTCACAGCGTGCGCATCCACGGGATCCCGTACCGGGTGATCGGTGTGGTGGAGCGCCAGGGCAACCTGCTCGGCATCTCGCTCGACAAGTTCGTCGTGGCTCCCGCGCTCTCACCCATCCAGCGCGAGGTGAACCCGCCGGGGGTGGTCGACGCGTTAATCGTGAAGGCCAACTCCGAGCCCGAGATGCGGGAAGCGATGAACCAGACCGAAGCCATCATGCGCAGCCGGCGGCACCTGCGCCCGCGGCAGGACGACAACTTCGCGATGGAAACGTCGGAAGGCGTGCTGGACTTCTGGAACAAGTTGAGCCGCATTCTCTACGCGGTCGGGCCCGGCCTCGTGGGCATCGCGCTCGTGGTGGGCGGCATCGTGATCATGAACATCATGCTGATGGCGGTGGCCGAGCGGACCCGGGAGATCGGGATCCGCAAGTCGCTGGGGGCGCGCCGGCGCGACATCCTGCGCCAGTTCCTCGCCGAAGCGACCGCACTGGCGACGGTGGGTGCGGCGCTCGGGATCGTCACCGGCGTCGGGTTATCGGTGCTGCTGCAGGCGGTCAGCCCGCTCCCGGCCTCCGTCTCCCCGTTCTCGATCGTCCTCGGGGTGGTCGTGGGCGGCGGCGTGGGCGTGGTCGCCGGCGTGTACCCCGCGAGCCGCGCCGCCCGCCTCGACCCCATCACCGCCCTGCGCCAGGAGTGACCCCGTGACCCCGCTGCTCGAAGGCGTCGGCATTGCGCTGGAGTCGCTGCGGGCCCACAAGGCGCGGGCCGCGCTCACGATCCTCGGTGTCGCGATCGGCGTGATGGTCGTCATGGTGATCGGGGCGATCGTCAGCGGCTTCAATAAGGGCGTCGCCGACATGCTGGAGCAATCGGGACCGAAGACGTTCTGGGTCGGGCGTTTCTTTTCGGGCGGCGTCAACATCTCCGACGGCTCGGACGAGATGAGCCCGTGGCGTCACAACCCGCCGATCTCGCTCGCCGACGCCCAGACCATCGCGCGCCTGCCGAGGGTGAGCTGGGTGGCCCTGGACGAGGGCGGACAGGCGGACGTCACGTTCGGCGCCAAGACCCAGCACAGCGTGCGGATCTTCGGACGGAGCGCGGCGTGGCCCAACGTGGCCGGCGGCGACGTTTCGCCGGGCCGCTCCTTCACCGAGGTGGAGGACGCGGCGGCCGCCCAGGTTGCCGTCGTCAACCAGAAGCTGGCCGAGCTGTTGTTCGACCGAATCGACCCCGTCGGCCAGCGCATCCACATCCAGGGCGTGCCGTACACCGTCATCGGCGTGTTCAATCCGCCGCCACAGCTGTTCGGTGGCCAGCCGTCCCCCGAAGCGATCATCCCCCACGGCGCGCTCATCAAGTACGTGCGCTACTGGAAGGGCTGGATGGACCTGCTGGTCGGCCCCGCGCCGGCCGCGACGACCGCCGAGGCCATGGAGGACGTCACCGAGGCGTTGCGGCTGCGGCGCCATCTACGCCCGGGCCAGGACAACAACTTCGCGGTCGTGAGCCAGGAGAAGTTCCTCGAGAAGCTCAACAGCATGACCCTGATCATCCGGTTCGTGCTGTTCATTCTCTCCGCGGTCGGGTTGATCGTGGGCGGCGTGGGGGTGATCGCGATCATGATGATCTCGGTCACCGAGCGCACCCGCGAGATCGGCGTGCGTAAGGCGCTGGGGGCCACGCGCCGCGAGATCCTGTGGCAGTTCCTGGTCGAGGCGGCGACGCTCACCCTGGTCGGCGTCGTGGTGAGGATGATCGGTGGCGGCCTCGCCGCCGTGGTGCTGGCCCTCGCCACGCCCATTCCGGCGCATGTGCCGCTCGGGTCGGTCGTGGTGGCGCTGATCGTCGCGGCGCTCACGGGCGTCCTGTTCGGGCTGTACCCCGCGAGCAGAGCCGCGCGGCTGGATCCGGTGGAAGCCCTGCGTTACGAGTAGATGCCCTTCTTCGAGGCCATCCGCCTCGCCTTGCAGACCATCCGGGCGCAGAAGCTGAAGAGCGCTTTTTCCATCGTCGGCGTGTTCATCGGCGTGATGTTCCTCATCGCGGTCGTCTCCGTCGTGCAGGGGATGAACCGCTACATGACGGACAAGTTCGCCGGCACGATCCTCGGCGTGAACACGTTCCGGCTCCGGCAGTTCCCCGACGTGCAACTCGGCAACATCACGGACTCCACGTGGCGGGTGTGGCGCCGGCGCCCGCGTGTGACCTACGACGACGCGCAGGCCGTGGCGCGCGGCGTGACGATCCCCGTGCTCGCGGCGTGGGAGTCGAATACCCGGGCGGCGCTCATCGCCGGCCGGAAGCAGGCGAAGGACGTGCAGGTCACGGCGGCAACGGAGCTGTATTTCGACATCCGCTCCCTCCGCGTCGAGCAGGGCCGCGCCTTCACCGCTCAAGAGGTGGAGGCCGGCGTGCCGGTCCTCGTGTTGGGACACGAGCTGGCGGACAAGCTGTTCGAGGGCCAGGACGCCATCGGCCGCGAGGTGAAGATTTTCCAGCTCCCCTACCGCGTGATCGGAGTCGTGGAGAAGCAGGGCAACCTGTTCGGGCTCTCGCTCGACAAGTTCGCGGTCGTGCCGGCGAGCGCGCCACTCAAGCGCTACGTCAACCCGCCGCGCGTGGTGGACGCGCTGGCGGTGAAGGCCAATTCGCAGGAGGATATGCGGGAGGCAATAGCGCAGGCCGAAGCGCTGATGCGGAGCCGCCGTCACCTGCGGCCGCGCGAACCGGACGACTTCGCGCTGGAAACGGCGGACGAGGTGCTCGATTTCTGGGGTAAGATCAGCCGCGTGTTGTTCATCGCGCTCCCGGGTCTCGTCGCCATCTCGCTGGTCGTTGGCGGGATCGTGATCATGAACATCATGCTGATGGCGGTCGCCGAGCGCACGCGCGAAATCGGAATCCGGAAATCGCTCGGCGCCCGACGGCGCGACATCCTGCGGCAGTTCCTGGTCGAGGCCACCACGCTCGCCACCGTCGGCGCCGCCAGCGGCGTCGCCCTGGGACTCGCGCTCGCCAGCGCCGTGGCGGCGACCACGCCCCTCCCGACCGCGGTGGCGCCCTGGTCGATCGTGGTCGGCGTCGTGCTCGGCGCCGGCGTGGGCATCATCGCCGGCGTGTATCCAGCGAGCCGCGCGGCGCGCCTCGACCCGATCGCCGCCCTGCGGCACGAGACATGACCGGCCTGTTCGAAGGGGTCGGCATCGCGCTGGATTCGCTGCGCGGCAACAAAGGGCGGGCCGCGCTCACCATTCTCGGCGTCGCCATCGGCGTGATGGTCGTGATGGTGATCGCCGCGATGATCAGTGGAATCAACAAGAGCGTGTCGGGCATTTTCGAGTCGATCGCGCCGCGCACGTTTCTCGTCTGGCGCTTCTTCCAGGCCGGGGTCAATGTCTCGGACGGCTCCGACGAATCGAGCCCGTGGCGGCGCAATCCCCCGATCAGCGAGATCGAGGCCGACCGCATCGGGCAGCTCCCCTCGGTGCGCTACGTCACCCGCCGAGACGAGAGCTCCACAACCGTGGAGTTCGCCGATCAGCGGCTCGAGGCAGTCAACGTGGCGGGGCTGTCCGCGCAGTGGGTCGAAGTGAACGGCGGCGACGTGTATCCGGGCCGCACCTTCACGCGGCTCGAGGACCTCGCCAACAGCCCCGTTGCGGTCATCAACCGCAAGCTGGAAGACCAGCTGTTCCGCGGGCGGGACCCGATCGGCCACACGATCCACGTCGCCGGTGCACCGTTCACCGTGATCGGGGTGTACACCCCGCCTCCCAGCCTCTTCAGCGGCAGCACGCCGCCCTTCGTGGGGATTCCGCACGGCGCGTTCGCCAAGCACGTGCCCTACTTCAAGGGGTGGATGCGGCTGGCGGTCGCCCCAGCGCCCGGCTACAGCCAGCAGCAGGCGATGGACGAAGTGGTCGCGACGCTGCGCTCGCTCCGCGGCATGAAGCCGGGTCAGGAGAACACCTTCTCGATCGTGACGCAGGACAAGCTGCTCGATTCCTGGAACCGGGTGACGGGGATGTTCTTCCTCGTGATGCTCGTGCTCTCGTCGATCGGGCTGATGGTGGGAGGCGTGGGAGTCGTCGCGATCATGATGATCTCGGTCACCGAGCGCACCAGGGAGATCGGGGTTCGCAAGGCGCTCGGCGCCACGCGGCGCGCCATCCTGTGGCAGTTCCTCGTCGAGGCGTCGACGCTGACGCTGGTGGGCGGCGCGGCGGGCATGCTGGTGGGAGGCGGCGTCGCGTTCGCGATCTCTCGTGTCACCCCGATTCCCGCCAACGTGCCCCTGTGGTCGATCGCCGTCGCACTCGGCGCCTCGGCCCTGACCGGCGTGGGATTCGGTCTCTACCCCGCCAGTCGGGCCGCGCGGCTGGATCCAGTAGAAGCGCTGCGATACGAATAACCGGTAAGCGGCCGGGGAAGAGAGAAGGGGGAAGAGTGGTGACGGCCCCTTCGCTCTTCCCCCTTCCCCGGCTTCTTGCCGTTAGCTTCCCCGCCATGCAGTTGACCGAAGCCATCCTGCAAGCCCTGCAGACCGTGTGGAGCCACAAGCTGCGGTCGTTCTTTACGCTGCTCGGCATCATCGTATCCGTGGCGTTTCTGATCGCCGTCGTCGCCGTGATTCAGGGGATGAACGCGTACGTGCGGGAACGGCTCGCCGGAGCGATCGTGGGCGTGAACGCGTTCCAGATCCGGCGCGATCCGATCCAGGTGGGTTTCATCGACGACCTGGCGTGGAGCAGGATCCAGCGCCGCCCGATCATCGCCCCCCAAGACGTGCCCTATGTGGAGCGCGCCCTGCCGGACGCGCAAGCGATCGCCCTGCAGTCGGGATGGCCGACACCCACGGCGGACGTCGTGTGGCGCAACAGGACGATCGGCGACGCGTTCGTGTTCGGCGTCACCGCCCCCTATCAGATCGTGCAGGACTACCAGATCGCCGCGGGCGATCCGCTCACGGAGGTGGACGTGCAGCAGCGCCGCCTCGTGGCGATTCTCGGGTTTGACGTGGCGGAGAAGCTGTTCGACGAGGTCGCGCGGGCCGTCGGCCAGCGAGTGCGGGTGCGGGGTTGGACGTTCACGATCAAGGGCGTCATCGCGAAGAAGGGCACGGTGCTCGGGCAGTCGTGGGACGGGTTCGTGATGCTCCCCCTCACGACGTTCGAGGCACTGTACGGGCGCCGCCAGACGACGGTGATCTCCGTCAAGATGCCGGCGGCAGACCAGGTGGCCGAGGCCATGCTCCGGGCCGAGGAAGCCATGCGGATCGCACATCGGCTGCGGCCGGGCCAGGACGACGATTTCTCGGTGGATACGGCGGAGGGGCTCATCTCCTTCTGGCAGAGTCTCACCCGCGTCATCTTCACGGTCGTGCCGGCGGTGGTGGCCATCGGCATCGTCGTCGGAGGGATCGTGATCATGAACATCATGCTCATGAGCGTCACCGAGCGCACGCGCGAGATCGGGATTCGCAAATCCCTGGGCGCGACGCGGCGCGCCATCCGCCGCCAGTTCCTGGCCGAATCCGTGACCCTCTCGCTGGTGGGGGGCGTGCTCGGCCTCGCCGCTGGCATGACGCTCGCCGGGGTGGTGGGCGCGGTCACGCCGCTGCCCGCGCGGGTGACCGGATGGTCCGTCGGGGTCGCGCTGGGTCTGGGGCTCACGGTCGGCGTGCTGTTCGGAGTGTATCCCGCGACCCGCGCGTCACGGCTCGATCCCATCGCCGCACTCCGGGCCGAATGAGGCTCCACTCCGTCGGCGAGGGCTGGCTGATCGCGCTCGAGCAGCTGCGCGCCAACAAGGCCCGCTCGGGCCTCACGGTGCTGGGTGTCGTGATCGGGATCGCGACCGTGATGGCCATGGCCTCGATCGTCTCGGGGTTTCGCCAGCAGATCGTGCAGACCCTGGAGGTCGTCGGCCCGACGACGTTCCGCGTGCTGCGATTCTTCACGCAAACGCCCGTCAACCCCGACGCCCTTCCCCGCGAGATCCGGCAACGCCCGGTCCTCAAGCCGGAGGAGGCGGAGGCGATCGCCCGCCTCCCCGAGATCCACTACGCCGCGATCTGGACGCAACTGTTCCATCGGTTCGAGTACGGGGGCAGCCGCACCCAGACCCTCGCCCTGTTCGGCGCGGACGACCGCTTCATGGAGATCCTGGGCGGCGGCATCTCCCGCGGCCGGGTGTTCACTCCGGCCGAGCGCCGCACCGGGGCGCCCGTGATCATCGTGGAGCAGCGCACGGTGGACCGCCTGTTCGGGCCGCTCGATCCCGTGAACCGGCTGATCAAGGTCGGCGGCCGCCCCTTCCGGGTGATCGGCGCGTACCAGCGACCCACCAACATCTTTGAGCTCCCGGGCGCGCCGGAGATCGCCGGCATCGTGCCGTTCGAGACGGCGCGACGCAACTTCAAGTTCGACGAGGTGAACGGGTTGATCATTCTCGTGCGGCCGGTGGACGGCGTCGGCGTGCCCCGGGCGATGGACGCGGTCACGCTGCAGCTGCGCCGCATGCGGGGGATCCGGGTGGGCGAACCCAACAGTTTCGACCTGCTGACGTCGGACCAGGTGCTGAGCGTCTTCGACGGCCTCACCGCCGCGTTCTTCCTCGTCATGCTCGTGCTCTCGAGCATCGCGCTGATGGTGGGCGGCATCGGGGTCATGGCCATCATGATGGTCTCCGTCACCGACCGCACGCGCGAGATCGGGCTCCGCAAAGCGGTGGGCGCGACCCGCCGGGAAATCCTGTGGCAGTTCCTCGTCGAGGCCGCGACGCTCACGCTCATGGGCGGCGTGATCGGCATCGTATTCGGTCTCGCCGCGGGCGAAGTCCTCAAGTCGCTGCTGCGCTTCTCGACGACCGTCCCGCTGTGGAGCGCCGCTGTTGCGACCCTCGTCTCCATCCTCGTCGGCGTGGTCTTCGGTATCGTGCCCGCCAACCGGGCGGCGGGGCTGGATCCGGTTGAGGCACTGAGATACGAATGACCGGGAAAAGGCCTGGGAAGGTCGCGACCCTCGTCTCCATCCTCGTCGGCGTGGTCTTCGGTATCGTGCCCGCCAACCGGGCGGCGGGACTCGATCCGGTGGAGGCCCTCCGCTATGAGTGAGCAGCGTGTCGACTTGTTGGCGATCGCGGCGCACCGCGACGACGTCGAGCTGACGTGCGGCGGCACGCTGGCGAAGGCCGCGCAGGCAGGCCACCGCGTCGGCATCCTCGACTTGACGCAGGGCGAGACCGGGACGCGCGGCGATGCCGGCTCCCGGGCGGCCGAGGCGGAGCGCGCGGCGCGGGCGCTCGGCGTGCACCAGCGCCTCAACGCGCAGCTCCCCGATGCCCATCTGCAAAACGACGAGCCGTCGCGCGCCCGCGTGGTCGAGCTCGTGCGGGCGACCCGCCCGCGCGTCGTGATTCTGCCCTTCCCCATCGGCCGGCACCCGGACCATCGCATCGCCTCCGAGCTGGGGCGCGACGCCTGCTACCTGGCCGGGCTCGCCAAGTACGGCGGCGCGGGCGATCCCCACCGGCCCTTCAAGATTCTGTATGCGCTCGCGTACCGCGAAGATCCCGTGAAGCCGACGTTCGTGGTGGATATCTCGGCCACCTTCGACGTGAAGATGCAGGCGATCCGCTGCTACGCCTCGCAGTTCGACGGGGCCAGGGCAGCCGGCGAGATCTATCCCACCGGTCAGGATCTGTACGAGCTGATCCGCGTGCAGTCGGCCCACTACGGCTCGCTCATCCGCCGGCCGTACGGTGAGCCGTTCTTTTGTCACGAGACGCTGGAAGTGCAAGACGTGCTGCAGCTTGGCGTGCAGTCTCTGTAGTCGGTAGATTCCCCGCCAATGGCCAAGCGCCTGGTGTATCTCGACAACGCCGCCACGACGCCGGTGCGGCCCGAAGTGCTGGAGGCGATGCTCCCCTATCTCGGGAAGGACGCCTTCGGGAACCCGTCGTCTCCCCATCGGTTCGGGCGCGCGGCGCGCGCCGGCGTCGAAGAGGCCAAGCGCACGATCGCCCTGGCCCTGGGCGTCGAGCCCGGCCACGTGATCTTCACGTCGGGCGGCACCGAGGCGGACAACCTGGCGGTGATCGGGTCCGCGCTCGCGGCGCGCGACCGGGGCGGCCCGTTCCGCGTGGCGGTGACGGCGACCGAGCACAAGGCCGTGCTCGCGGCCGCGCACGCGGTGAAGCACCTGGGCGGCGACGAGGTCGTCCTTCCCGTCGACGCGTCCGGAGTGGTGGACGAGGCGGCCGTCGAGCAGGCGCTCGCGTCCGGCGTCGCGGTCGTGAGCGTCATGTGGGTCAACAACGAGGTCGGGACGATGCAACCGGTGGGGCGGCTCGCGGCGCGATGTTGCGAGGCGGACGTCCCCTTCCATACGGACGCCGTTCAGGCGATCGGCAAGGTCCCGGTCGCGCTCAGGGACATCGGCTGTACTCTCGTCACCATCTCCGGCCACAAGATCGGCGCTCCCAAGGGGATCGGCGCCTTGATCGTGCGCGACCGGCACGCGGTCGAGGCGATCATCCATGGCGGCGGCCAGCAGTTTGGGTTGCGGCCGGGCACGGAGAACGTGCCCGGGATCATCGGCCTGGGGCGGGCGGTGGAGCTCGCCGCCCACGAGCAGACGGAGTTCGCCGCCAGGGTGCGCGCGCTGCGCGACGAGCTAGAGCGGCGGCTGCTCGACGTCTTCCCCGACGCGGTGATCAACGGCGCGCGGGCCGAGCGGGCGCCCCACGTCGCGAACGTCTCGATCCCCGGGACCGATTCCGAAGCCCTGCTCATGCACCTGGACCTCGCCGGCATCGCCTGCTCGTCGGGCTCGGCCTGCAGCACCGGGGCCGTGGAGCCGTCCCACGTGCTCACCGCGATGGGCGTGCCGCGCGAGCTCGGCGTGGCGGCGTTGCGCTTCTCGTTCGGGAAGGACAGCGCGGCGGAGGACGTGGAGGTGGTGGCGGGTGCGCTGCCGGCGATCGTCGACAAGGTTCGCGCTTTGTCCGCGGTCCTGCACCGATGAACGACCGCGTGCTGGTCGCCATGTCGGGCGGGGTGGACTCGTCCGTGGCGGCCGCGTTGCTCGTGGAGGCCGGGTACGAGGTCATCGGCGCCACCATGAAGCTGTTCTGCTACGGTGATTCGGTCCCGGACCGCCCGTGCTGCTCGCTCGACTCGATCATCGACGCCCAGCTCGTGGCTCACAAGCTCGGTATTCCGCACTACGTGGTGAATCTGGAGGAGCGGTTCGGCCGCGACGTGATCGGCGACTTCGTGGCGGAGTACGCGCGCGGTCGGACGCCGATTCCATGTGTACGCTGCAACTCGTTCACGAAGTTTCGCGATTTCCTGCACCACGCCGATGCGCTGGACTGCGCCGCTGTGGCGACCGGGCACTACGTGATCACCCGCGACGGTGCACTGTACCGCGGCCGCGACGCCCAGAAGGACCAGTCGTACTTCCTGTGGGGGATCGACCGCGCCGTCGTCGCGCGGCTGCGCACGCCGGTGGGCGAGCTCACCAAGCGGGAGACGCGTGCCGTGGCCCGCCGGCTCGGGCTCGTCACCGCCGATAAGCCCGAGTCCGTAGAAATCTGCTTCGTCCCGGACGACGACTACGTCGGCGTGCTCGAGCGACACCTGCCGACGGACGCCCCGGCGCTGGCGCCCGGCCCGCTCGTCACCGTGGGTGGCGAGGTGGTGGGCGAGCACCGTGGGTTCGCGCGCTACACCATCGGCCAGCGGCGCGGGCTCCCCGGCGGTTTCGGGCGTCCGATGTACGTGGTCGCCATCCGGCCCGAGACGCGCGAAGTCGTGATCGGCTCGGGCGACGAGCTGTTCGGCCACGCTGTCGTGCTGGCCGAGCTCAACTGGCTCGCCGATCCGCCGGCGCCGGGAGCAGCGGTGCTGGTGCAGTGCCGCTATCGCGCCCGGCCCGTCCCGGCACGCGTCGGCCACGGCGCCGCCGGCACGCTGGCGCTCAAGCTCGCCGAGCCGGTGCGCGCCATCACGCCCGGGCAATCGGGCGCGCTGTACGACGCGGCCGGGCGCCTGCTCGGCGGCGGCGTGATTTCGTAGCGCGCGTCGGCCCCCCCTCCCGGCGCACCCGAACCCGGTGCGCGGCGTCACAGTACGAGCGGCGCGGCGCCGCTACGTTTGGCGACCCAGTCCATTTCCTTGCGATAACGGGAGGACGCAGCATGTCTGCATATCGTCGCACATGGTGGGCCATCGGCGCCGCCGCGCTCGTCGTGAGCGCCTGTAAGGACAGCACCGCCCCGCAACTGTCTAATCCTCAGCAGCTCGGCTCAGACCTGCAGATCGTTTCCAGCGTCTTCGACTCACCGGCCTTCCGGAGCTTCGGTGCGCTGGACAGCGCACCCGGGTCGCCGGTCGCGGCCTCGACTCCCGCAGGCGCGCTGCTGTCCGCCGCGAGCGTCGCGGCGCCGCAGACACCGCGCCAACCGTACGCCGACGCTCCGGCACGCCTGCAGGCCTTCCGGACGACGGCCGCGGCCTTCGGCGGGCGGCTGTCGGCCCAAGTGATCCCCTCCACGGTGTGGGGGAAGACCTACGTCTGGGACGTCAACGCCCACGCGTACGTTGAGGACCCCAGCCCGGCCGTGGCCGGCCCAAGCACTGGCGTGCGGCTGATCCTCTACGCCATCGACCCCATCACGCACCATGTGGTCGAGAGCCCCCTGACCCCGGTCGGCTACGTCGATCTGGTCGACCAGAGCTCGGGGAACACGAACCAGCTGGAGGTGATCGTCAAGGACGGGACTCCGCCGAACGGAACGACCTACGTCGACTATACGGTGAGCGCGACGGTGACGGGCTCCCCGCCCTCCAGCTTCGACGCGACCGCCGTGGGGTTCGTCACGGACGGCACGCGGCGCATCGACTTCAACGCCACGTTCTCGGCGACGAACCTCGCGACGGACAATCCGGATGCGCACGCCGTCGTTCATTGGGCGCTCAACAATCCGGCGCTCACCATCGACCTCGACGAGAAGGTGGACACGCCGAACGCAAATGAGGCGACGATCACGATCGACTTCACGTATGCGCACGCCGGCGAAACCGTGCACCTCACGGGCACGGTGACTGTGGTCAGCTCGCCCGGGTCAGTGACGGCTGATTTCGCGGTGTACGAGAATGGGGGCACGACACCGGTTGCCGTCATCCGCGGTACCGCCGATGCGACACACAACGGCATCACGATCACACATCAGGACGGCAGCCAACTCTCGCCAGGCGAGCTGGAGGCGCTCGATCAGCTGTTCCAGCTGCCGGAGCGGCTCGAGGAAGTGCTCGAGCACCTGGTCCAACCCGCCAAGCACTTCATGGGTGCCTGACGCGCCCTCCTCTCGCGATACTCGTCCCCCGTCGGGCTCTGGCCCGGCGGGGGTTTTCGCGGTATAACGAAGACTTGAAGATGGCCTACCGCCTCCTCGCCGACGCGGTCGTGCTGCTCCACACGGCGTTCGTGGGCTTCGTGGTGCTGGGCGGGTTCCTCGCCTGGCGCTGGAGCCGCATCGCCTGGCTGCACGTCCCCTGCGCCCTGTGGGGTGCCGTGATCGAGTACCAAGGCTGGGTTTGCCCGCTCACGCCGCTCGAAAACGCGTTGCGGCGCCGGGCGGGGCTCGCGGGGTACGCCGGCGGGTTCGTCGAGCACTACGTCCTCCCCGTGCTGTATCCCGCCGGACTGACGCGGCCGACGCAGGCGCTGCTGGGAACGCTCGTGGTGGTCGTCAACCTGATCGCCTACGGAGTGCTGCTGCGCCGCGCGCTCCGGGGAGGGTGAACCCCATGCCGACACGCCGCCACTTCGTCGAGTCGCTGGTCACCGCGGGGGCCGCGGTTCCGGCCCTCACGAATGACGGGCTCGACCGGCTGCGCGGGCTGGCGCGCCGCGTGTCCGGTCGCGCGCTCGCCGACGTCGCCCGCGACGAAGACTTCTGGCTCCAGGTCCAGCAGGCGTTCACCCTCGACCGCACGCTCATCAACCTGAACAACGGCGGCGTGAGCCCGAGCCCGCGGGTGGTCCAGGAGGCAATGCGGCGCTACCTCGACTACTCCAACACGGCGCCCGCGTACACGATGTGGCAGATCCTCGAGCCCGAGATCGAGGCGGTACGGCGCCGCCTTGCGGCGAGCTTCGGCTGCGATCCCGAGGAAATGGCGATCACCCGCAACGCGAGCGAGGCGCTCGAGACCGTGCAACTGGGGATCCCGCTCGAGCGCGGGGACGAGGTGCTCACGACGACGCAGGACTACCCGCGCATGCTGACGACGTGGCACCAGCGGGAGCGACGCGAGGGGATCGTGGTCAGGGAGATCACCTTCCCCGTTCCCCCGCCGTCCCAGGACGACCTGGCCGAGCGGATCGAGCGCGCTATCACGCCGAAAACGAAGGTCATCCACGTCTGTCACATCACCAACCTCACCGGCCAGATCTTCCCTATCAAGCGGATCGTCCAGCGGGCGCGGGCGCGCGGGATCGAGGTGATCGTGGACGGGGCGCACGCCTACGCGCATTTCCCGTTCACGCGCGACGACCTGGACTGCGATTACTACGGCACCAGCCTCCACAAGTGGCTGCTCGCCCCCCACGGGACGGGCTTCCTGTACGTCCGCAAGGCGAAGATCGCCAGCGTTTGGCCGCTCATGGCCGCGCCACCGGAGATGAACGGCAACATTCGCAAGTTCGAAGAGATCGGAACGCACCCCGCGGCGAACCACAATGCCATCGCCGAAGCGCTGACCTTCCACGAGGGGATCGGCGCCGAGCGCAAGGCCGCGCGGCTGCGCTACCTGTTCCAGCGGTGGGCGAAGCGGCTCGAGCACCTGCCGCGCGTCAGGATCCTCACCCCCTACGACCCGGCGCAGTCGTGCGGCCTCGCAAGTATCGCGATCGACGGGATGGACCCGAACAAGCTGGTCGCGTACCTGTGGGACACGCATCGGATCATCGTTACGCCGATCGTCCACAAGGAGTTCAGCTGCGTGCGGGTGACGCCGAATGTCTATACCACGGTCGCGGAGATCGACCGGTTCGGGGACGTGATGGAGGAGGTCCTCCGCAAGGGACTTCCCACGTGAGAGCAGGGGCGCAGCATGCTGCGCCCCTACATATTACGGGACCGTATATCGGAGGCCCAATGCGCGCCCGAGCGCTTTCGACCATCCTCGCACTACTCCTCGCCGCCTGCGGCGGCGGCCAGTCGCGGACATCGCGTACCGCCGCAGCAGATTCGCTCACCGAGCGCCAGCGCGACAGCATCCTTGCCCAGTCGAAGATTCCGGGCGCGCGCGCCGTGGGGAAGGCGATGCGTGTCGCGGACTCGACTAGCGCAGGGATCCGGGCGGCCGACAGCATCTCGCCGTGAGGTGGGCGGCGGGGCTCGTGCTCGCGCTCGCCGCATGTGGGCCGTCGGACCCCTGTCGGTCCTCCGAGATGCACCTCCGCAGCCGCTACGCGACGCGCTACGCCGGTCATTGGGTGGTGGCGCGCGGGGACACCCTCACCCTCCCCCAGATGGGCGACCGGTTCAAGCTGAGCGCCGTGACGCTCGATACGGCTCGCGTCGCGGTGGGGCGGAGCTGTCGGTTCAGAGGCGCGCTGGTGTTTCAGGCGCCCCGGGCGGAGACGCTGGCGGTGACCTGGCTGGGCCAGCCGGAGCAGGCGCTCATTTACGGCTGGCCTGCCGAGCTGGGCCCGTTCGCCGGCATCGGCGCCGTGCGGGTGGGGGACTCGCTCGCGGGGGCGATCCTTTTCGACGAGCGCCTCGGCGTCCGCGTGCCCCCCGGCGTGACGGCGCGCTTCGTCGCGGGTCGGGCACGCTGAGTTAGGGGCGCAGCATGCTGCGCCCCTACATATTTACCTCACAGGAGACCCCCAATGCCCTTTACCACCGCCGAGCGCGCCGCCATGATCGAACGGTACGCCCACGGCCCGACGCTGCTCAAGCGGGCCCTCGCCAAGGTCCCGGCCGACGCACTCAAGTGGAAGCCGGCCGCCGGCAAGTGGTCGGCGCACGAGATCGTGGTTCACTGCGCGGATAGCGAGACGAACGCGCACATGCGGCTGCGCTACCTCGTCGCCGAGGCGGACCCGGTCATCGTGGGGTACGACCAGGACCAGTGGGCCCTGGCGTTCGACTACCACGCCCACCCGCTCGAGCCGGCGCTGGCGACCGTGGAAGCGGTCCGGGCGAACACGCTCCCGCTGCTCCGGCGCATGACCGACCGGGACTGGCAGAAGACGGGCCGGCACTCCGAGTCGGGCCGCTACGCAACGGAGGACTGGCTCGCCATTTACGCGGAGCACCTCGAGAAGCACTCGCGCCAGATCGAACGCAACCTCGCGGAATGGAAGAGCCGATGAGAGGGTTCCTCTATCGCCTCGTCATCACGGCACTCGGGCTGTGGGCCGCCGCGACGATCGTGCCGGGAGTGACGATCGTCGGCGTGGGGACGCTGCTGCTCGCGGCGCTGCTGCTCGGGATCGTCAACGCGATCATCCGCCCCATTATCCTGATCCTCACCCTACCGCTCACCGTCCTCACACTCGGCCTGTTCATCCTGGTGGTGAACGGGATCTCGCTCGCGCTCGTCGCGTGGGTACTGCCGGGATTCACCGTCGCGGGGCTCGTGCCCGCGGTCCTGGGGTCGATCGTCGTCGGACTCACCAGCTGGTTCGCATCCACGTTCATCGGCGGGTCGGGACGGATCGAGCACATCCGCCGCATCGAAGTGACGGGCCGCCGCATCGACTGATGGACCCTGGCAACGACGCTGGCCGGCTGACGCGGGGAGTGACATGTACGAGATCGAAACGCCGGCGCTGCTGCTCCACCTCGACGTGGTGGAGCGAAACGTGAGATCCATGGCCGACCGCGCCCGGCGGCTGGGCGTGGCGCTACGACCCCACGCCAAGACGCACAAATGCCTGCAACTCGGACGGCTCCAGCTCGAGCACGGGGCGGGTGGGCTCACGGTTGCCACGCTCGTCGAAGCCGAGGTATTCGCCCGCGCCGGGGTGCGCGACGTCACCTGGGCGTTTCCGATCGATCCGGGCCACGTCGCGCACGTGCGTCGGCTGGCGCTCGAGACCGGCGCGACAGTGCGCGTCGTCGTGGACGATCTCGCCACGGCGCAGGCGCTGGCCGGGTCGGGGCTGCACGTGTGGCTCAAAGTGGACTGCGGATATCACCGCGCCGGTGTCGACCCGTCCGGCGCGTACGCGCTCGCGGTAGCCCGCGAGCTGGCTCGCGAGCAGGGACTCACGTTCGACGGACTTCTCAGCCACTCCGGCCATGCGTACCGCACCAGGAACAAGCCGGAGGCAGCGCAGGTCGCCGAACAGGAGCGCCGCGTGATGGTCGAATTCGCCGAGCGGCTGCGGCGGGAGGGGATTCCCGTGCGCGAGATCAGCGTGGGATCGACACCCGCGATGGCGGCCGCCGAGCGGCTCGAGGGCGTGACGGAAGCGCGGCCGGGCAACTATGTGTTCCACGACCGGACGATGGTGCTGATCGGCTGCTGCGCACCCGAGGACGTCGGGGTAAGCGTGCTGGCGTCGGTGGTATCGCATCAACCCGGTGCCGCGCATTTCATCGTGAACGCCGGCGCGCTCGAGCTGTCGAAGGACACCGGCCCCGCGCACGTGGGACCGGCGGCGATGGGCGCCGTGCGGGGGGCTCCGGAGCTGACGGTCGCCACGCTGTCGCAAGAGCACGGGCTGATTCGGGCCGAGTCGGCCGCGGTCCTGGACGGTCGGTTCAAGGTGGGCGAGCGCCTCGAGATCATGCCCAACCATTCCTGCCTCACCGTGGCGCATTTCGACCAGTACCACGTGGTGCGCGACGGGCGCGTCGTGGACCGGTGGAAGATCGAACGGGGCAGGTAGCGGCATGTGACCCTAACCCGTGTGAGCGTCGTCATCGAGCCCACGGCCACGGGTTGCTTCTCTTCCTTGTGACTACTCTTGCGTGACGAACTCACATGAAGATCTTCATCCGTAATCTCGTGTTGTGCGCGCTTCCGCTCCTGTTTGCGATGGGCGCTGGCTATGGCTTCACGAGGATCCAAGGGTCCTGCGGCGCCATGGTGGGCGCGCTGTTCGCCGCCAAGTGCGCCGGGCGGCAGCGCCAGTACCAGGCGAGATTTCAGCTGGCCGGGGCGGGCTTCGGCATGGTGCTCGCCGCCACGCTGGGCACGTGGCTGGAACATCGCCGTCGCCGCGCCGTACAACGGACAACTTCTGCCGTCCAACGGACCCCTCTTGAAGGAGAGCCGTCATGAAGCGCATCGGGGCGATCGTGGCGTTGTCCCTGCTCGCCGGCGGGGGTCTCGCCGCGCAGGACACGACCAAAGCAGCGGCGCCCGCGCAGCCGGCCGCCGCCAGCGTCAGCGTGGACGAAGCCGCAGTCGCGAAGAACGTGGTCGATCGGGTGCCGCAGGACACCGGCTCGGTGTTTCCGGTGGACGTGGGCCAGCTCGTCCTGTGGACCAAGGTGAGCGGCGCCGCCGGAACAGCGCTCCACCACGTGTGGTTCCACGGGGACACCCAGGTGGGCGACGTCGAGCTGCAGGTGGGCGGCTCACCGTGGCGCACGTGGAGTCGCAAGACCGTTCCCGCGGACTGGACCGGTGCCTGGCACGTCGAGGTGAGGGACGCGGCGGGGGCCGTGCTGAAACGAATCGACTTCACGGTAGGGCAGTAAGGGGTAACGACGCCACGCGGAACGCCCACTTCGCGACACGCACACAGTCGCTTCGTGGGCGTTCCGTCGTGGCGTCAGGTTTCGTATTGTTTGTGCCTCATGGAACTCGTCCAGCAGGTCGCGGCCAATCTCGAGATCGACCAGGGCAAGGCGGAAAAGGGCATCGGCGCGCTGCTCATGGCCCTGCGCATGAGTCTCGACCCTGCCGGATTCGCGCAGGTGAAGCGCGCCGTGCCCAACTGTGAGAGTCTGATGGGCCGCGCCCTGATGGGCGGCGCGCGCACCGGTGAGATGGCGGCGCTGATCGGGCCGAGCGCCCTGATGGCGGCGCTCGCAGCCGCCGGTTACCGACAGGACGATATCCCCCGTCTCGGCCGACTCGTGCTCGAGCATCTGCGGCCGACGATCGGCACCGAGCAGATCGAGAAATTCCTCGAAGGCGCGCCGGCGCTGCGAGGATAGCGGGTCACCTCACCGCAGCGTCATCCACGCCGCGAGCGCGGCCGTCTTCTCATCGGCACGCCACGGGCCGTCGATCGCGCGACCGAGCTCGGTCACCGCGCGCTTTAGCTGGGACTCGGAGCGGTGGAGCGCCGTCGCCCCCGCCGGATATGCCTGGCGCTCGACCAGCACCGAGGCCCGGAGACCCAACGAGCGACACGCCCGCTCGAGCACCGTGCGGAACAGCCGGCCTTCGAGGGCGTGCGCGCGGATGTGGTCGTTCGCGATCCGCGCCGGATCGATGTCGCTGCCGACGACGAGGGCGACACGACGCACCGCGTGGCCGGTCCTCCGATACTCGTGCAACAACCGCCGCACCGACCGGCGGGTGATCCGCGCCACCACACTCCGCAAGCGACGCTCGAGCTTCGCCCCGCGCGCCGGCGCTGCATCCATCACCGCGTGGTACGGCTGACGGGAGGTGGGAACTGCGGGGTCGCTCAACTCGATCACGCGCCGGTCGGCCACGCGGGGCGCCCGCGCGGGGCCGACCAGCAGGACCGCCGTGGCCCAGCCGGACTTGACGCGGAATCCAACCGCTGCCTGCGCGCTCATGCACGGCCTTCAGGGGGCCCGGGAGGACCGCCGACCGAGCCGCTGCGCGAACAACCAGCGCCACAGCTCGGGCTCGTTGTACGCCGACTCCCAGGAGTTGTGTCCCACTCCCGCGTACTCGGTGTACCGCACGTCGCCGCTCGCCTGGCGCAGCGCCTGTGCCATGCTGCGCGACTCGCTGACCGGGACCGCTCCATCCGCCTCACCGTGGAACAGCCATACGGGGGTGTCGGCGAGGCGCGCAGCCACGTAGGCATAGGGGTCGGCCGCGTCGGCGGGAACGCCGGCCACGCGGATGCTCGCGAGAGCGCTCGGGGACCGGATGCCCCCGCAGATCGGCACCAGCGCAGCGAAGCGACCGGGGTGCTCGAGGGCCAGTTGCCACGTGCCGTAGCCACCCATCGAGAGGCCGGTGAGATAGACGCGCGCGGAGTCGCCGCGGAACTCGCGCAGCGCGGCGTCCAGGGCCTGCATCGCGGCGCGCGCCGGCGCGCCGCTCCAAACGCTGTCGCGCGGCGCCTGTGGCAGCACCACGACCGCCGGGAACGACTCGGCCCGGCCCTTCACGACGGGTCCGAGCCCCACCATGGTCTGGAGGTCGCCGTCCGCCCCGCGCTCGCCGGCGCCGTGCAGGTACAGGATGACGGGTGGGCGCCCGCCGCGCTCGGCGTGGCGCGGCACGAACACCTGGTAGCGGTACGTCGCGCCGTCCACGGTGGTGGTCCGCACCACGAACCCGCCCGGCGCCGGCGTGGGGCCCTCGCGCGCGACGCCGTGGCACGCGAAGCTCGCGAGGCCGGCGAGCAGCAGGCCGGCAGCCTTCACGCCTTGCGCTGCCTCGCTTTGTCCTGCTGTTCACCACCCCCTACGGCGATCACCCGGTCGCGGCCCCCCGACTTCGCCTGGTACATCGCGGCGTCGGCGCTGGCGATCAGCGTTTCCGGCGTGTCGCCGTGCGCCGGACACTCCGCCACGCCGATGGAGAGCGACATCCGCCCCTCACCGAACGTCTCACCCGCCACGCGGGCTCGAATACGCTCCGCCACCAGCGCGGCCGTCGTGACCGTCGTCTCGAGCAGCACCACCAGGAATTCCTCCCCGCCATAGCGCGCCACGCAATCTACCGCGCGCGTCGTCTTGCGCAGGATGTCCGCAATCTTCGTCAGCGCCGCGTCGCCCGCGATGTGCCCATGCGTGTCGTTGTATTGCTTGAAGTGGTCGACGTCCGCCAGCAGCACCGAAAACGGGCGCCTGAGCCGGCGCGAGCGCTGCGCTTCGCTCGACAGCGTTTCCATGAGGTGTCGCCGGTTGTACAAGCCGGTGAGCGCGTCGGTGACGGAGAGCCGCTCCAGCTCCGCCTGGCTCTCGCGTTCCCGCAGGCGGGAGACCAGGGTGTTGAACACCTGGGTCAAGAAGCCCACCTCGCCGGTCGCGACCACCGGCAGGTCCACCGAGAGATCCCCGGCGGCCACGCGCGCCGCGGCTTTGGTGAGACGCCCGAGCGGCCGGACGATGAAGAGGCCCAGCCCGCCGGCCATCAAGCCCACGCCCGCGAGCAGCGCGACGAGGATCATCCCGGGACTGCCGCTCGACCGTACCACCTGCCGCTGGGTCTCCTGCCGCGGCAGCTCGGCGACCGCCGCGAGATGCAGGGGGGGCACGCGCCGCAGCGTGCCGACGACCTCCCGCCCGTCGGCGCGCTTGTACACCACGCTCGTGCCTTCCTTGTCGAACAGCGTCTGCGTGGTGGTCTTGAGGAGCCGCGTCCGCATCAGCTCCGCGGAGCTGACGCGTGATCTCATGACCAGCTTGCCCTCGTCCGTCACGAGATAGACGTCCCCCGGCTCGCTCGGCCCGAGCCGCTGCAGGATGTCCGCGACGGACCGCAGGTTCAACTTTGCGATGAACGCCCCGAGGAACCGCCCATCCGTCTGGCGGATCGGCACGGCGAGGACGATCGCGGGTTTGCCGATGCCGGCATCCCAGTACGCCTCGCCCACGAGCGCGTCACCCGTCTGGAGGCCGTTCAGCCTTTCCAGGGTCAGCTGCATGCCGGCGGTGCGACCGGCACTGCTCGCGGCCGCTCGCCCGCGGGCGTCGAGAACCAGCAGTGCCTCGCAGCCGGTACAACGCTCGCGAACCGAGTTCAGGTAATCGCGCAGCCGGCCGACCGCCTGGGCGCCGGCGCTTCCCGGCCGCATCCGGGCGAGGTTCTCCGCCACCACGTAGGAGCTCGCGGCGGTTCGCTGATCGGACAGCCGTTCGGTGAGCCAGTTGTTGAGCTCCCGCGCCGTCTCGGAGCTCACGCTGCGGAGCTCTGGAGCGATGGTGTCGTCGAGCGGCTGCGGATTGCGCCGGTACGAGGCCAACGTCACGACCGCCGGAAGCAGGAGCGCCAGGACGGCGAACGCCAGGACCTTGCTCCTCGCGGAATCGAGGTGCAGCGCATTGAGCGGACGGGCGACGCGTTCTTCCCAGAAGGTCACGGGCAATTACCTCGAGGACTCCGCGAAGAGCGACCGGCGGGCATCGGGCAGACACACCACCGATGCGCAACATGAAACTGGGGCGGGAGGACTCGAACCTCCAACTTCCCGGTTAACAGCCGGGCGGTCTGCCAGTTGACCTACACCCCATTGCACCGCAGCCACCCCCCACACCGTGAACAGCCACGAGGCGTCAGACGCACAGCCGTGAGCAGGAGTGAGCGGCCGGGAAATCTCGCGCCCCCGAAGTCGCTGGATCCGGGGGCGCGGGCGTTTCCGAGACTTCCGATCCGCTACGCCGCCCGGCCCCCGGAATTGGACTTCAGGCTCCGGTTGCGATTCGAACCGAGAACGGCGAACGTCAACATGGGCCCAACAGTACTATCGGCCCCTGCCGCAAGCAAGGGACCCTATGCCCCCCGTCATATCACTCACGTGACCGACTTCGCCCGCCTCACCCGCGCCGATTGGCTCAGGCTGGCCGACGGCTTTTACCGGCAACTCGATGGAACCTTCGCGCGCCTGTCGCCGGCGGCCTGGGAGCGTCCGACCTCCTACCTCGGCTGGCGCGCGCGCGACGTGCTCGCTCACATGACGAGCGCGATGCCGGTGAATTTCCGCCAGGTGCTCGACCGCGCGCTCGCCGACAACCCCGCCGCCCCACCGGAGTTCGACACGTTCACCCGGAATGCGCGCGAGGTCTGGCGCCGCCGGACCACGCCGATCCGTGCCCTGCTGGACGAATTCCACCGGGAGCTCGATGCGCTCATGGCAACGTACCGCGGGATGAGCGATGCCCAGTGGGAAAAACCGGCTTGGTTCTTCGTGGGACGGGTGCGCGTGCGGACGCTGTTTCTCGTGCAGTTCGCCGACAACGTGTTTCACGAGCGCGACTTGTTGGCAGCCCACGGCGCCTGGGGCCGGCTCGACCCGGAGTACGCGGCGCCGCTCGTGGACTGGTTCGTGCGTGAGTACCGGCCCGCCACCTTTCGCCCCGACCGCTCGGACGGCTTGCGGGCGACGATGCGCTACCGACTGGGCGGCGCCGCGGGCGGCGAGTGGTGGCTCGCTGTGGCCGACGGCACCTGCCGAGTGGACCGGGCCGAGGGCGGAACGCGGCGGCCCGACGTCACCCTCGAGGCCGACGCGGAGGAGCTGGTCGCGGCCGCGCAGGCGCGCGCCGCGCCATGGGTGGGCCGACTCGCTCGCACGGTCGACTGGGTGCGCGGCCCCGGTCGCGCCGAAGATGTCGCCGCGGCGATCACGGGCACGGCGAGCCTCGCCTGGGCCCTCGCGCGGCGGCGGATCCGCGTGAGCGGTGACCGGGCGCTCGCGAGCCGCCTCAACCGCGCATTCTGGCATTTCTGGCAGCGGACGGCGATGACGCGAGCCAATATCGCCAAAGGCTGAACGCGCTTCCCGTCGGTTACACTCTCACGCGCGCATCGACCCAGGCGCCGTTGTGCGCGTTCGACTCCACGGCCGCGGCGATGAATTTGACGCCGCGAGCGCCGTCTTCGACCGTCGGGACCAGCAGCGCCCGGGGATCAGGAGCCCGCTTGGCGCGCCGCGCCCGGATCTGCTCGGCGAGATCGTGATACAGATTGGCGAAACCCTCGAGATAGCCCTCGGGATGGCCGGCCGGGATGCGGGTAGCATGCGCCGCAGCCGCACCGAGGCACGGCCCGCCGCGTGACATGACCTGCGGCGGCCGCCCGACCGGCGCGAAGCGCAGCTGGTTAGGATGCTCTTGGCTCCATTCCAGGCCGGCCTTGTCCCCGTACACGCGAAGCCGCAACCCGTTCTCGTTACCGGGCGCTACCTGACTCGCCCACAGCATGCCGCGCACGCCGCCCTCGTAGCGGAGCAGAATGTGAGCATTGTCATCGAGCATACGGCCCTCGACGAAACGGCCGAGGTCCGCCGCCAGCTCGCGGGCGTGCAGTCCCGTGACGAAGTCGACGAGATGATAGGCGTGGGTACCGATGTCGCCGAGGCAGCCGCCGGCGCCCGCCCGCCGTGGATCGACCCGCCAGCCGGCCTGTTTGTGCCCGGTGTCCTCCAGCTTGGTCGACAGCCAGTCCTGCACGTACTCCGCCTGGACGACGCGGATAGTGCCCAGCTCGCCGGCCGCCACCATCTCACGCGCCTGCCGCACGAGGGGGTAGCCCGTGTAGTTGTGCGTGAGGCCAAAGACGAGACCGCTGCGCCGTACGGCTTGTACGAGGTCGACCGCATCCTCCACGGTCGTGGTCATCGGCTTGTCACAGATCACATCGATGCCCCGGTCGAGAAAGGCGCGGGCGATGGCGTGGTGGCTGTCGTTCGGCGTGACAATGCTGACGACCTCGATGCTATCGGGCCGCCCGGCTTCGGCCGCCGCCATCTGGGCGAAGCTCGTGTACACGCGGTCCGGAGCCAGACCGAGATCGGCACCTGAGTCCCGGGCGCGCTGCGCGTCGGACGACAGGGCACCCGCGACGAGCTCGAACTGCCCGTCCATGCGGGCACACAGGCGGTGTACGGCCCCGATGAAAGCGCCCCGCCCGCCTCCGACCATGCCGAGCCGCAGCGGGGGAGACGTGCGCGCGTCCGATGTCGCGTCGACCATGCTCGGCTTCCCCCCGTCAGGCGACGCCGAGCATGCGCCGATTGGCGGCCACGTCGGTGCCGGCACCGGCGAAATCGTCGAACGCCTGTTCCGTGACCCGGATGATATGATCGGCGATGAACTTCGCCCCTTCGCGCGCGCCATCCTCGGGGTGCTTGAGACAGCATTCCCACTCCAGCACCGCCCAGCCGGGATAATCGTACTGGGCGAGCTTGGAGAAGATCGCCTTGAAGTTCACCTGGCCGTCGCCCAGCGAACGGAACCGTCCGGCCCGATCAATCCACGGCTGGAAACCGCCGTACACGCCCTGGCGGCCGGTCGGGTTGAACTCGGCGTCCTTGACGTGGAACATGCGAATCCGCTCGTGATACAGGTCGATATACTCGAGATAGTCGAGCTGCTGCAGCACGAAATGGCTGGGATCGTAGAGGATATTGCAGCGTGGGTGCCCGCCGACGCGATCCAGAAACATCTCGAACGTCACGCCGTCATGCAGATCCTCGCCGGGATGGATCTCGAAACAGAGGTTGACCCCCGCCTCCTCGAACACGTCGAGAATTGGCCGCCAGCGCCGCGCCAGCTCGTCGAACGCCGTCTCCACCAGACCCGCTGGGCGCTGGGGCCAGGGATAGAGGTACGGCCACGCCAGCGCGCCGGAGAACGTCGCATGCTGAGGTTGACCCCCGCCTCCTCGAACACGTCGAGAATAGGCCGCCAGCGCCGCGCCAGCTCGTCGAACGCCGTGTCCACCAGACCCGCTGGGCGCTGGGGCCAGGGATAGAGGTACGGCCATGCCAGCGCGCCGGAGAACGTCGCATGCTCGGTGACGCCGAGCCGGCGCGACGCCCGCGCCGCCAACTTGACTTGCTCGACCGCCCAGGCGGCACGCGCCTCCGGCTTGCCGCGCACCCCTGGAGCCGCGAATCCGTCAAACGCGGTGTCGTAGGCGGGATGGACGGCGACCAACTGGCCCTGTAGGTGGGTCGACAGCTCCGTGACCTGGAGACCACGCTCGGCCAGGATGCCGCGCACCTCATCGCAGTACGTCTGGCTTTCGGCCGCCTTCTCGAGGTCGAACAGCCGTCGGTCCCAGCTGGGGATCTGCACGCCCTTGAAGCCCAGCTGGGCCGCCCAAGCCGCGATGGCCCGCAGGCTGTTGAACGGCGGCGCGTCGCCGGCGAACTGCGCCAGGAAAACGGCCGGCCCCTTGATCGCCTTCATCGCTCGTCCTCCCTAGTATCTCATGCCGCTCCGTTCCGCGAACGCCTTCAGCGCCACCTCCTGCTCCGGCGTGAGATGTTCGGGGATGGCGACGTGCACCTCGACGTACTGATCCCCGCGCCGGCCGTTCTTCTCGATCCCCTGCCCCGCAATGCGGAACTTCTGCCCGGGCTGGGTGCCTGGTGGGATTTTGAGCACGACGCGGCGCCCGTCGAGTGTCTTCACCTTGATCTTGGAGCCGAGCAGTGCCTGCGCCAGGTTCACCGGCACGGTGCAGACGATGTCCAGCCCCTCGCGCCGGAAGAACCGGTCGGGCTCGACTTGCAGCACCACGACCACATCGCCCTTCCCCTTCGTCCCTTGCCCGCGGAGACGCAGCTTGGTGCCATCCTCGGTGCCGGCGGGCACCGTGATCATCAGGCGCTTCTCAACCCGTACCTCGCCACTGCCTCCGCAGGTGTGGCACCGCTCCGAAGGCACCCGACCCCTGCCGCGGCACACCGGGCACGGCCGGTTCACGGCGAACCCGCCCTGCCCGAACGAAATCACTCCACGCCCCCGACACTCCGGACACGTGGACAGCGTGGCGCCGGGCGCCGCTCCGCTGCCGCTGCAGGTGGGACACACCTCCGCCATCGGCAACGTCACCGGGACCTTGCCTCCCAGGGCGGCGACCCGGAACGGGATCGTGACGGTGGTCTCGATCTCGTCCTCGTCGTCCGCGCGGCCCCCGCCCTCGGCACCACGCCGGCCGAAGATGCTCGAGAACAGGTCGCCCAACCCGCCGAACGAGCCGAGATCCGAAAGATCGAACTCGGCCCCTCCGGAGCCCTGGGCACCAGCGCCTCCACCCCGCCCGGCCCCCGCGTACGCACCATAGCGTCGCAGCTGGTCGTACCGCTTGCGCTTGTCCGCATCGCTCAGCACGTCGTGCGCCTCGTTGATTTCCTTGAAGCGCTCGGCCGCCTGAGCGTTGGTGGGATTGCGATCGGGGTGGTACTGTTTGGCGAGCCGGCGAAACGCCTTCTTGATCTCATCCACCGTCGCCGTCTCGGAGACCCCGAGGACCTGGTAATAGTCCTTCGACGCGGCCATCAGCCGCTCTCACCGCGCGGGCGCGGCGACCCCGCACCGCCGTCCTGCGGTCGTCCCTCCTGCCAGGTCAGCACCGCGACTCGCGCCGGTCGGATCAGCACGCCACCTAGCTGATAGCCCGGCTGCAGCACGGCGCCCACGGTGTGGTCCTTCGCCGGATGGTCTGCAGGACCCGTCGTCACTGCCTCGTGCAAGTTGGGATCGAACGGCACGCCGATCTGGTCGATCCGGGTCACACCGATCGCTTCGAGCTCTTTCCAGAGCTTGCGCTCCACCATCTCAACGCCGTCATGGATCGTTTTCGCGTCGGTTTGGCCGGGATCGACGTGCGCGAAACGGGCGAGATCGTCCAGCGCGTCCACCAAGCGATGCAGCAGGTCCGCCTGCGCCTTGGCCCACAGCTCGGTCCGCTCCTTCTGCGTGCGCCTGCGGAAGTTTTCGTAGTCGGCCGCCAGCCGAAGATGACGGTCCTTCAACTCGGCGAGCTGAGGCGCGAGGCGTGCCACCGCCTCCTCGGGCGGCTCGAGCAGCGCTCCCCCCCCCGCCCCCCCTGCCTCGCCGGATGTCGGGTCCGGCACGCGCGGGTCCGCGCCGTCCGGCGGGTCGACGGGCTGCCGTTGTTCGTCGTAGTGCTTCATAGGTTTCCGTTTCACCAAGCAATCGGCGTGCCGATCAGCTGTCGGGTCCGGCACGCGCGGGTCGGCGCCGTCCGGCGGGTCGACGGGCTGCCGTTGTTCGTCGTAGTGCTTCATAGGTTTCCGTTTCACCAAGCAATCGGCGTGCCGATCAGCGCGCGTCGTTCTGGCGGAGTCGGTCCCTGTAAGCGGCGGATTATCACCATTGCTCAAGAAGCTAGCTGTCAGAACGGCACGGGTAAACTCGGCCGCATCCGGGGAGCTACGAGCGGTTGAGTTGCGCGTCGACGAATCCCAGGAGATCTGCGATGGCCCGCTCCCGCTGCGGATCGTGCAGGATTTCGTGATACATCTCCGGGTACCAGCGCACTTCCGCCGAGCCCTTGAGGCCATCGGCGAAGGCGCGCCCGAGGTGCGCGTCCACGACGCGGTCTTCACCTGCGAGCAAGAACAAGAGGGGGCTTTCGATCCGCTGGGCGTCGGCTACAACGGCCCCCTGCGCCCACCTGATCTCACGCCACGCGCCGGGTGACATCACGTCGTGGACGGCTGGGTCCTCGCTGTACGCCTTGTTCACCGCCGGATCACGGCTGAGCTGCTCGGGATCGAGGCGCAACGGCATGCCGAGCGTCGGCCACAGGTCCTGCAAGACCCGCCCGGCGACCCGCGTCCACGCCGGCGCCTTGAACGCGAGTCCGAGCCACGGGCAGCAGGCCACCGCGGCAGTGATCGGATCGCTGGGCTGCGTCTCGAGGTAGCGCAGTGTCACGAGCCCGCCAAATCCCAGGCCGAGCAAGACCTGGCGCCCCTCGGTGCGGAGCCGCACGGCGCGGCGGAACGCTTGCAGGTCGCCGAGCAGCTGGCTGAACCGCGACAGGTAGCCCTGTCGACCGCCGGAGCGCCCGTGGCCGCGCTGGTCGAGCAGATACGCGGCGAGCCCCGCGTCCCGCAGCCGTTCGCCGACCTCACGCCAGCGGCCCGCGTGGTCCGACCAGCCGTGGAGCAACAACAGGGCGGCGCGTGGCTGCGGCGGCTCGTACGCGTCGTACACGAGCTGCGTGCCGTCGGGCGCGGCGAGGGTCGGCATCAGGCGCGGGCCAGGAGCCGGCGCAGCAGGTCGAGCGCCGCCTGGGCGCCGCGCCGGCGCACCTCCTCGCGGTCACCCGGGAACACGCGTTTCACCGCGCGGGTGTCGGTATCGACCCGGGCGGCGAGCCACACCGTCCCCACGGGTTTCTCCGGCGTGCCGCCTCCCGGTCCCGCGATCCCGGTCACGGCGATGCTCGCCTCCGTCGAGAAGAGCCGCTGGGCGCCTTCCGCCATCGCGCGCACGGTCTCCTCCGAAACGGACCCGTGCGCTTGCAGCGTTTCGAGCGGTACCTTGAGCGCGGCAGTCTTGATGACGTCGGCGTAGGCGACCACGCCGCCGATGAACGTGTCCGAGGCGCCCGGAATATTGGTGATGCGCTCGGCGACCATGCCGCCCGTGCAGGATTCGGCGACGCCCAGACGCTGGCGGTTCCCGCGCAACGCCTCCAGGACCACGGCGGCGAGATCGGCCTCATCGTGGCCGTACCAATGCTCGCCGGCGAGCTGCTGCAACCGCGCGGCCGCGGTCGTGAGCCGTGTCTCGGCGTCGCGCTGTTCGAGGCTCCACGCCGTGAGCCGCAGGTCCACCCCGTCGGTGGACGGCAGATAGGCGAGGGTGAGGGGCGCGATTTCCCCTTCGATCGATCCCAAGCGCTCGGCCAGCGCCGACTCAGGCACGCCCGTGGTCCGCACGGTGCGCGACAACACCACGCGCGGCCGTGCTCCAGGCGCGTCGTGGTGGACCAGCCGCGGCAGCACTTCCTCCACCAGCAATCCGCGCATCTCGCGCGGCACGCCGGGGAGCAGCACGGCAACCCGGCCGCGCGCGTCCTCGATCCACAGCCCCGGCGCGGTGCCGCGCGGATTGGGCAGGATGGTCGCCCCCTCGGGCAGCTGCGCCTGGGTGCGGTTGATGGCGGGCATCGGCCGTCCGAGCCGTTGGAATCGGGCCTCGATCCCCGCCAGCAGCGCGTCGTCCACCACCAGCCGTTTGCCGAACAGCGATCCCCGCCAGCAGCGCGTCGTCCACCACCAGCCGTTTGCCGAACAGTTCCGCGACGACGGTCTTCGTCATGTCGTCGCGGGTGGGGCCGAGACCTCCGGTCGTCAGCACGAACCCGGTGCGCTCGAGTGCTTCGGCCACGGCCGCGCGGATCGCCTCCGGCCGATCGGCGACGGTGACGCGGCGGATGATTTCGGCGCCCGCCGCAGCCAGGGCGCGGCCCAGCTCGGCGGCGTTCGAGTCCACGGTGTACCCGAGCAGCAGCTCCGTGCCGATGGTGACGATTTCGAGCTTCACCCTTTGAGCAGCGCGCGATAACGATAGAGATAGACGCCGAGCGAGTACACCGTGAGCAGGATGGCTCCCGCCAGCGTCACGGCCACGACGGCTCCATGGAACTTGTCCCAGAAGTTGCGGAACCAGCCCGCAAAGGGGTGGGCGGCCAGCGCGTCCTTCCAGGCGAACCAGAACAGCGTCGCGCCAATGAACACGTTCTGCACCACGGCCTTGAGCTTGCCCGCCCCCATCGCCGGAATGACCACGCCGCGCCGCTTGGCGAAGAAGCGGAACCCCGTCATGAGGAGCTCGCGGCC
>Ga0209158_1000308_pt1 | contig 37552 bp, 31 predicted proteins | sample GraSoiAngelo_140_FD_185897 | JGI IMG/M metagenome (GOLD analysis project Ga0209158, IMG submission 185897) | Grasslands soil microbial communities from the Angelo Coastal Reserve, California, USA - 14_0929_12_30cm (SPAdes) (version 2) | ecosystem: Environmental > Terrestrial > Soil > Grasslands ...
CGCGGCGGAGGCGTGCCTCCTCAAGCACGCGGGGCGGGATCTGGCGCAGGTTGCGCGAGTCGGTGTCGACCCGCCGGGTAAGCTCCCCCTCCCGCGCCGCGAGCTCGCTCGCGAGCGCGCGCGCCAGGTTCGGGATCGTCTGCCGCTCCAGAGTCGCGATCTCCCCGGTGAGCCGCTGCACGGGCGGATAGGCGTCAGAATAGCGGTACTTCAGCGTCCGGAGGTCGCCTTGCTTCGCAGTGAGCTCCTTCAGCGCCTGCGAGAGCTCCCCGCTGCGCTGGACCGAACCGATGGCCGCTAGGGCATCGGCTGAGATGCCGGCGTCCTTCGCCTGTGCGAGCAGCTGCTCCAGCGCCTCACGGTCGCGCCGCGCCTGCTCCCGCTCAATCTGGGTGTCGAAAAAGCTCGTGAACACCGGGTCGCGCGCCGCGTCCGCCGACGCGCTACGGTCGGACGGCAGGGTGATCGTGCGCACCCGAAAGCTCTCCAGCGCGGCTTCCGCATCCTGCAGGGTTTGCCGGGCGTAGCTCAGCTGCTCGTCGAGGATCTTCGTGAGCTCGGTCAGTCGTTCGCGCTTGAGCTGCGCCGCGACCGACACATAGCGCTCGACCAGCGCGTTGACGATCTCGGTGATCGTCGCGGGATAGGAACCTCGCAGCTCGAGACGCAGGAAGTTCCCATTCAAGTCCAGTTGGACGTCGAGGCTCTCCATCAACCCACGCGCCGCATCGCGCAACGTGGCCAGCGTAAACTCGACGCGTTGGCCCGGCGTCAACGTCCCCCGCGCCGGCGCCCACATCAACCCGACCCGAGTACCGATCGAGTCGCCCAGCGCGCCCCGATCAAGCGCGAGGCCATCGGTCGTCGCGAGCGTCCAGGTCCGCCCCGCATCGTCCACTGTCAGCCGGTAGGCGCCGGGCCGGTACTGGTCGGTCACGCGAAGCGCCGCGAGCGCCGCGCCGTCCGCGGGCGATTGCGGCTCGAGAAACATTCGCTGGTCGCGGACCACCTGATCGAGCACGACGTATGACTTGAGGAGATCGACCCACGCCTGCGGGTCGAGCAGTTGGCCCTGGCGGATGGGCCCGCGATCGGGGCCGCGCCGCTCCGCCGCATCGATCCAGACAGTGGCCTGCGCCGAGTAGATCGGCCTGACGACGCGCGTGGCCGCGACGCCTGCCGCAGTCCCAAGCAAGGTGACCAACAGAATCACCCACTTAAAGCGCACGACGGCGCTGAGCGCACGCCGCCAATCCAGTCCGCTCTCGTACTCGGGAAAGCCAACTCCTCGGAATGCCTGCGTTTCTGCCGAGCGCTCAGGGGCCGGTACAGAGGCGAGCGGCGCTGGCAAGTTGTTGGTCGTCATCGGATGCGCTCGTTCCTCCATCGCACGCGTGAACCCCGGTGTCGGTCCCCCCCGTCGCAATTCCGATACCCGTGTAACCTTCCGATGCGTAACCTTCCGATGCGCCACCGGCCGCGTAGCGCCGCCGCCCTGCGATGCCGCAATTCGGTGCACGGGCGGGAGCTCCCAGGATGCAGGTTGGTGCGGCGCCGACCCCCGCAGTGCTGCTGCGGGGCTGCGACAGGCTGGCCCGAACCCTGCGTAGAGGGACGGCGAACCGATTCCGGGTGAGCACGATGCCGACGCAAGTGCCGAGCGCCCCAACAGCGGCAGCAAACGAGAAGGTTTCGCGGCCTGCGGGGCCGGAGGAAGTGCAGAACCTCGCGGCGCTGCTGCCGATCGGCGCCGAACTAAAGGCGCGGATCCGGATTCTGGTCGTGGACGACGAGCACACGCTGCGCGAGAGCTGCGCCACGGTCCTCCGCCAGGAGGGCTACGATGTGACGGTGTGCGGGCGCGGCCAGGACGCGCTGGACCTGCTCAAGCGCCGCGGCTTCGACCTCGTGCTCGTCGATCTCTACATGTCGCAAGTCGACGGCCTCATGCTGCTGCGGACGGCCCTCGGGACGAACCGCGACTCGATCGTGATCGTGATGACGGGGAACCCGAGCGTCGAATCCAGCGTCGAGGCGCTGCGGCAGGGGGCGTTCGACTACCTCCCCAAGCCGTTCACGGCCACGCACCTTCAGGTCCTGATCGGCCGGGCGGTCCACGCGCTGATCGTGGCTCGCGAGACCAGCGAGCAGCGGACCGAGCTGGAGCGGCGTCACGCCCACAGCGACAAGATCACGCTGCTCGGCACGGCACCGGCGTTCCAGCGGGCGATCGAGCTCGCGCGTAAGGTCGCCCCGACCGACGCGTCGGTGTTCATCACCGGGGAGAGCGGCAGCGGCAAGGAGCTGATCGCGCAGTTCATTCACCACCACAGCCGTCGGTCGAGCCGACCGTTCGTGGCGGTCAACTGCGCCGCACTGCCCGAGGGACTGCTCGAGTCGGAGATGTTCGGGCATCGCAAGGGCGCGTTCACGGGTGCCGTGCGCGACAAGCCCGGCCTGCTCGAAGCGGCCCATGGCGGCGCGCTGTTCCTGGACGAGCTGACCGAGATGCCGAAGCCGATCCAGGCGAAGCTGCTGCGGGTGATCCAGGACGGCATTGTCCGGCGCGTCGGCAGCGAGACGACTGATGCGGTCGTGAACGTGCGCTTCATCGCCGCCACCAACGGCGACCCCGAAGCGGCGCTGAAGACGGGCGACCTGCGTGAGGACCTGTACTACCGCCTCCGCGTCGTGCCGATCCACGTGCCGCCGCTGCGCGAGCGGCCGGAGGACATCCCGCTCCTCGCCGACTACTTCCTCTCGACCTACTGGGTGCGCCACCGCAACAAGGGCGCGCCGTTCCCGCGGCTCACTGCAGCGGCGATCCGCGCGCTGAGCGCGCACCCCTGGCGCGGCAACGTGCGCGAGCTGCAGAACGTGATCGAGCATGTCGCCGTCATCACCGAACCGGGGACGGAGATCCAGCCGGAGAACTTGCATCTCGTCGCGGACGAGGAGCCCACCCCTGACGCGAACCCGGCGTCGCTGGTCTCTACCCTGCTCAAGGAGAGCTACCACGCCGCGCGCGACCGCGTGATCGCACAGTTCGAGCGGCAGTACCTCACTTGGCTCGTCAACCGAGTGGGAGGGAACATGTCCAAGGCGGCCCGTATCGCCGGGGTGGACCGCACTACGCTGTACCGCCTGATGGGACGCCACGGGCTGCAGCGCAGCCCCAGCACGGGCTGGGTGATCGAGCGCGAGTCAACGGAGGACGAGGCTGTGGTGCCCGCCGGCGGCGCGCCGGAGGAAGCGTGAGGCGAGGGAGAACTGACAGATGACCGCGACGGTTGTAGAGCGCCAGTGGCAGGCCCCTGGATCGGCGGCCGAGCCTGAGGACTTGGCGTCGAGCCTCGCCGGACCCAACGGGCTCGAGCTTGTGGTCGAGATGGCCCACGACCTGCGGTCGCCGCTGACCTCGATCCTGTTCCTGGCGGAGTCGCTGCGGAGCGGACAGAGCAGCCCAATCAGCGACGCCCAGCGCCGCCAGCTCGGCCTCATCTACAGCGCCGCCCTGTGCCTCTGCACGGCGGCGAACGACGTGCTCGAGTTGGCCCGCGGCGGCGATCGGCTCGCGGACAGGGAGCCGGGTCCGTTCTCGATCGTCGAGGTGTTCAAGTCGGTGCGCGATATGGTGCAGCCGATCGCCGAGGAAAAGGGCCTGCCCCTGCACCTCAAGCCCGCGCGGCCCGACTGGCGGCTGGGACACGCCCGCGCGCTGGGCCGCGTGCTGCTCAACCTCACCACCAACGCCCTGAAGTTCACGGACAAAGGTTTCGTCGAACTCACAGCACGAGCCCTCGGCACCACCGGCGTCGAGTTCTCGATCCGCGACACCGGACCGGGCATCGACGCCGCGGCGCTGCGGGCGCTGTACAGCGCGTTCCGCAAGCAGCAGGCGCAGCCGCGGCACCACTTCTCGAGCTCCGGCCTCGGGCTCGCTATCTGCCGCAAGCTCGTCACGGCGATGGGCTCCGAGCTCCGCGTCGAAACACGGCCGGGCTGGGGCACGCGGTTTTTCTTCCAACTCGACCTGCCACCGACCAGCGCCACGGCCTGACGCGCCGTGTCGTCGCAGCCCCCCCACATGCGACGCCGGGCTGCTATGTAGCGCCGGTACCGCATACCCACTAGTAGAGCTGCAACCAGCAGAGCTGCATACACTTACAGCATCGGCCCGGAGTCGGCTCCCGCGCATGCGGCTTGCCATAGACGTTGGTGATGGCAACGACGCTGATGCCGCGCTTCGCGCGACGCACCCTCACGCTGGCCCCCGCACTCCGGCCCACCGACCGTGAGCGGCCGGGTCGGCGGCTGCTCAACATCGCCGTCGCCACGGTGGGACTCGTCCTGGGCCTGCCGCTCATGCTCGTCATTGCGGTGCTGATCAAGCTCACATCGCGCGGCCCCGTGCTCTTCAAGCAGACGCGTGTCGGCCTCGACCGGCGGGCGCTGTCGCGCATGGGCGGGAATACGCGGCGCCGCATCGATCTCGGCGGCCATCCGTATACGATGTACAAGCTCCGCACGATGCACATGGACCACCGCAGCGCCGATCGCCAGGTGTGGGCCCAGCCGGACGACGCGCGCGTGACGCCGATAGGCCGCTTGCTGCGCCGCTTCCGCCTCGATGAGCTGCCGCAGCTCGTCAACGTCCTTAGGGGCGAGATGAACGTCGTGGGTCCCCGCCCCGAGCAGCCGGCGATTTTCGTGCAGCTGCGAGAGCAAATCGAGGGGTACCAGCGCCGCCAGCGCGTGCGGCCCGGCATCACCGGTTGGGCGCAGATCAACCTGTCCTACGACCGCACGGTGGACGATGTGCGCAGGAAGCTCTCGTTGGACCTGGAGTACATTCGACGCCAGTCGACCCTCGAAGATCTCAAGATCATGATGCAGACCCCCGCGGTGATGCTCGCCCAGCGGGGTGGCTGGTGAGACAGCTCAGCGAGCCGGGGCTCCCCGGCGTGTAGGCTCCCAAACTGGCGCGACCTCCCCACCAAGCGCCCGCAGCCAGGCGCGCAGCACCGCGATGTTGCCCCCTACCAGATAGGCCGGCAGGGCGAGCCACCGCGGCATCTGCTTCGTCTCCGTCCAGAGCCAGCCCAGTCCCCCAAGGCCGCCCAGCACGCCCGCCGCCCACAGCGCCGTCCGCGCCCATGGTACCGCGGGGGCGAGCGCGGCGAGCGACCCCAAGACCAGCAGCGAGGCCCACGGGACAAGCCAGCGGCACAGCTTATGGCTGAAGAGCATCCAGGCGAACAGGCCGTAGCGCGCGGGATTCAGTAGGGCGCGCTTGTAAAAGAGCGTAGTCAGACCGCGGGTGACGGTCCGGACCTTTCGCCGGTACTCCTCGCGCAACGACGCGCTGCGGGGGACAAAGCAGACCGCCTGCGGCACGGACACTGCCCGCAAACCGCTCTCGCGCGCCGCGAGGGCCGCAGCGAAGTCGCGGCTCAGCGCGTCCGGGAGAAAGCGCATGTGGAGATCTTTCCGGATCGCGTACAGACAGCCCGACGCCCCCACGATACCGAACACCCTGGTCTCGAGCTCCCGAGTCCACATCTCGTAACCCACGTAGGCCTCCTCCCCCGGATTCGTGTGGTCGCCCAGGTTCGCCACGCTTACGTCGCAGCCCGAGGCAACGCCGACCGACGGATCGACGAAGGCCGCCACGAGGTGCGTCACAGCCCGCGGATGGATGCGCACCGAGGCGTCAGTGTTTACGATGATCTCCCCGGTGAGGTAGGGCCGGGCGGCGTTCTCAGCCGCAGTTTTTCCGCGCCGTTCTGGCAAGCGGAGGAGTTCGACGCCGCGCGCCGCGAAGCGACAGACGATGTCGTCGGTGCCGTCGCTGGAGGCGTCCGAAACGACGAGGATCTGACGGCGACCTGTCGGATAGTCAAGAGCGAGGAGGTTCTGGAGCGTGGCGGCGAGGCCCTCGGCCTCGTTGTAGACGGGGACGGTGATGCTGATCATCGGCCACTCGGCGTTCGGGGGAGGTAGCGGCGGAGACGCCGAGCGGAGGAGGCCTGCAAGCTTGAGGAGCAGGGGATAGCCCAGGTACGCGTACAGGCCCACCCCCAACGAAGCGGCGAGGAGCACGAACACCCAACTCATCGCCCAGCGAGTGCCCGACGACGGGCGCGGTGGCAGACGGACTGGTAGATCGCGCGGTAGCGGCGGAGCCACGGCTCGACGCCGAAGTCGCGCGCCAGCTTGTTGCGGGCTGCGCGGGCCTGGGCTGCCGCGGCGGCCGGATTGCGGTACACGGCACGGATCGCAGCGGCGAGGGCGATCGCGTCGTTCGCGGGAACGAGCGCCCCTTCCGCCGACGACACGATGTCTGGCACGCCCCCCACGGCCGTCGCCACCACCGGCACTCCGGCCGCCATCGCTTCGAACAGCACCATCGGCGTCCCCTCCGTGCGCGAGCTCAGCACAAAGACGTCGAACGCCGCGTACAGGCGTCCTGCGCCCGCCACGCCGCCATGCCACTGCACGCGCTCCCCCAAACCGAGCGCTGTCGCGCGCGCTTCAAGGGTCCCCCGCGCCGGGCCTTCCCCAAGCACGCAGGCGGTCCAGGGTAGATCGCGGAGCCGCGCCAGCGATTCCAGGAACACGTCCGGTCCCTTCTCGTCGCTGAGCCGTCCCACCCAGCCGATGCAGAGACTGTCGTGGTGCTCCCCGAGTGCCCGTCGCGCCGCAGCGCGATCGAGCGGCGGTGCCGCCGGTCGCCAGCCGTTTTGGATCAGGTGGACGCGCTCGGCTGGGATCCCGCACTCCGTCAGCTCCCGCACCAGGGGGCGCGAGACCGCGACGACCGCGTCGAAGCGGCGGAAAGCGCGGCGCTGCAGCCACTCGTAGCAGCGGTTCTTCCAGTCCCCGCTCGTGAACCCGTGCACCGTCGTCACGACCGGGATTCCCAACCGCCGCGCCACGTCCGCGTCGAGCACGTCGGCCTGGTAGCCATGCGTGTGGACGACGTCCGGCTGCAGCCGCCGGCAGAGCTCGGCGATCACCGCGCGCTCCCGCAGGTAGGCGCGCGTCGCGACGGCGATCGGGAACACCTCGACCCCGGCCGCTGTGAGCGGCGCGAGAAATGGGTGATCGGCTCGCCCCCAGGGGATGACGGCGGCCACTCGCGCCTCGACGGACGAGTTGCACGAGCCGATCGCCAACGCCTGCACCACGGCCTCGAGCCCGCCGAACTCCGCCGGCGCGACGACGTGGAGCACCGACAGTCGATCCGCGGCGCGCTGCGCCACCGCGCTCTCCCGGCTAGGCGAGGACGCTGACCGCAGGCTCGTGTGCATGCCTTCCTTCCTTGGCTGCGTAGAGCACCCCAGCGTCACCCCAACGTCGTGGTAGCGAGCTCCCGCACCGCAGCCGACAGCTCACGGGCGAGCTTGTCCCGATTCCAGATCGCCCGCCGCGCCAGGAATCCGCTGGCGCGCATCTTCTCCGTCGCGCCGACTGGCGCCCGGGCGACCGCGCGGACGAGTTCCAGGAGGTGCCTCCACTCATGCAGATAGATCCGACGGAGACCGTTCGGATCCCAAAACGCGCGGAGCCGGACGCGATCCATGCTGCTCGAGGCCGCGGGATGGAACCGACGGTAGAATAGGAATTCGGGGACCTCCCAGAAGGTGCCGTAAAGGCTCAGCTCCGCCAGGAACACGATGTCCGAGCCCGGATAGCTGCCCAGGAGCCGAGTTCTCCGCATGACGTCGGCCCGCATCAACCCGTAGAGTGCGTTGACGTACCCCAATCGCTCGAGGAGTTGCTGAAAGCGCTCGCTGGGCCTGGCAGCTTGCAGGTGCAGCCCATCGTCGTATTCCGAGGTGATCCGGCCGTCCTGGTCGATGAGCTTCGTCTTGGGGTAGGCCAGCACGACGGCGGGCTGCCGATCGAGGACTGCGACACAACGGGCGAGGGATTCGGCACCGGATAAGTCGTCCGCAGGGTGCCATCCGAAGTACTCTCCGGACGAGCACTCAAGCGCCCGCCCGTAGTTCCTGGCCAACCCGAGGTTCGTCTCGTTGCGGACGTAGCGGACGCGCCGATCCTTCGCCGCGTACGACCGCGCGATCTCGCCGGTGGCGTCCGTGGAGGCGTTGTCGCAGATGATGAGCTCGAAGTCTCCGAACGTCTGGGTGAGCAGCGAATCCAGCGCTGCGCCGAGGTAACGCTCGCCGTTGTACACCGGCACGCCGATGCTGACCCGACAGCGATCTCGCCGGACAGTCACGAGCGGCAGCCCTCAGGTCACCAGCGAGAGTTTGTGCGCGTAAAAAGCCTCGGCGTACCCCTCCGGCGCGGCACACTCGACGCCCCGCAGACGCATCAGTCCACGGAAGGTCTCTTCGGTGAACCACCGCCGGCCCCGCTGCGAAGCGAAGGCCGCGAGCACATGTCGGATCTTCCCGCGGCACGCCTGCTCGTCGAGCGGCACATAACAGTTGGGCGACCCCAGGTCGCCGTCGTACTTGGGGACTTCGTACTCGAGGATCAGATGGTCCCGAAATGTGTTCCAGGTCAGCTCCGAGACGAGTCGGTGGTCCTGGTGCCGGTCGCCGCGGTAGTGTGTGAAGACGAGGTCGGCTGTCACCTCGCGCTTGAGTTCCTCAAAGTAGTCCTTGATGCTCGCCCCGATGTACGGGAAGAAGCCGTCGCGGAAATCCTTGACGACCACCGTGGCCCGGCCGGCGCACCTCAGAAACAGCGCGGCGCTGCGCCGGGCCTCCTCCACGCGCACCGGGTCGCCGCTGAACACGATCCACGTGAACTCCGCCTGCGGTGCGGTCTCCGCTAATCGAAGGATGGTGCCGCCGCAGCCGATCTCGATGTCGTCCGCATGGGCCCCGAGACAAAGCACCCGCAGGGGGGCATCGTCGTCGCTTGTGAGGTGCAGCGCGAGCATCAGTGCGAGCGCAGCGCTCGACGGCGCCCATGCGGCAGCCCAATCGGGACCCCGGCGCTGACGCCCCCCGGGGCTGCGACCGGCGCCGCGTGCTTCCAGACCTCCCACAGCGCGTCGCCCCGGGCGTGCATCTCGTCCAGGCGCTGCTTGTCCTTGAACGTGTCCATGGACTCCCAGAATCCGTCGTAGCGGTAGGCGACCAGCTGGTTCTCGCCCAGGAGCTGCTGGAACGCCTCCGCCACGAGGTCCTCGCCGTTTCGCAGGTGATCGAAGATCTCCGTCTTGAAAATGAAATACCCACCATTGATGCGCAGGCCGGTCTGCCCGATGTCCTGGACGCTCGTTACCTGGCCGCCGTTGCGCGACACGACAAAGTGATAGCTCAGATGCGGCTTCACGCACAGAAAGCTCGCGACTCGGCCGTGGCGCCGGAAATGTTCGAGCTGTGCCGGCAGCGCCAAGTCAGAGAGCCCGTCGCAGTAGTTCGCGAAGAACTCCCGCTCCCCTGCGAGGTGTGGCTCCACGACCTTCAACCGCTGCCCGATGTTCGAGTTGATCCCCGTGTCGACGAACGTAATTCGCCAATCGCCGATGTCGCTCTGCAGCAGCTCGAGTCGCCGCCCGCCCTCACTTAGCACGAAGTCGTTCGAGACGCACTCGTCGTAATTCCGGAAGTAGTTCTTGATGACGTCGGCGCGGTAGCCGAGGCAGAGGATGAAGTCTTTGTACCCGAAATGGGCGTAGTACTTCATCACGTGCCAAAGGATCGGGCGGTACCCGATCGGCACCATCGGCTTCGGCAGGTTCTCGTCGTAGTCCCGAAGCCGCATCCCCAGGCCACCGCAAAACAGGACGACCTTCATACGCCCCCTCGCCTCACGGCCGATTTGGTAGATGGGGCGGCATTTTTCATACCCACGCATGGGCCGTGGCCCGGGCTCTACGAAAGGCCGGGCTGTGGCGCGCGCGCCATAGCCCGGTGTCGAGCGCACGCGACCTCGCCCGCCGGCTCTAGGGCCCGTCTAGCACGGATTGCGCGGCCCTCTCGCCGCTCTTGAACGCCTCGTCGGTCCACAGGTAGCCCCACTCACCGTACCGCCCGCAGGTGAGAATCCCGACATCCTCGAGGTAGCCCTGCACCGTCGCGACGGCCGCCGGTCGATCCAGATCGAAGATCACATTGGCGTACGGGATGAGCATCGCGTGCTGGAAGAGGATCCGATCGTCCTCACGGAGCACGCCGCAGTGCTTCAAGTCTCGGATCACCGGCTCGATGCACTGCTCCGGCGTGCGGTCGAGCGGCCGGTACTTCTGCGAGTAGTAGCACTCGACCTGCAAGCTGCCAGTCCCAGGCGGCACATTGTGGGGCGACTGCAGGTGCGGCGTCGAGACCCGGGTGAAGAAGATGTCGCGGTCGTAGAAGTAGGTCCAATGCGCATCGATCAAGTCAGGTCGGTTGATCCCGAGGCTGACGATCACGGCCGTGGTGCATGCCAGCCGCTCGGCGGCGTCCAACACATCCGCCGGCGTGCCAGCGATCATGGGGATCAGCTCCGGCAGCGGCAGCGACGAGATCAGATAGTCGTATCGCGCGCGCATACCGTTCCGGAACCGCAGCTCCTGGACCTTGGGGTCGATTCCCATGACCTCGTGGTTGAGCCGGATCTGGGTCTGCGTCACGAACGGTTCGAGGTACGACACGAACCCATTCCGCGACGGGTAGCGGAAGTGACTGATGTAATGGACGTCGGGCGTCTTGGGCGAGAGAGCGCCGGAGAGCACCTCCTCAAGAGCCGGCCGGTACAGCCGGGGGCCCAGCCAGTCGGTGGTCATGTTGTCGGCAGTCGTCGTGTGGTACTTGAGACCGTATTCCATGGGGAATGTCTCGGCAAACGTCGGGCCGTAGCTGGCGATGAGCCAATCCCGGTAGTTCCGGACGTCCCCGTTCTCGCGGTACTGCGCCTCGATGAAATCCCGCAGCACCTTCACCACGAGGTCCTGCGGCAGACCGTAGAGGTTGCACTGCGCCGGATGCTTGATCCAGTAGCCCTTCCAATAGTTGTTGACGCGCGTCGTCAGGGTCTGGTAGTCATGCCTCACGTTCTCGGCGAACAGGCCCTGGATGCGCTCGTCCTGGGTGAAGGACACGTGCGGGCCTTCGTCGAAGGTGAACCCACCATCGAACCTGTAGGACGCCGTGTGCCCCCCATAGTGTGCGCGTTTTTCGTACAGGGTCGCTCGTGCGCCCGCCGTGTGGAGGCGGTGCGCCGCGCCGAACCCCGCCATCCCTGCGCCCAAGACCGCGATCTCAGTCATGCACTGCTACTCGCTTCGACTCGCAGGTGAGCATCCCACCAGGCGATAGTCGCGTCGAGGCCACCCTCCAGATCGTACGTGGGTTGCCATGACACTTCCTCAGAGAGCCGCGTCACGTCCGCCACGACCAGCGGGACGTCATTGGGATGGCTGGGCACGGCGCCGAACTCCACGAGCTGTTCCCTGCCCAGCTTGGTCGCAATCCGGGACACCATCTCCCGCAGGCTGATCGGAAGCCCCGATGCCACGTTGACGCAGCCCGTCACATCGCTGTCGAGCAGCGCGACCAGAGCGTCCGCCACGTCCTCCACGTGGAGGTAGTCCCGGATCTGCCGACCGTGAGAACAACGCGCGCGCTCGCCAAGCAGCAGCGAGCGAATCACCGAGGAGACGAGCCGAGCCGGGTGCTCCCGCGGTCCGTAGAGGAAGAAGATCCGCGCCCACGCATGGCTCAAGCCGGACTGCGCAGCGTACGCGGACAGCAAGGATCCAAGAGCGAGCTTGCAGGCCCCGTAATACGTCGCCGGCACCGTCGGGGTCACTGCCTCCGAGCAGTAGCCGTGCCGCCAGTCGTACTCGTAGCTCGAGCCGGCCATGACCACCCGACGGCCGCCGTGCTCACCGAAGCGGCGCAGCAGTTCGAGGCTCGCCTGGACCCAGCGGAAGTTCTCGCTGGCGGTCGCCAGTTTTCCCGGGACCACGTACCACGCCAGGTGCAGCAGGTGCGTCGGCTGGACCGCGGCGACAAGGCTCGCGACTTGAGCAGGCTCCAGCAGGTCGGCCTGGTGCCACCTGATGTCCTCCGTTTCGGTGGTGAAACGCGAAGCCACACCGTGAGGCCGTGAAGAAACGGCGTGCACCTGGTACCCCCGCCCCAGGAGGAGCCGGAGACAGCAGGGCCCGATGAAACCGGTCGCCCCCGTGACGAGAACGCGCTTCAGCAAGTCCCCTCCAAGAGGGTGAAGGTGCGACCGCTCCAGGGTGTCACGCCGACCCCGGTTTCTGTGCGAGCGCGACGAGTGTGTAGCCCAACCCAGCCCACTCTTTGACCCGCTCGAGGTAGCGCGGCGGGATCACCCACCCGAGGGCGCTGTTGAGCTTGTAGGAGTTCACGAGCCGGAGGACGCCCCGATCGCCGACCGGCATGATGCTCGTGGTCCGTAGCACACGGAATCTGCGGCACAGCATGCGTTTGAATTCCCTCCGATTGGGGTAGAGCTTGATGTGGGCCTCCGGATCGGGCGCCCCGTGGTCCCAGCGCTCCATCACGAGGCGATTCGCTGTGGTGATGATGAGATATCCGTTCGGCTTCAGGACCCGTGCGATGATGTCCAGGTAAGCGATCGGATTCTCGACATGCGCAACGACTTCTTGCGACACCACAACGTCGAAGTGCTTTTCGGGAAGCGTGGTCTCATACAGGTTCCCGGCGATGAACGGAATGTTGGGGTATGTCACGCGCGCGTGCGCGATCGCAGTCTCGGAGAGGTCGATCCCTGTCGCGCGGCCATAGTGCGACAGCTGCTCCGCAAACCAGCCCGTGCCGCACCCGAAATCGAGAATCTCGGGGTTCGCCAGGTGGAGCGACTTGAGGACTGCGAGGATCGTCTCGCCGCGTCGGCTCTGGTAGTACCTCGGGAGCCGCTGCCGGTCCCAGCGCTCGTCCCAGAACCGCCGCTGATCGGCGAGTGAGGGCAGGGGTGATTCGATCATAGGCCAATCCCCTCGTACGGGTCATAGGCGGTCTTTTCGAGCATGCGCCGCCCGTCGACCAGCAGGGGCGTGCGACCCGTCGCGCGCAGCACGTCGGGTAGCCGGCGGAACTCCTCCCACCGCGTGACCAGCACGGCCGCGTCCGCCTCGGAGACGGCCGAGGCCAGGTCCTCGCACAGATGGACGCGGTCCTCCGCGAAGACCCGGCGCGCCTCGTCCCGCGCCGCGGGATCGTACGCGCTCACACGGACTCCTTCGGCAAGCAAGCGGCGGACGATGGGGATCGCGGGCGACTCCCGCATGTCGCTCGTCCCCGGCCGGAAGGCGAGCCCTAGCACGGCGACCCGCACGCCCACGAGCGACGGGAAGTGCCTGCGGACGAGCGCCACCACCTGCTCCGGCTGTCGCTCGTTCACTTCGACCACCGCCCGCAACAGCGCCATCGGCTCGCCAGCCCGCTTCCCGCAGGCGATGAGCGCCTGGAGATCTTTGGGCAGGCAACTTCCCCCAAAACCGCACCCGGCCCACAGGAACGCCTCGAGCGCCGGCCGCCGACCGTCGCCGGGCGTGACGGTGAGATACTTGCTGGCATGGACGCCCCGCATCACCTCGGCCACGTCAATCCCGCCCAACGCGCTGCACAGATTGCCGATCTCGTTTGAGAAGGAGATCGTGGTGGCCAACAGGCAGTTGGCCGTGTACTTGATCATCTCCGCCGTGCGTGGGGTGGTGCGCACACGCTCGCCGCCAAAGGGTGCGTACAGCGCCTCGAGAGCCGCCAGACTCGACGCGTCGAGCGTCCCTAGGACGAGCCGATCAGGACACAGGAAGTCCTGCACGGCTTCGCCCTCGGTGAGGAACTCGGGATTTGTCCCGACGCCGAAGTCCACGCCGGCCTTCTTCCCGGACGCCTCTTCGAGGAGCGGCAGTACCACTTGCTCCGTGGTGCCCGGTACCACGGTGCTCTTCACCACGACCAGGTGGTAGGTCGGCTTTTCCCTGAGGACGGAGCCGATCTGTCGCGTCGCCGCTCGGACCGCGCCAAGGTCGATCTGCCCATCGGCGACCGGCGTGCCCACAGCAATGAACGACAAGTCACTCTCGAAGACCGCCCGCCGCAGATCCGTCGTCGCCTCGAGCCGCGTGCTGTTGCGCCGCAGCAGCTCCTCCAGCCCAGGCTCGTAGAACGCGGGGGCGCCACGACGGATTTGGGCGATCTTCGCCGCGTCTGTGTCCACACACGTGACGTAATGCCCCTTTTCAGCGAGGCCCGCACCCGTGACGAGTCCCACGTACCCGGTGCCGATGACAGAGACTCTCATCTCATCCCTCGTGCGCCTGCTGATGCTCAGCGTACCAGATCAGGGACCGCCGCAGGCCCTTCTGGAGCGACACGCACGGACTGTAGCCCAGCTCGGTTCTCGCCTTGGCAACCACCGGGCAGCGACGGGAGGGGTTGTCCGCGAGGTAGCTCCTGTCGGCGGCCGGCTGCTGCACCACGCGACCCCGGTACCCAAACAGGTCGCGCGCTTCGGCTACCACCATTTCTGCCAGCTCGCGGATCGAAATCTCGGGCTGTTCCACTCCGATGTTGTACGCTTCGCCCGGACCTCCCCTAACGACGATCTTGTAGTAGCCGATCACCGCGTCGGCGACGTAACAGAACGTCCGCTTCGGAATTCCGTCGGAGAGCATCACGATGTCCCGGCCCGCGAGCACGTCCCGGGCGAAGTCGGGCAACACCCGGCGATCAGTGATCTTCAAACCGGGGCCGTAGTTGTTGAATGGCCGGGCCACTTTGACGGGTATCCCTTCGTGCTTGGCGAAGTTCACGCACAGCGTCTCCCCGAAGCGCTTTGCCTCATCGTAGCAAGCGCGGGGTCCGGTGCACGACACGTGGCCGCGATAAGTCTCCGGCGTTGGAATGTTCTCCGGTGTCGGGTCGCCGTAGATCTCGCTGCTCGAGAAAAACAGGAACCCCTCCACCGCGTGTCCGCGCTGCTGCTGGCGTCGTGCGTACTCAAGCAACTCCCGCAGGCCGTTGACGTTCGCGTCCATCGTCTCGATCGGATGCCGCCGGTAGTAGGTTGGTGACGCAATCGAGGCCGCGTGGAGGATGTAGTGGAACTCGCCGATGTCCGCCGGAAGCGTATCCGTCATGTCATGTCGGACGAGCGTGAGGGCCGGGTCTCCCAGGAGACCCTCCAGCCAGAGAGGCATCCCGCGCACGTAGTTGTCGAACACGGTGACCCGAACCGGCTGCTCACCAGAGCGCCGATTCCAATGCAAGGCCAGCTGTACGAGGTAATAACCGAGGAACCCCGCCCCGCCGGTGATCAGCAAGTTCCTGCCGGACAGGCGCGGCAGCTCGTCGCGCAGCGCGTCGCACATGTAGTCCAGGTCCTGCATCACGACCTGCTGGGCTGGCGTGGCCGCCGCGCCGACGACCGGCTGCACCCCTGCCGCGCTACGCATGGACAGCAGCGGCGAAGGATGCGACCAGCCCGACCCGGATCGGTCGCCCTTCCCGCTCACGCTGTTCCAGTGCCGCCTGGGCGATGCTCATGGACCGCGGGTCACTCCCTGGCCGATGCTGCGGTCACGAAAGGATCCCGATAATCCGGCCACGAACGGTCAGCATCCGAGATGCTCGTGACCGGCAGCGGCCACCGGATGGCGAACGCGGGGTCGTCATAGCGGACGCCGCGGGCGAGGTCGGGGGCGTAGAACTCTGACGTCAGGTAACACATCTCCGTATCGTCCACGAGCGCCTGATATCCGTGGGCGCATCCTTCAGGCACGTACACCATGCGACGATTCTCTGCGGTGAGCTCCACGCCGACCCACTGCTTGTAGCTGGGCGATTCGGGCCGCAGATCCAAGATCACGTCGAAGAGAGCGCCCATGGTACAGCGCACCACTTTGACCTCCGGCCGCGGGGCGACCTGGTAGTGCAGGCCGCGGAGGCCACCCTGGCGCGGCGTGAACCCGATGTTGGCCTGCGCCACGCGGGGGTTCAGCCCGCGCTCCGCCAGTTCTCGCTGGCACCACACCCGTGCGAAAAAACCACGGTGATCCTCGCGCCGTTCGGGGTCGATGATGTACGCACCCTGGAGCCGCGTTTCCGTGAAGATCATCCGCGTGACCCCCTTGGAGCGCCGTTCGACGAGCCCAAGCAGCCTGCTAAGCATCTGGCAAGTCAGGTGCCACCCAAGTACCAGCGCGGGAATCGGTCCGTCGGGCCTGGCTGTTGCGCTCGCGCAACAGTCCGGCTCCCCGTGCCGCCTCAGCGGGTCCTCCAAGAGGCGGCGCCGGGGCATTTCAGGTAGCCGCTGGGCCAGGCCTTCTGGTCCCCCTCTTGCTCAACACAACGGCAGCATGGGCAGCCAATCAATCCCCGGACCGATCGCGCCGGAGCCAGTCACGGACGTTCGCGAGCTCGACCGGTCTCTGGTGCGCGGAATCGCCTGGACCAGCGGCGCCAAGTGGGCCGGCCAGCTGTTCGCCTGGGCCTCGACGCTGATCGTGGCCCGACTGCTGACGCCCGAGGACTACGGCCTTGTGGGGATGGCGTCGATCTACCTGGGAGTGATCACGCTGGTGAGCGAGTTCGGCCTGGGATCCACCGTGATCACGCTCCGCGACTTGAGCGAGGAGGAGGTGGCGCAGCTCAACGGTCTCTCGGTGCTGTTCGGGGTCGGCAGCTTCACCGTCTCGTGCGCCGCAGCGATCCCGCTGGGGCGCTTCTTCCATGCGCCTGAGCTTCCGGCCGTCGTCGTGGCCCTGAGTGCTGCCTTCGTGATCACCGCCTTCAAGACCGTCCCCTTTTCGCTGTTGCAGCGCGATATGCGGTTTCGGGCGCTCGCGCTCATGGACACCGGGCGCGCTCTGCTCCTCGCGGTCAGCATGATTGCCTTCGCCGTGCTCGGCCTGCGCTACTGGACGCTTGTCATCGGCGGGTTGCTCAGCTCCGCGTTGTCGACAGGAGCGGTGCTGGCGCTGCGGCGGCATCGGTTCGCGTGGCCCCGTCAGCACTCGCTGTCGCACGCCCTGACCTTCAGCGGGCATGTTCTCGTCGGCCGGCTCTCATGGTACGCGTATTCGAACGCCGACTTTCTCGTGGCCGGCCGGATCCTGGGGAAAGCTGCGCTTGGCCTGTACGAGGTCGGCTGGAATCTGGCCAACATCCCCATCGATAAGATCACCAGCCTGGTAAGCCAGGTCACGCCCGCCGTCTTCTCGGCCGTGCAGACGGATCATGCAGCGCTCAGACGCTATCTGTTGAGAATCACCGAAGGCCTCGCTCTGATCACCTTCCCCGCCAGCCTGGGACTGGCTCTCGTCGCGCCCGATTTCGTGCTCCTCACGCTCGGCGCGAAGTGGCAGGGCGCCATTGTCCCGTTACAGCTGCTCGCCGTGAGCGCCGGATTCCGCGCCGTCACTCCCCTGCTGCCCCAGGTGTTAAACGCGGTCGGCGCATCCCGTCTCGCCATGCGATACGCTGTACTGTGCGCCGTCGTGCTCCCCACCGGGTTCTACCTTCTGGGCAAGGTGTGGGGCACCACGGGACTCGCCCTCGTCTGGGTCTTCCTGTTCCCGATCCTCGTGCTCCCGGCATATCGGCGTGTCTTGGAGACGATCGAGCTCTCCAGCCGCGAATACCTACGGGCCCTCTGGCCAGCGACCAGCGCGTGTCTGCTGATGGGTGCAGCTGTCCTAGCTGTCAGATGGACTACTGGTGGTGAAGGGTCGCGGGGCCTGAAGTTTGCCGCTCAAGTAGCCGCCGGAGCCGCCGTCTACGCGCTCACTTGCATGACCCTGCACGGGCAGCGCATGGCTTTCTTCTCCCGTGCGCTGCGGGACCCGTACACGTCGCCCCGGCCGGCGGGTGAGGTGTCGGCTCTCCCATGAGTCGCCGAGCGCCGCTCGCGGCGGGCCTATCTCGAGGGCATCCGGTGGTGGCGTGCTCTGCTATTGCGACGTGGCAGTCGTACCGCAGCCGGCGGTGCCGCACGCCCGCAACACGGCCGGCTGGTGTCCCACAGCGCAGAGACCCCGCAGCCAGCCTCTCAACTTCCCGGTGGTTGCGCCAATAATTGCAGGATGCCTAGCCCGGATCTTGCGGCAGTGCGAGTCGCCAGTCCTCTGAAACGGACCGACTTCCTGGGCCGCCAAGAAGGCATGTGGCCAGCATCAACTTCGGGGGGTGCGACATGAGGGAACCGAGCCTCGCGCGCGAACTCTGGGCATTCATGCGCGTGCGGAAGAAGTGGTGGCTGCTGCCCATCGTCCTGGTCATGCTGACCGTCGGCGCGCTGCTGGTAATCACCCAAGGTTCGGTGCTGGCGCCGTTCATTTATACGATCTTCTGACGCCGACGGCAGTCGACGCACGTGCAGCGAGCATTATGAGAGCGGCACCACCTCGACTGAGTTCGCGCCGTCTCGCCCTCGGCGTAGGCCCCGGGGCCCTGGGGCGCCGGCATGCTGTCGACCGGGTCCTCCTCGATCAGATGAAAGTCGCTGCCTGGGATCGGCTCCTGTTCGTCGAGTGTGGCGACGGCTGGCTGGTGGAGGAGGCTTGGCGGCGCATGGGGAAAGGCTGTGTCTGGGGGCTGAGTACTTCTCCGCAACTGGTCGAGCTCGCAGTCCGGCTCCGAGGCATCCCGGACCGGCTCGAGTTCAAGGTGTGGGGGGGGGGCGAAGACGGCGACCGGTTCCCCCTCCCCGATCGATCCTTCGACGGCGTGGTTTCGTGCGTTCCCCTGATCCGCTACCTCGAGCCGGTGGCCGTGCTCTACGAGATGGCAAGGGTGCTGCGCCCCGATGGGGACGCGTACCTGCTCGAATTCGAGCCTTCGACTGCGAAAATTCCACAGGCCGTCCCTGCCGCAGACCTGGGGGGCCTGCTCGCGAGCATGGGTCTCAAAGAAGTGGGGCGGAACCGCTGCGAAACCGCGCCGACGGGGCAGGAGGGTCGTGGCGCGGTAGTGGTCATTCACGCCCGCCGGTGCCCCCCTGGGCCCTGAGTTGTCATTCGCGGGTTGTTGCGACATCGCGACACAGCGGCTGGAAGGGTGCGGAGCCGTTGCGGCCAACTGCTTAGCATAGCCGGAGTTGAATCAAATCCCCCGGCCCGGGGCTCGCGAGCCCGCCTCTTGCACAAAAGGCCCGGCGTCCTGGCTCTCAAGCGCATGGCCATCACGCACATCCTGGGTATATCGGCCTTCTACCACGACAGTGCCGCCTGTGTCTTGCGAGACGGCGAGATCGTCGCCGCCGCGCAGGAGGAGCGGTTCACCCGCAGGAAGGGGGACGCGTCGTTCCCGAGTCGCGCCGTGGCCTACTGCCTCCGGGCGGGCGGCATAGCGGCCAAGGACCTGGCGTACGTGGGCTTCTACGACAAGCCCCTCCTCAAGTTCGAGCGCATCCTCGAGACGTATCTGGGCGTCGCGCCGCGCGGCCTGGTCTCCTTTCTCAAAGCGGGTCCGCTCTGGATCAAGGACAAGCTCTACATAGAGCACCAGGTGCGGGACGCGCTGGGCTACGAGGGCGACATCCTCTACGCCGAGCATCACGAGTCCCACGCAGCGAGCGCGTTCTTCCCCTCCCCGTTCACCGAAGCCGCGATCTTGACGATCGACGGCGTGGGAGAATGGGCGACGGGATCGTTCGGCATGGGTCGCGAGGCAGACATCGAGCTATTCAAGGAGCTGCGCTGGCCCGATTCGCTGGGTCTGCTCTACTCCGCATTCACCTACTACGCTGGTTTCAAGGTCAATTCGGGCGAGTATAAGGTCATGGGCCTTGCTCCCTATGGCCGGCCGAAGTACGTGGATGCGATCTATCGGGAGCTCCTCGACCTGCGTGAGGACGGCTCGTTCACCCTCAACCAGAAGTACTTCAACTACCTCACCGGTCTCACGATGACGAACGGCGCCTTCGACCGCCTGTTCGGCGGGCCACCGCGCGTCCCGGAGTCGACGCTCACCCAGCGGGAAATGGACCTGGCCCGTTCCATTCAAGTCGTGTGCGAAGAGATTATGCTCCGGATGGCGCGCACGGCCCATCGGGAGACCGGCGCCGAGAACCTTTGCCTCGCAGGCGGCGTGGCGCTGAACTGTGTCGGCAACGGGCGACTGCTCCGAGAGGGGCCTTTCAAGCGGATCTGGATCCAGCCAGCGGCTGGCGATGCGGGTGGTGCGCTCGGCGTCGCCCAGCTCATCTGGCATCGCTATCGACGTCAGCCTCGCCGAGTGCGGCCTTGCAAAGACGGGATGCACGGAGCGTACCTCGGTCCTTCGTTCTCCCCCGAGGAGATCGCTCGTTTTCTCGAGACCCTGGGAGCCTCGTACGTGCGCCTGGAGCGGGAAGCTCTGCTTCGGCAGGTGGCTGGGCTTCTGGCACAGGAGAAGGTGGTGGGATGGTTCGACGGGCGTATGGAGTTCGGTCCGCGCGCCCTCGGAGCCCGGAGCATCCTCGGCGATCCACGCAGCCCACGGATGCAGGCGCAGATGAACATCAAGATCAAATTTCGCGAGGGGTTCCGGCCCTTTGCGCCGAGCGTGCTGCGGGAGCGCCTCGGCGACTACTTCGAGCTCGACGGCGACTCGCCCTACATGCTCCTGGTCGCCCCGGTCAAGCGCGAGCGCCAGCTCCCAATGACCGATGCGCAGCAGAATCTGTGGGGCATCGACAAGCTCAACGTTCCCCGCTCGGATATCCCGGCGGTGACCCACATCGATTACTCGGCCCGGATCCAGACGGTATCGCGCGAAGACAACCCGAACTATTACGACTTGATTGCGGAGTTCGAGCGGCAAACGGGCTGCGCGGTAGTGGTCAACACGTCGTTCAACGTCCGCGGAGAGCCGATCGTGTGCACGCCGGCGGACGCCTACCAGTGCTTCATGCGGACCCACATCGATTTCCTCGTGCTCTATCCGTTCTTGCTGGACAAGGCGGCGCAGCCCGAGTGGAAGGAGACACAGGATTGGCGGAGCGAATTCCAGCTCGATTGAGCCCGCGGGAAGGGAGGCAGTTCGGCCTGTTGCTCGGCGGGGCGTTCCTCGCCCTGGGAGGCTTATTCTGGTGGCGCAGTCACGCTGCCGAGGCATGGGTCGGATTCGGTCTCGGGACGCTGCTCCTTGTGGCTGGGCTGGTGATCCCGAGGCGGCTGGGACCGGTGCACCGCGCGTGGCTGGGGGTTTCGTTGGCGCTGTCGAAGGTGACGACCCCGGTGTTCATGAGTGTCGTCTATTTCATGATCCTCACGCCGGCGGGAACCCTGATGCGACTGCTCGGGCGGAACCCTCTGGCGCGCGACCCCAAGCACGCCACGTTTTGGGCTACGCGCGACGCCGGCCCGCGCAGCGACATGGAGCGACAATTCTAGCCGGAGAACGAGCATGAGCAACCGGAGCATCCTGTGGGGACTGTGGGCCTACATGACGGTGCGCGAAAAGGGGTGGCTGTTACCCACTGTGGCGGTGCTCCTCGGAGTGGGCGGGCGGCTGGCCAGAGTTCGGTGCTCCCGCCGCTCATCTACACGATTTTCTAGACCGTAACGGCGGCCCTTTCATGTGCGGCATCGCGGGCATCGTGCATCGTGCGGGAGCGCCTCCAGTCTCCCCAGAGGTGGTGCGACGCATGTGCGAGGCCCTCCACCACCGCGGCCCGGACGACCAGGGCCTGTACGTGGAGGGCGGAGTGGGGCTCGGTGTGCGGCGGCTGAGCATCATCGACCTCGCCGGTGGGCGGCAGCCGATCTTCAACGAAGACCGCTCAAAGGTGATCGTTTTCAACGGCGAGATCTACAACTATCGCGATCTACGCCCTCAGCTGGTCGACCGGGGCCATAGCCTCCAGTCCAGCAGCGACACTGAAACGATCCTCCATCTCTATGAGGATCACGGCCCGGCCTGCGTCGATCGTCTTCGTGGCATGTTCGCGTTTGCAATCTGGGACGCAGCCGCCGAGTGCCTGCTCCTGGCGCGCGACCGGTTTGGCATCAAGCCGCTGTACGTCGCGACCGGCCCCTGGGGTATCGCCTTCGCCTCCGAACTCAAGGCGCTCGTCGCGGTGGGATTGTCGGCAAGACAGCTGGACTGGGAAGCCCTCGACGCGTACCTGCAACTGGGGTACATCCCGGCTCCGGCGACGCCCTTTCGGGATGTTCGCAAGCTTGAGCCGGGGCACATACTGCTGTGGCGACGCAGCGGCGAGCTCACGGTCCGGCGGTACTGGGACCTCCCCCAGGCCAGCCGTTCCGAGCCGCAGCCCGTCGAGCGGCAACTCCTTGAGTGGTTCGACGAGTCGGTTGCGGCGCACCTTGTAAGCGACGTGCCGGTGGCTGCATTTCTGAGCGGCGGGCTGGACTCCTCTGCCGTGGTCTCGAGCATGGCGCTGATGGACGGGAGCCCTCATGCGTTCACGGCCCGGTACTTCGGCTCCGGGGCTCCCGCTGCGGACGAAACACCCCTGGCCAGCGAGCTCGCCAACCGCTACGGCGCCCGACTGACTCTGGTAGACATCTGGCCGGACGTTCGAGACAACCTCGAACCGATCGCCTGGGCGCTCGACGAGCCACATGCCGACGATTCCGCCCTCCCCACCTGGCTGCTTTCCAAGCATGTCGGGGCCGTGTACAAGGTCGTCTTGACCGGGATCGGCGGGGACGAACTGTTTGCGGGGTATCGCCGTCATATCGGGGCGCTGCTCGGCGGGTACTATGCGCGGCTGCCCCGGAGCCTCCAGCGTGCCGCGAGCGGCCTGGCGAACCAGCTCCGGGAGCCAAGCGGTGCGACGCTCGGGATCAACCGGCTTAAGCGGTTTCTGAGCCCGACAGCCAACGCCTTCGCCGATCGTTTCCTTGGATATGTGACTCGGGCCGCTAACGGAGACCGCATCCGGCTCTACAACCCGGGCTTGCGTGAGCACATCACGCGCAACTGGGCTCAGCTACGGTTTGAGACTCTGTATCGCGACGGCGGCTCCCCCACCGGACTCAGAGGCGGACTGTACCTGGATTACAAGACTTTTCTGCCGGACGACATCCTGGCACTGAGTGATCGCCTGTCAATGGCGCACTCCCTGGAAGTGCGGGTGCCCTTCGTCGACCACGTCCTCGTCGAGCGGGTCTTCGGTTTGCCGGACCGCCTCAAGATCGGATGGTGGCAGAACAAGCAGCTGCTCAAACGGGCACTGCGTACTCGGCTACCCCGCGAACATCTTCGTGCGCCAAAACGCGGATTCGTCGGGCCCACGTCGGCTTGGCTGCGCAACGAGCTCCGTGGCGTGCTGCAAGATGAGCTCGCGCCAGGCCGCCTCAACCGGCTGGGTTACTTCGAACCGGGCGCGATTCAAAAACTGCTCGAGGAGCACCTCTCGCGGCGGCACAATCGCGAGGGGATCCTGTGGGCGCTGCTCTGCTTCTCGACATGGCACCGGCTCTATGCGGAAGACCACTCGGTGCGGCCATACCATGCAACCCGACCGTGAGAGTACCGCTCATGCGTTCCCAGATGAGCCGCGCCGTCGCGCATGCTGACCGCTCCCCCACAGCGGCTCAAAGTCGAAGCGGCTCGGCCTCACGAGTCCAGGCGTGGCTCCGCAACTCGCTAGTCTTCCTGGTTTCCTTGGCCGTCGCATGCGGCTTCGCCGAAGCGGCAGTGCGACTCGTGGCGCCGCAACAACTCCTCATAAAGCGGCCCGATATCTGGAAACCGGTGGACACTCTCGGATGGGTTCACCAAGCGAATATCCATACGACCATCAACACCGGCGAGGGCACCGTCCAAGTTGTGACCGATCCCGACGGCTTCCGCGTTGGCCGCGCTGGGCGCATCGTGGCCAACAAGCATATCCTCCTCCTGGGCGACTCGTTCATGGAGGCGTTCCAGGTGGAATACGAGCAGAGTGTCGCCGGGCTGCTGGAGGCACGTTTACCGCAGGGCGTCGGCACGTCGGTCTCGGTGGTGAACACCGGCGTGGGAGGTTGGGATCCTCCTCAATACCTCTTGCAGGCGCGCGCGCTCCTTGGCCGGCGCGGCTTCGATCTGGTGCTCGTCTCCTTGTACCTGGGCAATGATGTGGTGCTCAAGCGTCCCGACCGGTTCCCACCGCGAGCCCCCACCGAGGTGCACCACTTGCGATTTCCCAAGAGCGTCGCCTGGAATGAAGTCGTAGACGCGCTGCTGTACCCGATCAACGACTACCTCGTGGGTCGGTCGCAACTGTTCATCTTCCTCAAAACCGGCCTGCACACCGCACTGATGCGGCTTCACCTCACCGGAGTTTACTTCCCCGAAGTCCTGCTCCGCCGCGAGGCGACCTCTCGCCGCTGGACCGTCACTGCTGACATTTGCCGCGACATCGCGACCCTGAGTGCACGGGCAGGCGTCCCGACCCTGTTTGTTCTGGTACCGACCCCCTACCAGGTGAATCGTGCGGCATTTACGGAGTTCCTTCGCGGATTCGGCATCGACTCCGCCGATGTCGACTTGGACCAACCGAACCGCCTCATCCGCGAGGCGCTCGAGCGACGGCACCTCAGGGTTGTCGACGGTCTCCCAGGATTGCGAGCCGCGGAGAGCGCTGGTCTGCGACTCTACGGTTCTGTGGACAACCACCTCTCGCCTGGGGGACACGACGTCCTCGAACGCACCATCGAGCCCGCCGTCGGTATCCTCCTTGAGCACCGGCTCCAGCCCGCGGGCCTAGCGCCGCGCCAGCCCTAGGCGCCGTGCCGTCTCAAGCAGGAAGGGAGCGGGATCGTCCCACCGCCACAGCTCCCAGCGGTCGCGCCCGGGTCGAAATCGCAAGAAGTCCATCACTGCGCCCAGTCGAGACGGGCTGGACCCGTTGAGATGGAGGTCAGCGGCCGACTTTCTGAGTCGCAGATAGAGGTGATCCACATCCCCCCAAAACCAGCGGCTCCGGACCCCGACCTTGTAGTCGCGCACGATTGGTACGGGGAGGCCGAGAGCGCAGCGGACGAGGAGCGACGGGAAGTCCACGCCGGCGTCGAGCGCCAGCTGCAGGGACCCCCATAACCGTCCATTCACTTCCATGATCACGTGTCGTCCGGTTTCTCGATCCCGCTTGCATTCAATCATCGCGAGCCCATTCCACTCGAGAGCATGAAGCAGCCTGAGCCCAGCCGTCACGAGCGGCGGCTCCAGGACGATGCTCTCTCGATATACGCTGACACCACCGGCCGGAGGCTTTTCGCGAAGCCGTCGGTGGGCAAAGAGCGCGATCACCTCCCCGCCCCAACGGAGTACGAACAGGCCCTCGCCAGGCCCCTGTACGCGGCGTTGGAGCAGCACGGGAAAGGCCTGCCACGGCAGACTCGCGAGCGCTCGCTGACACGCCGCTGCGTCGTCCACAAACGACACAGCGATCTGTTCGCGCGTTGCCCGAGTAGTCACGACCGAACGGTGCGGCTTCAACACCGCGGGGAAGAAACCGTCGCCGGGGAGTGCAGAGTCTCCTGGCGATGCGATGATGCACGTCTCTGGCACGTCGAAGCCCGCCTCTGCAGCAAGCGCCATGACCACGCGCTTGTCGGACGCGGCACGATAGGTCGCGATGTCGGGGAGCGGGAGGATCACGCTTGCCGGCAACTCGAGGCGGTGCTCCAGAAGGGCTTCGACGGACGGATCCGTGACCGGGAGCACCAACCCGATCCCGAAAGCACGCACCAGGCGACCGACCTCGGCCGCGTAGCCAGCGACATCCGATAGCGCATCCGGCGCGAGGACGCTGCTGCGCACGCCCCGTGACGCACCGGCTAGGCAAGCTGACGTAGAGGCGGCGGCGAAGACATCGTAGCCCGACGCAACGAGCGCACGAGCCGCGGCCAGAGCGGCCCGCTCGTTGCCATCGGTAATCAAGATTCGCATGAGCTCCCTTGGTGGCGGTGAGCCAGCGATCGCGCTCGCTCCAGCGCTTCGCACTGAAGTCACTCGATCGGGCTGCGCCAGCACGCTCTCGAGTCAGGACGCTGCAAGAGTCCGGCCAGGCTTAGACCCCCGTCCTCGACCCATTCGGCACGCCCCGGCGGTCCGTGGCGATCGCCTGCGTTGCGAGCGTGCAACAGCGGCGTCCGAGCGACGTCATCTTCCATCGCCGACCAGCACCGCAGTAACCTTCTGCGGCAACTCACGTTACTGTGGCAACCCCGGACCTGAAGTCGCGCCCGCGCCCTGGCTCCCGACTTGCTCCCCTTAGCACGGTCCCCAAGCGAGGCGGAGTTCACGACGCGCTCGCTTGATCGCCTCAAATTACGAGCGCTTATGACGAGACGAAGTGCTTCGGGATTGCCGAGCGCCGGTCCGCTGACCCGCGCGGTCGCCCAGCCGACCAGCGGTGGCTCGTGGGACCTCGCATTGGTGTTCGTGGCCGGCTACATCGCCACAGCGGTCGGGCGGGTTCAGCAGCTGTTCCCGATCCTTCTGCCCTTGAAGCCGGCGTTCCTCACTGCCGCAGGCGCGCTCGTTCTCTACGTCATTCACCAGGTGGGGCCGAGGCGCATCGCTGCCCTGAGGGCGCTCACAACCACGTGCGTACTGCTGTTGCTCCTGTGGTCGGCGCTGTCAGTACCGGGCGCGCTGAACCAAGGAGTGGCCTTCCAGCTCGTATTCGACATTTTCATCAAGACCGTGCTACTGTATCTGCTGATCGTGGGCAGTGTACGTAGCATGTCAGACGTCGAGCGCCTCGCCTTCGTTTACTTCGCTGTAGCCGCACTCTACGCCGCAGTGGTGCTGGTACGATTCCAGGTCGGCGGTGGTGCATGGCGCCTCAACGGCCTTTACTACTACGACGCAAACGATTTTGCCACACTCGCGGTCACGGCTGTTCCGCTCGGCCTTTACTTCTTCACAACTGGCTCACACGGGATGGTGCGACGGGTCAGCAGTGTCGTGGGTCTCGGAGCTCTCGCTATCGCCCTTGTTCGCTGTGGCTCGCGAGGCGGGTTCCTGGCGATGATTGCCGTCGCTGGCTTCATTCTCTTCCGCTACACGACGATCCGCGCCAGATGGCGCGTCATGAGCACGGCGATCTTGGCCGCGCTGTTCCTGGCCACTGCCACCGATCGCTACTGGTCCCAGATGAGCACGATTCTGACGCTCGATCAGGACTACAATCGGACTTCCGAAACGGGACGCTGGCACATCTGGAGCCGCGGCATCGGATACATGCTTCAGCATCCCATCCTCGGAGTCGGTGCGAATAACTTTCCAATTGCCGAGGGGACGATCTCGCCGCTGGCCGCGCTTCAGCAATACAACATTGGGGTGCGCTGGAACGCAGCGCATAACAGCTTCGTTCAAATCGGCGCCGAGCTGGGCGTGCCTGGCTTGATCTTGTTTGTGACTGCCATCGCCGCTGCGTTTAGCGCTCTGGGCCAGGTAGCTCGGTTACAGCGCGCTCTCCCTTCCCGCCCGCGAGGGCCGCCGCAGCTGGCACAAGCACTCACGGGATCACTCATCGGGCTCGCGGTGGGGGGTTTCTTCCTCTCGCTCGCGTACTACGAAATGCTCTATGCGGGGCTGGCCCTGGCCGTGGGATTGCGAAAGGCGGTGCTGGCACCTGGTCAGTTTGCGCTCACCGGGCAGAACCGCTTCGGCCGGTCGAGCATCGGTCGGCACTTCTCTGAGGGTCAGCAGTTTGGCAGCCCGCCGAATCGCACGGTCCAGCGCCCCCATGGTATTTGAACGTCGTAAGCGATCACTCGGGAGGCCAGCAGGGGTGGTCGAAGCCGGGGCACTACTGTGCGTCGCGAACTACTCGGCGAACACGGGCTATGCGTGGGACTTTATTGAAAGTCTCTACGCTCGGGTAGCCGATCACTTGGCCGAGCACGGAATTCGTACCCTCGTTGCCTACCCGGCCATCCCCATGCCGCCCCGGAGCCTCGAGGGCAGCGCGGCCGAGGCCATCGCGCTCGACGCTTCGCTCGCGACCTCGGACTCAGTGCGCGCCATCGCTGACACGATACGTCGTGAGAACGTTCGGGTCGTTTACCTGACTGACCGTCCCGCCCGCTGCCGCGCATACCTGCGGTTTCGTCGCGCCGGCGCTCGCCTTGTCCTGGTGCACGATCACAGCTCCGGCGAGCGAACGCGGCCACGGGGCTTTATGCGGATCGCGAAATGGCTGCTCGCCCGTCTCCCGGGGATAACTGTCGACACACTCTTCGTCGTCAGCGACTACGTCGCGCGCCGCCAGATCGAGACGGGCCTCATCCCGCCCAGCCGAGTCGTTCGGGTCTGGCATGGCCTCGCTGTGAACGCGAGCGACGCCTCCGCCGGGCTGGCCCGTCAGCTTCTCGGCGTGGCCACCGACCGGCCGATCGTTATGTGCGCGTGTCGTGCCACACCAGAGAAGGGCGTCGCCCATCTGCTGCGGGCTTTCGACCGCGTGGTCCAGGAATGGCGCTTGCCGAGGGGACGTCCCCTCCTCGTGTACATCGGCGACGGCCCCCAGATGGCCGAGCTGCGAGCGCTGCGGGAGAGCCTCAGCGCCCGTGACGACGTCCTTTTCACCGGTCATAGACCGGAAGCCAGGACGATCCTCCCGTGCGCCGATGTCTGCGTGGTGCCTTCAGTGTGGCAGGAGGCGTTCGGACTCTCCGTTCTTGAGGCCATGGCGAGTGGTCGAGCCGTCATCGCCACGAGCGTTGGTGGCATTCCGGAAATGATCGAGCATGACCGCACTGGGCTGCTCGTGCCGCCAGGCGACGAGTCAGCACTCACCAGTGCGCTGACCGCGCTGCTCGAGAATCCCCAACGTGCTATGCGCCTCGGAACGGGGGCCCGCCTGCAAGTGGTCCAACGCTTCACACCCGAGGCACAGATCGGCGCGCTTCTCGCGGTAATCGAAAGCGGGTTCGGGAACCCATGCCAAGCCCGGCAGGCGACTGCGGTAGGGTTGGCCGGGCCCGGATTGCGCCGGGCCACGCTCCAATAACTGTAGCACGGACGCAACAGCGCTAGTTTCGTATCCCGCTGATCGAGAAGGTGTCCTCATTGTGCACTGTCGTGCTCTTCGACGTGGCACAGACTCTGCTAGGTGGCATGTTCAGTCGCACACAGCACAACTCTTCAGCCCGGCACTCGAAGGGGGGGCGTGGCTTGGGTCCCGCTCAGGAATGGAACCACGCAAGTCTCGCGCCCCGATCTTGGGCCTTCAGGCTGCTCGAACTCTATGGAACGCGGATTCGTCATCGCGGGCAATGGTGGACGCACCTCCAACTCCGCAAGTTGCTGCGAGCCGATGTTGATGCGGACTTCGAGGTCGTGCGAAACGGCCTCAAGTGGGTGCTCAACCCATCCGACTTTACCCAAGCGGAGTTCTTCTGGACCGGCTCCTGGGAGGGGTGGGACACCTATCACCTCCGGAACATGCTCACACCAGGGTGCACCTTCTTCGACGTTGGCGCGAACTTCGGATACTACTCGATCACGGTCGCCGCTGCGTTGGCGCGGCGGTGCCGTGTTCATGCGTTCGAGCCATTTCCGTCCACCTATCGCAGACTGTGCCGCAATATCGAACTGAACTCCCTGGGGAGCGTCGTCAAGGCGCATGACGTCGCGCTGTTGGATGTGAAGGGAAAAAGCTACATGACGATGAGGCCAGGCAATTCCGGGGCAGCATGGCTCGATGGGGACCCCGGAGGAGAAACAGTCGCGACGACTACGCTGGCGACGTTTTGCGAGACGCGAGCCATCTCCCGGATTGACTTGATCAAACTTGACGTGGAGGGCTCCGAGGAGCGGGTGCTGCGAGGTGGAGCAGACGTCATCAGCGCGTTGAAGCCTCTGCTGATGGTCGAGCTGAATCCGGGGGTCCTGGCCAAGGCGGGGTCTTCCGCCGACGCTCTGATCAACCGGCTGCAAGGCTTCGGCTATGGCTTGTTCGTCGCAGCGAGGGACGCCCTGGTTCCGCTCGGAGCCCTTCCCGCAGGCCCGACGGACTACGTGAACCTGTTTTGTATTCCCACGGGGTTGAGCGGACCACCTAAGACTCAGCGGTAACCCTCTCGCCCCATCACCCGGAGCGCGGGCTGTCCCTAGTTCCGCAAGGCCACGAGTCTCGGGCTGGGACCTTGGGTGGGCAGCACGAGACTCATAACGATGGACACTACACGGTGACTGCGCTACAGCTCAAGACCCCGTCTCGGCCCATAGCACCCGTCGGCACGAGCTCGCGACTTGCCATCTGCAAGGTGTGGGACGGGGAGTATCCTTGGGACGTGCGAGTCCAGAAGGTCGCGTTGGCGCTCACGAAAGCTGGCCACACCGTGAGCTTGGTCGCGCGCAACCGCAGGCGTCTTCCCGCCACTGAAGCGCTCCCTGAAGCGAACCTGTATCGATTACTCCCCTGCCGGTGGCTGCCGGCGTGGCTGGATGGGGCGGCGATGTTTCCCGCTTTCCTCAATCCGCGCTGGCTGCGGGCGATTGGCAACGTTGCGCGCCGACAGCACGCGAACCTCATTCTGTGCCGCGACCTCCCACTTGCGCCAACGAGCATTGTCGCCGGCCGCACACTGGGCATCCCGGTCGTCCTCGACATGGCGGAGAACTATCCTGCGATGCTCAGGTCCCGTTGGTCCACGGGCCGGCACCGTCTGGTCGACTTTCTCGTCAGGAATCCGGGGTTGGCGCAGCGTGTTGAACAATGGGTACTGCCGCGTGTGCAGGGGGTGCTCGTGGTGGTGGAGGAGTCCAGGGACAGGCTCGTTCAACACGGAGTACCAGAGGACAAGATCGCGATCGTACGCAACACGCCACTCCTTGAGCGACTGCGACAACCCGCCGCTCGACATGACGCGACTGCGCCCCTCCGCGTCGTGTATCTGGGCTTGCTGGAATTGCAGCGAGGTATCGGGACCGCGTTGGAAGCCGTCGCCATTCTCAAGGAGGCCAAGTTCCCAGTCCGCCTGACGGTTCTCGGCGGCGGCTTCGACGAAGCCCTGTTGCGTGGACGCGCCGCGGCGCTGGGGCTGGGCCAGGAACACGTGGACTTCCGTGGTCAGGTGCCGAACGATGTCGCCCTCGGCGAGCTCCCGCTCGCCCACGTCGGGATCGTCCCGCACTGGAAGGACGAGAGTTGGGACACGACCATCCCGAACAAGATCTTTGACTACATGGCCGCGGGACTTGCGGTAGTCACGTCGGATGCGGCCCCCGTTGCGCGCATCGTCCGGACATCCGGCTGCGGAGCGGTGTTCCCCGACCGCGATCCAGCGGCCCTCGCCGCCGCATTGCGTAGGTTTGCGGATCCGGCTGTTCGGCGCGTGGCGGGCGAGTGCGGTCGCGCGGCCATTCGCGCAACTTACCATTGGGAACAGGACGTATCTCGGATGCTCGACCTTGTGACGGCAGTGATGCAGCGACCTTCGACAGGTGGGGTAGCTTAGGGTTGCGGCCTGCTGATGTGCACGTGGTCGTACCAGAAGTAATCATTCTCACTCTTCGGCGCCCCGGTCCCCCCGAAGGTTGGTGAGAAGTTAAAGACCGAGAACCCACGGTCGTCCGGGAACACCACGTCTGCGTAGCTTCCCACCAGCACGCCGTCCATCCACCATTTCACGATGCCCGCGGCTCCCGACGCGTACCTGGCGTATACCTCGATGCGGTGCCACACGCCCAGTGCCGGATCGGGATTGTGCACGTTGGGATACAGATTCCGGTTGTCCCCCGGGAACTCCGTCTCGACAACAAGCTGCCGTGGCGAGCCGATACCATGCATCATGATATACATCGGGCCGTGGCCCCTCTGGGCGAACAGGAAAGCGATTTTGCTGACCCCAGACGTGCTGGCATCTTGCCACGGATTACTCGGCTTCCACCAGAAGCCCACGTACAGTTCCTTGCCGAGAAAGTGGTCGTAAAAGAGCGTCCCCGGTGCCCCCCCGGTGGGAAACCCATTCGGCAAATACGAGTTCCCCGCTCCCGGATAGGACTCTTGTAGCACAAAAGGCGGCGAGGCAGGTGCCGCGGAGTCTGTGACCCGTGCGGCAAGACCATAGCCGTTAAAGACGACGCCCCAGCCACAGCCCACCGGAAGGCTCTCGTCGCCCGACGTCTGGGGAATCGGATCGGAGAATCCGTAATCCGTCACGACCACGAACCCAGGAGGCTCGTGCGGCCAGACGTCCGTGCAGGACTGCCGGTCCGACACACAGCGCGTCGAGCCTTGACACAGCGCTCGGCAGCCGGTTAGCGCGAATTGGGAGAGGCAGACACTCGCCAAGCCCGCGACAAGAAACATGCGGTCACGGCCTGCTGATGTGCACGTGATCGTACCAGAAGTAATCATTCTCGGTCTTCGGCGACCCGTTCCCCCCGAAAGTCGGCGAGAACTCCATTGTCGAGAAGCCGGCGTCGCTCGGGAACGTCACGCCAGTATAGCTCCCCACCAGCGCACCGTCCATCCACCATTTCACGATGCCCCCGCTGTATCTGGCGTATATCTCAATCCGGTGCCACACGCCCAGCGTCGGGTCGGGGTTGTTCACGTTGGGATACAGATTCCGGTTGTCCCCCGGAAACTCCGTCTCGACGACCAGCCGCCGCGGCGAGCCGATACCATACATCATGATGTACATCTGGCCGTGGCCGCCCTGGGCGAACAGGAAGGCGATCTTACTGACGCCCGACGCATCGGCGTCCTGCCACGGATTACTCGGCTTCCACCAGAAGCCCATATACAGTTCCTGGCCGTACGCCGCGTCATAGTACACCGTGGCCGGGGCGGACCCGCTGGCCATGCCGATGGGATACATGACCTGCCACACACTGGGCGGCGAGAATGGGGCCGCGGGGTCAACGGCGATGCTGATCTTCCCGTTGACGACGTCCTGCGGATAGACGTTGAGCCAGCCCCCGTCATTCAGGGCGTGCATATCGTAGTCGGTGACGACGGTCCAGCCCGCCGGCTCGTTCGGCCACGTCCCGGGGGGCGGCAGCGCCGTCACCGTGATCGCGGCCGTGCCACTCTGGCCTTCGCTCGTGGCCGTGATCGTCGCCGTGCTGACGACGAGCCCGCTCACCAGCCCGCTCCCACTCACCGTGGCTACTCCGGTGTTGCTGCTCGCCCAGGTGATCACCCGCCCGCTCAACGGAACCCCACTGGCATCCTTGAGCGTCGCCGTGAGCTGCAGCGTCTGCCCCACCGCCACGCTCGCTGACGCCGGGCTCACCGTGACCGACGCCACCGGTGCCGTCGACGCTGCGGTCGTGCCGCTCGCCACGGTGGAGAGGGCGCCGAACGCCGCGTTCACGTTCAGGGTGCCGCGGAACGCCCCGAGCTGGAACTGATAGCCCGTAGCCGAGACGAGGCCCAGCACCGTGCAAGTGCGCTTGGCCCCGATAGCAGTCCCCGCCACCGGCGTGGCGCAGGTTCCGCTGGTGCCACTCGCCGCCGACCCCCAGGAGATCGAGCCCACGGCCCAGCGGATGTCATAGCTCGCGGGCAGGCCCGTGCCGTCGGTCACCTCCGTGAACGCGAGCGTCACGCCGCTCGTGGTCACGCCGGCGACGCTCAGATCCGTCACGGTGCCGGGGTTGGTGCTTACGGCCGTCACGCTGATCGCGCTCGTGCCGCTCTGGCCTTCACTCGTCGCCGTGATCGTCGCCGTGCCCGCCGCCACCCCGCTCATCAGCCCGCTACCATTCACCGTCGCCACGGCCGGCGCGCTGCTCGCCCAGGTCACCACCCGGCCGCTCAGCGGATTGCCACTGGCATCCTTGGAACTCGCCGCGAGCTGGGCGCTCGCCCCGACCTGCACACTCGCTGTCGCCGGGCTCACCGTGACCGACGCCACCGCCACGGGCGGCGGGTCCAGCGCGGTCGTGCCGCTGGCTACCGTGGAGAGCGCGCCGAAGACCGCGTTCACATTCAGCGTCCCCCGGAACGCCACCAACTGGAACTGATAACCCGTGGCGGCGGCGAGCCCCAGCACCGTACAGCTCCGCTTGGCCCCGATCGCCGTCCCCGCCACCGGACTGGCGCAACTGCCGCGCGTCACGTCGGTGGCCGACCCCCAAGAGAGCGCGCCAACCGCGGAGCGGAGGTCATAGCTCGCCGGCAGGCCGGTACCGTCGTTCACCTCCGTGAACGACAGCGTCACCGCACTGTCCGTCACCCCCACCACCGCCAGATCGGTGACGGTCCCCGCCTTGGCGGCGGAGACTGTGACCGCCGCGCTCCCCGACACCCCCCCGCTCGTGGCCGTGATCGTCACCGCGCCAACGGTCAGCCCCGTTTCCAGCCCGCTGCTGCTTACGGTCGCGACCGCTGCATTGCTCGAACTCCAACTCACCGTCTGCCCCGTGAGCACGTTCCCGCTGGCGTCCTTCAACGTCGCGGCGAACTGCTGCGTCGCACCCACCGGTTGGCTCACGGAGCTGGGATTCACCGTGACCGCCGCCACCGGCGCGGTCGTGACGGTCACCGCCGCCGAGCCGCTCTGGCCTTCACTCGTGGCCGTGATCGTCGCCACACCCGCCGCGACCCCGCTCACCAGCCCGCTGCCGTTCACCGTCGCCACCGCGCCAGCGCTGGATGCCCACGTGATGGTGCGGCCGGTCAAGACGTTCCCGGCCGAGTCTTTGAGAGTGGCCGTGAACTGCGGCGTAGCCCCCACGCCGACACTGGCATTTGCGGGACTGAGGGTGATCATGGCCACCGGCGCCGTAGACGTCGCGGCGGTTTTCCCGCTGGCCACGTTGGAGAGCGCGCCGAAGACCGCGCTCACGTTGAGCGTGCCCCGGAAGGCCACGAGCTGGAACTGATAGCCCGCCGCGGCAACGAGCCCCAGCACCGTACAGCTGCGCATCGCTCCGATGGCGCTGCCCCCCACCAGCGTGGCGCACGTGCTGCGCGCCACGGTGGGGGCCGAGCTCCAGGAGAGCGTCCCCACCGCGTAACGGATGTCATAACTCGCCGGCTGGCCCGTGCCGTCGTTCACCTCCGTGAACGACAGCGTCACCGAACTGTCCGTCACCCCCACCACCGCCAGATCCGTCACGGTGCCGGGGTTCGTGACGGTCGTCGTTACCGTGACGGTCGCCGTGCCCGTGACTCCGCCGCTCGTGGCCGTGATGGTCGCCGTGCCCGCCGCCACCCCCGTCACCAACCCGCTCCCGCTCACCGTCGCCACGGACGCGTTGCTCATCGCCCATGTGACAGGTTGTCCTGTCAGCACGTTCCCGGTGGAGTCCTTCGGCGTCGCCGTGAACTGCGAGGCGCTCCCGGCGACCACGCTGGCCGAAGCTGGGCTGACCGTGACGGAAGCGACAGAGTTGCTGGCGACGCTCGCGATCCTGCCCGTGGCCAGGGTAAGGTTATCGACCCACATGTATTGGTCGACGGGCGAGCCGTCGCCGATGTACGGGGCGATCTGGAACTGGTGGAAATTGATGGTCGGGCGTGCGCCCGTGCGAAACAGGATGTCGTGCCGGTCGATCACCAACGTCCCGTTGAACCAGTACTGCGCCACGCCGTCGGCCTGGCCGATGCCGTTCACGATCGAGTTGATCTGAAAGTATGCCTCGACGTGGTTCCAGTTGCCCTTGTAGCCCGGGGCGGGGGTGGGCTGGAACGTGACCTGGCTCGCGCTCAGCTCCTTGTCGTTGTACCAGGGCGGCATATTGAAGCAGGTCGTCACCACGTTGCCTTCGACCACGCCGTTGCAGCCGTCGACCGAACGGTTCTCCGTGGTGCCGACCAGATTGACGGGCGGGGTGCCGTAGCTGGTATTGATCGCCTTGTTGTCTTGCAGCGCGAGGCGCGGGATGCCGCCGTTCTGGTAGTTGTGCTCGATGTAGGCGACCAGCCAACCGTTGGACGGACCGTCCCAGTCGCCGTCCAGATCACTCATGACCAGGAACTCATGCGGGTGATAGGGGTGGTTGGAGCCGACCCAATTGTCGCTGTATTTCACCCAGTAGCTGACGTACAGGGTGGGACTCGCCAGGAACAGGTGCCGCGCTGCGCCGCCCCAGGTGGGAGTCCTGGCGTTGGCCAGGAAGTGCGCTTCCAGGGCAGCCGTGCTGCCGGCGAGATGCTGCGCAGTCGTCGTGACCATGCTGGTGTTGTCGTACCAACCCCGCGCCGCGAACGCGTTGTCGTCAAAATTCTCCTGCAAGAGGATGGTGCCCGGATTCAGGGGACTACTGAGGAAGCTCGGCGGGGTGGGGCCAGTCACTGACCAGTCTCCCAGCGTGCACGCGAGCAGCGCGGCCGCCGGGAGTGCCACAGCCGCATCCCGCATCAGGGCCAATCGCTTCGACAGCTTGTGCTTGAAAGTCATTGCGCGTCCTCGGTGGTGAATGCCCCGTGGGAAGCGGAGTCCCGGAGCCGCGCGGCTTCGGGACCCTCGCCCGTCAGCTGCACGGCCGCGCCCACCTGGATGCCCGCCGCCACCGGACTCACCCCCACCGTGGCCACGGGAACCGGGTTCACGGTGACCGTGGCAGTGTCCGACTTCCCGCCCGGAGCACCGGCGGTGACCTTGTACTTGCCTGGCTGGGATCCGGACTTGTAGGAGCCGTAATGGTTACCACCGCTCGTGCTTGTGCTGGTGATGGCACCGGCGGTCACGCTCCAGCTCACGGTGATCCCCATCGCCGTATCGCGGGTGGACGTGAAGCCGACAGCCGTGAAGGACGTTGTCTGGTTGGTAAGAAGTGTGACGTTGTCTGGAGAGAGCTGCATGCGCGACACCGCGCTGGGCTGGTTGGGACCAACAACCTTCGTCTCCCCCGCCATGCACGCGGCGAGCGCCGCCGCCGCGGCAAGGGGAACCGGGCGGTGCATCTGCGCGAGGCGCTTGGAGAGCTTAAAGGTGAACGGCATCGTTTCTCCCCTATGGCTTGGCGGTCGCCACCGTGAGGTTATCGACCCACATGGATTGATCCACGGGTGAGCCGTCGCCGATGTAGGGACCGATCAGGAACTGGTGGAACTGGATCGTGGGCCGCGCGCCGGTGCGAAACAGGATGTCGTGTCGGTCAATCACCAGCGTGCCGTTGAACCAGTACTGCATCACGCCATCGGCCTGGCCGAGCGCGGCGAGACCATAGCCGTTGAAGACGACGCCCCAGCCACAGCCTACGGGAAGGCTCTCGTCGCCCGACGTCCGGGGAATCGGATCGGAGAATCCGTAATCCGTCACGACCACGAACCCAGGAGGCTCGTGCGGCCAGACGTCCGTGCAGGACTGCCGGTCCGACACGGAGCGCGCCGAGCCCTGACACAACGCTGGGCAGCCGGTTAGCGCGAATTGGGAGAGGCAGACACTCGCCAAGCCCGCGACAAGAAACATGCGATCACGGCCTGCTGATGTGCACGTGATCGTACCAGAAGTAATCATTCTCGGTCTTCGGCGACCCGTTCCCCCCGAAGGTCGGCGAGAACTCCATTGTCGAGAAGCCGGCGTCGCTCGGGAACGCCACGCCTGTATAGCTCCCCACCAGCGCACCGTCCATCCACCATTTCACGATGCCCCCGCTGTATCTGGCGTATATCTCAATCCGGTGCCACACGCCCAGCGTCGGGTCGGGGTTGTTCACGTTGGGATACAGAT
>Ga0209158_1000309_pt1 | contig 37522 bp, 41 predicted proteins | sample GraSoiAngelo_140_FD_185897 | JGI IMG/M metagenome (GOLD analysis project Ga0209158, IMG submission 185897) | Grasslands soil microbial communities from the Angelo Coastal Reserve, California, USA - 14_0929_12_30cm (SPAdes) (version 2) | ecosystem: Environmental > Terrestrial > Soil > Grasslands ...
CGCCGCGTTCCCTCTCGCGATGATCGGGGCGCTCCTCGCGCTCGACACGTTCCTTTCTCGTCGCCCGGCGACTTCCGCCGATGTGATGGCGGGCGTCGGAATGGGTACCGCCATCGGATTCCTCGGAGGTTTCGACCTTCCGACCTTTACACTCCTGGCGGTCCTTCAGGTCGTCTCCGCGTCCATGGCTCGAGGTCCGCCCGTCGCCGATGAGCCAAAGGGGAGGAGGAACGTGATCGTGCCGGGCCTTCTCATCGCGCTGTCTCTTTCCGGCCTCTCCGTCGCATTCTACTATTCCTACTCGCGGCGTCTCGGACTCCAAGGGGATGCGCTCACTGCCATGGCAGGGGCCTTCCTGGTCCTTGGCCCCACACTCGGGATCCTTGTTCGCTGGGCCCTGCCGAAGGTCCCTACGAGGATCGCAGCGGTGGGAGGCCTTGCGGCTTCGGCGGCCCTGAGCGGAATCATCCTGACGCTTCAGGGAACCCTCGTGACGGTCCTCGCTCTCCTGGCCTTGTTCTCCGCGGTCTCGTTCGCCGCCATGGCGTCCTTGGACGAGTACGCGGACCAGGGAGGGGATCCCCGTCGGGCGCTCGGGGTGGCGCTCCTGTTTCTCCCCCTCCTCGTGATGTTCTTCCGAATGCCTCCGATCGTCTTTTCGCTCACGATCGTGGCTCTCCCGGAACCGATCGAGTACGCCCTGTACGCACCGACTGTTCTGTTGGGGGCCGCCTGTCTCCTCCTCGCGGCGTTCGTGGGGCTGCGCGGACATGTTCGAACGGCGGTGAGAAAGGATTATCCCAACGAGGCGGATGATGGGGCGGTCAACCCATGAGGAAGATCCCGAAGAGGCGGTTCCTTGACGTCGCCGGGATGATCCTCCGGAACAAGATGGCGAAGGAAGCCATCTACCCGTTCTACTGTTCCTTCAAGCTGACCCGGCGCTGCAACTTCACCTGCTCGTTCTGCAACTGCTGGCATGTGAAGAACAAGTGGGTCGACATGCCGACGGAAGACGTGAAGGCGGTCCTCGACAACCTCGCCCGCTCCTCCGTGATCGTCTGTTCCTTCGAAGGGGGCGACCCACTCGTCCGGGACGACATCCTCGAGCTGCTGAAGTACCAGTACGAGAAGCCATGGTACCTCCTGTTCACGACGTCGGAAAGGGACATGCAGCAGCGCTATCCCATGGCCGAGTACGGGAAGTACATCGACTTCCTGCACATCTCGATCGACGAGGGACACAAGAACCTGGACATGTACGACGAGCTCGAGGAGTACACGAAATGGGGCTCCATCGTCACGGTCCAGATCGTCGTGACGAAGAACGACGTCGGTGCGCTGGAGGAGAAGATCAGGCGGTGCCACGACGCCGGCGTCAAGGCGGTCGTCATGTGCGCCGTCCACCTGAAGAACACGAAGGACCACCTGCCGGACCTCTGGTCCATGTCCCGCGTCGGACTGGAGATGAAGAAGAAGTATCCCGGCGTGATCATCTCGCCGGACGGATACTTCGACCGGATTACGTGGGACCACGGCTGCGACACCTCGTCGATCATCGTTGACGCGGACGGCTTCCTCTGGTATCCGTGCCGTGTCCTCGAGGAGAAGACGATCAACCTGATCGACTCGGACCTGATGACCTACCTGGAATCCCCGGACGGCCATGAGCGCCGACAGCGGATGGCGGCGTGCGACATCCAGTGCGCCTGGTACCAATACTACGCGACCCAGAGCTTCGTGAACCCGCGCGAGCTCCTGTCCGCGTGGATGCCCTATTACCGGGACCTGCTGAACAAGGGGAAGCAGCCCGTGTTCGCGGCTTCACCGATCGCACCGCGGGACCCGCGGGATATGATTCACGCGCAGATTGTCCAGGAGAGCGCGATTCGAGGTCTCCCTGCTTCCGGCTCACTCGTCGAACTTCCGACGATCGACGGATCTCGCCCCGCTCGGTGACGCACACCACCGACAGGTGCCGCCCAGATTCGATACAAAGGAACATCCCGGACTGACCGGTTGACTGCCTCGTGGAACCGGTTCCTCCCAAGAGGCGGCGAATCCTTGCCACCGTTCTGACGATTGTCCTCCATCTTGTCCTCGCCGGGGTCCTCGTGGACGCGGGGATCCGATGGTCCGTCGGAACATTGAGCATCGTTGCGGGCCTAACCTTTCTTCTAATCTTCCTCATGATTGCCCTTAGCTACTTGCGTAACTTCGGGTCGAAATCGGTCGACTTCGTTCGGAGCGGACCCATGGGTCTCGACCGACCGCATGTGTTGTTTGTGGGTATGACGACCGTTGGCTACCTCGTCCTGCTCCTGGTCCTTGGCTCTGCGCTGGGACCGGGAACATTCCTCTGGTTCTTCTTCGGGTTCTGGATTCTGTTCGCCTTGTTTCTCGTCGTGCTCGTCATTGCGGCCCGGAACTTTCGTCGAGAGATAGACGCCAGACTTCCCCAAGAATTCGTCGAGTCGCTTCCCCCTCGGAAAGGGTTGTAATGCGAACGGACCACTGACAAAACTGAAAAATAGACCTCGGGTCGTGTTGGACACCACCGGAATGCGCCAGCGGGATGGGATCGTACTCGCATGGTGGAACCTGCCGAAGCCGTAGTTCGCCTGGTCATCGTGTTCCTGCTGGCGTTCGGGATCGGACTCGAAAGGCAGCTCCGGCGCAAGCCAGTCGGGTTCGGTACGTTCGTCTTCGTGTCGACCGGCGCCTGCGCCCTGGCGATCCTCTCCGTCGATTTGGAGGACCAGAATCCGCTCCCGCTCCTCGGGGGCGTGATCACCGGGATTGGCTTCCTTGGCGCAGGAGCTTTGATCCGTTCGAATGACCGGGTCTTCGGCTTCACGACCGCGGCCCTCGTCTGGGCGATGGCGGCCCTCGGCGTGGCCGCCGGGGCGGGTCTCTATTACCTCGCCTTCGTGAACTACGGGATCGTGTGGGCCGTCGTGCTCACGGACCGGTATCTGGAGAGCAAAGGGTTCGGCTCCCATGCGAAAGTTGTCCACCTGACGGTCGCCAACCCCATTCGCGTGGAGGAGCTCGACGCCCTCTTGCCCGCGGGCACAGCCGAATTCGAAAAGGTGCGGATTGACAAGGAGGCCCACCTGGTGACCGTGACGGCCCAGGTGCGGGTCAAGCCCGGGGACGTCGACAACTTGCTCGAAGGGCTTCGGCGCAACGAGAAGGTGCGCGCGTTCGAGATCGAATAGTCTCAGCCCGAGGCGAGGAGATCGCTATAGGACGAGGCCATGAGGTCGTCGTCGGCGATTTGGAAATAGGCCCGCAAGGACTCCAACTGTTTCCGGCCCGCGTCCCGGTCGGACTCTCCCGCGAGGACCTTCTCGAACTCGATGAACTTCCCGAGTCCTCGGACGGTGTCCAGGTGCACCTGGACTCCTTGGAACCGGTAGATCTCGCGGGTCTTGCGGACCTCGGCCTTCACCGGGAGGACGCGGGCCAGGATCTCGCGGACCGCAGGTGCGTCCGGGATCGATGCGAGGAGGACCCGACTCTCCTTCACGCCGCCCACGTCGGGCCGCTCGTAGTAGACGAGCTGACCCTCCTTCGCTCCCTCGATCGACCGAAGCTTGAGGCGCTGTTCCCCCAGGCTGAAGTAGGTGTCGACCTGGCGAACGGTGGCCGCGTGTTCCGCTCCCGCGAGAAGGGCCCGAGCCTTGCCCAGGTCCTCGTACCGAGCCTTGAGTTCGACGAGGTCTTTCTGGGCCGAATCCACGGGAGCGGAGACGTGAGGAGGCCTCAAGAAGATTGCCGTCGGCGCACTCTGCAGCGGACCCCCGTGTGTCCGGAGACACGCGATCGCAGTTCGTACCTCTACTTAGAGGTATGAAATCGCATCCCCAGCGCATTCGAAGCGGACCTCACGCGTACGACGTGATTCGGCGTTGGCTCCGCAGGTAGGCCCGGAGGACGCTGGCCCGCCACCAGTTGGCGAGCGGGAGCCGCAAACGTCGGCCGATCTCCGACTCCGCCGATTCGAAGTCTCCGAACCGAGATGGCCTCTTGGCGAGGGCGGCCCTCGCCAGCTCGCGGTACCGCCAGACCCCGAGCGGCACCCAGTCCTCATAGACCTCCATGAAGACGATCGCACCCCCCTGCCTTCGCCGGGCCGCGAGGTGCTCGAGGACCGGAAGGCGGGTCGCGTGGTATGCGCCCGCGATCTGGTCCGGGTACGTCGTCCGGCCTCCCGCGAACTCGTGATCGTGGGCCGGCGTCGGATTCGCTTCCAAGTTCCAGGCCTCGAGGCCCTCGAACATGAAGGCCTGGGGGAAGAGCAAGATCGCGACGTTGTTCGCGAGGCCGCTCGCGTTCGTCACCTCGAACTCCGGGATCCACGGGAGTCCGCGGACCTCGTCGACGAGCCCTTTCGCCAGGATATCGTCGACCGCGGTGATCGACCACTCGGTCGGAACGAGACGGCGTCGATCCTTCGTGCCCAGGAGTCCGACGGAGAAGACCCGGGTGATCTGGCTCTGCGTGATCCCGTGGTCATACAGGTCCGTGACAGCCTCGCCGGCCCTCAGGTCCGTGTCGGAGACGAGGTCGTCCACCCGCCGCGGGACGGAGGGGTTGGAGGTGAGATCGACCTTCGTGAGGTCGGCGCTCGGGCCGCTGGGAGGCGCGCGGGCCGAGAAGGGACTCACCAGAGTGGGCTTCTTCGTGAACCACATCTCCGTGTCGATCGGCTTCGAGGCCATCGCGGCCTCCTGGACCGTCGAGAGGATCGAATCAGGCGTCCGGGCCTCCGCGACCCGCCGCGGTGCCTTCCCGCGGACGAGGGAGAGGCGGAACCGCAGGATCTCGGCGAGGTCGTACGACAACCAGGATTCGGATGCGTCCAGGATCGATGTGTCCTCGTCCCGAACGGGAGGGACGAGCGGTCCGACGAGGACCTTCGGGTAGCCCCACGACCCGACGAAGGCGCTCGGCGGCGAGGCGCCGAAGAGATTCTTCGTCTGGAGGTCGCGGCGTTCGGTGAACCAAGCTCGGACACGGTCCAAGTACGGACAGATCGCGAGCCGACAGCGTTTGATGTCTCCTTGGCACACACGACACGCGATCTCCCGCCGGACCTCGGCGAGCGTCGCTCCGAGTCCCGCCTCCTCGCGCGGCGCCGAAGACGAAGGAGGGAACATGGTCACGAGGCGGCGGGAGCGGTCGCGGGCGCCGGAGTGGTAGGTGCCGGGGCCGGAGGTGCTGCGGGCTTTGGACCGGGAGTCGGCGCGGCGGGTTTGTCCTCCGGGATCACTTCCTCCCACCGTGCGTAGCAGAGCGGGCAGACGTGGATGATGCCGCCCGAGGCGTTGCAAGGCTGGGCGCCGTCATTCGGGCAGTGGTGCTCCTTCGCCATTTCCTCCCTCCGATGGACCGGCTCCACTTATCCCTTTCGGACTCATATCGAATCCATACAATCGGTCGCGGTTCGCCTCGAGCTGCTCGACCGGCTTGCCGGCGAATTCGGCAGCCGTGAGGACCCCCACGTCGTGTTCCTTTCCGGCCCGGAAAACGGGATCCATCCGCGTGCGCCACTCGCGGTCGCGCAGGATGTGATGATCCAGGATCAGTGTGCGGACATTCGTGGTTCGCAGGATTCGGAGCAGGTGGGACAGGGAGCGTTTCGTGTGCTCCGCCGGATAATGGTCCGGCATGTGCGTCATGGGACCGTCGACGTAGAGGACCGTCGGCTGCGCGTCGATCAGGAAGGAGAGGTGCTCCTTCAGCGGCGGACCGAGCACGTCGGCGGTGTGGACGAAGACTTCGTTCCCGTGGGCGATCCGCGTCATCACGACGTAGCCGAGTTCGTCATTGTAACCATGCGGCAAGGCCGGCGAAAACAGGAGTTCCGTCCCACCGAAGTCCATCTGATTTCCATCGGCGACTTGGATTTCCTTCGGATACTTCTTCAGCGCCCGGACGAACGCGCCCGCGCGCTCCCGCTGGCTTCGATTGATGTGGAACTTCCCATCCTTCAGGAACGCGAGCTTCCCCCGGTAGATCGACGGCGCGTCCGGATTGTGGTGATCGTAGTGGTAGTGGGAGACCGTCAGGACGTCCGCGCCCTTCGCGGCGGTCCGGATCTTCTGCCACAGCTCCTTCTGCCGGGCCTTTTCGATCGGATGGGGCCGGAGATCGTAGCGGTACGGGCCGAGGCGTACGCTCGGGTCGATGAGTACGGTCACGTCCGAGGTCTCGACGAGCGTGGCCATGGAGCGCGCCCCGAAGCTGTCCGCCGCGAGCGGAGTGATCTTCACGGACCACCGCTGTTCAGACCGCGACGATGGTTCTTCTCCTTGTCGGTCCCGCGGCTCATTCGACGTGGAACCCCGTCTCGGCGCCACGGAACCCGAGCCAATCGAATAGGAATTCGTCGAGCAACCGAGAGAAGAGGTTCCCCTGCGCCTGGCGCTTGTCCTGCAAGATTCTGACGACGAGAGAGGGCGTGAGATACGCGCGGAATCGGCGCAACACATCGTCCTTGGGGAGCAGGCCGGCTCGAGGCGAGGAAATGCCCTTCGCGTGTGCGGCCTCGAATCGCCTGTCGGCGGCCTCAATGGCGAAGGTCTCCCACGATTCCACAATTCGGGTTGCTTCCGGAGTCAGGATCTCATACTCAAGGTTGAAGCCACTCGAGCCGGGCGCATAAACGAACGAACCGAGGGTGAGAACTCCAACGGCGACCGCCGTCGCCGCCCGTTCGGCCCCGCTTCGAGTCTTGAATGAAATTTTGTGGAATCCGGACGGTTGGGTCGCCGGGACGGAAACGAGCTGAACCGCCCAGCTCCGGGGTGGAAGCGAAAAGGATAGGTTCCCTTTCATGCCCTCCGCGACCGGCGAATCGGAAGCCCGGAGCGTACGCCGTTGTTCTTTGTCCCTCAGATTGAGGGCAAGGAGGTAGAGGTTGAGCCAGCCACCGGGTTTGACTTTGTCCGATTCCGCGATGGGTGCGACCCAGAAACCGTCCCACATCTGGAAGAGGCGGGAGCGCCGGATCATCGGTGTGGAGAGCCAATCGAGGTAGGCCGAGCAGAAGAAGTTCTGGTTCCGGGCTTTCGGGTCAGAGGCGAGTTCTCGGGCGACAGCAAGGGCCCGTCCGATGTCTGGATTCATCGCAATGAGTCCCACCGGACTCGCCTGGCCGCGCTTGGGTTTTCCAGTCGGTAGATTCACATACGGGAACGCATAGCCGAACTCCTCTTGGTCCACTGTGTGCGTCCATGCGCCGTCTGGGGCCCGTCGGATTTTGGAGGCAAACCCAATTCGGCCAGCTGCGATCGCTTCCAGAACTTGATGTGAATTCATCGGGGCCGAGGTACGTTCAGCGTCGCTGAGTTCCCAAGCGATCGAAGCCGCGCCTGGGCTCGTGCCGTCGGCAGATTGTCCCTCCACGTGGATTCCCTGCGAGTTGGTATTGGAGGGAGCTTGCTTAACGATTGCGAGACCGGTCCGAACCGAAGCCTACCGTCTTCGCTTCATTGCTGGGCGACCGACCTTTATCGGAACACAGCATCCCCCCAGACCTGGCGCTTGACTCGACGGAAGCCCAGGGTGGGGAAGAGCGAGAGGGACGCGATGTTGTCGACGTACGCGTGGAGGGCGGGAATCTTACCCCGACGAAAGAGTTCGCGCGCGACCGCGGCGACCACGGACCGGGCCAAGCCTTTCCGACGGAATCCTTCTTGGACGTGAACCATCCCGATGATCCCGACGCGGTCCGTGACCATGTGCGTGAGGGCCCAGGCGATCGGGCTGCCATCCTCATAGATCGCGGCTGACGGCCCGTTCTCGATGCGCCGACGCACGTAGCCTTCGGCGGGCCAGTCCGGCTCCCAGAGACCTGCCACGAGACTCGCCCACGATGGTGCCAAGGGTCGGACCCGTGGATTCAGATGATCGACGAAGTCCCCTGCATCGAGTCGGAAGAGCCACGCTGGGAGGGGATGGAACTCTTGGGCCTCTGGCTTGAGGACGGCGAGGGGGAATTCTTCGGTGAGATGCATGAGTGTGAAGCCTTTCGGGAGGAGGTCGCCGAGGGCTCCGGCCGCCTCCACGTTCGCGGCATGGAGGGCGACGATGTTGGGTCGCCCAGGCCCGCGAGCCCGTTGGATCGCGAGGACGCCTTGCACCGGTTCGCCTTCCGCGTAGACCTCGTAGTTGTCTTGTTGGAAGGCCCGGTCCCACGTGACCGCGTTCCCGACCGGGTCCGCCGCGAGGAAGGGCCGAATCGCCTCGCGGTCTTCGACGCGGTAGGGAGACGTGCGCGGACGATGCTCGCGAGTCAGAAAAGGATTACCGCGGCACCGTGGAACGGATTTCGGCTGCGATTTCGCGGGCGGCCTTCGCGGGATCCTTCGCCTCGTAGATCGCGCGACCGACGATGACCGCGTCCGCCCCGGCGGCGATGGCATCGGACGCCTTTCCTCCTTGGGCCCCCACGCCCGGCGCCAGGATGAGCCGCGAGCCGACAATCGCACGGAGGGCCTTGACCCGGTCCGGCCGCGTCGCGGGCGCGACGATCCCCGCGGCGCCCGCCTGGATTGCCATGCGCGCCATCTCCTCCGCGTGAGGCGCCGTGAAACGGGCCCCACCCGGATGACTCATCTCCGTGATCACGAACACATCGGCCTCGCCGGCTGCCTCGACCGCGGCCCGGATGGAGTCCTCTCCCACGAATCCCTGGGTGATGATGCCAGAAGCGCCGAGCGCCGCCACCTGCTCCACGATCAGCCGCGTCGTGTTCGGGATCTCGGCGGTCCTCATGTCCGCGAGGAGGTATCCGAGGCCGGCGAGTTCTCGGATGAGATCCGCCCCGCCGGCCAGGAAGAGCGCCCATCCGGCTTTGATGGCGTCCACGTCCGATTTGACGGCCCCTGCGATCGTCCGCGCCCGGGAGGGATCCGTCACGTCGAGGGCGAGGATGACCCGATGGTCGAGGCGCATTGTGCGGCCCCAAGAGGACCGCGGGGAAAAAGGTTCCCTCGGGTCGACTTTCTTGGCGGACGTTTTAAGTAACCCGGAGGGAATCGAGCCGTGCCCTCCATGCCCGAGATGCAGCGGATCAAGACGAAGGTCTGCCTGGTCGGCGAGGCCGCGGTCGGCAAGACGTCCCTCATCCGGCGGTTCGTCCAGGACGACTTCGAAGACCGCTACATCACGACCCTCGGCGCGAAGGTGTCGAAGCGCGAGATCGTCTTCGACATGCCCGACCGCAAGCAGATCCAGATGGACATCACGATCTGGGACATCATGGGCGAGAAGGGATTCCGAGACCTCCTGAAGGAGGCGTTCTTCCACGGGGCCAAGGGCGTCCTCGCGGTCGCCGACCTCACGCGCTATTCGACCCTCAAGGAGCTCGACGACTGGGTGCAGGGCGTCTTCAAGGTCGTCGGCGAGATCCCGGTCGTGTACGCGATCAACAAGATCGACCTGAAGGACGAGGTCATGATCCTGTACGGAGACAAGGAGATCGGCGAGGCCACGCGGGCCTTCGAAGCGCCGTTCTTCTACACCTCCGCGAAGACGGGGGAGAACGTGGAGCTCCTCTTCCAGCGACTGGGGACGATGGTCCTTAAGCGGGAAGGTCTCTCCGTCGCCAGCTGACGTCCGGCGGCGAGAACGAGGCGAGAAGCGTTAAGTAGCCGCCGCCGGAGTGCGGAGGCGCCACGGAGCGGGGACATCGCTTGGCGATGAAACGTCTCAAGTCGAAGATTTGCCTCGTCGGCGAGAAGGCCGTCGGCAAGACCTCCCTGGTCCGGCGGTTTGTCATGAACATGTTCGACGAGCAGTACGTCACCACGATCGGGACGCGGGTGTCGAAGAAGGAGGTCCACATCTCGATGCCGGACCTGGCCCAAAGCGTTCAAGTGGACCTGATGATCTGGGACATCATGGGTGAGAAAGGGTTCCGCGAACTCCTCAACGACGCGTACTTCTACGGCGCGAACGGCATCCTCGCGGTGGCCGACCTCACGCGCCGACGGACCCTGGACGACCTCGATGACTGGATCGACGGCGTCGAACACGTCGTCGGGAAGGTCCCGATCCTCATCGTCGTGAACAAGGCGGACCTGACCTCGGGCGCCCAGTTCCAGGAACGGGACGTGGCCCAGTTCGCGAAGGCGTACGGATCCGAATTCATCCTCACGTCGGCGAAGAGCGGTGACCAGGTCGAAGCGGCGTTCGTGCGACTCGCCACGTTCGTCGTCGAGCACCAACTCCACGCGACATAGACATGGGTCGAATCGAGCGCGGCAGTAACCGTTCGGACACCATGTGTTTTCGATATCATTAAGTATTAACTCGGTCATTGACGCGGTCCCTGAGCCTTCGCTCGCGATGCGGGTAGTAAGGAGGGGTCCTGGGCCGGGAGCAGGGGACAATGGGGCGGGATGGCCATGCTCGCGACGAGGCCCACCCGAGCGTACCGTTTCGGTGCGATCGGTCTATGCGCGTTACTGGCAGCTAGCCTCCTCCTCGCATTCCTGGCGCCGCCGGTCCGCGGCGATCTGCCGACCGAAACGGAGAACGGGGACGCCTCACGGACCGTCACATGGACGATGGGCACCGGCGTCGGCCTCGCCTTGCAAGGCGTGGACCTTGAAGCCGGCAATGTGGCCCTCCCATGGAACGCCCAGAATCTTTCGTGGGACCGACCCGGCCAGTTCGTCGCGAACGGCAGTTTCGACTCCACCTTGGCCGCGGATCTAGCGGGCATCTCGTTGCGGGCTGATTCCACGAACCACGTGGTCGACGGCGACTTCGTCTCCGGCACACCCTGGACCTTCGAGACGAGCGCGTCCGGGAACGTGACGGCGGCTTGGAACACCAGTGCCGCGAACGCCGTGTTCCGACACAATTCGCCGAAGACAGAGGCGCAATGGGACAGCCTGGACGCGAATCCGGGGACCTGGGCGGGCGTCAATGGGATCCCGTGGACGAACACGACCGGGCCGCACGAGGGAACGGGCATGCTCGGGCTCAACTTCACGCTGGGACCCGGTCCCGGATCATGGGCCGGAGTGCAGCACCAGACGGTCGTGAACTGGTCCGGATCCGATCGCATGGTGATCTGGGTCTTGCCGCCGAACTCCAGTCCCCCGCTGACGTTCAACATCACAGGGACCGTCGGGACGTCGCTCCGAGGCTCCGCCGCGCGCGCTCTGGTTCCCGGGTGGCAGGAAATCGCGGTCGATCTGACCGAACTCGGGGCGTCGCGGGGCAACCTCATTTCGCTCACGCTCCGGGTCATGGGCCAGAACGTCCCTTCGGGAACCGTGTACTTCGATGACCTGCGAACCGGCAATGCAAAGCAATTCGATGAGGCCGCGCGGGTCCGTCAAACGGTCGTCAAGACGAACGCCACCGCTCCCGCGTTGGGAAGCGCCGTGCTTCGGGTGAACTGGTCGACGCCGAGCGCGACCGGGGTCGTCCGGGTGGACGGGGTCGTGGACGTGACCGGCCCATCGGGTTCTGCGGTGAAGACGTTTCCAATGTCGTCGGGAATGACTTGGCGGACGTCCCTCCTGGATTTCTCTGCGACGACCGCGCTGCCGGGTCTCTACAACGTCAGTGTCGGGATCCGCGTCATCACGGACAACACGAGTAGCTCGTCCGTCGAGGTCCGCGCGGACGATGTATCCCTCCTCTTCCCGAATCGACACAACGGGACGTATCTCTCCAGCGCCATCGCGATGGGTGCTGCGTCCGAATTCCTCCGGGTGACATGGGCCTTCGACGCGTCCGGTCCCGCTACGTTGCGGGCCGCGCTCCGCACCGGGAACGACTCGAGTCCTGGGAGCCCCACATGGAGTCCGTGGCAGGTCTGGACCACGACAGGAGCCCAACCGGCAGGACTGCCGCCCGCTTCGTTCTTCCAAGTTCGTGTGGACCTGATGACGGTCAACGCGAGCGTCACTCCCGTCCTCCGCGGGATGTCGCTGGACGCTCGACATCATTCGGCCGGCGGATCCGTGACCTCTGCCGCGTTCAGTATTCCCACGGCGGAGGCGGGCACCTTTCTCCATTGGCGGAAGTTGCAGGTGAGGTCCCGGATACCCGTGGGCACGGCCCTTTCGTTCGAGATCGGAGACGGAACATACTGGAAGCCCGTCACCGCGGACGGGAACGTGTCGGACGCCAACTCGACGACGATCTCATGGCGTGCCACCCTTGGGACCGCGGACGGACTCGTGACGCCAACCCTCGAGCGCGTCGATCTCGTGTACGAATACCTGGGCCCGATCGTCCGCGTCGAGTTGCGATGGGCCGGCTGGCCGGGGCGGATCGTGCTGCCCTCCGGCGGCGTCGTCAAGTTCACCGCGTTGGCGCTCGACGCCGGATCCCACCTCGTGTCCAAGGAACCCAGCCGTTTCGATTGGAACACGAACGACACGCGAGGACAGATCGGGATCGACGGGACCTACAAGGCGGGCGAGCCGGGCGACCACATCGTGAACGTCAGGTTCCTCGGGACGAGCCGCTCGGCCGTCGTGTCCGTTCACGTGCTCGCCTCGGGGACTTGGATCGATGTGCTGATCGGGTACGGTCCGTATTGGCTGGCCATCCTCACGCTCGGTGCCGTCGGCTACTCCGGCTATCGGTTCGGCATTCGACGGACGTCGGTTATTGACGACGTCTTCCTGATTTCGAAGGACGGTCGGCTCATGATGCACAATACCCGGCGCATGCGGGCGGACCGGGATGAGGACATCCTGTCCGGCATGCTCACCGCCATCCTCGCGTTCCTGAAGGACTCGGATCCGGAGGAGAATGGGGAGCTCACGCGATTCGAGATCGGAGGGAAGACCACGATGCTGGAACGGGGCCCTCACGCGTATCTGGTCGCCGTCTATTCAGGTCGGGTCCCTCGCCGGGCGGGAAAGAATCTCAAACGCTTCATGACGAGCCTCGAAGCGAATTTCGGGGACGTCTTTGCGAAGTGGTCCGGCGATCGGGAGGACCTCCAGGACCTCAAGGCGTTCACCGGGCGCTTCGTGTCCCGGTTCCGGTTCCGGCCTCCGCGCCGGATCAACGGGCGAGCGGCCTGATTTACCGCGGGAAGAAAATCCGGTAGGCAATCACTCCGAACCCGAAGAGCGTGAAACCGGTCGAAATCGCCCAGAACCATCTCAACAAGCGGGCCCGACCGGCCGGAGTTTCCCAACGGGCGGCGAGACGACCAATCATGTCGATTTGAACCGCTTCAGCCGCATGAAGTTGTCACGTTCCATCTCTTCGAGGCGTTGCCGGATGAACGCCTCGGTGGCCTTGAGCTCCGGGATCACGCGGTACTCCAGGGCATTCACACGCCGTTTCACCTTCTCGATCTCCTCGATGAGACGACGCATCGTCGTTTCGATTTCCGCCGCCGTGATCACGTCCTCGACCAGGTTCTCGTATGCCTCCGCAGCTTCATCGATGCGCGGACTGGTCCCGATGATCCCGTACCCTCGTTGGTCGATCCGCTTCCGGACCGCCTTCGCGTCGATCTTCGGGACGATGATGCCCATTACGTTCTTCGTTTTCAGCTCGAGCGACGGAGCTTCGGTGAGGGCGAACGCAGCCGACTTGACCCCGATGGACCCTTCGATCGCGCGCGCGATCGCGATCCGCGCCTCCGCGACCTTGTATTTTTCGACCAGATTCGATCGGACGGCCTTCGCCCGTTCAAGGACGCGGAAGAACTCGACAATCAACGCGTCCTGTTTCAGTTTCAGGAGCTTGTGTCCTCGTTCTGCCGTCCGACGTGTGCGTCGCAACTGGAGGAGGACGGACCGGGTGGGTTTGTACTGGACCAGGACCATCTACGCGGGCACCTTCCGTTCTGTTCCCGGGGACGCGGCACGGTGGGCTGGGTGGTACTTCTCCAGCGTCTTGCGATCGACCTTCGTGAGCCACGCCTCGTCGAGCGTGGCGAGGAGCTTCCATCCGATCTCGAGCGTCTGCTCGATCGTCCGGTCTTCCTCGGATCCCTGTCGAATGAACTCCTGCTCGAACCGGTCGGCGAATTCGAGCATCTTGCGGTCGCGATCCGAGAGCGCTTCCTTCCCGACGATGGCGACAAGGCCGCGGACGTCCTTCCCTTCTGCGTACGCGGCATAGAGCTGGTCCGCCACCTGCTTGTGGTCCTCGCGGGTCCGGTCCTTGCCGATCCCCGCATCCATGAGTCGCGACAGGGACGGAAGCGGGTCCACCGGCGGGTAGATCCCCTTGCGGTGCAGGTCGCGGGCGATCGCGATCTGGCCTTCCGTGATGTACCCGGTCAGGTCCGCGATCGGGTGGGTCCAATCGTCGTCCGGGATCGACATGATCGGGATTTGCGTGATGCTGCCCTTCCTTCCATGGATGCGACCGGCGCGCTCGTACATCGTTGCCAAGTCCGTGTATGTGTAGCCCGGATATCCGCGACGCCCAGGCACTTCCTCCCTTGCCGCCCCGATCTGTCGCAATGCCTCGGCGTAGTTCGTCATGTCCGTGAGGATCACGAGGATGTGCATCCCGACCTCGTATGCGAGATACTCGGCCGCCGTGAGGGCCATCCGCGGGGTGATGAGGCGCTCGACGGCCGGGTCGTCCGCGAGGTTCAGGAAGAGGACCGCCCGTCGGAGGGCACCGGTCCTCTCGAAGTCGTCCATGAACACCCGGGCCTCTTCATGCGTGATGCCCATGGCGGCGAACACGACTCCGAACGGCTCCTGGCTGCCGAGGACCTTCGCCTGCCGCGCGATCTGGAGCGCGACCTCGTTGTGTGGAAGACCGGCGCCCGAGAACAAGGGGAGCTTCTGACCACGGACGAGCGTGTTCAGCCCGTCAATCGTGGAAATGCCCGTCTGGATGAACTCGGCCGGGTGCTCCCGCGAGTAGGGGTTGATCGCGGATCCCGTGATCTCGACCCGCTTCTCCGGCACGATCGGGGGGCCGCCGTCGATGGGCTCGCCCGCCCCGCTCAGGATTCGGCCGAGCATGTCGCGGGACACGTTCAGTTTGATCGTCTCTCCGAGAAACTTCACCGTCGACTGTCGGTCGATGCCCGCGGTCCCTTCGAACACCTGGACCACGACGATGTCCTTCGACGAATCGAGGACTTGCCCGCGCTTGCGCGTGCCGTCCGGAAGACCGACCTCGACCAGCTCACCGTACCCGACCCACTCCGTCTTCTCGACGAAGATGAGCGGTCCCGCGATCTCCGTAATCGTCCGGTACTCCGTCGGCATCTCAGGTCGCTCCCAGTCGCTTGAATTCCTCGTCCATCTGGGTGAGCGTGTTCGTGAGTTCCTTGTCGAACTCCGACTCGTACTTCACGCGTGTGAGCAGTTCGCGGGATTTCAGCGACGCAACGTCCTTCGTCGGGACATCGAGTTTCACCGCCTTCTGTCCGAGGTCGGAATACTTCTTGATCGCGCTGATCAACTTGAACTGCCGCTCCGGAGGACAGAACGTGTCCACGGCATGGTAGGCGTTCTGCTGGAGGAAAATCTCCCGGATCATGCGCGCGACCTCGAGGGTGAGCTGCTGGTCCGGTGGTAACGCGTCCGCTCCGACGAGTCGGACGATCTCCTCGAGTTCGGCCTCCTCCTGGAGGGTCCGCTGAGTCCACGACCGCAGCCGGGGCCACTCCTCGTTCACGTTCTTGCGGAACCAGTCCTCGAGGATCTGCGTGTACAGACTGTACGACTGGAGCCAGTTGATGGCGGGGAAGTGACGTCGCGCCCGCAGTGCCGTGTCCAAGGCCCAGAACACCTTCACGATGCGCAGCGTTCCCTGCGTAACTGGCTCCGAGAAGTCCCCGCCACTCGGGGAGACGGCACCGACGACGCTGACGGATCCTTCGAGGCCGCTGAGGGTCTTCGCCCGTCCTGCTCGCTCATAGAATTCGCTCAGCCTCGCGGAAAGGTAGGCCGGAAAGCCTTCCTCGCCCGGCATCTCCTCCAGGCGGCTCGAGATCTCTCGCATCGCCTCGGCCCAGCGTGACGTCGAGTCCGCCATCAGCGCCACGTTGTACCCCATGTCCCGGTAATACTCCGCGAGCGTCATGCCCGTGTACACGGAGGCTTCCCGCGCGGCGACAGGCATGTTGCTGGTGTTCGCGATCAGGGACATGCGCTCCATCAGGGGCGCTCCGGTGTACGGATCGATCAGCTTTGGGAATGTGGACAAGACTTCCGTCATCTCGTTCCCTCGCTCCCCGCAACCGATGTAGATGACGACCTGCGCATCACACCATTTCGAAAGCTGTTGTTCGGTGACGGTATTGTGAAGGAATGTGGGCAGATTGCCCCCAAGGAAATTGTGTGATCCCGGGACAGTCAGATCGTAGACTAGGGAGGCTCCAGGATGATAGGAGGCCTCCACGATCCGGTCGGAAGCGAGCCCTTCGGTAACGTCGGGGATTGCGATTGAGTCGCCAGGCTTGAGCCGAATCGCAGGAACCTCTTCGACTCGATCTCTGACTCGGAAGAGTTTGTGGACCGGAGTGACCCTTAGGTGCCTGCGATTCTTGGTCCGGATTGAGACCAATCCCTCGGTTAGCCCCCGGTAGAGGTGGGTGGCCATCCGCGTGGTCACTCGTTGGCCCTCGAGCGAAAGGACCTCGATCGGCTCCGAAAGGCGAATCGTAGTTTCGTTCGGGTTCCGCGTCATGGTGCCTTTCGCCTCCGTGAAAAGGTCTTTGATGCGACGTCTGCCTCCCTCCACCGTGTGCACGAATGTGTCGCCGGTGACGCATTTTCCGGTCCCGAAACCTCCCGGAATTGCGGCGGTCCCACCCTTCGCGATCGGAAAGAGGAAATCAAGGACGCGCTGGCCTGTGACCAGGGGGATCGTCGGCATGAGCCGCTCTCGGACCGGACGGGCTCGGCGGACCGGCCACGTCTGGACGAGCTTCACCTGCTCTCCGTTGTCCAGCTGGACGACGACCTCGTCGACCTTGAACGTCCCTTCCTTGAGCTGGGCCACCTTTCCGCCGCGGAAGTTCGGCGGGACCATGATCCGATGCTCGACGTTCTTCGCTTCCTGAACGGTCCCGACGACCTCTCCCGGGGCGACGGCTTGGCCCTGTTTCACCTTTGGATTGAACCTCCACGACTTTTCCCGCGTGAGGCCGGGAGACTTCACGCCGCGCAGGATGAAATCGCCCATCACCTTCTGGAGGATCGGCAGCGGCCGCTGAACTCCGTCGTAGATGCTACCGAGCAGTCCGGGACCCAGTTCGACGACGAGGGGAGCGCCGGTGTCCAGTACCGCTTCGCCCGGTTTCACACCGCTCGTGTCCTCGTACACCTGGATGACCGTTTTGTCGCCCATGATCTGGATGACCTCTCCGAGGAGCTGCTCCTCGCCCACGAACTGGACGTCGTACATCCGCGGGCGGAGTCCTGTCGCCGTGACGACGGGTCCCGCGACCCGGAAGATCTCGCCGGTCCCTTTTCCCGCGACGCCCTTCTCCCTCTGCTTCACCGCCATGTTCCGTGCTCCATGATTATTCACTTGTAGAGGTCGACGCCGATCGCCCGCTTGATTTTCTCCCGCAGGTCCTCTTCCTCGCGATTCCCGACCGCGATGACCACGGGTCGCGGGGTGGTCTCGAGCCGGTGCCGCAGGCCGTGGCTCAGGGCGCTCATGTCATCCGCGCTGAGGATCAGGATTCCGACGTTCGCGTCTTCCAGGACTTTCGCGACCTGCGCCTCCAACTGGTCTCGACCCACGCTGAAGGTCTTGCGGACCCCGGCGAGCTTGAATCCCTGGACGAATTCGTCCCGGCCGACGGCGGCGAGTTCCATCTCAGATCACCAAGAGTTCTCGGATGACGTCCGGGGACAAGCCGCTCTCCTTCCCCCGGGCGATGATCCGCAGGTTCTGGACCTCGCGGTCCTTCCGCACGATGTAATCCAGAATGACGAGGACGGAGAGCGGATACACGTGGGCGTACCGACCCGCCTCCAGGAGATGGAGTTTCTCGACCGATCGGACCAGCTGCCCCACGCCGAGGGCCTGGAGGTCTTTGAGCCGCGCGGAGAGGTCTTCCGTGAGGGCGTAGTCTCGGAGGCGGGCCGCGAGGCCGTTCACGTCCAGGGAGACCATCTCGGCGAGCTCCGCCTTCGGAATCTCGAGGCCTCCCTCGACGAAGGCGTCGTAGGACAAGGTGGCCTTCGAGGCCCAGAGACGCAGGAGGGTTTTCAGATTCACGATGTCGATCTCGCGGCGGATGAATTCCCGCATGAGCCGGGTGCCCTCCGTCCGCTCGGGGACGACGGCGAGGAGGTTCTCGTAATACAGTTTCGTAACGAGGTCCTCCCACTCGTTCCACCGCTGGACCTCGGACGGTTTCTTGCCAAGCGTTTGCAAGGCCTGAGCATGGATCGTCCCCTCGAGCCGGTCGAACACCTCGTCCAGGGTCGGCAGGTCGATGAGGCCCTGGAGGAAGGATTCCCGCATGCTCCCCGCGGCGACGATGTCTTCCAAGATCTCCGCGGAGGATGCGCCGAAGATTTTGCCGCGGACGATCGTCTTCACATTCTGCACGTCGAACCGGTCCAGGTACCAACCGATCATCTGCCGGAGCTCGCCCTCGGAGAACTCGATGATCTGCGTGTACACGGCAGCAAGGTTCCGACTCGTGGCGAGCTCGATCAGGTCGACTCCGGACGCCTTCGTCGCGAGCGCCAGGATCTCCGCCTTGTAGGCCCCTTCGCTCAGGATGCGGGCGATCTGCGGGATTTCCATCTGGAGCATCCGTTCGTATACATCCGGCAGGAGGAGCGCCGCCTTCTTCGCCCGGACGCGCGCGGTGACGTACGGATAGTTCCCGCTCTCGATCGGGATCCAGCGAGTCACACGCCGCCAGTATCGAGCGAATTCGGACGACAGCGTGGAGGTCATTGGGGCGGCCATAAGACCTCCGCGACCTCCTTGATTGAGTCCCGCCAGACATCCGCGAGGATGGTCTCGAACCGAAGGTCGATTCGGCGGGATCCGTCCGCACTATCGATCACGACTCCCCCGACGCAGTCGATCGTGCTGCCGAAATTCTTGCCCACGATCAATCTCACCCGGTCGGCGTCGCGAGCGTTGCAGTACACCTTCCCATTCCGCCATTCCTCTTCGTGTGCTCGAAGGAGGGATTGGACCAGGCCCTCGCTCTCCGCGAGGCGGGCGAGCTTGTCGAGGACCGCGGCGTAGACCTGATCGAGAAGTTCCTTCTGCGCGGACAGGACGATCTTTTTGCTCTCCAGTTCCGCACGGGCCAGGGCCTGGATCCGTGCTCGCTCCGCGGCACCCTTCGCTTGCTGGTCACGTTGCGCGAGCAGCTTCGCTCCTTCCGCGCGCGCGTCCTGGAGAATCCGCTCTCGCTCCGCGGCGGTCGCGCGGCGGATCTCCTCGGCCTCCGAGCGTCCTCGGGCGAGGACGTCCTCGATTACCGTTTCGAGGCCCATGACGATCGCTCTACGGAGCACCCACTTTGCTCAGCAGCTGGAGCGCGATTACGAGGCCGAAGACGACAATCGTCTCAGGCAGCACCATCAGGATCAGGCCCCTCCCGAACAGCTCGGGCTTCTCGGCCATCGCCCCGACGGTCGCACCACCGACGACTTTCTCGGCCCATGCGGTCGCTATTCCTGTCCCTGCCATCGTGATCGCCGCGGACAGCGCAGCGAATGGGTCTGCCACCATGCGTCTATACCTCCTGCGTCGTTCTCATCCCAAAGGGACGGAACGGAGTCCCGTTGCCCTTGTAGAACTTGATGAAGGCCTCCACGTAGTTCAACCGGAGGGCCTGAATTCCTGCTGAAATCCAACCGAGTAGGAAGACGAGGAGGTGGGCCATGATCAGGAAGACGATCCCCAGGATCACGAAGCCGATCTGGCCCGGGAAGATCATTCCCCGAAAGAGGATCGTGTTGAACGCGGACGCGATCGCCGCCTTGCCGATTCCGAGTCCCGCAAGCCGCGTGTACGACATGATGTTCGCGAGGAGTCCCGCGATCTCGATGGGGGCGATGACGGATTCGGTCAGGGCGAGAAAGGCGCCGAAGATGAGGACGAGGGAGACGAGAGGGAGTTTCACGCCCACGAAACCGCTCAGCCCGAGAGGCTCGATGGTCCTCGGGAACCACCCGAGGGGCACGTTCCAGACCCATAGGGCGATTCCGTTCCATCGGAGGGAGAAGGTGAGAAGCGTGAAGAGACCGAAGAGGCACAGGAACCATCCGAGCTTCGCCAGCGCGTGTTTCTTGTTGTGACGGATTTCGTTCACGAACCCGATGATGTATGCGGTGCCCAGGTGCATCGCGGCGAATAAAATCGAAAGATAGACCATGTCAGCGACGCCGAACGCCTTGTGTATGATCGGTTGGAGCGGGATGGAAATTCCGAACGTCTCAAAACTGAGTTCCTCCAGATGGGCCGGGGGAGGATGGAACGGAATCCCGAATGCCTCGCCGAAGATGAAGAGGCCCAGGATGAGCGCCCAGACTCCGCCGATGGCGGTCACCATGAAGATCCGCCACCAGATGCTTTCTCGGTTCAACCGGATCATGGCGACGATTCCTAAGGCGATGAAGAGCGCGCCATAGCCCGCGTCCCCGATCATGAAACCGAAGAAAAACGGGGCTGCGAGGGACAGGAACTGAGTCGGGTCCAATTCATGGTAGTTCGGGGTCGAGTAGAGATGGACCAGGAATTCGAACGGCCTCACCGGTTTCGGGTTTCGCAGTAGGACGGGCGGCTCCTCTGGCTCATGGGAACGATGCGGCTCCTCGGACTCCACGAAAATACCCATGGCCTCGAACCTCTCACGGAGTTCGGCCGATCGCGCGGAGGGCAGCCAGCCGTCGATGACAAAGGAATGGTCGCTGACGGCGAACCGGAGCGGCGCTTCGGCCTTGTCCACTTCCACTTCGAGGACTTCCTCGGCAGCGACGACGAACGCGGCATACCGATCTCGGAGCGTCTCCAGCCGACCTTCGATTTCCTCGAGGCGTGCCTTCCACTTCTCCAAGTCCGCCAGGGCCTCATCGAGCAGTGCTTCGGGATTCCCCTCGCCCGTCGGGATGTCGATTTGGGTGAAGCCAAATTTCGCGAGGACACCAAGGACCTGATCCGCCGCGGATTTTGGCGCGAACACCGCAACGAATCCCGGCGCCTGGAAGACCTCGGTGGGAACGCCCTCGAAGTCAGATTCGGAAACTTCCTTCGCGATGTGACCCACGAGGACTGCGATCGTCCCGTACCCGCGGTAAGTCTCGAGGGCAAGTTCGAGGGCCGCGAACGGCCGGAGTTCGTCGATGCGCCGATCAAGGTCGCTGAGCAGCGCCTCCGCCTTCTTCCGGGCGGCGTCCTCCTCCGTGATGTTCAGTTCCAGGGTCAGGATCTTACCCCGAAGCTCCTCGATCCGTACCGTTTCCTTCTTCTTCGGAGGTGTTTTCACCGCGAGGAGGTTCGCGATTGACCGGAGTTTCACGAGGTTCTCCGACAGGTCCGCAGCTGGCGGGAGCGGTTTGCCGATGCGAAATGTCTCGTCCTCGCCGTGGTGGTCGATGATGTGAATCAGCTTCATCTCGTGGAGAGTCGCGATGACCGAGGGCAACTTGTCCCGAGGGCCCGCCATCAGAGCCCTCGCCATGCGTTCTGGCCTAAACACGAACCGCACCTCGAAACTTCGTCAGGACGAGCTCGACGGCTCTGTCAATGTTCGCCTTGCCGCGAGCCGAGATTCGAGCCGCCTCCTCGCGGGCCGCGGCGAGCATGTTGTCGCGTTCGGATGCGACGCCGGTCTCTGCGGCAGCCAGGATGTCGCGATAGCGAGCCTCCGCCTGCTCGCGGAAGGTCTCGATCAAATCGAGCGCGGCCCGCCGTGCCTCTCGTAAGGTCGACTCCCGCTCCCGTTCCGCGGCCTCCTTCGTTGTCCGATTTTGAGCTTCCGCTTCCTTGATTCTCAGGAGCGTTTCCGCTTTGCTCATTATGGGAACGGTGCGGGAGAACTGGGCTTCTTTTAAAAGGTTTTCGTACTGGCGCCGCGCCCTCGATCTGCGGCATCATCGAAGACGTGATTCATTTTCATCTGGATTCTTTTATAGATACCGGAATATGCAACTCGGTGTCCGTTCGTGAGGCTCGCACAATACGTCCATTTTATCTGATTTCTAAGGAGGAAAATGCACAACTGCACAACGTATAAATAGGAAACGTTCATTTTCGCGCTTGTCCGGCAATCTCCAGATGGGAGCGGCAGCCAGAAGGTCGTGGGATGAGAAGCTTCGCGCTCATCATGGTGGCGTGTCTGTTCGTCGTCGCCGCGTTCCCCGCCTTCGTCCCGCGGGTCTCTGCGGAGGCGGTTCCCCCGCCCACGTACAGCTTCACGGTCATCGGTGAGACGGTCGGGACCAAGCAGCAATTTGCGCGGAACCTAATCCTGGTTACCGAGGTCCCGATTCAACTGATCGTAACGTTCCACAACAACGACACGATGCAGCATTCGTTCACGATCGCCGACGTGAACGGCACAATCAAGATCAACACGGGACTCGTGAGCCCGGGACTGAATGTGACGTTGAACTTCACGGTCATGTCGATGACCCTCATCGCCTACAACGGGACCCAGTTCCGACCGGAACCCGCCGCGGGCGGCGGCATCGTGTTCTACTGTATCCCGCACCGCGGGACGGGCATGGTAGGCAGCATCGCCTTGGCGGGCGCTCTAACCACGAATACGCCCCCGGAAAAGGGGATCCTCTTGCGAGCCTACTGGATCGGGATCATCGGCATCGCAGCGACGCTCCTCTGGACCATCATCAGCTACTTCTTGATCAAGTCCTCGAGTCGACACTTCAGGGACCATCGCGAACACGTCCGAAGGGGATTGCCATGACCGAGATCATCCGGACCGATGCACCGCGGCGGAGTGCGATAGCCTCCCTCGCCCTTGGGGGCCTCGTGGTCGGGGTGGTGTGGTTCAGCATTCTCTCCGTCATCATTGCACTGCAAGTCCTGTCCGGATTCGAGGACGGCCAAGCCGACACCTACATGGCCGTCTTCCTCGGTATGGTCTTCCTCCTCCTGACGGTCGCCCTGGACATCTATCGCAAAGAGTTCATGCCGGACGAGCTGATTCATAAGATTCGACGCCCCAAGATCGTCTTGACCCGGGCGTTCCGATGAGGCACCTGCGATGAGCTGGGAGAAGGAAGAGAAGGAAAAAGGGATGACCCGACGAGAGTGGGTCCAGCTCGGCGTCGGAGCCGCGACCGTCGCCTCCCTCGCCGGCCTGGGCGGCCTCGTGGCGGGCCAGATCCTTCCTCCTCCGTACAAGATGACCGGAGAAGTCCGGGACACGATTCAGTACACGAAGTTCCCGACGCCGCAATGGTGGAACACGAAGGCGGGAACGCCCGTCAAGGTGTCGGACTTCCAGCAGTGGCAAGGTGCCACGGGCGTGTGGCGAGGCCTCTTCCAGGATACGACGTACGTTCCAGGGACCGGCTACCCCTGCATGATCATACGCATCAAACGCGAGAGCCAGTTCTTCACGGAGCCGCCGGCCGACCAGGTCCCGGATGACTTCAAACGGTTGCAGGCGAGCGACCCGGCGTTCAAGCTGTATTTCGACGATCCCGCGCTCGACACAGCGAACGGCGGGACCCGGATCGTGGTCTTGTTCGACCGTTGCGTGCACCTGTGCTGCTACCCCGGCTGGCACGTCGTCAATAACCCTCCGCCGGGGAGGGACTACAGCGCTTACGGCGCCTCTCCGCCGACCTACGTCCAGTTTCAAGAGGACCCGGTGTACTGCGTCTGCCACGGATCCCAATACGATCCGATGCTCCTCGTCGTGAACGTCCATCCGAGCGGGGCGTCTTATGTAGGGGCGGAACGGGTCCATGGGCCGGCCCCTCGGGCCCTCGCGGTGATCCCGGTGAAGGCGCAAGGGTCGACCCTCGTCGGAGGAGCGCCTCTGGCCCCGGACGGGAAGACGAAGGAGTTCGGCTGGTACGCGTACTGTTGAGGTGAAACCACGTCGACCACGGGGGACATCCGGAAGGATACGGGGCGCACGATCTTCGGCTGGATCAAGTCCCGCTTCCCGACGGTGCCCTATGCGGACCTCACGCGGGTCGTCGTCGAGACGGACCAGCGACAGCTGCCGCGGAGCCATGCCGAGAAGTACGAACTCAAGACGATCTGGTACTGGTATCCGCTCTACTGCCTCGGAGGCATCTCGTTCGTCGCCTTCATCGTCCTCACGATCACGGGCATCTTGCTCGGTTTCTTCTACGTCCCCGACGGGCGACTCGAGATCAGCGCGTCAGGCGACCTGACGAACCCTGCCTGGCGGTCCATGCTCATCATCATGAACGACATCCCGTTCGGGTTCATCATCCGCGGGATGCACCACTGGGCCGCCCACATCATGATCGCGGCCGTGTTCCTCCACATGTGCCGCGTCTACTTCACGGGCGCCTACAAGAAGCCACGGGAACTGAACTGGCTCCTGGGTGTCGTCCTGCTCCTTCTCACTTTGGCCTTCGGCTACTCCGGATACCTGCTGCCTGCGAACAACCTGAGCGAGGGCGCCGCGAACATCGGGATCAACATGAGCCGCGCCTCGCCCGTGATCGGGGACCTGCTCGCACGCCTCTTGTTCGGGGACATCAACACCCTGTCCGGTGTGTACATCCTGCGGTTCTACTGGTTGCACGTCTTCATCCTGCCCCTGGTCGTGATCGGGCTCATGGTCCTGCACATGGGCCTCGTGTGGTTGCAAGGAGTCGCGGAGCCCCACTGAGGTGTCCATGGAGATCGAGCGAGTCAAGGAGAAGATCCTCGAGGGCCGGCCGGGATTCCCGCGGCAGTACGGGCCGCAGCGGGCGGACCACCAGCCTGGCATCCCGCTGTTCCCACAAGAGGCGACACGGGACCTCGTCACGATCTTCTTGCTCACCGCGATCATGTTCTTCCTGTCCGCCTTCGTGACGCCGTTCCTCGGACCCGCTCGAAGTCCTCAGTTGTCGGAACTGATCGTCCCCGACTGGTACCTCCTGTTCTCATGGGGCCTTCTGAAAGTCGCGGACATCTTCCCCCAGTTCACGCTGGGCGAAGGCACCCCGTTGAAGGCGGTCTTCAACGCGGCGTTCTGGGGCGACCTGCTGAGCGGTATCCCGATCATCGCGCTCCTCGTCCTCCCGTTCCTGGACCGCGGCCGGGAAACCCGGCCCGCGAAGGCGCCGATTCGATCCGCGGTGGGCGTCGCCGGGATCGCGTCGATCTTCACGTCTTCGCTGTACTCGATCCGCGAGGTCGTCGCGCAGCGGTGGGTCACGCCGAACGGAGCAGCGTTGATCCCGGACGGCACGATGAAGTGGTTCTTCATCATCCCACCCGTCCTCGTGGGTCTGACGACCTACATCGCCTTGCGCCGCCTCGCCTACCAGCCGATGCGGATCTGGCTCCTCCCCTACGTCGCGGGCCTGACCTTGGTGGTCGGGGCGCAGATCGCCTGGATCTTCCTCACGCCCGGCGGCCTCGGCCCGGAGGCAAAGCCCTGGATCGTCCCGATCGGGATCGCCCTGTTCATCGTGTTCGCTCCGATGGTCGTGACGGCCTTTGCCCTCATGCGTTGGCCGGAGTCGACCGCCCGGAAGGTCTCGACGTGGGCGGGCGCCCTCGGACTCATCGGTTTCCTCGCCTTCTACTTCGCCCTCCCGGTGGTCACGAAACCGGCCGCCCTCGGCTGGGTCCTGTCCGTCCTGTGGCCGAACATGAACACGCTCGTCTTCCTGCCGATCTTCGGCATCCTGACCGCGTGGATGGGCACCCGCCGGCCCTACAGCTCGTATGAATACCTGCTCAACGAGTGCTACCAGTGCGGGAAGTGCCACACCGTGTGCCCGGTCACGAAGGTCGAGGACGATGCCCTCGGCGGCCTGAACCTCGTTTACAACACGTTCAAGAAGCAGCACGACGGCGTCCCCCTCTGGACGTGCCTCGCGTGCGACGCGTGCAGCGCGGTGTGTCCGTTGGACATCCAGTACAGCGACTACATCCTCGAGGAGCGGGCGAAGGTCCACGCCAAGATGGCGGCCGACGGAGGCCAGAAGGAATGATGGACACCGAGTACGGTCCGGGCCGCACGATCCCGCATCCGGTCATGTTCCGGGTGCTCGACAGCGAGGCGGACGACCTCACGGTCCCCGAGATCAAGGTGGAGCACAAGTCCGAGTTCGCGTACTACCCGGGCTGCGTCGACTACTACGACGTCGAGATGCAGTTTTCCCACATGAACTACGGCGACACGAACCACGGGATCATCTTCGACTCGTCGGTCAAGCTGCTCCGGGCGGTCGGCATCCAGCCGATGATCCTCGACCGGTCGTTCATGAAGTGTTGCGGCCACGACCAGTTGTGGCAGGGCAAGGTCGACGTCTTCGAGAGGATGCGGGACTACAACACGAAGATCATCAAGATGCTCGGCGTGAAGACCTTCATCACGTCGTGCGCCGAGGGCTACCGGACGTTCAAGCTCGACTACAAGCTGGACGGGGTCCGCGTCGTGCACATCACTCAATTCCTGTACGAGCGGGGCCTCCGGATCCCACCGCAGGCGGAGACCGCGAAGAAGATCCGCGTCGCGTTCCAGGATCCGTGCCGGTCTGGTCGGCAGATGCCGATCGAACCCGTCTTCGAGGAGCCGCGGGAACTGATCAAGAGGGTCGACAACGCCGAGCTCGTCGAGCTCAAGACCTTCCGCGCAGACGCGCAGTGCTGCGGCGTCGCGCAGATGATGTATTGCAACGACAAGACGAAGGGGCTGACGCGGAAGCGCATGGACGAAGCCGTGGATGTGGACGCCGATTACCTGCTCACCGCGTGCCCGAAGTGCCTCACGCATTTCGGGTGCCTGCACCACGAAAACAAGTGGAAGCCGGGCGAGGAACGCTACCCGTACAAGGTGATGGATATCACGCAGTTCCTCGCGGAACGCCTGCCGGGCGAATATCCGACAGGGAGCAACATCGACGCAAAGCGGAAGGAACCACCGATGCCCGGCCGTCGGGGGTGATCGGGATCGCGACCGCCGCGAAGCCGCCACCACTTCCCGCGGCCCCGACGACGCCCGCGGACCCGCTCCTTGCCTATTATCGAAGCGTCCGGCAGATGAACATCCAGCTCGCGAAGGACCGTTACAAGCAGGGCTTCAAGGTCCGGACGCAGGAGTACATTCGCGGCCGCGGGACCCTGGCGATCGTGGACGAAGAAATCTGCATGGGCTGCACCCATTGCTTCGACAACTGCGCCTTCGAAGCGATCGGGATGGTCGACCGCAAGTTCGCCCTCCCGGAATACTCCTACACCTCCCGCAAGGCCGTGATCATCGACGACAACTGCGTGGGCTGCGAGAAGTGCGCGATCGTCTGTCCCGTGGACGCGATCACGATGGTGACGAAGCACGGGTTCGAAGTGAAGGACGGCCGCGTCCTTTCCACGACGGCGCCTCCGATGCCCCCCGCCCGGCCTGCTCCTGCGGTCGCTGCCAGTCCCAAGCCGGTCCCGACGCCCGACACCACGCCGCCCGAACCGGAGGAAGCCTGACATGGTCGACGCCGGAACGCCAACGAGTACCGTGAAGGCCCGCAAGGCCCCGCGGCTGACAGCGAAGCAGGAGATTCAGACGATCCGGAACCTCCCGCGGGTCCAGCGGGGAATCGTCATCATGAAGATCGCCGGCGTCTTCTTGTTGGCAATCGGCTTCGAAGGACTCGTCACGGCGCAGTATCTGTACTCCGTCCTCTTCGTGCCTCTCGGGGTCATCGTGGCGATGCTGCCGATTCGGATCCGGACTGGCGCGTGCATCGCCTGCCGCGCGCCGTTGCAGAAGGATGCGGCAATCTGCACGAGTTGCGGCGCACCGCAGATGTGATCCTCAAGGCGAGATCAGCGGCTGCACGACGTGAGCCTCATCGATCGCGAGCTTGAGGGATCGCACCAGGCTCATCCTCCGAAGGAAGTTCGGTTCCTCGTCCCACAGGTGGGCGAGGCGGCTCGTGAATGCGGCACCGGGAGTCCGCGTCACAATCGCGCGGACCCCCTTCGAGAGGTCGTAGATTTTGGTCCGATCCTTCGGAGCCGAGAAAAACGGGAATGTGGACACGCTCCCCGTCTCGTGGAGGTTCGCGTATACGCCGGCCTTCGCGGCGCTCTGGTCGCCGAACGCGCGCACCTTCCCCAGGAAATCCCCGAGGGACTTCGCGGGGACACGGACCTCGCCGATAAAGAGCGAGCGGGCCACGGTGTCCGCGGTCTTGCGGTAGGCCTCCGCGGGGACGTCAAAGGGATTCGGGGTTTCGAGACTCTTCGCCTTGAAGCCGGTCATCGCCGCGTCAAGCGCCTTCTCCTTGGCCACGAAGCCTGTCGCCGTGGCGCCGAGGGACACCTGGACCGTGAACGCCTCCGGGGGCGTGGCGGGTCGCAGGATCTTGGCCGCGACCCCGTCCGTGATGTGCACCCAATTCACTCCGGGGCCGAATCGAGACAATCGGTCGAGCGCGGCGGAGAGCTTCGCGGGGTCATCGAATCCGTAGGTCAGGGTCTTCCGGGCCGCTGCCTTCGCCTCGAGTCGGACTGCGGCGGACAAGGGGATGAAGAACTCCCCCGCCAACGGGATCGCGGTGTGGAGCAGATCGTACGCGGTCCCGTGGTTCGCCACCTCTTCGAAGCCGATCCTCGCCCGGTGTCCGTACGCCGAGATCGTACGAAGGGCGTTCACGTACGACGCGAATCCTCCGCGGAAGGAGGAAAAGGGCGCGTCTCCGTAGAGCGCGTCGCCGATGGCGAAATCCAGAGGGACGGTCGGTACGAAGGGCACGAGGTGCCCGCGCTCCGAGGCCTCATCGTACAACCGTTTCCAGAGCGCTCCCACTTGTGCGATGGCCCGGTGTCCATCTACCGCGAACTCGATGCCCGCGTATCCGGTGAAGTCCAGCTGCACGCCCCGTTGCTCGGGGACGATCCAGTCGTACGTGAGCAAGGTTCGGGGCCGCATCGTCACGCCGAATTCGCGGGTCCGACCGACGCCCAACTGGGTTCGGAAGTAATGGTAGTCCTCGGCAGAGAGTCCGAGGCTCACGGTACTCTCCTGCCCGTTCAACACCCGGACGAGCTTCCGGACCTCGGCGTCTTCCTTCACCTTCACGGTGACAGGTGGCACGCGGTTCAAATCCGCGATCAGGTCCGGCGGGAGGACGCGGTCATCCCGAACGAAGAGGGCGTGGATCAGCGCCTCGCGGATCAATTCGGCGAGCGCAGGAATCTGGACCGCCTTTTCGACGTAGTGCCAGTCGCGGAGGAGCCCCATCTCAACCCTCCTTCGTATGCTCGTACGCCCGCACGAACCGATCGCGAGTCGGCTTCACCCGACGGAGGATCGCAGCCACCTCCAGGCCAATCGCCATCCCGGGCGGCGGGATCGACCGGAGTCCGGGCCATGGATATTTCGTCCAGACTTCGAACGTCTTGCCGCCGTTGATTTTCTTCCGCGGGTCGAAGACGCCCTTCACCGCCGAGTAGGCGCTCGTGGCGTTCCCGTGCATCTTCCGCAAGTTGAACACGAGGAACAGGCCGAGCCCCATCGGGTGCCCGTCGATCTTGAAGGCGGCATCGCCCATCCGCTTGACGAAACCCAGGGCAGTGCCGCCGGAAGGTTTGGTGTCGTCCATGAGGACGTACGGATTGAGGGCCGCGGTCGTCGTGTCGACAATGTGCGCTTGGACGGACCCGTTCAGCTTCAGCTTGTCGCGGATTTCCGTCGCCCTTTCGACGGCCTCCGGGAGCCTTCGGAGAGGGACGAGGTTGTAGGAGACCATCAGCCCGCGACTCAGGCGGCGGGCGCTGTAGTTGTTGTACCGATCCCGCCACAGGCGGTCACCGATGGCGGGGGCCAGCTTCGTCCCCTGCTCCTTCGCCGCGAGGCCGTCCATCCCCTTCTCCTGGTCGGCGACGTCGTCCTTGGAGCCTTGCACCGCGACGAGGGCGAGGTCCGTCGGGTCCGGACTGTCCGCCTCGAGGGCCCGGCCGAACACGAAGTGGTCGCGGTCCATGAGGGCCGCGTGATATGGCGTGAGGGCCGCGTCGACGATCCCTTTGAGGAACCGAGCGGCCGCCGCGAGGCTGTGAAAGGCATAGGTCAGAGGCTTCGAGACCTCCGGCTTCGGGCCGACGCGGAGGACCGCCTTCGTCACGATTCCCAAGGTCCCCTCCGCTCCGAAGAATAGCGGCGTGAGGTTCGCGAGGTGTCCGCCGGCATCGGCCTGGGATGCGGTCTTGAGCAAGCTGCCATCCGGAAGGATGACCTCGAGGCTCGCGATCGCGTCGCGGACACTCCCGCCCCGGAGACCTCCGAATCCGGTGCTCCCGGAATTGATCGAGCCGCCGACGGTGCTCCCCGTCGCATTGAGAGGGACAGTCGGGAGGGCAAATCCCTTCGACTCCACGAAGTCTTCGACCTCCTTCCAGGTCGCGCCGGCTTCGACCGTGACCGTCCTAGTATCGGGGTCGAGCGCGAGGACGTTGTTCATCTTGCGCATGTCGACGAGGACTCCGCCGCGGTTCGGGACGGAGCCTCCGCACCAGCCGGTCCCGCCTCCCCGCGGCGTGATCTGGAGCAGGCTCTCGTCGCTCAGTTTGACGAGGGCCGCGACCTCCTCCGTCGTCTGCGGCAGGGCAACGAAATCCGGATACAGACGCCACTGCAGGAGCGCGATTTTCGGGAGGGACGCGAAGTCGTGGCTATACACCATGCGTTCGAATTCAGAGCGGGCGACGCGCTCGGGCCCCAGCGTGTTCACGAGGCGGCGGTATGCATAATCGAGGCTCGCCATGCAGCCGTCTCCGGGGGACGGGCGCGGGTAGACTCTCGCTCAGGATAAAGGTAACGTGCGACCCTCAATCCACGGGAGAAAACGTCACACGTTGAGGGCCTTGATGATCTGTTCTTTGAGCCGGATCACATCGGCGCCAGAGCTGTAGACGCCCATCGCTTGCGCCGCGGAAACGACCTGATCGTCCCGGGCCTTGTCGACCGCGCGGGCGATGTCGAGTTTCAATTCCATCTCGCTCCGGCCCGATGCGGAAAGCCCCAGAGCGCCCGCGGCCTTCTCGACGCGGATCCGCAGGTCCTGGGTGTCCAGCTGCGAGAGTTCCGTGCTGATTTCTCGTTCGATCTGCATCTTGCCGCGGCGGAATTCACCGAGCGCGCGGCCGACGCCCCTCGCGAGTTCCGGAAGCTTCGACGGGCCGAAGAGCAAGAGGACCGCGATGATGATGAGGATGACCACCCACTCGATGCCTTCGATTTGAGCCGTGATATCGATGGGCGAGAACGCGGACATTCCAGCGGCCTCCATTTTCTGCTAAGGACGACCGGGTTATCAGGCTTTCGCACGTGCCCGGCGCTTCTCGATGCCCACCGCGGCAACGTAGCCGCCGGCGTAGAGGGCGAGCATCGGAAGGGCGACGAGGAACATCGTGATTCCGCTGCCGTCCGGCGTGATGATCGCGCCGAACACCACGATCGCGATCGTGGCGAAGCGCCAATACTTCTTCCAGAAATTCGCGGGCACGATCCCGAGGACAGTCAGGCCATACATCAGGACAGGAAGTTGGAACGCGATTCCAAAGGCGAGGGTGAAGAGCAGGACGAAGTCGATGAAACTGTCTCCGTACAGGATGAGCAGGTTCGCGCCGAGGAGATTCTGGACCGAGAATAGCAGGTTGAATGTGAAGGGTAGGATGACGACGAAACAGAGCGCCACACCGGAGAGGAAGAGCAGCAAGACGGGCACGGTGACGCGGATGATGAGCCGCCGTTCCGTGGGCTTCAACGCGGGACCGACGAACCGCCCCACCTGGTACACGATGAGCGGCGACGCGGTGACGGCTGCGAGGAAGAAGGCGACCTTGAACATGACCACGTAGGCGTCCCACGGTTCCTTGAAACTGAAGTTCAGCGGGACGGGCCCGACGCGGGCGGGCACGAGGAAGTTCTTCATCGCGAGGAAGAACTGGGTCGCGATGTTCGGGCTCGTGGGGCCGAGGGCCGGCAAGAGCATCGGCACCTGCGTCGAACCGATCGAGACGGGGCCGATCGACGTGGTGAGGTTCAGGACGAACAGGATGATGACGACGACGATGACGATCCGCAACCGTTGCCGAAGTTCTTCGAGGTGCTCGAAGAATGTCATCCGCCGTTCACTCGGGCGGTTTCCCTCGAAAGCGACCTCGGCCACGCGCTCATCGTCGCCAAGTGGGCTCGGCTTATAGGGCTTTCCCACGTGTGGGACGAATCAGAAGGAGTAGCGATCCTCGGACAGCGGGTCCGCCGTATTGCTGTACCCGCGGACCTCCCAATATCCCAGTTCCTCCTCGTCCGTGAACGTGACGGCGCGGACCCACTTCGCGCTCTTGTACGCGTAGCGCTTCGGCACGAGGAGTCGCACGGGCCCCCCGTGCTCAATTGGGAGGGGTTTCCCGTCCCATTGGTAGGTCAGGAGGACGTCGGAATCGTACAGGACCGTGAGTGGGTGGGACGTCGTGTAGCCGTCCCCGCACCGAAAGGTCGCGAATCGGGCTGTGGGTCGAATCTGGGCCCGCTCTGCCACTTCCCGGATCGTGGTCCCCACCCACTCATTGTCGAACGTGGTCCAGCCGGTGACGCAATGGAAGGGCGACGTCACCTTCGCCGAGGGCAGGCGCAGGAATTCGTCATACGTGAGGCGGAGCGGTTTTTCGACCGAACCATCCACTCGAAGGTCCCATTCCTTCGGATCGAACCGTGGGACGATGCCGAGATCGAGCCGCGGCCACTTCCGGACCTCGCGCTGTCCCGGCGGCAACTGCCGCTCCGCGACCATCGCCCGTGAGCAACGAGCTCCCTCATATAAATGCCCTGCCAGACGGAGGAACGAACAAGGACCCGCCCTCGAGTATGCCGTTCCGAATCGGAGCGATTCGCTCGATTATAAATAGTCAGATTTCGAGTACCATTCAGGGACGAAGGGGGAAGGGTATGTGGGACCGCAACGACCCCGTGAAACATAGCCTCAAGGAGCTCGGATCGGAACTCAGCCATCGACGTGCGACCGAGGGCATGGCGGCAGAGCGCATCCGGCGACCGCTACGGCGGGAGACGAAGATGGCCGTGGGGATGGCCATCGTCCTGGCGTTGGCGATGGTCGTGGCCGCGATCAGCTTGTTCACGCATACGTTCCCGGCGGGGACGACCGGTGCTCATGTCACGACGACCTGCTCGACCTTGACCATTGGAACGCCCTCCGTGCCGGCAGGCTCCGGGACGGTCCGATTCAACTGCGGGGCGACGACTCCCGCGTTCGTGGCGGACGGCAGTGGTCCTGTGACGCCTACGTTCTCGTTAGGCGGAACCCTCTACACCGGCCTCACGATCGTGGCCTCGGCGGCGATTGGAACGAGCTGCACCGGCGGGACGGCCCTGACGTCCGGGACGGGACTGACGCCGCCGGCGGGAAGCTACGACTACTGCGCGAGTTACACTGGGGCGGGCGTGCTTCCGGGTTTCACGCTAACGTGGTCACAATAGGCCCGTTCCAGAGTCTGGACGATCTCGCGCTGTCATCATAGCGAGAGGTTTAATAGGCTGACCTTTTTCCCACAAACGAGATGGCGCTCGAGAGCTACGTGCCCATCGTCATTTTTGCCCTTATCGCCCTATTGTTCCCGCTCGGCACCTTCTTCGCCACGCGCCTGTTCCGACCGGACCATCCGACGCCGCTGAAGGACCTCACGTACGAGTGCGGCGAGGTGCCGGAAGGGGTGGCGCAGATCCAGTTTCACTTTCAGTACTACATGTTCGCCCTGATCTTCGTCGTCTTCGATGTCGCGGCCGTGTTCCTCCTCCTGTGGGCCTTCGCTTGGGGCGGCCTCCTCAGTTCCTCGTCGCCCGCGGCCAAGTTCTCGATCTTCCTGTTCCTCGGGATCATGTTCGTCGCCACGCAATACGCGCTCAAGAAGGAGGAGGTCATCCAGATATGAGCGCCGTCGCCCAGCCGGTGCCGGAGGTCACGGGCCGCCCTGTGCCGTTGATCGAGAAGGAGGTCCTCGGCTCGCTCAAGGCGGCGTTCGGCTCGAAGCTGACGGACGGGAAGGTCCTGCGGCCTCGGCATCTCGCGGTGTCCATCGACCGAAAGGACCTGATCCCCCTGTGCACGTACCTGAAGAACACCCTCGGGTTCGAGCACCTCTCTTGCGTGACCGCCGTCGATTGGAAGGACCATTTCGACAGCATCTACCACGTCGAGAACTACTACAACGGATGCATGGTGCAGGTCACCGCCCTCATCCCCTATGACGATCCGAAAATCGCGAGCGTGACGGGCCTGTGGAGGGCCGCGAACTTCCACGAACGGGAAGCCTGGGACCTCATGGGGGTCGAGTACGAAGGCCACCCGAACCTCGAACGGATCCTGCTCCCGACGGACTTCAAGTTCCACCCGCTCCGGAAGGACTTCGCCCAGGAGGTCGACCGCCAGTACATCACCCGGCGGAAGCTCCGAGGAGGGACGTGAGTGCCGGAGTTCTGGATCAACATGGGGCCGCAGCACCCCATGACGCACGGCCTCTGGAACATGAAGGTGAAGGTGGACGGCGAGACGATCACGGACGCGAAGCCGGAGATCGGGTACCTGCACCGCGGATACGAGAAGATCATGGAGGTGCGGGAGTTCCAGAAGAACGTCGTCCTCACCGACCGCCTGTGCTACGTCTCCTCGATCACCTGGTCCCACGCCTACTGCCTCGCGGTCGAGAAGATGATGGGGATCGAGACGCCGGAGCGCGGCCAGTGGATCCGCGTGATCGCCCTCGAGTTGCAGCGGGTCGCGTCGCACCTGATGTGGCTCGCGTCGTACGGTCCGGACTTGGGCTTGCTCACGGGCCTCCTCTGGTGCCTCCGGGAACGGGAGCTGTTCCTCGACCTGATCCAACTCATGTCCGGCGCGCGGATGAACCAGAACTACCCGCGCGTCGGCGGCGTCCGAAACGACCTACCGGAAAACTTCGAGGCGATGTGCAAGCGGAGCATCGAACATTTCCTGGAGAAGGTGAAGAACGAGTACCCGCAGATTTTCCAGGAATCGAAGGTGTTCCGGATGCGGACGGAAGGGGTCGGGACGATCTCCGCGGCGGACGCCATCAACTGGGGGGTCACCGGCCCGAACCTGCGGGCGTGCGGCGTCAACGTCGACCTGCGCCGGCTCGATCCCTACGAAACGTACGAGGAAATCGACTTCGAGCCGCAGGTGTGGCACGACGGCGGGGCCGGCGACTCGTACGCGCGGTTCGAGTGCCGGTTCAACGAGCTGAACGAGTCGTGCAAGATCATCCTGCAGGCCCTGGAGAAGATGCCGAAGACCGGTCCGTATCGGGTGAAGCCGCCGCGGCGGGCGGAGGGAGAAGGGTACGCCAAGACGGAGGACTCCCGCGGCGAGGCGCTGTTCTTCGTGATCGGGGACGGCGACGACCGGCCATACCGGGTGAAGATCCGTAGTCCCGTGTTCTGCACCATGGCGGCGACGCCTCAGCTGCTCCGCGGGAACAAACTCGCCGACGTAGTCTCCATCCTCGGGTCCGTGGACGTGTGCGTCGGGGAGATGGACAAGTGAGTGCGCCGCTCGTCCCGAACCTGTTCGCGGTGTGCAAGGTCCTGGTCGCGGCGATCCTCTCGATCGTCCAACAACTCATCTATGCTTTGTCAGGCCCCATTCCCCCGTTGCGAGGGCTCGGGGACTTCGTCGGTTCCGATCCGATCGTCTCGATCGTGACGTGGCTCATCGTCGTGACCGTCGTCGTGCTCTGGGTCACGGTGATCAACCTCTTCACGATCATGTGGGTCGAACGGAAGTTGTACAGCCGCCTCCAAGACCGGTACGGCATCATGATCTCCGTCTGGTCCCTCCCGTTCTGGCCGTTCAACCGCGTGCACCGGCCGACGCACAAGGGTCTAGGGTACCTGCAAAACCTCGCGGACGGCGTGAAGCTCATTCAGAAGGAAAACATCACGCCGCGGAACGCGGACTCGGCCATGTTCCACATCTCCCCCGTGTTGATCGCCTCGTCGACGTTAATGGTCTTCGCCGTCCTCCCGTGGAGCAGCGGATTCTATGTGGCGAACCTGGACCTCGGGGTCTTGTTCATGCTCGCGGCATTCTCCCTCGCGCCGCTCGGCATCATGATCGCCGGGTATGCCGCGAACAACAAGTACACCCTCGTGGGCGGGTTTCGCGCCGGGGCCATGCTCCTCTCCTACTCGATCCCGATGGTCCTCGCGGTGATCGCCCTCGTGGTCTCCACGGGCACGTTGGATCCGGTCAAGATCGTGCAGCAGCAGGACCATCCCATCGTCCTCCTCGGGACCGCATTGCCCATCCCGGCCTGGAACGTCTTCGGTCCGCAGGTCCTCGGCTTCCTCGTCTTCACCGTCTCGATGATCGCCGAGATGGAGCGGGTCCCGTTCGACATACCGGAGGCGGAGGCCGAACTCGTGGAGGGCTGGACGACGGAATACAGCGGGATGCGGTTCGGCATCGTCTTCGCGTTCAAGTGGCTGCGGATGCTCGCCGCATCCGCCCTGATTGCGATCCTGTACCTGGGGGGCTGGAGCGGTCCGGTCTTCGCGACCCTTTCCGTGGGAGGGATCCCAGTCCCGATCGTACCCGAGGAAGTATGGTTCGTCCTGCGGGTGTACTTGCTCTCCGCGTTCTTCGTCTGGCTCTCCTGGTCCGTCCCCCGCGTGCGGATCGATCAGATCCTGAACATCGGATGGAAGCGACTGATCCCATACTCCCTCCTGGCGATCCTCGTCGCGGCGGCCTTCCGGGTCATCGGGTGAGTGCCATGGAGGCGGCGGAGCGCATCGGAATCTTGGTGGGATGCCGTGGACGTTGATTGGGAGTTCATCGCGTTCATCATCCTGAGCGCCTTCGAAGTGATCGGCTCCGTCCTCGTGGTGATCAACAAGCGCCTCGTGCGCGCCGCGTTCTGGCTCGCGATGACCCTCGTCACGATCGGTGCGATTTATCTGCTCTTCCTGAGCGAGTTCGTGTTCCTCATCCAGATCCTCGTCTACGCGGGCGCGGTCCCCGTCCTCCTCGTGTTCGGGATCATGCTGACCCGGCGCACGATCATGGACGAGCCGGGAGGGACGATGCCGCCGTGAGGCTCCGGGAGTTCTCGGCGGTCCTAGCGGCCGCCGCTCTGTTCGCCGTCATGGCCTTCTCCTTCCTCGGGACCGCGAGCTGGCCTCAATCTCCGACCTCGGTCCCGGTGTACAACTCGACCTCCGGCCAAGGGATCGCCAACGAGATGTTCGACTCCTTCGCGATCGCGGTCGTCCTGATTGCGATCCTGTTGGGCGCCGCCATGATCGGCGGGGTCTATCTGGCGAAGATGGACGAACCGGGCAAGGTGGGGCCGTGAT
>Ga0209158_1000316_pt1 | contig 37110 bp, 52 predicted proteins | sample GraSoiAngelo_140_FD_185897 | JGI IMG/M metagenome (GOLD analysis project Ga0209158, IMG submission 185897) | Grasslands soil microbial communities from the Angelo Coastal Reserve, California, USA - 14_0929_12_30cm (SPAdes) (version 2) | ecosystem: Environmental > Terrestrial > Soil > Grasslands ...
CGTGGCGGCACCCCGGCTGCACCATCAAGCGGTCCCGGACACGCTGCACCTCGAGAACGACGGCTTCGTCCAGGCCGCGATCGACTCGCTCGAGGCGATGGGTCACAAGGTGAGTTTCTGGAACTACAAGACCGAGGTGAACGCCATCGGGCGCGCCGCCGCCGGCTGGATCGGTGTGGCCGATCCCCGGCGCGGCGGCGGCGCGGCGGGATACTGAAGCGGGCGGGCTAGGCCGCCTTCACCGTGAGCGGCGCGTTCAGCTTAATCGTGATCGCCGCACCTTTGGGGATCACGACGTCGATATCGCGCGACGCGCGCGCGGCAGCCGCGCCGGCGGCGGCACCGGCCGCGCCCCCAATCACGGCGCCCTTCGTGTTCTTCCCGAGGAGCTTGCCAACGATCGCCCCAGCCACCGCCCCCCCGGCGACCTTGGCGGCGTCGGCCTTCGTCACCCCGCGACCCTTCATGACGGTATCCATCGCCACGACGGAGGCATCGATCGAGTAGCTCTTGCCGTGCACCGTGACGTTCGTGACCGACAAGTCGATCTTGCCGGTGGAGTTCGGGTTCGGCGCCGGCTCGGCGGCCGCGATCGTCCCGGACACAGTCGACCCCGCGGGGATGACGACCCGCCCGGTCGCGTCCTTCACATCCTGGCTCACCGTCGCGGTGAACGGATCACCGGCCTTCGCCGAGCGCGTGGAGATCGTGTCGCCGGCCGTGGCCGGGACGCGCGTCCCCGCCGCCAACATCAGCGGAGCCGGGGCGGCGGGCTTCGGCGGAACCGGCTTCTTCACTGGCGCCTTCTTCTCGGGCGCCGGCTTAGCTGCCTCGGTCGCCGGTGCCGGCACGTCTTTCAGGGCCGCCGCTGATTCGGTCGGTGCGAGTGTCAGGTTGCGAGCCGTGGAGTCAGCCGACTGGCTCGTCTGGTCGGGCTTCGCGCAGGCGAAAAATGCCATGCTCGCCAGCGCGGCAAAGAGCGATCCGTGCTTTGCTAGTCTTGTCATGTAGTCCCTCTCATTGAGTTTCGCAGGCACCTAATAGCGTTGCAGGCAACTAATATAGGAAGGTGGCCCCTCAGGGTGGGAGCCCCGGGCGCCTGGAACGGGATTCTTACAGCCGGCTCTTCAGGAACCCGGGCGTCAGCCCCTGCAGCCAGCTCGCGATCAAGGTGAAGCGGTCGGTCACGAGGAGCAGGCCGAGAACGATCAATAGGATGCCCGCGACCCGCTCGACCCAGAGGAGATACGGTCGGAACCGCTGGAACCAGACGAGAAACCGGTCGAGCGCCAGTGCAGTAAGGAGGAAGGGAACGGCAAGCCCGACCGAATAGGCGGTGAGCAACGCCGCGCCGTGCGCCACGCTCGCCTGGGCGGCAGCGAGGGTGAGAATGGCACCGAGGATCGGTCCGATACAAGGCGTCCACGCGGCCCCGAACGTCACCCCCACGACCGCCGACCCCACGTAGCCCGCCGGCTTGCGGACGAGCTGGACCTTGCGCTCGCGCATCAGGAACGCCGGGCGCAACAGACCGAGCAAGTACAGGCCGAACAGGATCACGACGACGCCGCCGACGCGCGCGATCCACACTTGCGATTGCACCAGCCAGAGGCCCAACGCGGATGCCGTGGCGCCGAGAGCCACGAATACGAGCGAGAACCCCGCGACGAACCAGAGCGCGTGCACCAGGGCCGTGCCGCGCCGGATCTCGAGCTCCTCGAGCGTGAGCCCGGTCAGGAACCCGACGTAGCTCGGGACCAGCGGCAGGACGCAGGGGGAGAAAAAGCTCAGCAGCCCGGCGAGAAAAGCGAGGGCGAAGGAGGGCGTCACCCGCAGAAGCAGACCGCCGAGACCACGGTCGTCCAGCGGCCGTCGTCTCCGCACTCGGCGGTCGAGGTAATGTTCATCGTCCGGACGATCTCCCCCGACAAGAGCCATTGCTCGCGCCGCTCGTCCCACGCTTTGTCCGAATCGAACGGGACACCCAGCACGGTCGCGAGCATCGAGGCGGCGAGGTCTTCGGCGTACTCCCCCGATGTCATCTCGTTCTGGCCGTAGCTATGGTGCTCGGAGATGTAGCCGTGGTGGGATTGGTCGGCCGGCATGGCGACGCCGATCGACGCGGCGACGAGGCGGCTCGGTTCGTTGGTCGCGGACTCGGCGATCACGGCGAACACGACCTGGCCGGGCTTCATCAGCGAGAGGCCTTCCTCACGATCCACCAGCTCGCAGTGGGGCGGGAAGATCGAGCTCACCCGCACGAGGTTGAAATTCGCGAGATGCGCGTCCCGCAACGCCATCTCGAAGCTGGTGAGCTTCTCCTTGTGCCGACCAACGCCCTTGGTAAGGAAGGCCTTGGTGGGCACGAACATTCGTGATTCGATCAACCCGTCACCTCGTGCGTGCTAAAGGGTTCGTCTGCTGACAGCTGCGGCACAATCCATAGATCTCCAGCCGGTGGTGGTGGGGTCGGAACTCCACCTCCTCCGCCAGCAGGGCGATCATCCGCTCGAGCCGGTCGTTCGCGAACTCCGTCACCCGGCCGCACGACGAGCAGATACAATGCTCGTGCGCCTGGCCGGCCGCGAGCGGCTCGTAGCGCTTGAATCCCTCCCCGAAGTCGTGCTCCTTGGCCAGCCCGGCGCGGACCAGGAGATCGAGCGTCCGATAGATCGTGGCCGTGCCGACGGCAACGCGGTTCGACACTCGCCGACCCACCTCCTCGGCCGACAGGTGCTCGCCCGCGAAGAACACCGCCTCGGCCACCGCCAGGCGCTGTTGCGTCGCCGGCAGATTGTGCTCGGCCAGGTGGCGGCGGAATTCCTCGAGCAGCTTGGGTCCGTCAACCTTCATACCACACCGCCGGCCCCACCGCCACGGGTGGCTCCGGGTCCCCGGTCCGCTCGGCGGCTGCCTGCATGACGCGCGCGATCACCGCCGCGGGGGACAGCGCCGTTTCCTCGACCTCGATCCGGGACTGGCCCCGCTCCTTTCCGCGCACGATCAGCATGTAGCGAGCCGTGTACACGCGCAATCGACCGCCGGCCCCTTCCCCTGCTCCCTCGGCCGCGCGGCAGGCAACCACCGCGGTGCCCCACTCGCGACCCTCACGCTTCCAGGGCCGGAACAGGTAGATGGTCTCGATCTCGGACGGCGGCACCCGCAGGGCGACGGCCTCCGCGAGCTTCGCCCACCCCGGCCCCCGGCCCGGATCTAGCGGAGGACGGGCGCCGGGGCCTGCGCCTGCTCCCATCGCTCCACGTAGAACCGCAGCACGTGCATGAAGTCCTGGGCATTCGTCACCACGCCGTACGCCTGGTGCGTTCCCCGGTCCCGCAGCTTGTTCACCACGAACTCCGTCTGATCGACGCAGATCGTGGTGAGCGGCCGCAGGTCGTCGGGCGAGGACGCGTCTACGAAGGCCGGAAGCATGTTCCCGACGGCGATCGCGTGCAGCGCCGTGGCGACGAAGACCGCGAAGGTCGCCTGCGCCGTAAACTCCCGCATCGCGTCTTGCGCGACGAGCGTATCGGAGAGCACTTCCGGGAGCGGCCCGTCGTCGCGGATCGAGCCCGCGAGCACGAACGGCACGCCGTGCGTCACGAGGGCGTGCATGATTCCCGCGGTCACGACGCCCTGCCGCACGGCGGCGGCGATGCCGCCGGCACGCCGGATCTGGTTGATGGCGCGCATGTGGAGCGCATGGCCGCCTTCGACGCCCTGCCCCGAGCTCGTCATGCCGAGCGTGGTCCCGAAAATCGCGGCCTCCAGGTCGTGCACGGCGACGGCATTGCCGCCGAGTAACGCCTGCACGTAGCCGTTTTTGACGAACCAGATCATGTCGTCGCGCGCCCGCGCGTGGACGAGCGCGGGGCCCACCACCCAAACGATCTTGCCGCCGCGCTGTTTCTCTTCGCCCAACAGCTGCGCCAGCACCGCGTAGTCTACCGGCCGCTCGCGCGACACTTCCGTCTGCATGAAGCCGAACTCGTTGGCGCTGTGACTGCCGCCGAGGAAGCCTTCGGCGTGCACGAAAATGCCCTGGCTGCCGTCCTCTTCGGTCCCGACCGCCACGGCCTGTCCCTTGCGCACCTTGCGCGGCTCGGTCGTCACCAGATCACGAGCGGACTGACGCACGATGACGCAATCCATGCGCGGAAGACGCGGCCGGGACCACGCCCCGGCGGCTCTGACATACGTCGGCAGGTTGGTCGTCGAGAAGAAGCCGTCGGGCAGGACCCCGTCGGCGGGCGCGGGCTCGAAGCGCGCATCGGGCGCTCCCGCGAGCGGGGGCGCGTCGAAGTTGGGTGGCCGGTACTGGAACCGGGGACGGGTCGTCACTGGAACGCTGATAATACGCGCGCCGAATCCCGTCACGCAACGGCCGTTACAAGAGTGAGACCGGGTCGCGATCGACGATCACGGCGCCCCGCGCCCGCGCGCCCAACGCGCGCACCACGCGACCGATCGCCCTTGGCTCCGCGGCCTTCACGAGCATGTGCCAGCGCCAGCGCCCCTTGAGCCGCTCGATCGGACACGGCGCCGGTCCGAGCACGCTGAGCGCGCCGGAGAGGCGCTCGGTATTGGCCCGGACGAGCCATGCGGCCACGCGCTCGGCCGCCCGCTGGACCCGGCCGGCGTCCTCATGGGAGGCCACGAACCGCGCCAGCCCGACGTGCGGCGGGTACGCCGGATTGGGCGGGGCCCGCAGCGGGAGCTCCGCCGCCACGAACTGCGCCACCGAGTGCACCGCCGCTGCACGGATAGCGTGATGGTCGGGCGCTCGGGTCTGGACGTACACGCGGCCGCCCTTCGGCCCGCGCCCGGCGCGACCCGCCACCTGCGCCACGAGCTGGAACGTCCGCTCGGCCGCGCGGAAGTCGGGGAGATGAAGCCCGGTATCCGCATCCACGACGCCCACGACGGTCACGTTCGGGAAGTCCAGCCCCTTCGCGATCATCTGCGTCCCGAGCAGGATGTCGATCTTTCCCTGCGCCATGCGCTCGAGCACCCGGTGGTGCGCCCACTTGGTACTCGTCGTGTCCAGATCCATGCGGGCGATCCGGGCCTCGGGGAACCGCAGCCCAACGAAATGCTCGAGCTGTTGGGTCCCCAGGCCCCGCATCCGCTCGGTCTCCTTGCCGCACACCTGGCAGACGGTGGGGACCGGCTCCTCGTGGCCGCAGTAGTGGCACCGCAGGGCGGCCGGCGTCTGATGCACCGTGAGGGCGATGGCGCAACGCGGGCAGGTGCGCACGTCGCCGCAGGACGGACACTGCAGGTACGTCGCGAAGCCGCGCCGATTCAAGAGCAGGATCACCTGCTCGCGTCGCCCGAGCGCGCCGCGCACGGCCTCGTCCAGCGCCACGGTCCACGGTACGCCCCGGGCGTCGGGTACCCGCTCGGCCCCGCGCAGGTCGATCACCTCGACCGGCGGCAGCGGTCGCGCGCCGATCCGGTTGGGCAGCTCGAAACGCGCCACCCTCCCCGTGGCCGCGAGGTGCAGTGTCTCGAGCGAAGGCGTGGCGCTCCCCAGAATCACCCGGGCTCCCTCGAGCCGCGCGCGCTCGAGCGCTACATCGCGAGCGTGGTACCGCGGTGCCGTGCCCTGCTTGTAGCTCGACTCGTGCTCTTCGTCCACCACGATCGCCCCGAGCCGCTCGACCGGAGCGAACACCGCTGAGCGGGGTCCCACGGCCACGCGCCGCTCGCCGCGCCGCAGCGCCCGCCAGGCGTCAGCGCGCTCGCCGTCCGACAGCCCCGAGTGCAGCACCGCCACCTGGTCGCCGAACACGCCCCGCACCCGCGCCACCGTTTGGGGCGTGAGCGCGATTTCCGGAACGAGCAGGATGGCGCCCTGACCTGATGCGACCACGCTCCGCAGGACATCCAGATAGACGAGGGTCTTCCCCGACCCCGTGACCCCTTGAATCAGTGTAGGTGTCTCGACCGGCGTCGCCAGGATACCGGCCACGACGCGGCGCTGGTCGGCAGTGAGGTCGGGGGGCGGTGGCGACGACAGCCCGGCGAACGGGTCCCGGGCACGCGGCACGTCGGTGTAGCCGGCCAGCCGCTGCGTCACCAGCCCGTCCAGCGCGGCGGGAGACAAGCCGAGCCGTGCGATCAGGTGTCGGACCGGCGCCGAGCCGCCGATCGCCTCCAGCGCCTCGTACGCCACGCGACGCTTGGGCGCGCGTTTGAACGCCCGCTCACGCTCGAGCAGCGACGGCAGCGCCCCGCTCAACGTCAACACGCGCTCCACCTGTTCGGCAGGCCCCGCCGGCCGGCGCACGCTCCACAGCGCCCCCGGGAGCAGCGCCCGCAGCGCGAGCCCGAGGGGGGTCCCGTAGTAGCGACTGATCCACACGCCCAGCGCGAACAGGGGCGGCGTGATCGCCGGCTCCGCGTCGGGCGCGGCCACGATCGGCTTCGCCATCACGGTCGGGGCCGGCGGCGCTGCGTCCACGGTCGCCACCACGCCCACCACCTGGCGCCGCTGCACGGGCACGACCACGCGCGCGCCGGGCACGACGCGGGGCTCGAGCTCGGGGGGAATCAGGTAGCTGTAAGTACGAGGAACTGGGATCGGCAGGATGATCTCGGCGTACCGAGGAGCCATCCCCGCGCTCGCGCGCGGGGTCAGTGCCGGCTCTGACCCCGGGCGCAAGCCCGGGGTTCCCGGAGCGGGCCCCCTCACCGCCGCCGGACGCCCAGCCCCGGTCCGGTGGGCAGGCGAATCTGCCCGCCGTCGATCGTGGCGCCTGCGAAGGGATCGTTCGTGGTGAGCGCGGCACCGTCGAGATCGGCGGCATCGACGAGGGGAGTGAAGTGGGCCGCGGCCGTGATGCCCAGCGACGTTTCGATCATACACCCCACCATGACGAGCATGCCGTGCGCCCGCGCGGTGGCGATCATGCGCAGCGCTTCGCGCAGCGAGCCGCACTTCGCCAGCTTGATGTTGATCCCGTCCACTATCCCTGAGAGCCGCGGGATGTCGGCCGCCACGATGCAGCTCTCGTCCACCACCACGGGCAGGATGCCGCGGCGTCGCACCGCGGCGATCCCCTCGAGGTCGTCGGGTGCCAGGGGCTGCTCCACGAACTCCACGCCGTATTCCTTGAGCACTGGGAGCATTTGGAGCGCGCGCTCCCGCGTCCACCCGGCGTTCGCGTCCACCCGGAGCGGCTTGTCGGTGGCGTCGCGGACGGTCTTCAGGATTGCCTCGTCCCGATCGGTGCCGAGCTTGATCTTGAGGATCGGATAGGACGAGGCCTCGAGCACCTTCTGGCGCATCTTCTCGGGGGTGTCGAGGCCGATCGTGAACGACGAGCGTGGCGCGCGGGCGGGATCGAGTCCCCACAGCCGCCACACCGGCTGGTCGAGCCGCTTCCCCACGAGATCGTGCAGCGCCGCCGACAACGCCGCCCGCGCGGCGCCGTGCTTGGGGCAGATCTGTGCGAATTTCGCTTCGGACGCATCGAGATCGAACGGGTCCGTCGGGAGATACGGCTCGAGCCGCCGCAGCGTCGCCAGCACCGTGTCCGCCGTTTCCCCGTAGTAGCGCGAGGGGTCGGCTTCGCCCCACCCCTCCATTCCGTCCCCGTCCATGAGGCGCACCCACACCACCCGCGTGTCGTCATCGCCGCCCCGGGCGATGACGAATGGATGCTTGGTCTTTAGCGTGAGAACGTCGGCGGCGAGCTTCAGAGCCATTTGCGGCGCTTCAGCCACCCTACGATCGCCAGCGAGACGATAGCCATGCTGCCGACGGCGACCCAGAAGCCGAGGGGATCGTGGATGAGGGGCATGCGACTGAAGTTCATGCCGTAAATCCCGGCGATCACGATCAGCGGCAGCGCAACCGTCGCCACGATCGACAGCTGCTTCATCACCCGGTTCATCCGGTTGGAGGTTTGGGACAGGTAGGTCTCCAGCACGCCGGCGAGCAGGTCGCGCGTGGTGTCGACCGACTCCATCAGCCGGATGGTGTGGTCGTACACGTCCCGGTAGTACAGCTGTGTCTCGGGCCGAATGTAGCCGCACGGACGGTTGGTCAGGATGTTGAGCACTTCGCGCAGCGGCCCGATGTGGCGCCGCAGCGCGAAAGTCGCCCGCTTCGCCTTGAAGATCTCGTGAATCAGGCCCTCGTCGAACTCCTCGAACAGCTTCTGCTCGAGCCCGTCCACCATGCCGCTGAGCTCCTCGACCAGCGGAAAATACGCGTCCACCGCCTGGTCGAAGGCGACCCCCGCCATGACCACGAAGACATAGCGATCGTACTCTTCCAACTTGACGCGGGTGCGCGGCGAAAGCGTGTCCTCGACAGCGAGGGGGTGGAAGTCGAATACCTTCTCGAGGAGGGCGTGCTGATGGAGGTCGTTACTGTCCACGTCCACCCACAGCTCCCCCTCCCCCACACGCGGGATCTCGCGCAGCCGGGCGGGCGAGAGACCCTGCTCGACCCCCCCGTCGGGCCGCCGATAGATGCTGGCGGGCCAGTGTTTGGATGCCGCTGGTGCGGCGGTGGCGGTCACCATTGTAGTATCGGGACGTCGCACCCCTCAGGCAAGCGCGCGCACGTGGGCGCGCGCGCCGGCGGCGAGCAGGTCGAGCCGGTAGCCGCCTTCGAGCAGCCCGACGACCGGCGCCGGCGCGACGCGCGCGCGAAACGCGCTCGTCCAGTGCGCCATGTCCTCGGGCGCGAGGGTAAACCCGCCCAGGGGATCGCCCGCCAGGGAATCGAAACCGGCCGAGACCAGGAGGAGGTCCGGCCGCCATCCCGCTACGGCCGCGTCCACGGCGGCGAGGAGGTCCCGCACATACACGGCACGAGCGAGGCCCGGGGGGCGGGGCACGTTGAACACATTGCCGACCCCACGCTCGTCCGCGGCGCCGGTCCCCGGATACCAGGGATATTGGTGCATCGACACGTAGCGGATCGATGGATCGCGCTCGACCAGCGCCTGGGTGCCGTTCCCGTGGTGCACATCCCAGTCCACGATCAGTACGCGCGGCTTCCCCAGCCGCTGAGCGTGCCGCGCCGCGACCACGACGTTGTTGATCAGGCAGAACCCCATGGCACGGTCGGCGAGCGCGTGGTGCCCCGGAGGGCGCGTGGCACCGAACCCCGAGCCCCGCTCGATACCCTGCTCCACGGCGCCGATCGCCGCGCCCGCGGCGGCTAACGCCGCATCCCAGCTGTCCCGGCTCATCACGGTGTCGGCGTCCAGCGCGCCTCCGCCCCCGCGCGCGAGGCGCTCGATGGCGTCGAGATAGCCGGGCGCATGCACCCGCTCCAGCTCGTCGCGGGTCGCGGGCCGGCCCTCGACCCAGGCGACCGTCGCCGTCAGGTCGGGCGCCCGCAGCGCGGCGAGGACCGCCTCGATCCGTTCGGGGCGCTCGGGATGGCCGGGCCCCGGGTCGTGCAGGCGAGTCGCAGAATGAAAGACGACGGGAACGGACACTACATCAGTTGTCCAGGTGCTTGCCCTGCAGCAGCTGCCGGATCGACTCCACCTCCGCCCGCATCTCCCGCCGGGCGTGCTCCAGGTCCGACAGGACGCGACGGTAGCGCCGCCACCCGATCACCACCAACCCGGCCGCGACGAGACAGACCGCGCCCCAGAAGACCAGCCAGCGGCGACCGAGGGCGACGCCGCTGTACGCCAGGAGCAGGGCGTCCAGCAGCAAGAAGCCGACGGTGAAGGTCGTCAGCGCCCGGGAGACCATCAGCGCACCGGTTGGCGCCGGGCGGGCAGGACGATGAACGGTGAGTTGGGCACGGCGCCGAGCGTGGCCAGGGTCGTGGTCTCTTCCAGTACCTGGGCACCGCGGAACTTGACTACGTAGTCCTCGGGCCGCACTTGCGCCCGTTTCAACGCCTGAGTTAGGGCCTGGCGCTTGAGATCCGCCACGGTGGTCGTGGGCTCGACCGCGAGAAACACCTGATCCCACACATCGGTCACCATCACGCGGACGGCGAAGCGCTCCCCCACCAGGGTCACGCGACTTCCACCGTGGTCTCGAGGGGGAGCGTCGAGAGGAACCGGTCGAGCGCCTGATCGAAGAAGAGCGTGGACGCACGTACCCGGGTCTTGCCCGCGGCGTCCGCCCACGCGTGTAGCGCGATCTCCTCTCCACCCTGACCCCGCAGCACCAGGAACCCGGGCCCTTCCTTTTCTACGAATGCCGCGGCGTGCGGCACCCGCTCCGAAAAGAAGCGCTTCGCGCGCTCGAGCACATCCTGGGGTGGCAGTGCGACGGTCGTGGAATGCGTCATGGCTCGGAAAGATAGACCCCGCCCCGGACTCCGCAAAGTTGACAGGCTCGGGGTGCCAGCTTGAGCACCCCGTTGTCAAGTTGACAAGCCGAGGCCCGCGAGGAACGGCACGCCTGTTGCAATCGCGCGCGGGCGAGTGCAGTAGGCCAGGTTGACCACTCAAAACGGAGGTGTTGGCAATGTTTGTGACCACTCGCTCCCTTCAGAGAGACCCGGTCATCAACCGGATCTTCGACGTCTTGGGCAGCCTCAACGGCGATACAGCAGAGGCCACCTGGGTGCCTCCGGTGGACATTTTCGAGGACCCTGAAGGGATCCGCATCATCGCCGAAGTGCCCGGTGTTAACCCCTCGGACGTGAAGATCTCGCTCGAGGACAACGTCCTCACGATCCAAGGCTCGAAGCAGCAGGTCGCCGAGCAGCGCACCGAGCGGGTGCACCGCTACGAGCGGACCTATGGCACGTTCGAGCGCAGTTTCACCCTGCCCGCGACCGTGGACGCGAGCAACATCAAGGCGAGCTACGAGCACGGCGTTCTGACCGTGACGCTCCCGAAGGCGGAGAAGGCGAAGCCGCGGCAGATCGAGGTGCAGGTCGCGTCGAAGTAAGCAGTCATGGCGAGGACATCCGGGAGGGGCGCAGGTTAGGAGTAGGGGCGCAGCATGCTGCGCCCCTACGTCGTCAGGCCCTATATTGCCAGGAGATCCCGCAGGCGCGCCTCGACCTGCGAATTCGGCACGGCCGTCGCCCCCGCCTGCCGCGCCGCGTGCAGCAGCTCCGCGTGGACGTGTGAGCCGTAGGCGAGCACCGGGATCCCGCGCCGTACGAGCTCGTCGATCCGCTCGGTCGCCGCCGGCCCCCCGAGCTCCAGGACCGCGAGATCGCAGGCGGCCTCGTCGCGGGACACTTCCCCGCCGCCGGCGGCCACCACGGCGCCCAGCTTTGAGCGGAACAGCAGGTCCCGCGTCGCGAGCAGGACTCGCTTAGCCAATCCGCTCCGCGACGTATGCCGCGAGCCGATCGGCGGCGATGCGCACCTGTTGGAGCGTGTCCCGGTCCCGTACCGTCACGCTCCCATCCTGAGTGGACTGCCCGTCGATGGTGATGCCGAAGGGCGTGCCGGCCTCGTCCTGGCGGCGGTAGCGGCGACCGATCGACCCGCCGTCGTCGTAGAACGTGTTGTAGTGCTTGCGCAGATCGTCGAAGATGCGGCGCGCGAGCTCCGGCATCCCGTCCTTGTTCACCAAGGGGAACACCGCGGCCTTCAGCGGCGCGATCGCGGGATGCAGCCGGAGGACCACCCGTTTTTCCCCCGCCACGTCCTCCTCGTGGTACGCGTCCACCATCACCACGAGGGTCGTGCGGTCGGCGCCCGCCGACGTTTCGACCACGTACGGAATGAATCGCTCGTTCGTCGCGACATCCAGATACTCGAGCTTCTTTCCCGAGAATTCCTGGTGCCGCGACAGGTCGAAGTTCGTCCGATTGTGAATCCCTTCGAATTCCTGCCAGCCAAAGGGAAACTCGTACTGGATGTCGTAGGCGTCCTTGGCGTAGTGCGCCAGCTCGTCTTTCGTGTGCTGGTGGAACCGCAGCTTGTCGGGCCGCACGCCCAATCCGGACAGCCATTTCATCCGCTCGTGGCGCCAGAACTCGAACCACTCGAGGTCCGTGCCCGGCTTCACGAAGTACTGCATCTCCATCTGCTCGAACTCGCGGGTCCGAAAGATGAAGTTGCCGGGAGTGATCTCGTTCCGGAACGCCTTGCCGATCTGTGCGATCCCAAAGGGGACCTTCTGGCGTGACGACTGCAGCACGTTGAGGTAATTGACGTAAATCCCCTGCGCCGTCTCGGGACGCAGATAGACCAGCGCCGCCGCCTCTTCCACCGGGCCCATGAACGTCTTGAACATGAGGTTGAACATCCGCGGCGCGGTGAGCGTGCCCTTGCTGCCGCACACCGGGCACTGCGCCGTGGGCTCGCCGGGCGTGCCCTTGATGCGGGGGTCGTCCGCGCGAAACCGGTTCTTGCAATGCTTGCAGTCCACCAGCGGATCGGTGAATCCCGATACATGACCCGACGCTTCCCACACCTTGGGGTGCATCAGGATCGCCGCGTCCAACCCCTCGATGTCCTCGCGGTCGCGGACCATGGAGTGCCACCAGCGCTCCTTGATGTTTCTCTTGAGCTCGACGCCCAGCGGCCCGTAATCCCACACCGAACCGAGGCCGCCGTAGATCTCCGAGGACTGGAACACGAAGCCGCGCCGCTTGGCCAGCGACACGACCTTGTCCATGACGTTGTCGGTTGGGGACATGAGGGCCGGAAGATAGGCGGGCCCCTAGGCGCCCGGCAACCCGAACGCTTCGCGGACGGCCCGGTCGGCGAGGGCCGAGATACCGGCCGCGTCGAGCACCCGCCCTTCGCCGTCGAGTGCGTGCAGGCCGACGAGCCCTTCGACCTTGCCCGCCACCACCGCCACTCGCGTCTTGGCGGCTTGGGCACGTCGCACCACCTCCCCCGCCGCCTTGCCGACGAGCGAGGTCTTGTCGAACGAGCCCTCGCCGGTGATCACGAGCTGCGCCTTGGCGAGCGCGGCGTCGAAGCCGATCCGCCCCAGCACCCATTCCGCGCCGCCCGTGAGCTGCGCCTTGGCGAAGCAGACGAGACCCGCGCCCAGACCGCCCGCGGCACCACCCCCGGCGAGTGTCGCGAGGTCGCCGCGGCCGTGCCGGGCCATCAGCTCCGCCAGCCGCTCCAGTCCCCGGGAGAGGAGCTTCACGCCCTCCGGCCCCGCGCCCTTCTGGGGCGCGAACACGGGGGCTGCGCCCTTCGACCCCACCAGCGGCGTGGTGACATCGGCGAGCGCGATGACGCGAGCCGCGAGACTCCACCCCCCATCGAACTCCGCCAGCCGCGCCAGCGACCCGCCTCCCTCGGGAAGCGATGCACCCGCCGCATCGAGGAACGCCCAGCCCAGCCCGCGCGCCGCGCCGGTGCCGCCATCTACCGTCGCCGTGCCGCCGAGCCCCACTACCACCGTCTTGGCGCCCCGCTCCACCGCTTCCCAGATCAGCTCGCCTACGCCACGCGTGGTGGCTCGCAACGGGTCGAGCTGCTCGGGCTTGAGGAGCGCGATGCCGCACGCCGTCGCGCTCTCGAAGATCGCCGTTTCCGGATCCACCCAGCCGAGCTCAGCTGGCACTGGCTCACCCAGAGGCCCGGTGACGCTGATGCGCTCCCGCAAGGCACCAGAGCCCAGCAGGGCATCGAGCAGCCCGTCGCCGCCGTCGGAAACGGGGCACTGCAATACGGCGGCGTCCGGCAGAGCGCGCCGGGCGCCCGCTGCCAGGGCGTCGGCGACCTGGCGGGGTCCAAGCGTGCCCTTAAAGGCCGCAGGAGCGATCAGTATGAGCTGCGACATATTGCATTATGCTATGAAACGTGCAGTATGCGATATAGTACGCCTCGGTGTCATTCGCTATGTGCCGTAGTAATCGTCATTACGCGGCAGGCACCTTTCTTGCTCGATAAGGCTGCGGCTTATCAAGCACTTCGTCTCGCTCGCATCGGGTTCTAGGGCGCACGATGTCGAGCAGGCGATCACCCCCCAGGGGCAACTCTGGGGGGTTTGCTTTTGATGTGGTCGCAGATCCGGCCACCATGCTCGCGCCCGTTCTCGATGAAGATCTTGTTGGCATCGAAGCCCGAGGCGAGCACGCCGGCGATGTACGCACCCGGCACGTTCGTCTCCATGGTTTCGGGCGCGTGCCGTGGTACGCCGCTGGTCTCATCCACCGCCACGCCGACCGAGCGGAGGAGCGAGAGGTCCGCCGTGTAGCCGGTCAGGGCCAGGACGAAATCGGCCGCAATCGCTTCCCGTTCCCCGTCCGGATCGCGCCGCACCACGACCGCTGACCGCCCGATCTCGACCACGCGGCTGCACCAGCGAACCGCCACCCGGCCCTCTTTCACCCGGTTGGTGATGTCGGGCAGGATCCACGGCTTCACCCCCCGGTCGAACTCGCTCAGGAAGTGCACCAGGGTGACGCGTGCGCCAACCCGGCACAGCTCGAGCGCCGCCTCGACCGCGCTGTTGCCCCCGCCCACCACGACGACGCGTTGCTGCCAGTAGGGATGCGGCTCCACGAAGAAGTGCGATACGTGCGGGAGATCTTCCCCGGGGACGCGCAATGGATTGGGCGACTCAAAGTAGCCGGTCGCGAACACGAGGTGACGGCTTTGGATGGCCTCCGGCTCAGAGCTCCCCGGGTGCTCCGCCACCAGCTCGAATCCATCCCGCGCCCGCGTCACGCGGGACACGGTGTGGTATTGGCGCACGTCCAGCTCGAAATGCTCCGCCACCTTGCGGTAATAGGTCAGCGCCTCGCGTCGAGTGGGCTTGTCGCCGGCGGTCACGAACGGCACCCCGATCTCGAGCTTTTCGGGGGTCGAGAAGAACGTCATGTACAAGGGATAGCGCATCAGACTGGAGGCGACCGGCCCCTTGTCGAACAACGAGCACGTCAGCCGGGCGCGCTTCGCCGCCACGCCCACCGCGAGCCCGCAGGGCCCGGCTCCGATCACCGCGAGGTCGAGCATCAACCAGCCACTGTCACGTCACTTCGATGATCTGATCGCGATGCGAGCCGACGCTCACGTACTGGATCGGCGCGTGGGCCAAGTCTTGGAGCCGGTCCAAGTAGGCGCGGGCCGGCGGTGGCAAATCCGCCAGCCGGCGCACCTGGCAGAGCGACTTCTGCCAGCCCGGGAGCGATTCGTACAGCGGCTCCACGCGGGCGAGACGCTCCACTTCGGCCGGCATAGAGTCGAGCGACTCGCCGTCGCAGCGATAGCCCACACACACGGGAATCTCCGAGAACGAATCGAGCACGTCGAGCTTGGTGACCGCGAGGCCGGTGAGGCCGTTGACACGCACCGCATAGCGCACGACGACGGCGTCGAACCACCCGCAGCGACGCGGCCGCCCCGTGGTCGCCCCGTACTCGTCCCCCAGCTCGCGGATGCGCTCGGCCAGCGCCGGCGTGGCCTCGGTCGGAAGCGGCCCGTTCCCCACGCGGGTCGTGTACGCCTTGACGACGCCGAGCACGGCATCGACCGCCGTGGGGCCGATCCCCGCCCCGACGGCCGCGCCGCCAGCCGTCGTGTTGGATGAGGTCACGTACGGGTAGGTGCCGTGGTCCACGTCCAGCAGCGCACCCTGCGCGCCTTCGAGCAGCACCGACTCCCCACGCTCGAGTGCCTCCCATACCACGCGTCCGGCGTCCACGGCGAGCGGCAGCAGCCGAGGGGCGAGCCGCTCGAGCAGCCCCACGTGCTCCCCCGGATCGGCGCGCTCCGTCGAGCCAAGCAACCCGAGGAACTCGTTGGCGGCCTGGACGCGTCCGCACACCAGCTCCTTCGCCCGCCCCAGGTTCCGCAGGTCGCCCACCCGGATGCCCCGTCGCCCGTACTTGTCCTCATAGGTGGGCCCGATGCCGCGGCCCGTGGTGCCGATCTTCTCTCGAGCCTCACGCGCCCGGTCGAGCAGCTTGTGGAACGGGAGGGTCAGGTGCGCACGGTCCGACACGTAGAGCTTGTGCTCGGTCCGGATGCCGCGCTCACTGAGGGCATCGAGCTCGGTGAACAGCGTCTCCGGATCGAGCACGACGCCGTTGCCGACCAGGCACACGGCGCCCTGGATGATCCCCGAGGGAATCTGGTGCAGTACGAACTCGCCGGCGGCCGTATGGACCGTGTGGCCAGCGTTGGCGCCGCCCTGATAGCGTACCACGAGATCGGCGCGCTCGGCGAGCACGTCGACGATTTTCCCTTTGCCCTCGTCGCCCCATTGGGCGCCGACAACCACAACACAGTGGGTCTTCGGTCCGAACATGGCTCCCCAGCAAAAAAACGCCCCGAAACCGGGGCGTTGGAGTATCCTCCGACGGAAGCTAGACCCATGAGCATCGGGCGTCAACGCATCCGATTCCCACTCTCAAGAGTGGGTCCGGCACGCCGCTGCCCTTAAGGGCAGAGCATCACCGGGCCCAGGCTTCAGCCTGGGAAGAGAGCGGCGGCGACGCTCGCGGCCACCCGGCGCACGGCCTCCAGCGTCAGCCGCTCGGCCGAGTCGCGCGGCGTATGAACGATCTTTGCCGTCCCCCAATCGCCCCGCATGATCGTCACGCCCTCGCGTGCCGCCGCGCTCAGGACGAGGCCGTCCACCAGCACCGGCAGCCAGCGCGCGCGCCGCGCGCCGAGCGCCGCGGCCACACGCGCGACCGTGGGCCCGGTGCGATGGACGAAGGCGATCGTAAAGCCCCGGTCGTCGAGACCGTCGAAGTTGACGAGACACGTGTCGCCGAGCAGGTTGGCCCGTTCCCGCACCAGCGCCCGTGCCCCGAGCAAGCCGTACTCCTCGGCGTCGGGGAAGAGCACCCCGACTGGCGCGTCCGGCGGCAGGGCATCCAGGGTGGCGAGAACGGCCACCACGCCCGTCGCGTTGTCGACGGCGCCCGCCGAGCGATCGGTCACCCGGTTGGCCGCGAGCAGCAGGACGCCCGTCACGCCGGCGGCGCCGGCGAGGACGTCGGGCGCGCCCACGCGGAGCGGACCGAGCAGCGCGCGCACAACCAGAGCGAAGAGCTCGAGCGCGCCGAGGATGGCCAGCGCGGCGGCCACGAGGCGCGTCGCCATCGAGAGGGGCTGGCCTTTCGAGTCGTAATGCGCGGCGAGCCACACCGAGACGCGAGCCCGGGGGCGGACGGCGATCAGGTTGACGCCCTCGAGCGGCGCCCGCCCGAGGCGGTGCAGCAGCGATCGCCCCGTGAACCGGTGCTCCATCACGACGAGGCCGCGCGTGGCGAGCTCACGCTTCAGCACTTCCCGAATCTGCTGGTTCGCCGCCGTGCCCGTGAGCCGCGGGACCGCGATGGCCGCGAGCAACGCGCGGTAGTCCATCACGCGGCGACGAGCTTCACTACTCGCTCCCGCTCCGACGCCGCCACGGGTGCCAGCGGCGGCCGCACCGGCCCGCCGTACAGGCCCCCCCCCACGGCGTCCATCGCGGCCTTCACGCCCGCGGGCCCGAGCTTGGCCACGACCTCCCGGTCGAGCGGTGCGAGCCGCTCCTGGAGCTTCCCCGCGCCCTCCCGATCGCCGGCGCGGAAGGCGGCGAGTACCTGGGCGCAAAGCGCGGCAGCGAAGCAGGCCACGGCCAGGATGCCCCCCTCGCAGCCCAGCTCCAGGGCGGCATACAGGAGCGAGCCCGACCCGACAAAGACCGACCACTGCGGCGCCGCGTCGCGGTATGCCGCGAGGTTCTTCGCGTCGCCGGAGGAGTCCTTGACGCCGACGATGTTGGCATGGGCCGCGAGCTGCCGCAGCAGGCCGGCGGCGATGGGTAGGTGCGTGTACTTGGGGATGTTGTACACGAGCACCGGCACCGGGCTCGCGTCGGCCACGGCCCGATAGTAATCCACAAGGCTCGCGGGGGAGACGGCGGCGGAAAAGTAGGCGGGGGGCCGCACCAGCACGGCATCCGCGCCTTCGGTCGCCGCCGCACGGCTCAGCGCCACCGCCTGGCGGGTGGACTCCCCGCCCGTCCCCACGATGAGCCAGCGCTTGTCCGGCAGTACCTCGCGCACCCACGCGACCATACGGCCCTGCTCGTCCGGGTCGAGCAGGGCCGATTCGCCCGTCGAGCCCGCCACGACGACGCCATCGAGCCCCGCCGCGACGAGCCGGGTCACGTTGTGGCGCAGATGGACGGGGGCGACTTCTCCTGTCGCGCTGTCGAACGGCGTGGTAATGGGGGCGAGCACCCCCGCGAGCTGCCGCTCCGTCACTGGCCGGGGGCGGCCTCGGCGGGCGTGGGGACGCGCGGACGGCGACGCACGGCGCGCATCTGCTTCTCGAAGTCCACGGGATTCGTCGCGGCGGCGAGCGCCGTCTCGTACGTCACCACCTCGTCCGCCACCAGGTCCATGAGGTGCTGGTCGAAGGTCTGCATGCCGTACTCGTCACGCGCTTCGCGAATGTAGTCCTGCAGCTCCGCGGTGCGGCCCCCGTCCTTGATCAACTCCCGCACCTCGCCGGTGGAGATCAGGATCTCCACCGCCGCCACCCGCCCGTGGCCGTCGGCGCGCTGAAGGAGCCGCTGTGACACGACCGCCTGCAGCGCCTCGCACAGCCGCAGCCGCGCGACCTCCTCTTCCTCGGGCGGGAACATCGAGATCATGCGGCTCACCGTGGTCACGGCGTCGGGGGTGTGCAGCGTTGAGATCACGAGATGCCCCGTTTCGGCTGCCTTCATCGCGGTGTCGATGGTCTCGGCATCGCGCATCTCGCCGATCAAGACGACGTCCGGATCCTGGCGCATCGCGGCGCGGAGCCCCGCGCGGAAATCGTCCGTATCGACCCCGATCTCCCGCTGCGTTACCGAGCAGTTGATGTCGCGGTGCAGAAACTCGATTGGATTCTCGAGCGTGACGATGTGCTTGTTCTGCGTCTGGTTGATATGGTTCACCATGGCGGCCATGGTCGAGCTCTTCCCCGAGCCCGTCACACCGGTCACGAGAATCATCCCGCGCTCGGTCGCGGCGACGCTCGCGAGGATCGGTGGCAGCTTGAGTGTATCGAAGGTCGGCACGTCGAACGGGATCACGCGCATCACGATCATGAACGAGGAGCGCTGCCGCAGGATGTTCACGCGGAACCGCCCGACGCCGGGCATGCCCCAGGAGCAGTCGTAATCGCGCAGCCGGTCGAGACGGGCGCGGTCCTCGTCGTTGGGGATCAGGTGCTGCGCGATTGCCTTGGTCTGCTCCGGCGTCAGGCGGTGCTTGGTCAGAGCAACCAGCTTCCCGTCGATGCGTGCGCGGAACACGTCTCCGGCCTTGACGTGGAGGTCCGACGCTCCACGGTCGATGGCCGCCTTGATGATCTGCTCGATGCCGCGCGGTTGCCCGGCGGCGGCGCCCGCACGAGCGCTCTTGGCTTTCTCCTCCACTAGTGCCGTTCCAACGTGTTTGGCTGAATCATGTTCAGCGATTCCTTGAGTCGGTTGTTCAAATACCGCTTGCCTTTGCCCGTCTTTAAGAACCGTTCCCGCCGGCGGGCATCCGCAAGATGCACGCACGCCTCGTAATAGATCAACTTCAGGGGACGTCGATATGCAGTCGAGCGTACTCGACCGTCCCGTTCGCTGAGCAGAACATACGTGTACTCCATACGATGGCTCTCGTTCGCATCAAGGGAGTTGGAACGGCACTAGTATCCGGCCTCCAGGTCGACCGTGTTGGCGAGCGGGGACCCTGCAAGATAGCGCCGGATGTTCTCCACGATCAGCCCTGTCTCGCGCTCCCAGAACCGCGTCGTCACGGCGGCCACATGGGGGCTCACGAGCACGCGCGGGTGATGCCAGAAGGGGTGGCCTGCGGGCAGCGGCTCCGTCGCGAAGACATCGAGCGCGGCGCCTCGCAACCGAGGGGCGTCGAGCGCGTCGAGCAGGGCCGTCTCGTCCACCAGCGTCCCGCGAGAGACGTTCACGACAATGGCATCGTGCGGCAGCCGCGCGAGCACCGCCCGGCTCACCGCGCCGCGCGTCTCCGCGGTGTGGGGCGCGGCGATCACGAAACAGTCGCTTTCGGCGGCGAGCCGCGGCAGGTCGCCGAGCGCGCCCACCCAACCGACGCCGGGCGGCCCGCCGCGCGCCGGCCGCCGCCGCACGCCCGTGACGCTCATTCCCAGGGCCGCCCCACGCCGCGCGATCGCCCCCCCGATGCCGCCCAGGCCGAACACCCCCAGCCGGAGCTCGCCGAACTCGCGTACCGGGACCTCGAAACCGGTGAACTCCGCCCACGCCCACCGGCCCGCCGCTTGGAACTCGCGCATACGGTCGAGCCCGCGCGCGAAGTAGCCGATGGCGGCGAGCGTCCAGTCGGCGATGGGCTCGGCGTGGATGGCGGCCGAGTTCGTGAGCACGATTCCCGTCCCGGCGACATGCGGCAAGCTCGGAGCCACGCCCGCGGTCACGGTGTGCGCCCAGCGGAGCGTCCCCCGGCCGGCCTTAGCCACGCCGGCGGGCACCACGTGTCCCAGGTAGATCTCGGCACCGTGCACCGCCGCCATCGCCTCCGACGTGCCGGGGCCATCCGCGGGCGTTGGGGGCACTTCCACTACCGCCCAACCGGGCCCGAGCGCCGCCCGAATCGTGGCGACCGTGGACGGTGGCACTCGCCAGGCGGCGTACGGCGACGCAAGATCGACGACCAGCCGTCGGAGGGAGGTCACTCGCCCGTGGAAACGGTCCGCACACCGGGCTCGTGGAGCAGCGCCACCATCACTTCGTCGTGCAGCCGCTTGGGCCCGAGCAGCGTGAAATCGATAACGAGGTCCACGTTCTCGCGACGGCTCGCCAGGCGCTCGATCTCGAGTCCGGTGCGGCGCACGACTGCCTCGAGCTCGTCCAGCACCGTGGGGTCGGGATGGGCGTGCACCGACAACGTGCTCCGGGTGGATTGCCGCGCCACCAGCCGCTCGACGCGCCCGAGTCCCTGCAGCACCACCAGGACGAGCAGCGTGGTGCCCCCGGCTTCCCAATAGAACGTCGCGCCGAGGGCGACCCCGATGGCCGCGACGACCCAGATCGTGGCTGCGCTCGTGAGACCGACGACCGCGCCGCGCGCATGCAGAATCGTGCCCGCGCCGATGAACCCCACGCCGGTCACGATCTGTGCCGCGATCCGTGTCGGGTCGGCAGTCCCGGCCGCCATGGTGATCGACAGCTTCGTGTACAGCATCGAGCCGATGCAGATCAGGATGTTCGTCCGTAGACCGGCCGGCTTCCCGCCCAGCTCGCGCTCGAGACCGATGGCGCCGCCGAACACCGTCGCCAGGCACAACTGGAGAAAGAGCTCCAGCCGGAACATCTGGGCCATCTGCGCTAGGAAGTGTGGCATCAGGCTCCCTTTCCCTCCTCCTCGAGGAACCCCATGCGTCGGCGGACTTGGACCATTGTGCGGCGCGCGATGGCGCGCGCCCTGGCCGCGCCGGTCCGGAGCAGGTCCGTCACCTTGCGCGGCTCCGCCTGGAGCGCCTGCGCCCGCTCGCGGATGGGGGTGAGCGCGGCTATCATATTGTCCGCCAGCACCCGCTTGCAGTCGAGACAACCCCATCCTGCGGTGCGGCAGTTGTGCGCCACCAGCTTGAGCGTGTCCGGCGGCGAGAAGCCGTGGTGAATGGTGAAGATGTTGCAGATGTCGGGGTTGCCCGGGTCCTTCCGTGTCACGCGCGCCGGGTCGGTGGCGGCGGGCTTGAGCTTCTCCCAAATGGTCTCGGGCGTGTCGAAGAGGGCGATCGTGTTGCCGAGGCTCTTCGACATCTTGGCCTGGCCGTCGAGTCCCAGGACGCGCTTCGCGGTCGACAACAGTGCCTGCGGCTCGGGGAACGTGAAGCCATTCGCGAACCGCGTGTTCCAGCGGCGCGCGATCTCCCGCATCAGCTCGAGGTGCTGGAGCTGATCTTCACCCACCGGCACGAGTGTTGCCTCGTACAGGAGCACGTCGGCGGCCTGGAGCACGGGATAGTTCAGGAGTCCCGCCGGCACGCTCTCCTGGCGCTGCGCCTTGTCCTTGAACTGCGTTTGGCGCTCCAGCTCGCCCAGGGGGGTGACGGTGTTGAGGAGCCAGTACAGCTCCGTGTGCTCGGTGACGTGCGATTGCACGAAGACAATCGCCCGCGCCGGATCGATACCGGAGGCGAACAGCCCGATCGCCATGTCGACCGTGCGCTGGGCCAGCGTGGCCGTGTCGTAGGGCTGCGTAACGGCATGCAGGTCCACCACGCAGAACAGGCAGTCGTGTTGGTGCTGTAGCTTGACCCAGTTCTGCACGGCGCCGAGGTAATTGCCGATGTGCAGCTCGCCCGAGGGCTGGATCCCGGAGAAGACGCGCGCCATGGGCTCACAACGTACGACGCTGGAGGTCTGGGCCGCAAGGTGCGAGAACTCAAAGACTTAGTCGATGTCGCCACACAGGCTGCGGAGCGCGCCGCGCGCTTCCTCAGAGGCACCACGCCCGCGAGCAGCCGCCACTGGATCGAAAAAAGTCGCCACGACTTCGTGACCGAGGCGGACCGGCAGGCCGAGGCGCTGATCGCGGACAGTTTGCTGCACGCAGTGCCGGAGTCGCGTGTGGTGGGCGAAGAGCTGTCGCCGGGTGCGACGCGGGTGGGCGACGTAGTGTGGATTGTGGATCCGCTCGACGGCACGACGAATTTTCTGCACGGCTATCCGCAGTACGCGGTTTCGATCGGGGTGTTGGTGGAAGGAGCGCTGGGCGCCGGCGTCGTGCACGATGTGACGCGAGATCGGGTGTACTGGGGCGCGAGCGGACTCGGCGCCTGGGAGGGCGACCGCCGTCTCCACGTCTCGGAGCTCGCCGAGCCGCGGCAGGCCCTCGTCGGGACCGGGTTCCCGTTCAAGAATCTCCCGCTCTTGCGACGCTACCTCCATCAGTTCGCCGCTGTCATGGGGGCGACGAGCGGCATCCGGCGGGCAGGCGCGGCGGCGCTCGATCTCGTTGACGTGGCCGCCGGCCGCCTCGATTGTTTCTGGGAGCTGACGCTCGCCCCGTGGGACGTGGCCGCCGGCGTTGTGCTCGTTCGCGAGGCGGGCGGTGTGGTGACCACGCTCGACGACTCGACCGATGTGTTGCAGCACGGCTCCGTTGTCGCCGGCAATCCCCTGCTGCATCGATGGTTGTTGGATGTCGTGAGGGCCGCCTGAATGCCCGCGCCGCTCGTCGAATGTGTGCCGAACTTCTCGGAAGGCCGCAACGCCGCGACCATCGATGCCCTTCGCAGAGCGCTCTCGAGCGTCCCCGGCGTCAGACTGCTGGACGTCCAGGCCGATGCGGCGCACAACCGCTCGGTCTTCACGTTCGTGGCGCCTCCCGCGGCGAGCGTCGACGCGGCGCTTGCCGCCATGCGCGTCGCGACCGAACGGATCGACCTCTCGCGACACAGCGGAGAGCATCCGCGAATGGGGGCGACCGACGTCGTGCCGTTCGTGCCGGTGCGTGACGCCACGATGGACGAGTGCGTCGCCCTCGCCCGCCGGCTCGGCGAGCGCGCCGCCGCCGAGCTCCGGATCCCGATCTATCTCTACGCTAAGGCGGCCACCCGCCCCGAGCGGGAGCGCCTGCCCGATATCCGGAAGGGCGAGTTCGAAGGCTTGCGCGAACGCCTCGGGAAGGATCCGGCCGCCGATCCCGATTTCGGGCCCACGCGCATCCATCCCACGGCTGGGGCGACGGCGATCGGGGCACGTCCGTTTCTGGTGGCGTTCAACATCTACCTCGACACGAGCGATGTCGCGCTCGCTAAGGACATCGCGAAGCGGATCCGCACGTCGAGCGGCGGGCTCCCCGCCGTGCAAGCCTCGGGGTTCGAGGTGGGGGGGAAGGCCCAGGTGTCCATGAATCTGCTCGACATCGACGTGACGTCTCCGGCGACGGTATTCACGGCCGTCGAATCGGCGGCTCGGCAGCGCGGCGTGGGAATCTTGAAGAGCGAGGTGGTGGGGCTGATCCCGGAGCGCGCGGTCCTCGGCGCGGGAGCGGCCTCCCTGAAGCTCCCCGATCCCGAGTCGCACCTGCTCGAACCGAAGATCAGGGCTGCCGAGGGGCCCACCCTGGACGGCTGGCTCGACGACCTAGCCGGCGGGGCGCCGGTGCCCGGCGGCGGCAGTGCCGCGGCGCTGGCGGGCGCGCTCGCCGCCGCCCTCGTCGCCATGGTGGCGCGGCTCACCGTCGGGCGGAAGGCCTACGCCGCCGTGCAGCCGCGCGTGGCGGAGATCCTGGCCGAAGCGGACGCCCTCCGGGCTCAGCTGCGCCGTCTCGTGGACGATGACGCGGCCGCCTATGCGAAGGTCAGCGCGGCCTACCGGCTGTCGAAGGACGATCCCCGCCGGGCGCAGGCCGCGGACGAGGCGCTCGTCGGCGCGGCCCAGACGCCGCTCGCGATGGCCCGCGGTGCCGCTCGGCTGCTCGCGCTCGCGCAGGAAATCGGGACGATCGGCAACCGGAACGCGCGCTCCGATGCCAGGGTCGGCGAAGCGCTGGCCCGCGCCGCGCTTTCGGGCGCCGTGGAGAACGTCAGGGTGAACGTGGGGTCGCTGTCGGAGCCGGGCCTCGGGAAGTCGCTGCTCGAGGAGGCGGAAGGGCTGGTGAGGCAGGTGGGCTAAACGTAGGGGCGCAGCATGCTGCGCCCCTACCGGTCAGTCGGCAGTCGTCAGGACCCGCGGCGGCCCGCCGTTGTCGAGAATGGCCACCGTATGCTCGAAGTGGGCGGACAGGGACCCGTCTTCGGTCACCACCGTCCACTTGTCCGCCAGGGTGCGGATGTCCGCGCCGCCGGCGTTCACCATCGGCTCGATGGCGAGCGTCATGCCGGGCATGAGCCGGGGACCGCGCTTCGGCTTCCCGTAGTTCGGCACCTGCGGGTCCTCGTGGAACGCGGACCCGATCCCGTGTCCGACCAGCTCCCGGACCACCGAGTAGCCCGCGCCCTCCGCCACCTGCTGCACCGCGTGGCCGATGTCCCCCACGTGATTGCCGGCCCGCGCCTGAGCGACCCCCGCCGTCAGCGCCTGCTGGGTCACCGCGAGCAAGCGCTCCGCCTCGGGGCTCACCTTGCCGACGGGGAAGGTCGCGGCCGAGTCCGCGTGCAGGCCGTCGAGCCACACCCCGACGTCCACGCTCAGGAGGTCGCCGGCTTTGAGGACGCGGTGCGATGATGGGATGCCGTGGACGACTTCCTGGTTGATCGACGTGCACAGGGTAGCGGGGAAGTCGTACAATCCCTTGAACGACGGGCGGGCGCCGGGGTGTGAACGGATGAAGTCCTCCGCGGCGCGGTCGAGCTGCTCGGTCGAAACGCCGGGGCGCACCTGACTCGCGACCAGCGCCAGCGTCGCCGCGACCATCCGACCGGCGGCGGCCATCGTCTCGATCTCGCGCGGCGACTTGATGGTGATCATCGCCCGATGACGCGCTGGATCTCGGTGGCGATCTCGTCCACCGTGCCGGTGCCGGGGACGCGGTGCACAATGCCGCGTTGGGCGAAGTGGGCGATGAGCGGGGCGGTGTCGCGCTGGTACACCTGGAGTCGGGTCTTGATGGCCTCCGCGGTGTCGTCGGACCGACCTTCCTGCGCCGCCCGGCTCCCCATACGGCGGATCAGCTCTTCCTCGGGCACGTCGAGCAGCAGGATGTGGTTCAAGCGCTGGCCACGCTCCGCCAGCGTGCGATCCACCAGCTCGGCCTGGGCGGCGGTGCGGGGGAACCCGTCGAGCACCGCGCCCTGCTGCGCCTCGGGCTTCGCGAGCTCTTCCTTGATCAAGGAGAGAATGACGCCGTCGGGGACGAGCTTGCCCTCGTCCATGAACTTCTTGGCCTCGAGGCCGAGCGGCGTCCGCGCCTGCACCGCCGCGCGGAGAATGTCGCCTGTCGTGATCTTCGGCAGCCCGAGCCGCTGTGCGAGGATCTTGCCCTGAGTGCCTTTCCCCGAGCCCGGTGCGCCTAAGAGGAGGATGAACACCGCACGCCTACATGTACCGCTGGCGGCCGCGGAACTTGACGCGCCCTTCCTTCATAAACCCGTCGTAATGTCGCAACAACAGGTGCTGCTGCACCTGCGTGACGGTGTCGAGCGCGACACCCACCACGATGAGCAGCGCGGTGCCGCCGAAGCCGAACGGCATGTTGAAGGTATTCGACACCACGATCGGGAGCATGGCCACGACCGTGAGAAAGATCGCCCCGGGGAACGTGATGCGGGACAGCACGTCGTCGATGTAATCCGCCGTAGCGGCACCGGGCTTCACGCCCGGGATGAAGCCGCCCTGCTTCTTCAGGTTTTCCGCCAGGTCCACGGGGTTGAAGATGATCGACGTGTAGAAGTACGCGAAAAAGATGATCAGCAGCGCGCTGGTGATCAGGTACACCGGCGACGTGACGCTGAAGTATTCGGCCAGATGCTTCAGGGTCTGGTTCCCACTGAAGGCGGCGATCGTCCCGGGGACGATGATGAGCGACTGGGCAAAGATGATGGGCATCACGTTCGCCGTATTGAGACGCAGCGGAATGAAGGTCTTCTGGCCCTCGCGGATGCGGCCTCGACCCATCACCTTGCGCGGGATCTGAATGGGGATGCGCCGCGCCGCGACCGTGACCGCGACCGTGCCGGCGACCACGAGCACCATGACCGCGAGCACGATGATGAGCTTGGGGAACGTGAGGCTGCGCGCCTGGAGGGCGTCGATGGTGCGGATCGTCTCGGGCCAGATGCGCTCCACGATCGAGAAGAAGATCAGGAGGCTCGCCCCGTTGCCGATGCCGCGCTCCGTGATCTGCTCGCCCAGCCACATCACGAACACGCCGCCGGTGGTGAGGGTGAGCACCGTGGTCAACCGGAAGAAAAAGCCCGGCGTCGCCACGGCCCCCGGGATCTGCTCCGTGAAGAGTGCGTACCCGTAGGCCTGGAACAGACACAGCACGACGGTGAGGTAGCGCGTCCACTGCGTGAGCTTTTTCCGGCCCTCCTCGTCGCGCTGCATCTTGTCGACGACCGGGAACACGGGCGCGGCCAGCTGGAAGACGATGCTCGCCGAGATGTACGGCATGATGCCGAGCGCAAACACCGTCGCGCGGCCGAAGCTGCCGCCCGCGAACAGGTCGTACAGGCTGAAGAGCGTGCCCTGACCCTGGTTCCGCAGGAAGTCGGCGAGGGCCTGCACGTTCACGCCGGGGGTCGCGATGTGCGCCCCAATGCGGTACACGACCAGGCACAGGAGCGTGAAGAGGATCTTCTCCTTCAGCTCCGGGACCTTGAACAGGTTGGGCAGTCGCGGTGCGGTCATCGGGGCGGTCAGCTCGCGATGGTGCCGCCCGCCTGCTCGATCTTCGAGCGGGCCGAGGCCGACACCGTCACGCCCTTCACGCTGAACTTACGCTCCACGTCCCCCATGCCAAGCAGCTTGATCGGGTGGTCCGGCCGGCGCACCAGCCCGGCACCGAACAGCGTCTCCGGTGTGACCTCGACGCCGTCGGCGAGCTGGCCCAGGTGGCGGACGTTGACCACCTGAGCGGGCTGCTTGAAGGGGTTGGTGAAGCCGCGCTTCGGGATACGGCGGATGAGCGGCATCTGCCCGCCCTCGAAGCCGGGCCGCGTCTGCCCGCCCGCGCGTGCGGTCTGACCTTTACCGCCCCGCCCCGCCGTCTTGCCGATCCCCGAGCCCGGTCCGCGCCCCTTGCGGATGCGCGCGCGGTGCGACCCTGGTGGCCTCCGCAGGCTCGACAGCGTGATGCGCGGCAGCTCGGACTTCGGCGCCTTCGCCCGCGGCTTTGCCTTGGGCCTCGCCCGCGGCTTCGTCTTTGCCTTCGGCTTCGCCATCGCCTATTCCCCTGCCTTTGCCTTTGCGGGCGTCACCTCGACCAGATGGCGCACTTGATACAGCATGCCTCGCAGCGACGGCCGATCTTGTTTCACCACGACGGCCTGGTGGTGCTTCAAGCCGAGCGCTTCGAGCGTCCGCCGCTCGAACGCGGGCCGCCCGATTCCGGACCGGACCTGCAGGATACGCAGCTCGCCCTTGCCGGGCGGCGGCAGCGGCCGGTCGCGGCCCGGCTTGCGCTTGCGGTACTTCCGTGTGGGCGGCAACCTAGCCATGGACGGCCTCCTGCCGGGCCCTGTAATGGATCGCCTCGAGCTCGACGCCGCGCTCCTTGGCGACACGCCGCGCCGTTGTGAGGTGCTGGAGCGCGTCCAGCGTGGCCCGGACCATGTTGTGCGGGTTGGTGGAGCCGAGGCTCTTGGTGAGGATGTCGCGCACGCCGGCGCACTCGAGCACCGCCCGCACCGGCCCGCCCGCGATGACGCCCGTCCCGGATGCCGCGGGTTTCAACAGCACGCGCCCGGCGCCGTGGTGACCGATGATCTCATGCGGGATCGTCGTCCCCGCGAGCGGGATCTCGACCAGGCGGCGGCGGGCGGCTTCGACCGCCTTGCGCACGGCCTCGCTCACCTCGTTCGCCTTGCCGGTGGCGATCCCGACCCGCCCTTGCCCGTCGCCCACGGCGACGAGCGCGTTGAACCCGAAGCGCCGGCCGCCCTTCACGACCTTCGCGACGCGGTTGATGGAAATGACGTTCTCGACGAGCCCGTCGCCCTCGCGCTGGCGGTCGCTCGAGTCGCGCCGCTCCCCGCCCCGCCCCCGACCCCGACCCCCCCGGCCCCGCCCGCGCCCTCCGCCACCGCCTCCACCACCGCCTCCACCTCCAGCTCCACCTCCCCCTCCACCCGGAGCCGCGGCAGGGCGCTCGTCGTGCGATGGTTCGCCACCCGCGTGCGCCGTCTCTGTAGGCTCAATCGTCCCCGGGCCTGACGGCCCGGGCTGGTGTTCGTTCGTCATCAGAGCTCCAATCCGCCTTTGCGGGCGCCGTCGGCCACCGCCTTGACGCGCCCGTGATACTGGTAGCCGCCGCGGTCGAACACGACCTTGGTGATCCCCTTCTCCTTGGCCTTGGCGGCGATCAGCCGCCCGAGCGCGAAGCTCCTGGCGGTCTTGCCCTTGCCGTCGACCTGGAGACCCTCGGAGGTGTCCGCAGCCCCGACCAGCGTGACGCGCCGGGCGTCGTCCACCACCTGGGCGTAGATGTGCTTCGAGGAGCGGAACACGACGAGGCGCGGCCGCTCCGCGCTACCCGCCACCTTGCGGCGTACCCGCAGGTGCCGCCGGTAGCGGCGGCTCTCCCGCGTCCGCACTTTATGAATCGTTCGCATGGTCTATTTCGCCGCCTGGGCGGTCTTGCCGGCCTTGCGCCGGACCTGCTCGCCCGCGTATCGGATCCCCTTGCCTTTGTAGGGCTCGGGCGGCCGGATCGCGCGGATCTCCGCCGCTACCTGGCCCACGAGCTCCTTGTCCACGCCCTCGATCTTCACGACGACGTTGTTGTCCACCGAGATCTTGATCCCCTGCGGCGCGTGATACGGCACCGGATGGGAGAAGCCGACGACGAGCTGCACGCCGAACGGCTTTGGCTCCGCCTTGTAGCCCACCCCCTGGATCTCGAGCGCCTTCGCAAACCCCTTGGTGACGCCGTCCACCATGTTGGCGACGAGCGTGCGGGTGAGCCCGTGGAGCGCCTTGTGCCGGGTCTCGTCGGAGGGCCGCCGCACGACGATCGTCTCGCCCTCCACCGCCACGGCCAGCTCGGCGTGGATCAACCGGCTGATCTCGCCCTTCGGGCCCTTCACGGTAATCCGCGTCCCGTCGAGCTGGGTGGTGACGCCCTTGGGAATGGGGATTGGCTTCCTGCCGATGCGCGACATGGGCCGGCCTCCTACCAGACCAGCGCGAGCAGCTCGCCGCCCACGCGGGCGGTGCGCGCTTCGCGGTCCGTCATGAGCCCCTGCGGCGTCGACAGGATCGCCATCCCGAGGCCGTTCTTGACGCGCGGGATCTCGCGCGCCTTGACGTAGCGGCGCAGGCCCGGCGCGGACACGCGCTGCAGCTCACGGATCACCGGGGCGTCGTTGTGATACTTGAGGTAGAGCCGCAGCAGCCCGTGACGCCCATCGTCCAGCACCTTGAAGTCCTGGACGTAGTGGTTGTCGCGGAGCAGCCGCGCGATCTCGACCTTCAGCTTCGACACCGGCATGTCGACCCGGCGGTGGCCCGCCTGGCAGGCGTTGCGCACCCGGGTCAGCATGTCGGCAACGGGATCAGTCATGCTCATCTCGTGTTCCGTCCTTTTACCAACTGGCTTTGCGCACGCCGGGAATCTCCCCGCGCAGCGCGAGCTCGCGGAAACAAATGCGGCACAGCCGGAACTTGCGGAGCGTCCCGCGACTGCGGCCGCAGCGCTGGCACCGGTAGTAGCCGCGCACCTTGAACTTCGGCTTCCGCTTGACCTTCTCCATCCACGCCTTCTTCGCCATGACTCCCTCGTCTCCTAGGCGACGACCGCGACCGGGGCTTCGCCCCGGAAAGGCATCCCCAGCTCGCGCAGCAGCGCCAGGGCCGTGTCGTCCCGCCCGGCGCTGGTCACGAACGTGATATCCATCCCGTGAATCTTCTCGACCTTGTCGTAGTCGATCTCCGGGAAGATCATCTGCTCCTTGATGCCGATCGTGTAGTTCCCCCGGCCGTCGAAACTGTCGGTCGGGAGGCCGCGGAAGTCGCGCATGCGCGGCACCGCGATCGTGATGAACCGATCCAGAAACTCGAACATCCGCGCCGCGCGCAGCGTCACCGAGCAGCCGACCGGCATGCCCTCGCGCAGGTTGAAGTTGGCGATCGCCTTCTTGGCCCGCGTCACCACGGGCTGCTGACCCGTGATGGCGCCGAGCTCGGCCACGGCCGCCTCGAGCGACTTCGGGTTCTTGGACGCGTCCCCCATCCCGACGTTGAGCACGATCTTCACGAGCTTCGGGATCTGGTGGGGATTCGCCAGGCCGAACTGCTGCGCGAGCTTCGGCCGCACCCGCTGCTCGTAGTAGCCGTGCAGGCGGGGCGGCGGCGCGGGCTCGGGCGGCGGGCCCTCCGGCTGCGCCGGAGCGGCCGGCTTGCCCTCAGCCGGCTTTTTCCCCTTCTGCTTTTCCTTCTGCTTCGGCTTGGGGGCGGGCGCCGCCGGGGCCTCTCCAGGGGCCACGTCGGCGGCCTTCGGCTCTTGGCCCTGGGGCGTCTCCCCGGGGTCGGCTTGGCCGGCCTGCTTCGGTTCCTTCTCTTTCGTGTCCGCCATAGGGCTATTTCGCTTTCACCCGCGGAATCGGCTGGCCCGACTTCACCGCGATCCGCTGCACCGTGCCGTCCTTGTCCGCGCGCCGCCGGACACGCGTCGGCTCCCCCGACTTGGGGTCGAGCAGCATGACCTTCGACGCCGCAATCGGCGCCGTCAGCTCGATGATGCCGCTCTCCTCGTTCGGGTTGGCGGCGCGTTTGTGCTTTTTCACGACGTTCACGCCCTCCACCTCCACCCGGAATTCCTTGGGGAAGACGCGCAGCACTTTCCCTTCCTTGCCGCGATACTCGCCCGAGATCACGCGCACCGTGTCGCCCTTGGTGATGTGCAGCTTGTGGCGCTCGGGCTCTCGGGCGTCGGCGCGCGTGCGGCTCTTCTTGTAGACGAGCGGCTTCATGTCAGATCACCTCCGGCGCGAGCGAGACGATCTTCATGAACCGCTTGTCGCGCAGCTCGCGCCCCACCGGCCCGAAGATGCGGGTCGCACGGGGCTCCCCCTGGTCGGTAATGAGCACGGCGGCGTTCTCGTCGAACCGGATGTAGGAGCCATCCTTGCGCTTGGTCTCCTTGGCCGTACGCACGATCACCGCCTTCACCACCTCGCCCTTTTTGATCTGGCCCGTGGGGATGGCGTCCTTGATCGTCACGACGACGATGTCGCCCAGCCCCGCGTAGCGACGCTTGGACCCGCCGAGCACGCGGATCACGAGCGCGCGCCGCGCACCCGAGTTGTCCGCGATCTTGAGTATCGATTCCTGCTGCACCACGGTCCCCCCCCTCCAAGCCCGCCGCTACTTCGCGCGCTCGACGATTTCGACCACCCGCCACCGCTTGGTCTTCGACAGCGGCCGTGTCTCGACGATCCGCACCGTGTCGCCCGCCTTGGCGCCCTGGTCGTCGTGCGCGGCGACGTGCTTGGTGCGAACGATCTGCTTGCCGTAGAACCCGTGGGCGAAGCGGCGCGTGAGCGAGACCGTCACGGTCTTCTGCATCTTGTTGCTCACCACCACGCCCGTCCGAACCTTGCGCCGCCCCCTCATGCCCGCGTCCTCTCTGCCAGAATGGTGTTGATCCGTGCGATCTCGCGGCGGATGGCGCGCAGCTGCAACGGGTTCCCCAGCGCCTCGGTGGCGCGGCGGAACCCCAGACGGAACCGCTCCTCGGTCAGCACGGCGAGCTGTTGCTCCAGCTCCTCGCTCTTCATCTCCCGCAGCGCCTCGGGCTTCTTCCGCGGCATGTTAGCGCTCCTCCCGCTTCACGAACTTCGACTTGATCGGCAGCTTGGCGGCCGCGAGCGCCAGCGCCTCGCGCGCCAAATTTTCGGCGATTCCCTCGAGCTCGAACATCACCCGGCCCGGCTTCACCACGGCCACCCACCCTTCCGGATTCCCCTTGCCCTTCCCCATGCGGGTCTCGGCCGGCTTCTTGGTAATCGGCTTGTCGGGAAACAGCCGGATCCACACCTTGCCGCCCCGCTTCATCTCGCGCGTGAGCGCCACGCGCGACGCCTCGATCTGGCGGTTCGAGATCCACCCCGGCTCGAGCGCCATCAGCCCGTAGTGGCCGAACGCCACCGTGTTGCCGCGCGTGGCCATCCCCTTGGTGCGGCCTTTGAACCGCTTGCGGAACTTGACGCGCTTCGGTGCGAGCATTCCCTCAGGCTCCCGTCGAGTACGTCCGGCCCGACAGCTCCTCGGTCATTTCGCGCGTGAAGATCCACACCTTCACGCCGATGGTGCCGTAGGTCGTCTTGGCCGTGGACATCGCGTAGTCGATATCGGCGCGCAGCGTGTGCAGCGGCACCCGCCCTTCGTGGTAGCCCTCGGTGCGCGCGATCTCCGCGCCGCCCAGGCGACCCGCCGTCTTGATCTTGATCCCCTGCGCCCCCATCCGCATCGCGCTCTGCACGGCGCGCTTCATGGCGCGCCGGAACGAGATGCGCTGCGTCAATTGATGCGCCACGGAGTCCGCCACGAGCTGGGCGTCGAGCTCCGGCCGCTTGATCTCCTCGACATTGATGCCCACTTCCTTGCCGGTGAGCTGGGCCAGCTCGTCGCGCAGCTTGTCCACCTCGGCCCCGCGCTTGCCGATCACCACGCCGGGACGGCCCGTGTGCACCGTGACCGTGACCTTCCCCGGCTTGCGCTCGATGTGAATGTCGGCGATGGCCGCATGGGAGAGCCTGGTCTTCAGGTACTTCCGGATCAGGTCGTCTTCCTTCAGGAGCTCGGGGAAGTCGTGGCGCGCGTAATAGCGCGAGCGCCACGGCTTGATGATCCCGAGCCGGAATCCATAGGGATGCGTTTTCTGGCCCACTTATCTGCCCTCTTTCTTCGTCTTGGACTTGCCGCCCGCCTTCTTGGCTTTGGGACGCTTACCCTTTCCTGCCCCGGCCCTGACGGGCCGGGCTATGGCATCCGCTTTCGCCCCGGCCTTCGCAGGCGTGGCCTTGGGCGCCCGGGATTCCGCGTCCCCCTCCACGTGGATCTCCACGTGGCTGGTGCGCTTCTTGATGGGGGTCGCCCGGCCCATCGCCGCCGGCGTGAACCGCTTGAGGGTCGGCCCTTCGTTGACCACCGCGTATTTCACGCGCAGCCGGTCCACGTCGAGCGCCGTGTTTTCGCGCAGCGCCCGCTGCTCGGCGTTCGCCACCGCCGACTTGAGCACCTTGTGGATCTGCTTCGCCGCCAGCTTCTTCGAAAACCGCAGGATGGCGTACGCCTGCGGCACCGCCTGGCCCCGGATCTGGTCGATCACGAGGCGCATCTTCCGCGCCGACTGGCGCACCGTCCGCTGGATCGCCCGCGCTTCCATAGCTTAGGACACCTTGGGCGGCGCTTCGGCAGCGGCGGCGGCGGCCTCTTCGCGCTCCTGCGCCGAGCCCTTGGCCGAGTGGCCGCGGAATAGCCGCGTCGCCGCGAACTCACCCAGCTTGTGCCCCACCATGTTCTCGGTGATGTACACCGGGATGAACTTGTTCCCGTTGTGCACCGCGAGCGTGTGGCCCACGAAGTCCGGCGTGATGGTCGAGCGCCGCGACCAGGTCTTGAACACCTTCTTCTCGTTCTTCTCGTTCAGGGCGGTGATCTTCACGAGGAGCGACGGCTCCACGTACGGCCCCTTCTTGACCGAGCGTCCCATTACTGTGTCGCCTTCCCGCGCTTGCGTCCGCGCACGATCAGTTTCGTCGACGGCTTCTTTTTGTGCCGGGTCTTCTTCCCCTCGACCTTGCCCCACGGCGAGGTGGGCGGCCGGCCGCCCGAGGTCTTCCCTTCACCGCCACCCAGCGGGTGATCGACGGGATTCATCGCCACACCGCGCACCCGCGGATTCCGGCCCAGCCAGCGGCTCTTCCCGGCCTTCCCGATCGAGAGCAACTCGTGCTCGGGATTGCCCACCTCGCCGATCGTGGCGAGGCACTCGCCGCGCACCATCCGCATCTCGGTGGACCGCAGGCGCAGCGTGACGTAGTTGCCTTCCTTGGCCACCACCTGGATGCCGGTGCCTGCGGAGCGAGCCAGCTGGCCCCCGCGCCCGATCTTGAGCTCCACGTTGTGCACCGTCGTGCCGAGGGGGATCTCGAACAGCGGCATCGCATTCCCGACCCGGATGTCCGAGCCCGGACCGGAGACGACCGTGTCGCCGACCGTGAGGCCCTTCGGGGCCAGGATGTAGCGCTTCTCGCCGTCGGCGTAGTGCAGCAGCGCAATGCGGGAGGTCCGGTTCGGGTCGTACTCGACCGCCGCCACCTTGGCGGGTATGCCGAACTTCTCGCGCCGGAAGTCGATCCGCCGATAGCGGCGCTTGTGCCCGCCGCCTTGCCACCGGTTGGTGATATGGCCCTTGTTGTTGCGCCCGCCCGTGCGTTGCAATGGCTCGAGCAACGATTTTTCGGGCTCGCTCTTCGTGATCTCGGCGAAGTCGGAGACCGAGCGGAACCGCGTGCCCGGCGTCATCGGTCGAAACTGTCGGATGCCCATATCAGCCCTCGAACACGGCGATCGCGTCGCCTTCTTTGAGTGTGACGATCGCCTTTTTCCAGGCCGAGCGACGACCCGCCCGACCCGTGGAAAGGCCGCCGGTGCGGCGCCGGGCGCGCACGACCAGCGTGCGCACGTCGGTCACGGTGACCTTGAACAGCGCCTCGATCGCCGCGCGGATTTGCGGCTTGGTCGCCGCGGTGTCCACGCGGAAGGCGTACTCCTTGCGTGCCTGGTAGGCCGCCGAGGATTTCTCGGTGATGACCGGACCCACGATCAGGCGGTGTTGGTCAGGCATCTGCGGCCTCCCCCTCCCCTTTCCCCTCCACCTCCGCCTTCTCCGATGCTTCGCCTAGGGCGGGCAGCTCCACGACTACCGCGTCCGCCCAGAGGATCTCGTACGCCGTCGCGTCCGCGAACCGCATCACGTGCACATCCGGGATGTTCCGCCCCGAGAGGTAGACGTTGTGCGCGCTCGCCGCGCCGGCCGTGAGCACCAGCACCTTCTTTTCCGCGACCCCCAGCTTGCCGAGCAGCTCGGCCAAGATCTTGGTCTTTGGCTTCTCGTACTCGAGCGAGTCCACCACGAAGAGGGCCGCCTCACGCGCCCGCGCGTTCAAGGCGGACTTTTTCGCCAGCTGGCGCACCTTCTTCGGGATGCCGAGCCGGTAGTCGCGGGGATGGGGCCCGAACACGATCCCGCCGTGCCGCCAGTGCGGCGAGCGGGTCGAGCCCTGCCGTGCCCGGCCGGTGCCCTTCTGGCGCCACGGCTTCTGATTGCCGCCCGAGACCTCGCTCCGGGTCTTGGTGTCGCTCGTCCCCTGCCGCTGGTTCGCGAGGTAGGTGACCACCGCGCGGTGCAGCACGTGCTCGTTCACCGTGCCGTCGAACAGCGCGGCCGGCAGGTGCAGGGACTTCTTTTTCGCGCCAGCGGCGGAGTAGTGCGGCGCCTCAATCATGGCGGCTCGGCCCTCCTTGTTTGCGCACGGTGAGGAGCCCGTTCATCGGACCCGGCACCGAGCCACCGAGAAACAGCAGGTTCCGCTCGGCGTCCACCTTCACGACGCGGAGCCCCAGCTCGGTGAAGTTGCGCGCCCCCATATGCCCGGGCATGCGCTTCCCCTTGATGATGCGCGACGGATCGGTACCCGGCGCGATCGAGCCGGGCTTGCGGTGACGCGTATTGCCGTGGGTCTCGGGACCGCCACCGAAGTGATAGCGATGCACGACGCCCTGGAACCCCCGACCCTTGGTGACGCCCGTGACCTTGACGCGGTCGCCGGCGGCAAAAATCGCTACGGTCACCGTCTCGCCCGCCTTGGGCGCCTCTCCTGTCGAGGGGGCGACCGGGAAGCTCTGCAGCACCCGCGGCGCCGTCTCGAGGCCTGCTTTCTTTACATGACCCGCCAGGGCCTTCGCCGTCCGCTTGGGCTTCTTCGTACCGAAGCCCAGCTGGACCTGCGACCCGCCCACTTGCACCACGGGGCACGGACCCGCCTCGATGATCGTCACGGGCACGTGCGTGCCTTCCGCGTCGAACACGCGGGTCATGCCCAACTTGCGACCAATCAATCCAGTCATTCGGAACCCCGTGGCCTATTGAACTTTGATTTCCACGTCCACGCCCGCCGGCAGATCGAGCTTGGTCAGGGCATCGACGGTCTGGGACCGCGTATCCAGGATGTCGATCAGCCGCTTGTGGGTCTTGAGCTCGAACTGCTCTCGGCTCTTCTTGTCGATGTGCGGGCTGCGGAGCACGGTCCACAGCTGCCGCTTGGTGGGCAGCGGGATGGGCCCCGAGACCTGTGCGCCGGTCTTCTCCGCCGTGCGCACGATATCGGCCGCCGCCTGATCGATCAGGGCGTGGTCGAACGCTTTGAGACGAATCCGGATTCTGCCCGCCATAGAGTCCTCGCTACTTCAAGATCTTGGTGGCCACGCCGGCGCCGACGGTGCGGCCGCCTTCGCGGATCGCAAACCGCAGCTGCTCCTCCATCGCGATCGGCGTGATCAGCTCGATCGTCATCTTCGTGTTGTCCCCCG
>Ga0209158_1000324_pt1 | contig 36558 bp, 29 predicted proteins | sample GraSoiAngelo_140_FD_185897 | JGI IMG/M metagenome (GOLD analysis project Ga0209158, IMG submission 185897) | Grasslands soil microbial communities from the Angelo Coastal Reserve, California, USA - 14_0929_12_30cm (SPAdes) (version 2) | ecosystem: Environmental > Terrestrial > Soil > Grasslands ...
GTTCGTTTTGGTGTGATCGAATTCGGGAACCGCGCGAATGGGGCGCCAGCCCGCAGCGGTGTGGCAGTTCTCGCAAGGAATCGCCAGCGGTCCGTGCGGACTACGAGTGCTGCCCTGCTGACCATCAGGAAGCGCAGCGCTTGCCGTCGGCCAAGACAAAAGCACCAGCCACAATACGATTTGAATACACTTAGACGTAAATGTCCCACCATTCTTCTAAAATACCTTCTGTTTCTCTTAATTCGTCCCCATAAGGCTGGGCGTTGCGAGACAAAAATCGTGCTCACAGTGTCGATTCTGAAAGAGGGATGCGCAACTGTCCTTCCGTCCAGTTCTGGTTCAGGAGTCCTCGCGGTGTAAGAAAAAACGAAAACAGTCATCGAGACCGAGCGCAGCAACAAATATGAGTTGCATTTCAGCTTCACCTGCCGCTCGCTGTAACAAATCGAACAAATTCTTGTGTTTCCGATGTTTCAGCAGCAGAGCGATCCAGATGCTCAAATGCACGGGAGGGGTCCCGCGGCGGGACGCGTCGGGGCCAGCCCGCAATTGAATAAGATTGAGAGTGTTCGATTGCTAGGGGATGGGGATTCCACCCGTGCCACTCAGAGATGCCTACTCACCACGCATTGTTGCTCTCGCTCGTCGGGACGGCCCATCGAAGATTACCTTCCGTCACGCACCGTTTATCGGCGACGCTCACAGGACTTTTAATGAGCGGCAAGTCTGCGCCAGACAAACCGATGCTTGACGGGTCATGCAAGCCCATGGGGTCGCCGAAATAGCCGGAGTAGCCTCCCCAGGGTGTGTCTCTGGGTGGCTTTAGAATCGTTGCCCCCGCGGCCACAGCGCGTTGAATGAGCGGATTCACTTCATTTCTCGCACGAACGTTGTATGCCAATGCCATGGGTGCAGGTCCGGATGCTGCCGGATCCGCCTGAAAATCTGCGGCGAGATGATCACGCCGAAACAGCGCAAAAACCATCCCGCCTGTTTGGAGGAAGATGATGTCGTTGTCCTCATATACCGGCTTCCAACCGAAGCCGTCGACGTAGAATTTCTTCGAACTCCCCAGGTCTTTCACCCCAAGGGTCACGGCGCTGAAGCGCTGGTTGGTCTCCAGACTCTCCTTTTGCAAGAGGAAAAAACGACACTGCCCCCGAAGTCTGCTAGAAGTTCTCTCCGAGTCAGCATTGTGCCGAAGATAGAAATGATGGATGCGTCCGAATGAGACCAGATCAAGCGAAGAGCGCATTGCGGGGATGGAAGCAACATCCTGGGTGAATTGCCCGAAAACCGCTGCACCTCCGGAGTCATGTGCGCTTGATCGGCCGTAGTCCGGTCCGCGGCAAACCGAGCAAGATTCCGCCGAATACCTGCGCTAGCGGCAAGATTCAGAAGGCGCCTGGAAACGGAGCACGGACTGGAATAATTTCGGGCCCTAACGGACTCCCATCGTGAACCGAGGCTGCTACGGCGATGTCGATTCCGATTCACGTGACGAACACGACCACAGCCTAATCCTTCGCAGCGCGTTCATGAAAGAAGAATATCCGCCCATTTTCACAGCGGGAGGAACATCCACGATGCCCACACGCCCAAAAACTCTCTTAGCCGTTCCATTTGGTTGTTACGGGATTCACCTGCTGAACCGCTAGGGTCAACTCCGGCTGAACTATATTTTTCTCCACCGGCAAACTCCTTCCTCCATGGGTAACGTTGCATTGACCCATCCGCTGACGAGCGGAATGATGAGTAAAGAGGTATAAACGGGGGATGGCGATGATTTGCCTTAAGGCTGTGGAATGGAGTGATTTTGTGAACCACGCGGCTTCTGACGTTCGACGAGAGGCCGTGCCGAAACACCGGGGAACGTGGCGAAAACGTTACCTGGAAACAGGTGCGCTGTGGCGGAAAGTAGCCAAAGTGCCAGCGCAGGAGGCTAGTTACCGGCCTGCCGCGGAAAGAGTTCGCATGGTCAAGGCAGCGTTCACACCGGCTGGCCTGATGCCCAGGCGGCAGGAAACAGGCGGCCTGATCCAGCAGCTATACGACAGTTTCTCGCGGCCGGCTCCGGCAGGAACACGCTCGGCCGCCATGCGCGTCAGACAAGTGCTCTATCGGGCCGACCCTTATCAGATCGATCTCCAGATCGAATTGCAGCAGGTGCAAAATCGCCTCGCGGTTACTGGACAGTTGGTGGACCTTAGTCATCCGGAGATGGTTGGCCGCGGCGTGCAGGTCATGATCTCGGATGGCCGCGAGTATATTGTCAACACGGTGACAAATCACTTTGGTGAGTTTCGCGGTGAGGTTGAAAATTCCGGCGATCTGGAGATTTCTTTCCATGGCGGCAGTAGAAAACCCATCGTCATTCTGCTGCGAGGCGCGCTGAATCCTTTTTCCAGCGCAAAAGAATGACCAGCAGCCTCATCGAGTTTCGCCGTTGGCGACACCCCAGTTTCGAGCATGATGGTAATCGAAAAGCAAATCAGCGGATTCGGAGGCACTACGGCAATCTCTGGATAAGTACTAAGGTCTTCACTTGATTGTTACCAGGAGAATTAAATGCTACGCAATAGGGGGATGAGGTAGCTGACGGGGGTTCCAAGGCAACGGATCAAGTGACCCAGCACCGGATCGACGCAGAAGAACCGTCGCCGCGCCAATGAGGATGCTTCCCGACGAAGACCTGGACGAAGGTTTCAAGCCGAATCAGCGCGCCGCCACACCTCAGGTTTGCCCAGTCAGGGTCTGAGCGTGAACCCTTTGGATTACGGGCCCAATGGCAGAATAGAAAGGCGGCTGCCGATCATCGTCGTAGTGCGTCTCGCAGCAGCAGTAAGTGTGGCTGCCGATGGAGAGAGGACGTTCACCGACAACATCAGTCCGCACGGCGCTCGCATATTCTCGAAGCACGCCTGGCAACCTGGCGACGCGGTCCGAGTTACTCCGCTTAACGCAGACTTGGCCTGGGCCAAGGTGATTTACTCTCAGAGGCTTCCGGACGACCGCTACTGCATCGGCGTGAAATTCCAAGATCGCCCGGTCACGTGGACCGCCATACGCAGATATGTCGGCATATAGACCAGGTCCCCGACAAATGAAGTCCTTCTGCGAATCGTCCCTGGTGCGAGTGGGAGACGTGGCCGCAAATCCTTCCCTGGGATCCGGGCAAGTTCCTGCGGGGGTTGACCGAGGAGGACTCTGCGCCAGCTTCATTGAGCGTCTACAATCAGTCAGAGCTTGACCAAACACCATTCCTCACTCCACGGCAGGCGCGACATCTGTCGTGAAGGCCCTTCCGGCTGAACTACGAAACCGTCTGAGAAATTCGCACCAATCCCGTGCTCGGGATCATACAAGCCCGGTTCGACCGAGAAGCACATTCCCGGCTCGAGCATCCTGTAATCCCCCAACGCCAGATACGGCGGCTGGTGCCCTTCCCAGCCCTGGCCGTGCGCCGGTCGGTGATAGATATAAGGTGCAACGCCATTCTTCACCTGGTACTTGTGAACCTTGTAGGCCACAGTCGAGCAGGTCACGCCGGCGACGGACTCTTCCTTTTGAATCTGGCAGCAATCGCGGCTCACCATCCAGAGCTTTTTCATTTGCTCGGTGAACGGATGAATGAACATGGCACGGTAGAGCTCTCCCCCGCAGCCCGCTATGTTCACTACACCTTCGATCTGCAGTGCTTGTCCTCGCGCCACCTTGTTGTGCTGAAACTGGTTCGGATGTGGATAGGCTGTCGATTTTCCCGTGCGGCAGCCCACTTCAATCTCGATTCCGACTGCGGTGTGCGGTGCGCCGTCACGCTTGATGTCTAACATGATCAGGTCCGTACCGTATTTGGTAGCTGCGCTCGCAATGTCGAAGTCAGTTAGATCCGTACCGTGCTCCAGCAACATGTCGCGGGCAAACGAATGCAACTGGTTGAAGTAGTTGTAAGCACGGCGCATAAGCGCCAACTCCTCCGGCGTTTTCCGCATGCGCATGCCCATGCATGTCTCTTCCGCGGATGTCATCTCCTTCCCCAGCACATTCACCACTTTCTTTTGCGCCGAAGGCGGAAACTCGATGTCTGCCGCCAGCTTTTGACCTGCGCACCCTCGGTTCTTGAGAGACTTCAGCATCCACTCGAACAAATCTACCTTAGCCCCCATTTGTACCTTCCCTTCGTTTGGGAAAGCACCTTCCGCGTGGAACCAGTCGAAGTACATCTCGCCGTCGTTGTACCACCACGTTTTGACGAGGTCGCGATCGAGCGCCGAATTGAACCAGACCGGATCGCCCTTCAAAGGCAGAAATACATTCACCAGCCGCTCGGTGGTGGTGTGCCACAAACCGGTGAAGTAAATGATGTTCCACCGATCCGTCAAAAGAATTCCCGTGTACCCATCCTCGGCTAGCTTCTCGCACAGCTTTTGCGCGCGTTGCTTGTGCCATTCGAGTGGCAGCCGGTCAAACGTAGCCGGCTTTAGATCATCCACGGGCAAAAAAAGCCTCGCCGACTTCTCGCTGCCCGTTGCCGGTTCACCCTTCGCTGCGGATACTCCGCCCACGCTTGAAGTCGCCACGGCTGCCCCGGTCGTTGCGAGAAACTCTCTCCGACTTATCATGGCAGTCGCCTCTCTTCTCGGAAAAATTGGAGCACCCTTTAGGCGGATTTGCCGCCAATGCGCGGCCAGCGAACGGGCAAGTCTCTGGCCGCAACGTAGACGTTCTCTGCGGCGGCCCGAGGGTTTCCTGAGCACGGGTCTTAACACAATTCGAGCATTTTTGGTAGGAGACCTCCATCTCGTCGTTGCTCGCGACCTGACAGGGCGGGTAAGGCTCGCCGGGAGCCTCTCGATACCTGCCGGAAATGAAACCCAGATGAAGCTGCGAATGCACTTTGGAAGTAGGTCATGGATGCCGGCGAAATACTTGCGAGGACTGTTTCTGAGTCGACGTCAGCATCCGGATGCTACAGGCAAATCTCTCGATGCGTCACGGAGGGTGACAGCGACCTACGACTCGCACACTAGTCCTGAAATATCCACTTAAAACCAAATTCCTGCGTTGACAGGCCGTCAACAGTGCATACAATATCCACGATTCTTAGCTGCCAGCTTCTGGAATTACCTCTCACGCGGGGTGGGAGAAACAAGAACCTCTGGGGCAGCATTTCTAGGTACGAGGTGGCTCATGTCCTTTTCTGTCATTTTCCGTCACAACTCTGGTTTTCGGTCGGTCATCCTCACCTCTTTGCACCTTTTGATATTTTCGCTCATAGTGCCGCATACGTTGACCGCCCAGGTCTCAACTACCGGCAAGATTACAGGCGCGGTAACGGACAGTTCGGGCGCGGCCGTGCCGAACGCTTCTGTTGCGGTGAAGAGTACGGCGCTTTTAGCTCCGCGGAGCACACACACGGAAGGGGACGGTAGCTACCAGTTTGACTTGCTAGCGCCAGGTACCTATGAGCTGACCGTGACTGCGGCTGGATTCCGCACATTTAGTCAGACTGGCATCGTTATCACCGCCGGATTCACGGCAACGATCAACTCCAAGCTCCAGGTTGGAGAGGTTACGCAGACTGTAAAGGTGGAAGGCGAGCCGGTTCTCGACTTACAGAGCAATCAGACCGCGACAACATTTGACCAGAATCTGCTGCAAGACATTCCTAGCGGCCGCGACCCCTGGTCCACGGTCGCGCAGATGCCGGGCGCGACGCTCGGCACCTTCGACGTCGCCGGCAACAACAGTTATCAGCAGTCCGCCATGCAAGTACATGGCAGCACTCCGGCGGAGCAGATCTATAGCTTTAACGGCTTGGATCTGAACTGGCCTGGAGCCAATGGCGGTTACACGCAGTTCTATACCAACCACGATTCCTTCGATGAGTTTCAGGTTGTTGCTGACAACGCCCCCGCCTCCGTGCCCATCGGGGGCGTGTATATGAACATGGTGACGAAGTCCGGGTCTAACCAACTGCACGGGCAGGCGGGGTTCTATTACTTGACCGCCGGGCTCCAAGCTGGAGTCAAATTTCCAGTCTACAACGGCAAACCCGTCACCTCTGGCTCCCCGTTTGATATGACACGAGACGCTACCGCCAGTCTCGGTGGCCCGCTCATCAAGGACAAATGGTGGCTATTCGGATCGTACCGCAGCTACGATCTGCGCCAGCGGATTCTCTCCATCACGAACCAGGCGGGCACGCCCGTGAAAGACGTCAACCATCAAACCAATACAGACTTGCGAAGCGACTTTCAGGTGAATCCCACGAACAAATTCAGTTTCATCTGGCTCTACAACGAACAAAATCGCTTCTTCCGCCGCGACACGTCTTATGCATTCGTAAGTGAAGAAGCCAGTTGGAAACAGATCGAACCGGCCTATATTCTTCAAGGACTGTGGACCAGCCAGATCACCAACAACTTCCTGCTGGACTTTCGCGTGGGGTGGAACAAGATCGTATTTCCTCTAAGCTATCAGTCCGGTGTTACGGCTAACGACGTGAACGTCACAAATGTTGGCACCGGAACGGAAACCGGTGCAGCTCCTTACGCTTTCGCGAACCCTGCCTGGGTGCTCAAGTACTCGGTGAGTGGCTCCTGGTACAAGGGCAATCTTCGCGGCACGCATAACCTCAAGTTCGGCTTTGAATCAGGAAAAGCGTATAACTCCTACATCTATCAGGTTCACCAGGGAATAAATATCTTCTTCAACGGACTTGACAGCAATAATCTTCCCATTCCATATCAGGTCGCAGCGTTCGATACCCCCGCGACACAGAAAAACTATTTCCGCGACACTGGCGCCTATTTCCAAGATACCTGGACGATCGCCCGACGCCTCACGCTAGACCTTGGACTGCGCTACAACCACTTCAATACCTACTACCCTCAGCAAACGACCGATCCGGCAGTGACGTTCCCTCAACTTTTCCCGCAAACGACCTATCCCGCCTCGGGAAACTTGGTGAACTGGAACACCATTTCTCCCCGTCTTGGCCTGGCCTTCGATCTGACCGGAAAGGGTGATTCGGTTGTGCGCTTCAGCTATGGCCGGTACTACAAGATGCAAGGCACGGGTCTAGCCGAAACCTCTAATCCAGTCGGATTTGCCGGGCAGTATTATTCCTGGATCGATGGAAATGGGGACAGAATCCCGCAGCAAAGCGAATGGTTGGTCCCCAGTCAGCTGGTATTTGCGTTTGGCGGTTCCAGCACGCACATCAACGAAAACATGAGCCGGCCCTACTCGGAACAGATCAGCGCAGGCTATGAAAAACAGCTGTGGGGAGATCTCCGTGTCGGAGTCACGTACTACTATCGCACCAAGAAAAACATGATCGGACTCGAGAACACTGCGGTCCAGGCTTCGGATTACGCGCCGGTCACTACAATTGCCGGCCAGCCGATCGTAAACGGAGTTACTGGAAAGCCTTTGACGCTATTTAGCTTTCAGCCATCCGATCCGACTAAGTATGGGCAGTTCAACTTCGTGGTCACCAACATCCCCAAGCTTGACGACAACGCTTATCACGGCCTTGAATTTACGGCCGTAAAGCGGCTGTCCCGGAAGTGGCAACTACTCACGGGATTCACCATCCAACGCCAGAAAGGAATTTTCGGTCGGGGATCTTCCGATGACGCTCTAAGCGACAACTTCACGGATCCCAACAATGACATCAATCGCGCGAATAACTATCTCAACTACGATGCGACATTTGTTTTCAAATTGGATAGCAGCTACGAATTTCCATGGAAGATCGGCACCAGCGTCAATTTCCAGCACTATACGGGTTTCCCGATCCAGACGACCCAGACCTTTGGCGTACCTAACGGGCAAGGCGTATCGGTCGGGGAGACCGTCATTCTTCAGCCCGCCGGCGTCCTGCGGCTCCCCAGCGTGAACATGCTCAATTTGCGTATATCTCGCGACTTTCTTCTGAGCGATCGGTGGCACCTGATACCGAACGTAGATTTCTTCAATGTGGCCAATGCGCAAACGGTGATCGGACAGGTGGGGACCTTTGGATCGAGCTATCTTTTTCCGTACAGCACAATCAATCCATTCGTGACCCGGTTCGGTCTGCGGTTCACCTTTTAACCCAGCCGGCCTCGTTTGAGGCCACCACTTTCCTAGCCGGCGGGTTGCCGATGATCGCGCCCTGCCGGTGTCGTGTTGGAATTGACTTCTCATTTTGTGCAACGTAGGGGGGCTATGTGGAGAGGCAATAAATCGATCGGGATGGTTATCGCGGTAGCAGTGACGTTAGCGGCCCCTGCTGCAGCGCAGAACAACGAAAAACCCTCGCGGCTGACGATTGAGCACTTGGTTGATATCAAGCATCCGTCCAACCCGATCTGGTCACCCGACGGCAAGCATGTCTTGTACCTCTGGGATCGCGCCGGAGTGGCGAATCTATTCGTGGCGAATGCTGACGGCCATAGCCTACCCCAAGCACTCACTTCGTTTCCCGAAGGCCAAGTGCAGGGGGCGTTCTGGAGCCGCGACTCACAAAAGGTCTACTTTCCGCATGACGGCGATCTGTGGCAGGCGGCAATCGCCGGAGGTGCAGCGAAGCCGGTGTGGACGACAGCTGCGCGCGAATCCTACATCGTTCCTTCGCCCGACGCTACTCGCGTAGCGTTCGTCCGTCACGCCGTCGGGGCTGCCGACGGCACTCCTCACAAAAGCGATCTCATCGTGCGCTCGCTGGCCGAGGGCAGCGAGTCGGTTGTAGCGCAAGACGAGGTAAGCATTACGCGCCCAATGTGGTCGCCCAATGGCGCAAGCCTGGCCTACACCGCGGGCTTCAAGACCATCAATCACGATGAAACACCCGCCTATTCCGGAGATAAGATTATTTACCGTACTTGGGAATACGTTTCAGGGCAGATCTACGCCGTTAAGCTCGCGGAGGGCCGGCCGGTTGCCATCGGCACAACCGGAGAATACGGCGGCTTTGCGTGGGTAGACCCAACGCGGCTCGTGTACGATGGGCAATCGAAAGACTTCAAGAAATATTCGATCTATGTCGTGGACGTTGCCGACGGAAAGCCGCATGTTATCCATGACATCACCGAGGAGCAGTTTTGGAGCATTCCGGACTGGGGAGAGGCGGGAGCCCAACCCTGGCCCTCGCCTGACGGCAAGTGGATCGCCTTCCTGAGCGATCGAGACGGCTGGGATCACCTGTACGTCGTGCCCTCCGCTGGTGGCGACGCCGTTCAGCTGACCATGGGACACTTCGAAGCTTGGCGCCCCGCCTGGTCGCACGACAGTACCCGCATCGCCTTCGACGCGAATGAGCCAGACCGGCCCGGCGACCGCCACATCGGCATCGCCAGCATTGGCGGCGGCCTCTCGCACGCGACAGTAACGTACGTCACGTCAGGCAACGGCACCAACATCGAACCGCATTGGTCCGCCGATGATAAATACGTCGTCTACCAACACACGGATACGCGCAACAGTGCGGACTTGTTCGCGATCGAAGCAAAACCAAACTCGAAGCCGGTTCGTCTCTCCGACTCCATGCCGGCCGGTATCGACAAATCGCGATTCGTCGAGCCCCAGTTTGTGCATTTCCCGGGAGCGGATGGCAAGCTGGTGCCGGGCTGGCTGTTTGTTCCAAAAAATCTGGATCCTGTCAAAAAACATCCGGCCATCATCTGGATTCACGGCGACGGCGTGAATCAGAACTACAACGGCTGGCACGTACAGCGAAATTACGCCGTTTACTACAGCTTTCACCAGTATCTGCTGCAGCAGGGTTATGTCGTTTTCGCTCCGGACTATCGCGGCAGCATCGGCTACGGACGCGATTGGCGCAATGGCGTGTTCATGGACGTCGGCGGCAAAGATGCCAAAGACGCTTGGATGTCGGCGAATTATCTGAAGACCCTCCCTTACGTGGATGCCGACCGGATCGGGGTCTGGGGATTGAGCTACGGCGGATTCTTCACTCTGATTGCCATGACCGATCAACCAAAGTTGTTCCGCGCTGGTGTCGACGTAGCCGGTGTGGTCGACTATGTGATGTATTACTCCGACCCCTATCATGGCGATTGGACAGCAAGTCGCATCGGAACGCCGGAGCAGAATCCGCAAGTCTATGCGAATGCCTCACCGATTTCGCATATCGATCGGCTGGAGCGCCCCTTGCTCGTGCTTCACGGCACGTCCGACGTCAATGTTCCGTACCTCGAGTCCGTTTGGCTCATCGACGAAGCACTCAAAAAGGGCAAAGGTGATCTCCTTTCCTACATGATGTATCCAGGCGAATTCCACTATTTCACCAGAGCGCATGTCTTGCTGGACGCTTGGCACCGCGTGGACGACTTCTTTGCGTTTCACCTCGAGGGCAAGAGCAAGGTTCCGCGCTGACAAGTGGTTAGCTCTATACCAGGGCACAGCGGCACACTCGATGTGGTGAAAGAAAACAAACGACTTACGCGTTGTTTTCTGTTCTACGCCGGACGCCATCGCCTACCACCATCCGGCTAACTGTTTTCTACTCAGCGAATCTAAGCCCAACAGCGGGGGTGCAGCCCCCATCCAGGTTGGAGGGGAACGAGCTTCCTGCCAAGCTCTCCGAAATGCACCGCTTCGGGGAAAGGAGCGGGCATGATCGACAGAGTCAATCGACCTGTGCGCGGGGTCGCCCTAGCCTTGGTCGCATTGCTTACCCCTCCCACGTTCCTCTATGCCCAATCGCCGCCGTCAGCGCCGACGGAGGCTGTGATGGTCGGAGATCCGAGAGTTGATGGATCGTTTCTGAAGCCTTACAAGAATGCGTGGAAGGTGGTCTACGCGTTTCCGGGGAAAGAGCCGTTCTTAGCTGGCACCTGGACCGATGAACTCGCGGCCGTGGAGATCAACGGGCGGCATTTGCTCAAGCGCACCCAAATGGCCGATTACGCCAAATACAACATCGTGACGACTTATGTAAACGTATTTGACCCCAAGACAATGGCCCCTATCTACATGGAGTTCAAGCGAAGCGACACGGGAGAATGGACACGTCGTGACTTCGAGAAGGCCCAGGTGAAGTATCAGCGAAGAAACGCCGCTGATGAGGCGAAGACGGAGACTGGTCAATTTGAGATGAAGGAACCTATATTCGACTACAACGGGGGAATGTACGGAATTCTCTTGGCGGCACTGCCCCTCAAAGAGGGATTCAAGGCTAAATTTCCCAGTCTCTCGGAGGATCACGACGAAATCGATTGGATCGGTGTAGTGGTGGGCAGGCAAGAGCTCGTGGAGGCCGGACCCGGGAAACAGGTCATGGCTTGGCCCATCGACACTGAGGGAAACTACGCCAACAAAAGCCACAGTATTTTCTGGATAACAAAAGAGGTTCCCTACGTCATCAAACTGGTGACCACAATTCCCACGGGCAAGTGGGTGACAGTTACGATCAGCATGATCTGAATCTGCGACCCTCCCTCGCCCGGGTGATGGGTGTCGGGAGTGTTTGTGATTGCCGCTTGCTCAAAGGTCACGTTCTTCGGCTTCGCCGAACCCACATCAAGGCATATACGAGCCTCCAGAATACCCAAAGCATGGCCAGGCTCCGATTTACTGGCTTGAGAATCATGGAAAGAGCTGCGAGTAGTACTGCAACACCTGCGCAGTAAATTGGATCGCACGCGATACTGAACTGAAATAATCGTTCGTGGGCCATGAGATTCTGAGTGCTTTCTGCGGCGTTGCCCTCGACAATCAGACGGTCGGGGGGACCGAACTGAGCAAGACCACGGTCGCCAGCGTGAACAGGTAAGCAAATCCCGCGACTGGTGCAGCCGTCTGTTGTGCCGGCCGTATGGTGCGGCGTGTCATCGCCGACCTGTCCGACCCGTTGCTCGATTGAGCTGTGCTCATATTCTTTACCTCGCTATCGAGGGATGCAGCACCGCTCTGAGCGCCTATCGATACGGCTTCATGGCCCCTTGCTCTCGCTGGTCGAAGGGCCGAAGCCGAAACGCTCGCGCATGCGTTGCCGGAATCGCTCCCGCTCTTCGGGGGTCAGGTGCTCGCAGCGCTCTTCCATGCGACGGCGGAAACTGGAGCGACCGGAACCGTGAAATCCAAATCCGCCGAAGAGGATCCGGCACAACGCCAGAAGTCCCAGCGCCTGCCAGAAGGTGATCTCGCGCCAGCCGAAGAGCGGCGGCAGCAACCAATTCCACAGGTGCAGCACTACTTCGCCGCCAATAACGACAAATAGCAACATCCCCAGAATCGCCAGCGGAGCAATGAAAATCACTCTCTTCAATCCCCTACTCATGTTCAATCCCTCACCCTTTCCTAAATTCGTCGTAAATGCTTTGCAACCGCTCGCGCAGATGCAGCACCGCGTAGCGTTTGCGTGAAAGCAGCGTATTCACGCCTACGCCGGTCTGGGCGGCGATCTCCTTGAAGCTGCGCCCTTCCAACTCATGTGCCACAAACACCTTGCGCTGTTCCTCCGGCAACTCGTCGACCGCGGACTCGAGTTCATCGAGAAGCACGTTGCGGGCATAAAGCGCTTCCGGCCCGGCATCGGGCGATGGCAAAAGATCTTCGATCTGCAGCAGCTGGCCGTCTTCGTCCTCGACCGCTGCGTCGCCGAAGGTCTCGGGCTTCTTCTTGCGGAAAAGGTCCGTGATGCGATTGCGGGCCACGCGAAAAAGCCAGCCAGTCACGTGCTCAATTGGCATCAGCAGGCGGTTGGCTTCTACCAGTTAGTAGAAGACCTCCTGCACAATGTCCTCGGCGTCAGCGGGATCGGGCACACGCCGGCGGATGAAATTGCGCAGCCGGGATCGTTCTTCCGCGATGATTTCGGAGATTTGACGGTCTCGCTCGGTCATCGAGGTGATGCTCGACGGCTCATCCATCCATTCCTGTAGACGAACGGCGGCCGCAAATATTGTAGAGATTTGAATCGGCCAAACAGGGGTGCGTGCAGTGCCTGGGGAACGAACATGGGCCGAAAATGCTTACCCTTGATTCCCTCCTTGAGAGATTTTACATTGTCTTCCTCATAGTTGGGTTCAAGCCGAAATTTCCATTTTGACTCACTTCGTGGATGAATGAGACTTCGGTTCACTTCTTGTACCGAGATATTCTGCGGCGCTTGGCGCTGAAATGATCCCGTATCCGATAGCATAGTGAATAAGCTCGACCAAGGAGTGGAGGCCAAGTTTGAGCATGATCTTAGCGCGGTGGGTCTCGACGGTTCTTACGGCGATTCCCAGCCCCGCTGCGACCTCCTTATTGGATTTTCCCTGGGCTAGGAGGCGGATGATTTCAATCTCGCGAGGAGTTGTTCTAGCGCCCGGCCGCCCCTCTCGCGGATGCTGACTTCTTGGCTTGAGAAATCCCTCTAGCACGATTTCGGAGACCTTGGGGGTGAGGAAACGCTGGCCCTCAGAAACGGCTTTCACGGCTTTCGCGAGGCAGTCCGTGAGGTCGGATTTCAAGACGTATCCGTGAGCCCCTGCATCCAATGCCCGCTGCACCATCTGGTCTGACTCGTGCATGGTGAGCACAATAATCTTGGTATCCGGAACTGCCTCCCGGACCTGGCGCACTACCTCGATGCCATCCAGTTCTGGCATGCTGATATCCATAATGGCCACATCCGGTTTGAATTTTATTGTCTTCTCTACTGCCTCCCGGCCATTTGCTGCTTCGCCAACGACTCTCCAGCCGTTTCGGGAATGGAGGACGCCTCGCGCGCCACGCCGCACCAATCCGTGGTCATCAGCGATCAGAATGCGAAGTTCTCTCACTTTCGTGTCCCCCAAGCGGTATCGCTACGCGCACAGGTGTGCGGCAGCCAGTGGAATCCAACTCTCCAGCAACGTATTGTAATAAAAAAGTCCTAGAATTGGTGACGGTGATGCGGCAGGTTTTTCGGTCGCGAGCCGAAATGCTCTATGGAATTTTACAGGAAACGTTGGCTCCTCCAGGAACCGCGCAACTGGCACACCCGCTTGGGAGGCAGACGCGCTGCCTCCCGGACGCCGAGAACAGATCTGGTGCTGCCGACGATGGGGATATGAGCAAATCTTTCATTCAGCTCGCTCGGTACTGACTCATTGTTTAGAAATACTAGCAAGGCGGTGGGATCACCAGCCAGGTGCGACTTCCGAGGCGCTCCTAGCCATCACGCCGGAGATCGCTAATTCAAGGCCCGTCGCTCTCACCAGATGGTTAGCACCACTTGTCTACTCTCGCACCACAGTAGTTTAGCGTCCCTTGGCGCGCTCACCTCTGAGGGCCATGCAAGTCGAGGATGCCTTGGCTATCAGGTGACCGCCCTCATCCGTGATTTCACACTCCACGTAGCCAATAACGCTGCCGCGCCGCACGACTTTGCCCTCGGCTCGCAGGCGAGCCTCCCAAACGGGCCGAAAGAAATTGATCTTCAGTTCCACGGTCGTAAACGATTCCTCCGGCGCAAGTGTGCTCGCGAACGCCATTCCCATCGCGGCGTCAGCGATGTCACAAAGAATCCCGCCGTGCAGCGTCCCCATGGGATTGGCGTGCTGTGGTCCAGCCGCCAAGATGACCGTAGCTCGTCCATTGGCAATCTCTTCGGCTTCGAATCCAATCAGACGGGCCACCGCCACGTCGTTGGTCTTCGCCCGCGTCCTAAAGTCGGGTTTCAAGGGGGCCTCCGGAATACTCATGACTTTTCCGCCCGAGTCTTCACGCGAATACTCGTTTCGAGATATTCCTCGAGATGACAGCATGCAAAACCGAGGGCGTCGTCCCTGCGTTGCGGCCGGCTTACCATCAATCCCCCTTCGAACATATTGACAGTCAGCATGATTATGACTCGATCTTTGACATCAATGTGAAAGGCCTACTGTTCCCCGTGCAGAAGGCCCTCCCGCTGTTGCCGGATGGTGCCTCGATCATCCTGAATGCCTCCATGGTCGCGAGTAAAGGATTGTCGGCCAATAGTGTTTATAGCGCCACAAAGGCCGCCGTGCGCTCTTTCGCGCGGACATGGACAACCGACCTAAAGGATCGCCGTATTCGCGTGAATGCCGTGAGGCCAGGCCCATCGACACGCCCGGACTGAACGACCTGGTAGCTTCCACAGGCGCGGGCGAGCAACGCGTGAAGATGATTTCGAGCAATGTTCCCCTAGGCAGGCTCGGTACACCCAATGAGATCGCCAAGGCCGTGGTGTTTCTCGCATCCAACGACAGTAGCCACATCACGGGAACGGAATTATTTGTGGATGGCGGTTTCGCACAAGTGTAGGCCATTTTAATGGGGGAGTGTCCCTCTGTTGTCAGGAATCAGCAACCGCGCGGCCATGGCGCTTGCCACAGACAAACCTGCGCAAATCAGCATAATAAGCCGGAATCCAAACACAAATGCTTCTCGAACCGATTCTCTGATGGCGGCTCGGATAGTTGGGTTGAGACTAGCCGGCAGCTCCAGGCCGGCGAGTTTGATTTTGCTCCTCTCCATGTCGCGGAGTATTTCGGGAGGCAGCGAGAAGTTCGCCAGCTTGGAATCTAAGCGAGCACCGAAGGCGTTCACCATCACTATCCCAAGGACCGCAATCGCAAGCACGCCCGCGACCCGAGCAACTGCATTGTTGATTCCCGAGGCTGCACCGATGGGTTCTTGGTCTGCCGAATTCATCACCACCGTAGTGAGAGGGGCTACCGTGATTGCCATCCCCAACCCCAGAACAACGACGGCAATGAAAAACGCCTTCCAGTAGCTTGCTCCAACTGACGGCGCCGCAAACAGGACGAACCCGAATGCCGCAATGAGCGGGCCGGTGATCAGCGGAACTCTCGGGCCATAGCGCGCGATGAGTCCGCCGGACCAACGGGAAAGAAGGAAAATCAGCAGAATCATTGGCAGGGTGGCCGCACCTGCTGCGGTTGCCGAGTATGCCTGGACTTGGATCAGGTTCAACGGGAACAAGAAGAAGAAGATTCCCATGGCGGCATAGAGGAAGACGGTGAGCAGGTTGGCGCCAGTGAAGCTACGCGACGCAAACAGCCTGAGCGGCACCATCGGCCAGGCTCCGCTGGCTTCGACGATCACGAACGCAACAAGGCAGCCGAAGCCTACCATCAAACTCCCGAAAACCAGAGGATGCCTCCAACCCCGGGTGACAGATTCGATGAATCCACTAACCAGGCCGCCTAAGCCGAGTGTGACGATCGTGGCACCTAACCAATCGACACGCGCAACGGTGGCGTTGCGGCTCTCCGGAATACGCCAAAGCGAAATGGCTATCACTGCCGCCGCAGGAGGGAGATTGATGAAGAATGCTCAGCGCCAGGACGCATGCTCAACAAGCCAGCCGCCAAGAACCGGTCCAATGGCCGCGGTGATAGCCGTGAAACCAGACCACGTCCCGATGGCCTGTCCTCGGCTTTTCTCGTCGAACGATGTGCCAATGATCGCAAGGCTCCCGGGCCGAGAAGCGCAGCTCCCACGCCTTGTACACTCCTCGCGATTATCAATTGATGAATGTTTGAAGCAGCTCCGCAACCAGTAGAAGCCAGGGCGAAAATTATTACGCCCACCACGAACACCAGACGACGGCCAAACAGGTCGCCGAGCGAGCCGCCGACCAGAATCAACGCTCCCAAGAATAGTCCGTAAGACTCGACCACCCACTGCATATCGACTACCGTCGCACGAAAGCTTGCCTGGAGCGCGGGCAGAGCAACGTTGACGACTGTGCTGTCAATGAAAGCCATGCTGGAGCCGAGAATTGTCGCGGCGAGTATCCACAGTCTCGCTTGTTCTGCACACGGAACTCGGACACTTCCCGACGGATTACGGCCTCGTCGCAAGGTGGTCTCATGGCTGCTATCGACGGTTTCTATCTGCGATGAACGGTCCCGACCAATCGTGGCTGCTCAAGTCGGGCCACTACCGGTAGTTGCCCATCCTAGCCGTAAAGCTCCGGCGTTCAGACCGGGGATATAAGGCTGTTTTCTGCGGTTTGTTCTGTCATCCTCGCGTCCAAAAGACCTATGGGCGAATAGCCCAAAAGTCAAGCCTCTCGGTTGTCCTCGCCTTAAGTAAGGGCCCTGTGGGAGGAACCACCGAAGAGACTGGCCCAACATCCGGTTCCGTAGGAATCCTCTCCCTTTAGGGAGAGTGCTTGTTCCGAGCTACTCCCCAGCCTTGGCCGCCAATGTTTCGACGACGGCGATGTCTTGTAGCAGCCCCTGCGGCAGACTGTGGCGCTGTTTTAAGTAATCGGGGCTATTGTAGGAAACCCAGACTTTCCCCTGGTTGTCTTCCCAAATCAGAATCTTCAAAGGGAGGTCGATGGTCCTTCTGGGAGCGGCGAGCATAAGACGCGTTCCGGCTTTGGGGCTGCCGAAGACCAGCAGCTTGGTGGATCGCATTTTCATTCCTACCTTTTCCGCTTGTCCGCTGTGGTCGACCAGGGCAAACAGGGTCATCCTGGCATAGCAGTTGGTGTCCACCACGGCCTTGAATCCATCGGAGTTCAACTGCTTGAACGGTGCGACATCGCCGTACCCCGCGTTGTTCACGTCGAGGGGAGCGGTGCGCACCCGATCGCCATATTTCGCCACCAGACTCTCAAGGCGGCGAGGATGGCGGGCCGTTGCGACGAGCCGATCGCCCCATGCGAGCACAGCTTCAGCGATGCTTCGGCCCAATCCATTTGCGCTGCGTCACCAACCAGACGCTAGTAGACATGCAAATCCTCCGTGATTCGGCTCATCAATTCTACGGTTGTTGCTGCCAGCCTCCGCCAAGTGCCCTGTACAGTTGCACCAGACTCTGGTACTCGGTGCCGCGCGCCTCCGCGAGTGTGAGTTCAGCGGAAAAGAGGGACCGTTGACCATCCAGCACTTCGAGATATGTTGTCGTGCCTCCCTTGTAACGCATGTCGGACAGGCGAACGGATTCCTGCAAGTCCTTGACGGTATCCTCCTGGCGAACCCGGACCTGATGGAATTTCTCGTAGCCGATTAGCGCGTCGGATACGTCGCCGAACGCGCGTTGAATGGTTTGCCGGTACGAAATCAAAGCCTGTTGATGTTGCGACTTGGCGAGCCGCAGATTTCCCCGGAGCGCTCCGCCCGTGAAAATGGGCTGGCTCACTTGGGCGCCGTAAGACCAGGTTCCGAGTTGCGAGCTCATTAGGCCGGAGAATGCGCTGCTCCGTCCGAAGGCGCCGCCGCCGGAACCCGTCAGGGAGATTTGCGGAAAGAACTGGGCCTTGGCGACTCCGATTTCGGCGTTCGCGGCCACCAGGATTTGCTCGGCCTCGCGAATATCAGGCCGGCGCTCGATCAACGAGGAAGGCAGCCCCGGCGGCACTTCGGGTGGAAGCGGCTGCTCCACTAGCGGGCGTCCGCGTGTCACGGCCTGAGGGTAGTTGCCAAGAAGAATGCTGATGGCATTCTCTTCCTGCGCGATCCGCCGCTCCAAATCAGGGATTTGGGCGTTCGCGGAATCGAGAACTTGCTGAGCCTGCAAAACGTCAAGCTTCGTGGCCACGCCGTGCTCCACACGAAGATTGGTCAGCTTCACCGAGTCTTCCTGCGTCTTTACCGTCTCGCGCGTAATTTGGAGTTGAAGGTCAAGTTGCAGCAGCGCGAAATAGTCACTCCCCACGTCGCTCACCAGCGTTAATATGACCGTCTGCCGCGCATCCTGTGTTGCAAGGAGTCGGGCGCGTGATGCCTCGGTCGCGCGGCGCAGCTTACCGAAGAAATCCAACTGGAAAGCTGCGTCAGCAGTAAGGGTGAGAAAATTTGATTTGGTTTGGAAGTTATGCTCTTTCCCTCCACTGAAATCGCTATTGCCCTGGACCTGCGGGAATAGACTGGACCGCGTTACGGCCAGTTCCGCGCGCCCGGCGTTGATGCGTTCCGTCGCAAGTTGCAAGTCATAGTTTTGCTTTAGCGCTGTGCGGATGAGTTCTTGTAATTGCGGGTCCTGGAAGACCTGCCACCAAGGAAGATCAGCATAGGACGCTGCTTGAGCCTGGACCTGTGGGTTCTCGCTCAGATCACGGAAGGCCGCTGGAGGTTGAACCGTGGGCCGATGGTAGTTCGGGCCGACCCTGCACCCAGCGACTAAACCCGATGCCATCATGATGGAGGCCATGAATCGCGCTAGTTTCTTCATAGGTTGCTCCGCCGTTCTTTCTTCGCGCCGTTCTCGCGGTAGCCCATCTCAGTCCGCCTCCGCCGGGGCCGGCCTTGCTGGCAGCGCTCCCGAAACGGGCTCCTTGCCGGCGCTTGACCATTTCTCCACCAGATAGAAGATCGCAGGCACGAAGAAGATTCCGATCACGCTGGCGGCCAGCATCCCTCCGATAACCGTAGTGCCCATGATTTGGCGGGCAACCGACCCGGCACCAGTTGCCGTCCACAGCGGCACGCAACCGAGAATGAATGCAAAAGAGGTCATCAAAATCGGCCGCAGGCGAAGCCTGGCTCCTTCGAGCGCAGCATCCGCCAGAGGCTTTCCGTTCTCGTATTGCTCCTTAGCGAACTCGACGATCAAAATCGCGTTCTTGGCGGCCAAACCGATTAACATGACCAATCCGATTTGCGAGTAGATATCGTTCTCGATCTGGACCATAAAAGGCGGCAGGAAAACGCCGAGCAGCGCGCGGCGCAACCACAGGATTCCAAAGGCTCCAAAGATCGCCACCGGTGTACTCAGCAGCACACTGAACGGCAGCGACCAGCTTTCATATAGCGCCGCCAAAATCAGGAAAACGAATAACAGCGAGAGTCCGAAGATCACCGAAGCGGGCACTCCCTCCCGAGCTTTCTGTTCTTGAAAGGACATACCCGAATAGTCAAAGCCCATCTCGCGCGGCATCGTCTGTTTAAAAACGCCTTCGAGAGCAGCCGTGGCTTGGTCCGCACTGTAGCCCGGCGCCGCGCCGCCGTTAATCTGCGCCGAACGGTACTCGTTGAAACGCATGGTAAACTCCGGCCCGAGCCGCGGCTTTACGCTGGTTAGCGTGGATAGCGGGACATTCTCCCCTTTGCTGTTGCGAACGTAGAACTGCCCGACGTTTTCCGCCTTAGCGCGGTCTTCGCCTTCCGCCTCGATATAAACCTGCCATTGACGGCCGAACCGGTTGAAATAGTTGATGAAATATCCGCCCATGAAGGCTTGGATTGTCCGATAGACGTCGTTGAGCGGCACGCCCTGCTTTAGCACTTTGTCGCGGTCTACCTCCACGAATTCCTGCGGCACGCTGGGCAGGAAGGTGGTGCTCAAGCCCGCGATCTCGGGGCGCTTGCGGGCTGCTTCCAGGAAAGTGGTGAGGTTCTTGGCCAGAAACTGTACATCATTTCCGGCGCGATCCTCAAGGACGAAAGTGAATCCACCGGACGTGCCGACTCCTGGAATCGCCGGAGGCGAGAAACTAAAGGCAGCACCTGCGGGCAGCCTGCTCAGCCCCGCGTTCAATCGCGCTTTGATGGCTTGAAATTGTTCGGCCCGTGCGGTGCGCTCGTCCCAGGGCTTGAACGTGACAAAAAAGAACGCGTTATAGCTGGTGCGCACAAAGCTCAGCAAACTGAAGCCGATGACGCTGGTCGTGTATTGAACGCCCGGCGTATTCGCAAGGATTTTTTCTACATCCGCCGCGGCTGCGGTCGTACGTTCCAAGGAAGCTCCGTTGGGAAGCTGGAGATTGACGAACGCATAGCCTTGATCTTCGTCTGGAAGGAAACTCGACGGCACTCGGTTGGCAAAAAAGCCACCCGCCAAGCCAAAGGCCACGAGCAGAACGACTACGACGGCGGTCTTGCGGATGAGTACCGCGCTCCAACGGACATAGCCCTCGGTGGCACGCGCGAACGAGCGGTTAAACCAATCGAAAAATCTTCGCAGCAATCCTCGGCTCGGCGCCCGTGGCCGGAGAAGTAGTGCGGCAAGCGCGGGACTGAGCGTAAGCGCGTTGAACGCCGAGAGCAGCACCGAAATCGCGACGGTGACGGCGAACTGCTGGTAGAGCCGGCCGGTGATGCCGGGGATGAAGGCTGTCGGCACAAAGACCGCTGAGAGAACCAGCGCGATGCCGACGACAGGACCGGAGAGTTCTTCCATTGCTTTCAAAGCCGCCTTCTTGGGTGTGAGGCCCTCCTCGATGTGCCGTTCCACGCCTTCAACCACAACAATCGCGTCGTCCACCACGAGGCCGATCGCTAGCACAAGCCCAAAGAGAGAGAGCGTATTGATGGAAAAACCGAACACCGGGAAAAGCACAAACGTGCCGACGAGCGAAACGGGCACCGCAAGGAGCGGAATAAGCGTGGCGCGCCAGCCCTGCAGGAACAGGTAGACCACCAGGATCACGAGCGCCAGGGCTATCAGAAGGGTTTTAACAATTTCCTTGATGCCTTCCGTGACCGCGCGAGTCTGGTCGAGCGCTACGACATAATCTATGTCCTCCGGAAACCGCTGTTTCATCTGGGCCATTAGCTTCTTGACGTTTGCGGCTGCGTCGACGGCGTTGGAACCTGGCAACTGATATGTCGCGATAATCGCGCTCGGTTGTCCGTTGAGTCGGCCAAGAACGCTGTAGTCCTGGGAACCCAATTCGATCCGAGCAACGTCCCGTACCCGGACGGTCCCGCCGTCGGGCGTCTCCCGCACCACGATCTGTCCGAATTCTTCGGGCGACGCAAGACGGCCTTGCGCGAGAACCGAGTAAGTAAATTCCTGGCCCTTCGGCGCCGGCTCCCCGCCCGCTTTTCCGGCCGGGTTCACCGTATTCTGCGCCTGAATGGCACTGACGATCTCGGGGACAGTGATGCCCAGCTTCGCCAATTGGTCGGGTTTTACCCACAGACGCATCGCGTATTGGCCCGCTCCAAATACCTGAACGTTGCCGATGCCCGGCGCGCGCGTGATCGGATCGGTGATATTGATGTACGCGTAGTTCGCCAGAAAGCTGGCGTCGTACGTTCCATGCGGCGAGTACAAGGCAACTAACATGAGAGGAGCGGTTACCGACTTTCGGACAGTAATTCCATAGTTGTTGACATCGGCGGGTAGCTGCGAAGCGGCTTGCGTCTCTCGTGCTTGGGTGAGAATCAAATCCGTGTTTGGATCGGTTTTTACATCGAAGTTCACGATCAGTGTCGTGTTCGAGTTACCCGTTGCATTCAGCGAATACATATAATTCATGTTGTCCACGCCGCTCATCTGCTGTTCGATGGGAGTGGCGACCGCCTGCTCGAGGGTTTGCGCGTCCGCGCCGACATAGGTGGCCAGTACTTGAATTTCTGGTGGAGCAATGTTGGGAAATTGCGCGATCGGCAGACTGAGGATCGTGATGGAGCCTACAATCACCATAACGATAGAAATGACCATGGCCACGATGGGACGGTTGATAAAGAACTTTGACATCGGGTTACCTTTCCTTACTTTCCACGGTGAATGGCTTGGGGTTCACCTGCATGCCGGGACGTACCTTCTGCACTCCCTCGACGACCACGCGTTCGCCCTGCTTTAGCCCTTTCGCAACAATCCACTCCGTGCCCGCACGATCGCCGACTGTTACCGTACGGATGTTCACTTTGTTCTCGCCGTCCACAACCGCCACTTGATAGCCGCCTTGCAACTCCGACACCGAGCGCTGCGGGACAAGCAGCGCGTCTTTCTGGACGCGGACAGCTGTCCGAACTTTGCCGTAGCCGCCTGGGCGCAGAATATTCCCAGGATTCGGAAACAGCGCGGCAATGCGAATCGCACCTGTGCTTTGATTCACCTGGCGGTCCGCAAAGTAGAATGTGCCTTCATGTAAATAGGGAGAGCCGTCGGCCAAAATTAGTTCGAGGCGCAGACTCTTGTCCGCCGCTTGCCGAGTCGTCTCCGTCGGGAACCGTTTGTTCCAATCGAGATACTCCCTCTCGCTCACGGTAAAATAAACCTTGATAGGGTCGAGGGTGGACACGGAGGTCACCGGCCCGCTGTTCGGGTTGACCAAGGCACCCACCTGCAGCTGTGCCTGCCCGGCGATGCCGTCGATGGGCGCAATGAGGCGGGTAAAATCGAGGTTGATCTTGGCCGTTTCAACGGCAGCCTCAGCCGTCTTAATTTGAGCTTGGGCCGTGGCCACCGTTGCCTTTGCCGCCATGTTGTTCTGGACGGCGTTATCGAGATCCTGCTGGCTGGCGGCTTGCTCTTTGGCCAGAGGGGTGTAGCGGTTGACGTCCAGTTCGGTCCTGCCTTGCACTGCCTGGGCGTTGGCAAGTATGGCCTTGGCCTGCGCCAACTGCCCTTCGGCTTGGTCCAGCGCCGCCTGAAAGGGCCGCGGGTCAATCTCGAAGAGTAGTTGACCCTTCTTGACGAATCTGCCTTCCTGGTAACCCTGTCGCAGTAGGTAGCCCGTGACCTGCGCCCTGACGTCGGCATTTGTGAAACCGTCGATCGTGCCGATCCACTCGCCAAAAATAGGAACGTCTTTCTGCTCGACTTGCACGACCTCAACGTCTGGCGAAGCACTGGGCGCCCCCGATACCCGCTTTGGGCGCATTGCCCCGACAATCAGGCCGGCGACGACCAAGCAGAGCGCTCCTCCTATCCAGAGTTTGCGTTTCGTAATCGTGTTCATGGTTTGCTCCGACAGTGAGACCTTTCCCCGGAATCGAGGTTCGCTGTTTTCGACTCCCGCGGGATGGATGAATTGATGCTTCGCCTGACCAGGAGGATACAAGCAAATCCTCCAAAACCAAAGACGGCGCTCAGACTGCGTGGACCGCTTCCGCGGGGAAGCGCTTGGCCGCGAGCACCCCTAGGACAATGAAAATCAACATGACCATGACCTGCGTCCCGAGAAACGGCGGTTCTGAAGGGTGGGCGCCAGGGCCTTGAGCCCGGGAATGTTCATAAAAAACTGGGCGATCAAAACGAAAACGTTAAGATAGAGAGCGATGACGGCACCGATGACATAAGTGCGGCGCCATGGACCGGCCAGATGAAAGAGGGCGTGGGAAGGCAAAAATCTGTGGAACGGAAACAGGAATCCGGTCACGCTCGTCAAACCGTGGTCGCAAGAAAAAGCGCGGTCCAGCCGTCGCGTCGTTTTCGCGGTCAGGAACCCGCCCACGACGACGACGAATCCAAAAAGGATTCCTACCAAGCTCAACACCACGCGTACGAACGTCAATATCGTCATATCGAATATCATGAAAGAAGGAGCGGGAGGGGAGGACTGTCTAAGTCAGAAGGGAGGTTCCCGGGCAAAACCGCAAAGGCTAACAATCTCCCGGAGCGACGGCTTGGAGTATTCGGCTTGCACTTTCGGCGTAGTACCGGTTGTAAGGATTGATCTTCGCTCCCGCGCCGGACATCTGCCGAAGTGCTCTGGCGGGCGATTCCAATGATGAACGCTCTAACGTTAATCGGGGATTTGAGTCCATTCCTAGGCGCTGAAGTGCTCATTTTAGACACGGAAAGACAGCTGCCGCGGGCAGCCGGGACCTTGTGCAGCCTCCTCAAATCGTCACCGGAAGTGTGCTTTTCTGGACAGATCGGCTTTCGCGCGCGTGTTCTACTTCTGGACTCGCCGTGCGGGCCTGTCATTGGCGAGGGAGGAGCTAGCATGACGGTAAGAATGAAGAACAGCGAAGTAGATGGCGTAACCGTGGTGGGACTGGACGGTCGCATTGTGCTGGGCGAGGAGAGCAATTCTCTCCGAGAGAGACTGAAGAGTCTGATCGCCGAAGGAAAGAAAAAGATCGTTCTGAACATGGCTGAGATCAAATACATCGACAGCGCGGGGCTAGGCACTTTGGTCGCTGCGCATCTCAGCGCCAAAAATCAGGGTGCATCTGTGCGCCTCTGCCATCTGGGCAAAAAATTCCATGACGTCATGCAAGTGACCAAGTTGCTGACCGTTTTCGATGTTTACGATACAGAAGCAGCTGCAGTCAGCAGCTTCCAAAGCTTCTTGGCCACGAGCAATTAGCTGCGAACGTCATCAAAACCCTTTTAGGGACTCGCACTATCGTCATGAGGGTCAAGTGTCGGGGCAGCGAGATTTTCCGATAAATCAGCGTTTATCCGAACTTGGGGACCTTCGGTCGGGAGCGTAACCGCATTTGCAATGTGGGTCTGGCATCTCGGCGACGGGCGATTTTCAGTATAATACCTTGACTTCGCATAGACTCCCGCGTACCGTTGCTCCTGCAAACTGGCAGAGCGACTAGGTAAGGAGCTGTTGCTCCTCTCACCCGGGTCCTTTCTCCACATACGTACAGCGCCCTCGTTTACTTTGCCCTCATTTGCCAGGCTCAGGCCAAATCTTTTCGAAAATCTCAACAATTAAGGGGATCGCTATGAAAAAAACATGGATGTGGTGTTTGATTGGTGTGCTCCTACTGGGAAGCGCCGCACGGTCGCCAGCGCAAACGACCGGCGGGACTGAAAAAACTGTAGCCGCACTCGAAGAACAGTGGCTGCAGGCACAAAAGACGAATAATGCGGGACCTACTCGCCCCGTTGCTGGCCGACAAGTTCGTGAGTACGGGCAGCGATGGGAAAGTAACTGGCAGGGTCGAGACGCTGGCCGAATTGAAGACGATGAAATGGAACACTGCCGGCTACGCCGACTTGAAAGTCACCGTTTTTGGCGATACGGCCATAGCGACGGGAGACTTCAAGAGTAAAGGGACCGATGCAGCGGGTAAGCCTTTTGACGTGGATATTCGCTGGACCGATACCTGGATGAAGATGCCGAGCGGACAGTGGCAATGTATTGCAAGCCAAGGGACGCCCGTAAAGGCGTAAGCAACCGCACAACGCTGAACCGAAGTGGCCGCCTTCTCTGTGGCGGCCATTTCTTTGTCCCCACGTTCGATGCTTCCAAACTTATCCTCCTCACCACCCGAGTCCGATTCCGCAAAGCGGCTACGACCTCTGGTGTCAGTCTTGCTAGATGGGGAACTGGCGACCGAGCAGTACCGGCCTCGCGGACTGGCGGCCAAAGCTCAAGACCTCTCCGGCACTCCCTGCGCTGTCCCGCCATCGTGTACTATTTCGTGTGGGTAAGCGGCACAACGAACCGACTGGAGGGTGGAGGACTTTGGTCCCAGCGAGGCTAGAAGAGCTTTCGCGACAGGGGCGCCGGGGTGAACAAGTAGCTTCGCGTCCCGCTCTGAAAAAAGATGGTTTGACCTGTCGATTTCGAAGAGCGTCGTTCGACGTACTTGTAGGGGAAGAAGGAATGAGTCTTCCGGCCGGTACCAAACTCGGGCCCTACGAGATCGATGTGTCGCTGGGAGGGTTACCGCAGTTGAAATCCACTTAGACATTCATCAAGGCTTAGAGAGTCGCACGGTTGCTCACATTCGCCGTACTTGCCCTACCATTTCTACCAGAACTTTTCTGGCTTCCGCCGGACTACTTACCTCCCGCACGAATGAGATGCGGGCACCACGCGTGCCATCTTGGGTTTTCAAGCGTACCTGAAAGCCGAGACGGTCGACCGAAGTCATCGCCACTTCCTGAGACTCGATTCCAGCAAATTCCCGGGCAAGCAGGACGAGAGCATCCCCGTGATCGGTATTCATGTGCTGGATGATGTCGCGTGCAGCGTCAGCCAGCGGGTCGGGTTGCCCGCTGTAATATTCCGAGGCAGGGAACCAGCCCATCACCCCGAAGCCACCCACGTAGTAAACGTCCACCACGTCCATCCGGTAAAAGGAAAAATCGTCAAAGTCCACCCAGTATTTGCTGTTGGCATAACGCGCCAGGTAGAGTTTCCGTGCTTCGGCTACTTCCGGCACAAGTACCGGGAGAATATTTCCTAGCAGCGTGACCCTGGACGCTCCCAAGGGATCGCCGATGGTATCAGGCTGGGTCACTAACAGGCTGGAACGCGGGTCTGCCTGCACATTTTGAGTGTGCATGGCCATCGTGCTGATGAGGAAGATAGGATTCGCGTGGTCGTCCAACCCATAGGGCATCACGGATCCGAAGGGGAACCCCTGCTGTTTACGTGAGAGTGTCGATAGACTCCCAACTCGGCCCAGATACACCAAGGTACGCGCTCGTTCGGCAAACGTAGGCTCAGCGACCGCAGTTTGGTTACTCACCGCGCCTGAGCCCGCGTGTTTCCCTGACGTTAGTGAAGGCATTCCTGTTCTCCCCCCATGGATTCGGCACAGGATCCCGGATTCTCTTGTGTCCCAGGTCCTGGGAACAAGGAACAAGCTAACACGTCGCGGCTTGAGCTGTCTGTTTAAAGGGAACGTACCGAGCATGCCAGTTCCTATAGCCACCAGGCGGCATCCACCGCAACCGCTAGCGGCTACTGGGGATCAAGAACAACAACGCAAGGAATTCCAAGGGCTTACGAGAAATGCGATGGAATTCTAAGCCACTGAGAAGGCACGATGGGCACTGTCTACGTTCGGCCCCCATCACGCCTTTTCCGACTTTTTCTTTTGTCTTTCGCTTGCCCTTTGTTTCGCCTACGCCCCTCGGTTCGCAATCATCGTTTTTGCTTCTCTGTTTGCAGCTCGGACTGGACCGTGCATTTTGTCTCGAACAGATACAGGCGCTTCAGCCTCACCTTGTGACGAAGCAGAGCGACCCCCGTGTCGTCCACACCCGTAGCAGTCAGATTGAGCGTCTCGAGTTTGTCGAGCCGGCTGAGAAGACGCACGCCAACCGAGGTAATCGCCGTGTGCGAAAGATCGAGAGACCGCAAGTTTGAAAACGTGGAAAGTGTCTTAAGCCCTCCATCGGTGACCTTAGTGCTGGCAAGTTCGGCATCAACGATCAAACTGGCGACCGGCGCCAACTTCACGAGGGCCGCATCATCACATCGTTCCCGGGCACTGACGGTGCGCAGAATCAAGCCGTCCGTCGGATTTTGTGATCGCGGCACGAGCCGCACGCCGAGCTCGCTTTGCAGCGCTTGAATCTTGTCTGAGCGCGGCCGGTAGTCGGCGGTTAGAGGCGGCGAAGCCGTCATTGGCGGCGCAAGCGGCGGTGCTCCGCGGACTTCCTCTGCAGCCAAACTTTGCGACGCACCCAAAGCAATCCACAGCTCGATTACCTTGATTTCGGCTTCAGTCGGGCCGGGCTTCCCCTCAGCTGGCATGGCGTCCTTATCGTCGCGGGGCAGAGTGATTCTACGAAAAACCTCGCTGCCGCTTGGATCTCCGGGCTTCACGATCACGCCATCTTTGCCACCGCGCATCACGTTTTCGAACGTATCCAGCCGAAGCTTCCCTTTCTTCTTTTGCGGTCCATGGCACTGAACGCATTTGTCGTGGAAGATAGGCGCAACGCGCGAAGCGAAAAAAGTGACCGAAACCATTCCGGCGCTAACTGGTGATATACCTACTGCGCTGCTCGTAGGTGTGTGCTTTTTTTCCGGCGGAGGCACACCAAGCACCGCGCGCAGTTTCGCGGGCATGAACTCGGTCAGAAAGCCCTCACCGTGAGTCAGCTTTCCACCTTGGTCGCTAGTCCATGCCATGAGACAGACCGTGGCAAAGAGCGCTGTACCGTACAATTTCGCGTTCGATTCGCGCACAGCGCAGCAGAGGATGAGCGCGGCCGCGAGCGAAACTCCTCCCCACATGTGGCGCGTGACAAGGCGGCCTTCGTAACCACCGCTCCTGGCGAGCAGCCAGCCGAGAAAGACCGCCATCAGTGCGGTGACGGCAGCCAACGTCAGAACGAAGCTAGCGGAAGCTTGCAGGTGTTTTCCGTTGCGAAAGAAGCCTGCGCATTCGAGCGCTGCGACCAGCAAGACGAGCGCGATCGGAAGATGCACAACTAGCGGATGAAAGCGTCCCAGGAATTGACTCAGCTGGCCACGCTCAAGCCCATCGGGCGGGGCCTTTAGCACAATGAGCGCCAGCGCGATTACGAGAAATAGGCCGATACCACACAGCGGTAAGCTCTTGCGCGAGGTCATCCGGGCAGACTCAGACGCGGCGCAACAGCGTGATGCGCCCAATTGGCAGCCACTCGGCCACTAGGATGTCGCCGCTGTGAAGGAAAATTGCCGCGTGGGGCGTGATGAACTGCCCCGCAGTGAATTCGTTACGCGACTGCCTGCGGCGTGAGCCAACTTCCCCGTTCGAAGCGCGTCCGTCTCCCAGTTGCACAACTACCTTGTACTCGCGGTCGAGAATGCAAACCTGGCTGTCGAGGTCCGGACAGACCATCCAGTCCCCTTGCGAATGGAAGTGACAAGGCATGCGGAGCCGCGACTCGTCTTTAATGGTGCGAAGATGTGCGCCGTCCAAGGAAAAAGTTTGCACGCGACGATTCCCGCGATCCGCAACCACCAGGATGGGATCCGCGCCACGGGTATCCACGAAGAGGCCGTGTGGCGTGTCGAATTCGCCGTCACCGTGGCCCGGCCGCCCGACTTCTCCAAGAAATTTTCCGTCCGAAGAAAATCGCAGCAAATGGTGCGAGCCGTAGCCATCACCTACATAAAAGTCTCCGTTTAAAGCGAAGGCGACGTTGGTCGGAACAAAATCAATGGGTCGCCCTGCATAGGCAGGGTCTTCACGCGGGTAGCCGTGTGCCCAAAGCGATTCGCCGTTCAGCGTGGTCTTCACGATCTTGCACTGATTGATATCGCAGTGATAGAGAACTTCCGCGCCTTTCTCGCGGCGGACACCAAGCCCATGCGCGCCCCCACGAAATTCCTCCCCAAAGGCGCGAACGAAGCGCCCGGACGAGTCGTAAATAACCACGGCCTCTCCGCGCATGCTGGATTTGTTCACCGTGTGCGCCACGTAGATGTGGCCTTGCTGATCCTGCGCCAAACCGTGGGTGTCCCCCCAAACCAGGCCGTCGGGCGGCACCAGCCAGTCGTGAACACACTCGTAGGTGTGTACCCCAGAGCCGACAACCGGCAAGCGGCTGCCGGACTTGTTTGATGTCTGCAGAAAGAAACGCGGCAGCATCGCCGCGGCGGCTGTCGCCGTCGAGCCATCTCTAAGGAACCTGCGTCGAGTAAGTGATTTCATGCGATGAGGTCCGGCACGATCTTTGCCGGAACAACTCCTGTCAATTTCTGCGCGAGTCCCTGGAACTTGAAGGTGAGTTTCTCATGATTCACACCGAGAAGGTGAAGAACAGTTGCGTTAAAGTCACGCACGTGCACCGGATCCTTCACCACGTTGTAGCAGAAATCGTCGGTTTGCCCATGCACGTGACCTTTCTTCGTTCCGCCGCCGGCCATCCATGTGGTGAAGCAACGCGGATGATGGTCGCGTCCGTAGTTGTCTTTTGAAAGGCCGCCCTGGCTGTAAACGGTTCGGCCAAATTCGCCCCCCCAAATGACCAGCGTGTCGTCCAGCAAGCCGCGACGTTGCAGGTCTGCGACAAGCGCATAAGATCCTCGATCCGTAGCAGCGCAAAGCTTGGGCAGGTTACCCACAACGTTCGAATGTACGTCCCACCCTCTCTGATAAACCTGAGTGAAACGCACGCCGCGCTCGACCATTCGCCGGGCCAGTAGACAGTTATACGCAAAACTTCCAACCTGCTTCGCGTCTTCGCCATATAAAGTCCACGTGCTGGCAGGCTCGTCGCTAAGATCGGTGAGCTCGGGCAACGAAGCCTGCATGCGAAACGCCATTTCATACTGATGAATGCGCGCGTGTGTTTCCGGATCCCCTACTTCTTCAAATGTCATCTGGTTGATCGTGTTCACCGCCTCGATTAGCTGGCGACGAACATCGCGGCTCATTCCGGCTGGATCGTCGAGATAAAGCACCGGAGCGCCTTGCGACCGAAACGCCACTCCGGCGTATTCATTGGAAAGAAATCCGCTGCTCCACAACTTCGGCGAAATTGGCTGAAGGTCTGTGCCCGGAATCGTAAGTGAATTGAGAACAACAAAGGTCGGAAGATTTTCGTTCATGCTTCCGAGGCCATACGATAGCCAGGAGCCAAGCGAAGGCTTACCGGGCACCATGTTGCCCGTGTTGATCAAAAGAATTGCCGGCTCATGGTTGATCGCATCAGTTTGCATCGTGTGGATCAACGTGATGTCGTCCACTAACTTGCCCGTCCACGGCAGTAAATCGCTGACGTAACGGCCAGACTTTCCTTGTCTCGAAAAGCCCCAATGCGCGGGCGCAATCGGAAAACGCGCCTGTCCGGAGGTCATGCCGGTCAGTGCCTGGTTCCCTCGAACGGAATCGGGAAGGTCCTTGTCGAAAAGAGATGTCAGTCCAGGCTTGTAGTCCCACAAGTCCATCTGTGATGGGGCGCCGGACATGAACAAATAGATCGCTCGCTTCGCTTTTGGCGCGAAATCCGGCAGGCGATGAGCCCCCCCGCCAGTCAATTCCGCCGCCGCCGCGCGCCCGACCAACGCATTGCCAAGTAGACTCGTCAGACCTGCCCAGCCAAGCGTCTTTCCCATTCGGCCCAGGAAGTGTCTGCGCGTGGCGAGGCGCTTCCATTCCTGGCGGAGAGAAAGCGGTACAGGCAAATCGTAAACAGTTGGACCTTCGCCGCCATGGTCGCAACATTGGCCTTGAATCAACGGACTTTCTGGCTTCATTTAGTTTCTCAACTTTCTCATTTGTTCAAGACCGCGTCCAGGTTCATGGCCGCGCTCGCAACCAGCATCCAGGAAGCCACCTCGTCGGCATGCAAGTCTATGTCGGGCCTGCTTTCACCTACGGCAACCAGTTTTTCCGCAGAGGGCTCATCTTGCGCATACGTTGACCGGAATTTCGCCAAAGCACGTTCGAGCGCGGCTTTTTCTCTTGGCTCCCACCGACGAGCCAGCAAAATCTCGCCGAGCGCATTGAGACGTCCTTCGGCGTTCGACGATTCATGAATCAAGCGTTCCGCCAAGCGCCGCGCCGCCTCCAGCCACTGCGGATCGTTCATTAGCACAAGCGCCTGCAGCGGAGTATCGGTTCGCTGACGCCTTGTGCACGCAGCGTCCCGCACGGGCTCGTCCAGAGCATCCATGTTGGGCATGGTCGCCATGCGTTTCCAAAATGTATACAGACTGCGACGATACAACGCGTCACCATGATCCTGAACATACGCTTTTGTATCACTGTTCTGGTGACTGCCCGCTTCCCACACGCCAGCCGGCTGGTAGGGCTTCACGCTCGGGCCGCCAATTTTTTCGACAAGCAAACCGCTGGCCGCCAGGGCGGTATCGCGGAGCATCTCCACGTCCATGCGGAATCGCGGTCCGTGCGCCAGCAGCCGGTTCTTTGGATCTTTTTCGACTAGCTCGGGAGTCGCGCGCGCCGACTGCCGATAAGTAGCCGAAAGCACTAGCTGTTTGTAAAAGCCCTTCACATCCCAGCCGTGTTCGCGAAAATCCAGCGCAAGCCAGTCGAGCAGCTCAGGATGACTCGGCCGCGCGCCCATCACACCGAAATCTTCGGTCGTTTCCACCAGGCCCGTACCAAAAATTTCCGACCACATGCGATTTACGGTCACTCGCGGTGTAAGGGGATTCGACGGACTGACCGTCCATTCCGCAAGCGTTAAGCGGTCCAGCGGCACTCCTGCCTTCAGGGGCGGAAGAAAATGCGGCACGCCGGGGCGCACGCGCTCTGTGCGCGCGTTAAACGCACCTCGAGTGAGGACGTCGGCATACGCCAAAGTAGGCGCCTCTTGACTAATGATCACGATGTCTCCGTCCTTGGAGAGACGGTCCAGTTCCTGGTTGAGCAGAGAAATTTGAGCCCTAAACGTACGCGTCGGCTCATCCAGTTCCGCGAAGTAGTATTCACTTACCGCGTGCAGTTCGTCCTCAGTCCACTCGGCCAGAGACTTGCGCACAACTTCCGACACATAATCCTCAAACGGCAATCGCGCCGCCTCTTCGTTCGAAAGCGCGCGCTGATAGAAACGAAAATCCTGAAAACCAGATTGGCGCAAGGGGTTGGCGTCAGGATGCATGCGGCCGAATTCCAGCGGTGCGGTCGGGCCGGAGCTGCCGTTGAGCGCATCCTTAATTACCGTTACTTCTTGCAGCTTCCCGTCAACGTAAAGTTTCACTCCTGCCGCTTGGCCTGAACCATCATAAGTAGCCGCCAGATGATTCCACCGGCCCACCGCTAGGACTTTTCCCTTCGTCTCTAGTTGAATTGCGTCATCCGGCAACTTGTGCGCGAGCACAAACGCCAGCTTTCCTTTGCTGGAAATGAGTTGCCACCCGCGACCGTCCTGGGTCGCTTCTGCGCGAGAAAGGATCACGCCGTCCGGCTTGCCTTCGTCCTTGGGTTCGAGCGGACGGAGATGCGGATGCAGCCAGGTAGCAACGCTAAAGGGCTTTGCCGCCTCTTCATCACCAACGTCCGGGAGTTCTAGCCGCGTGCTGATTTCCATCCGCATGTACGGCCAAAACCAGGTGCCTTCGCCCCACACGACGGGAGCGCCCGTTGCCGTCGCAAACTTGCGTTTCACGCCAGATGCCGAGTCCGCGAATACGTCTCCGCTTTGCTCGTCAAATCGGAGGCGCACGACCAAGCCATCCGAACTGACGGGACGCGGAGCACGCTCCTGACGGGCGAGCCATGCTGAGATCAATTCCCGTGCCTGAGTTCGGCGATCGTGAATTTGGCGCTTCAACGCCGTGCGCTTTGCTAGCGTTTCTTCATAAGCAGCCCTATTTTCCGATTTTGGAACGAGCAGAAACGGCGGCCAGTCCTTTCGCTCGTCGTTGAAGGGATTCTCAGTGAGGTTGTTGAAGAATGCTGTGAGCCGGTAGAAATCCTTCTGGGTAATCGGATCGAACTTGTGATCGTGGCAGTTGGCGCACCCGGCTGTCAGACCCAGAAAAGCCGCGCTGTATGCTTCCGTCCGTTCGCGTTTGTTGTTCACGCGAAGCTCTTCACCGAGTGTGCCGCCCTCGGCAGTGCTGATTCCTGCACGCACATATGCCGAGGCGACGATCGAGTCCAGAGTTTCGTCCGGCAGCATATCTCCGGCAAGCTGCTCCTTGATGAACTGATCGAAGTGCTTGTCCTCGTTATAAGCTTTGATCACATAGTCGCGGTAGGGCCAGATACTGCGGAAGTGATCGGTGTGCAGGCCGTGCGTGTCTCCATAGCGGGCCACGTCCAGCCAATAGTGCGCACGATGCTCACCGTAGCGAGGACTTGCCAGCAACCGGTTCACAACATTTTCGTACGCATCGGGCGCATTATCTTCGAGGAACGCTTTGACTTCTTCTGGAGTCGGCGGGAGACCTGTGAGGTCATACGTCACGCGCCGAATGAGCGACCTCCGATCCGCTTCCGGTGACGGAGTCAACCCCTCCTTTTCTAGGCGCGCCAAAATGAAGTTGTCTATGGCATTGCGCACCCACCCGGCTTGCTTCACAACGGGAACGGCTTGCGCCTTTGGCGCGAGGAACGACCAATGCTCCTCGTACTCCGCCCCTTCCTTCACCCACTCGCGCAAGAGCGCGATTTGCTCGGGCTTCAGAGTCTTGTGCGCTTCCGGAGGCGGCATGCGATCCTTGGGATTCTTCGCCTCGATTTTCCGCACCAGCGGACTCTTGTCGGGCTGCCCTGCGATGATGGCGGGGCCGAACTTATCGTGCGGCACGAAGGCGAACTCAGCCCGGTCGAGCCGTAGTTTGGCCTTTCGCGCGCCCGGATCAGGCCCGTGGCACGCGTAACAGTTCTCAGACAGAATTGGCTGAATCGTTTCGTTAAATGACAGTTTTGTCTGCTCTTTGCTGGCACGAACGGCAGGCTTCCTCGGCTCAGTCCTGGATTGCGCAAGGGACCGAAGTGATCCAGTACCCACAACAACGAGGAGACAACTTCCAAACAACAACGACTTGTCGAAGGACACCATAAGCTTAACATTCGAATAGCACCCAGCCATACGTCAAGGTAATTTAATAACGCTTATGTCCGTTCGCCCTTGCCACCGCGCAGGCAGACCGGCGAACGGCGTGAAACGGTGAGTTCACATCTCCGCGAAGGCATCCAGTGGTGCAAGTGGTAGAGGGCGTCGTAAAAAAGACGCGCATCGTCTAGTCTATAGTCTGGTCTGTTGCTCCAAATGGTTTTTCAATATATCTCAGTGCTCTTGGCTGTGCCCGTATTCTGGGATCGCTTCGGCTTGTTTGTTATCGTGGCCGCGGGTGCCGTGATAGCCATCCTTCTCTGCAAGGGTCTGAAGAACTCCGCTGCCGAAGATCCGCTCGTGAAGCTGTTTCGCCCCCGCTTTAACCAGCGATCAGCAACAGGGGACGCCGAATTGAAACCCAACCCGGTGCGGCGCTACGCGTCGTGCCATTGCCTCGATGCGCAATACGAACCCGATGAAGTGGAAGATGAGGGCGCCGGAGAACATGGCCTTCGCCCCGAGTGGCAGGAGCTGTTGTTTCATACAGAAGTTCAGGAGACAGATTCTCACGCATGGAATTCGCTGGAAGCGTACATCGCGAAGGTTCGCGAGGAAGGGTCCGATGAGCTAAATCCGATGGTGGGAATCGGTTCCGAAAAGTGGGAGCAGATCGTCACGCTGCCCAAATCGATTGGCACACTGAAGTCAGTCAAAGTTTTGAGTCTGCATGGGGGACACCTTGTGCGAATCCCTCCCGCGATAGGCGACATGACGAATTTAGAAGAGTTCGATCCGTACACTTCGCGTTGTCTGCATTGGTTTCCATACGAGATCACGAGGTGCGAGCGCCTAACTCGAAGTCGTGTCAGTACCCGGTGTCTTTACGGCAACTACAAGTACCGACCTCCGTTTCCGAGATTGCCGCAGATTCCGACGGCGCTCGCACCGGCGACCTGCAGTGTGTGCGGCGGACTGTTCTCGCAAAAGAAAACACATCAGGCGTGGATTTCACTGAGAGTTGCGACTGACGTGCTTCCGCTATTGGTGCACGCGTGCTCCGAAAAATGCATCGAAAGCCTGCCAAAGCCCGCCTTCGGTTACGCGCAGCGGCCGCATTTCGGCGGGTTGCATCTCGAACAGCCGCCGGCTGATCTCCGACAACCGCGTTGATCGGGACGTATCTTTCCAAGACTTTTTCCTAAGCCTGTTTAGAACTACCAGAGAGGCTTACCGTGGGTTTACCGCCTGCAGCTGCGTCGACTCCCGACCGAACATGAGTGGATGTACAATGCCGATCGGAGGAACCCATGTTCACTGCCACCGCCAACCTGATTCTTCCAAGTACTGTAACAGGCTCGTTTCCGCGACCACGCTGGTTCGACGTGAGTATGTGGGGCCGCCCGCTGGACACCTGCATGCTCGATATCCGCTTTCGCGAGAAGTTTCAAGACGCGCTGGCGGTGGTGATAAGTGATCAGGAGCGAGCGGGGCTCGACATCCTCACGCACGGCGACTTTCACCTCGATGAGGACATGGCAGGCCGCGCGTGGCACCACTACCCGCTCCAGCGCTGGGCCGGCTTTGAAGGGGACTATCTGCAGCCGGAGCAGACGACCGCGCCTTGGCTCCACTATCCATGCGGCACGCTGCTGAACGAGATCTACACTGGCTGGAGATGGCCGCACGTTGTCGACAAGATCGAGCACAGGCCGCTCGACTATCCAAAATTGT
>Ga0209158_1000325_pt1 | contig 36515 bp, 20 predicted proteins | sample GraSoiAngelo_140_FD_185897 | JGI IMG/M metagenome (GOLD analysis project Ga0209158, IMG submission 185897) | Grasslands soil microbial communities from the Angelo Coastal Reserve, California, USA - 14_0929_12_30cm (SPAdes) (version 2) | ecosystem: Environmental > Terrestrial > Soil > Grasslands ...
TCTTCAAGGACTCGGTGGCGGGCAAGTTGGGCGGCCTGAGTCCCTCGCACCTCGCGGCACTGGGGACGGCGAACACAAACTGGGAGAACGAGCTGGAGCGCACCGCCGTGACGCACAATCACAACCTGTCGTTCTCCGGCGGGGGCGAGGACACACGCTATCGCGCGTCGCTCAATTTCATGAACCAGGAGGGGGTAGCGATCTCCAACGGCTTCCAGCGCGTGCAGGGGCGCCTCAACGCCACCCACAACGCGTTCGACAACCGCTTGCGCCTCGGGCTCAATGTCACGACGTCGCACACCAAGAACGACTATATCACGTTCGAGAGCACGGCTGGGTTCGAAGGCGGGGTGTTCCAGAACGTGGCGATCTTCAACCCGACGCAGCCGGTGACAGTGGTCGACCCGGCGAGCGGGCTGACCAACTATTACGAGCTGGTCGGTCAGACGTCGGTGCGCAACCCCGTGGCGCTGGCGAACCAGATCACCGACATCGGCCAGACGACCCGCACCCTGGGCAACGCGACGGCCGAGCTGGATCTGATGCCGGGGCTCACGGCGCAGGTGAATGTGGGGGTGGACCGCTCGGATGGCTCGCGCAACATCTACCTTCCGAAGGCAAGCCCGGTGGGCGCCTCGTTTGGCGGGCTGGCGCGCCAGTCGAGCCTCGACAACACCACCGTGACGCTGCAAACGCTGCTGACGTTGCGCCGGCAGTTCGGCGACATCCACAGCCTCGACGTCGTGGGTGGGTACGAGTTCAGCAAATTCAACACTGGCAACCTGACGACGCAAGGTCAGGGATACGTGACCGATGCGCTGCTCTTCAACAACCCCGGCGCCGCCCAAACCATCACGGATTTCTCGGGACGAGACTTGAGCCGCCAAGTCGCGTTCTTCGGCCGGGCCAACTACGGCCTCAAGGATCGCTACTTCCTGACCGGGGTGCTGCGGTACGACGGGTCGTCCCGCTTCGCGGTGGGACACAAATGGGCGGTGTTCCCCGCGGTGTCGGGGTCGTGGCGCATCAGCGAAGAGAATTTCATGCGCGACCGCGGGTTCTCGGAGCTGCGCCTGCGCGTCGGATACGGGCTGCAGGGCAATCCGGGCGTCCCCCCCTATTCGTCCTTGCTGACGCTCAGTCCTGATCCTGGCGCGCGCTATCCGTTCGGCGGCGTGCCGGTGTCCGGTGTCATCCCGACGCGAGATGCCAACCCGACCCTCAAATGGGAGCAGACGGCGCAGTTCAACGTGGCTGTCGACTACGGATTGCTGAATAACCGGGTCTCCGGGAGCGTGGAGTACTACGTCAAGAACACCTCCGATCTGCTGTTACAGGTGTCGAACGCGCAGCCCGCTTTCGCGGAGCAGCGGCTCGCGAACGTCGGAAAGGTTCGCAACAAGGGCCTCGAGATCTCGGTCGACGCCCTGGCGCTGTCCCGACCGAATTTCACCTGGCGGGCCGGACTGGTGTTCGCGGCGGAGCGCAACAGGGTCGTCGATCTTGGCCCCTACAGCTCCATCGCCAGCGGTACCGTGAGCGGTCAGGGCCAGTCCAACGTGGACGCCCAGCGCATCCTGCCCGGCCAGCCGATCGGCACGTTCTTCGGACCGCGCTTTCTCCGCGTGAACGCGGCGGGACAGCAGGTGTTCTCCTGTATCGCAGCCAGCGCGGGGTGTGTCAATGGGGAGACGCTGAGCCCGACCGCCAACGACTATACGATCATCGGCAACGCCAACCCGGATTTCACGCTCGGCCTGCACAGCCAGGTGAATTGGGGCAAGTTCGACATCAGCTTCCTCATCCGGGCGGCCGTCGGACAGGACGTGTTCAACAATACCGCGCTGGTGTTTGGTACGAAGAGCGATGCGTTGCAGGACAAGAACTTCCTGGTCTCGGCGCTGAGCGATCAGACCGGGATCCACGAGCCGGCCATTTACTCCTCCCGCTGGGTCGAAGGCGCCTCGTTTGTGCGGCTGCAGAATCTCACGGTGGAGTATCGGCTCGACCTGCCGATATTGAGCGGTTCGGCCCGGAGTGCCCGGCTCTACGTGTCGGCCGACAACCTGCTCGTGCTGACCGGCTATTCGGGCTTGGATCCGGAGGTCTCGAACCTGGCGTCGGGGCTTAATCCGAGCGCCGGCCTGCAAGCGCGCAGTATCGACTATCTCAGCTATCCGCGCCCCCGCACCATTACGGGCGGCCTGCGACTCACGTTCTGAGGATCTCGAGTCCTATGACGACATCACTTGTGACGAAACCGATCGGAGCGGTGGGGCTGTTCAGGCTGTTGCTCCTGGGCACGGTGCTCCTGCCCCTGGGATGCACGAACCTGGACGAGAATCCCCCCAGCGCGATTACCCCGGGCAACTTCTACCGCAACGAGGGGGAAGTGCTCAGCAGCCTGGCGGGGATTTACGCTCAGCTCCGAGGCACGCTGGATGACTACTACAACGTGAGCGAGATCAGCACCGACGAGATGATCGTGCCCACGCGTGGCTCGGACTGGTACGACGGCGGTCAATGGCTCGAGCTGCACCACCAGACCTGGACGCCGGTCAGCCCGGTCGGCAACGGTTTTGGGAACGGTATCTGGGTGACCGCGTTTACCGGCATCGCGCGCGCCAACGCGCTGCTCGAGGTGCTGCCGACCCTGACGTTCACGAGTCGAGACACCGTCGCAGCCGAGGCCAGAACGCTGCGGGCATTCTACTACTACTTCCTGATGGACACGTTCGGCGGCGTGCCGATCGCCACCTCGACTCAGATCCAGGCGCGGCCGCGCGTCACGCGCGACTCGGTATTCCGGTTCATCCAGGCGGAGCTGACGGCGGCCCGCGCCGTGCTGCCAGCCACGTGGCCGGCGGCGAACAACGGGCGCCTGACGCAAGGCGCCGTCGATGCCATCTTGGCCAGTATGTACCTGAACGCCGCGGTGTTCGACAAGGACGCGGGCGTCAGTCCTACGACCTACAACTCGTGCACGACGGTAACGATCGGCTCTCAGAACGCCTGCCAGGCCGCCATCACTACGGCGAACAATATCCTGAACTCCACCGCCGGCTACCAATTGGCCGACTCGTTTGCGCAAAGCTTCCGGGCCAACAGCGGGTCGAAGGAGAACATCCTGGTCATCAAGTTCGCGCCAGTGGCGGACATCGGCCTCAACTTCGTGATGCGGTCGCTGCACTACAACCAGTACACACCGACGCCCTGGAACGGCTTCGCGATCCTGGCGGAGACGTATAACGCGTTCGATGCCGCGGACCGGCGCCGGAACGTCATCCTGCAGGGAACGCAGTACAACGTGGAGACCGGCCTTCCGGCCAAAGACCGGGCCGGCAACCCATTGGTGTTCACCATCAACATCGCTGACGAGACGCAGGCCACCGAAGGCGAAGGCCCTCGGCTCTACAAGTGGCCGGCCGATCCGAAACACGTGGCCCAGAACAACGGCAACGATTACGCCTGGTTCCGCCTGGGCGAGATCTATCTGATCAAGGCGGAGGCGATGAACGAGCTGATTCCGGGGGATGCCAATGCCCTGGCGCTGCTGAATCAGCTGCGCGCCCGTCCCAAAGAAACCGTTGCGCCGGCGCTCGCGGGACCCATTACTCGCGACCTCATCCTCCAGGAGCGCCGGTTCGAGCTCACCGGCGAAGCGAAGCGGCGCCAGGATCTGATCCGGCACGGCAAGTACACGCTCCCGTGGGGGTACAAGCCGGCAAGCCAAGCGTTCCGCATGCTGCTGCCGATTCCGCAGAAGCAGCTGGACGCGAACCCATTGTTGACGCAGAATCCCGGGTACTGAGCGCAGCAGGCGGGTCAAAAAAGGTTGTGAAGGTTGTGAAGGGTGTCGAGGTCGCGGTAGGGGCGCAGCACGCTGCGCCCCTACGTTTTCTTGCGCACCTACAGCTGCTGATGTCAGCGGTGTGTCTCGTCACCGCTTGCTCCGGCGCCGCCGGGTCCGCCGCGGCGCCGGCCGCCGGCGGCCTCTTGTTCACGTTGCTCCCCTCCAGCTACACCGGCGTCCGATTCGAGAATCGCCTCACCGAGACCAACGACCTGAACGTCTTCACCTATCGCAACTTCTACAACGGTGGCGGGGTGGCGATCGGGGACTTGAACGGCGACGGCCTGCCCGAGATCGTGCTCAGTTCGAACCAGGGCGGCACGCGGCTGTACTTGAACGAGGGGAAGTTCCGCTTCCGGGACGTGACTGACGAGGCGGGCCTGCGGAACAAGGACGGGTCTTGGACCACGGGCGTCACCCTCGCCGACGTGAACGGCGATGGGCGACTTGACATCTACGTGTGCAAGGCCGGCAAGGTGCAGGGAGCGCTCCGCGCCAACGAGCTGTGGATCAATCAGGGCCTCAACGCGCACGGTGTGCCCACCTTCGTCGAGGCGGCGGCCGCCTACGGCATCGCCGACACCGGATACTCGACACAAGCGGTGTTCTTCGATTACGACCGCGACGGCGATCTGGACCTGCTCGTCATCAACAACTCGCCTCGCCCGGTCTCGAGCATGCCGCTCGAGAACACTCGAGGATTGCGCGACCCGCTGGGCGGCGACCGGCTGTACCGCAACGAGGGCGGGCACTTCGTGGACGTGAGCGCGGCGGCCGGGATCTACGGGAGCGAGATCGGATTGGGCCTGGGCGTGGTCGTGAGCGACGTGAACCGCGACGGGTGGCCGGATATCTACGTAGCGAACGACTTCTTCGAGCGCGACTATCTGTACATCAACAAGGGCGACCGCACATTCGCCGAGCGGCTCGAGCAAGAGATGCCCTACATCAGCCTGTCGTCCATGGGGCTCGATATCGCGGACGTGAACAACGACGGCTGGCCCGACATCTACGTCGTCGACATGCTGCCCGAGGACGAGCACCGGCTCAAGACCACCACGTCCTTCGAGGACTGGCACCGTCTCCAGGCCGAGGTCCGCAACGGCTTTCACTACCAGTTCACCCGCAACATGCTCCATCTCAACAACGGCAACGGCACGTTCTCGGACATCGGCCAGCTGGCCGGCGTGGACCGAACCGACTGGAGCTGGAGCGCGCTGATCGCGGACCTCGATCTCGACGGCTACAAGGACATCTATGTGACGAACGGGCTCGCCAAGGACGTCACGTCGCAGGATTACATCGCCTTCCTGGCGAACAACGAGACGATGCGGGCGGCGATGCGGGGCAAGCGGGTCGACTTCCTGAAACTCACCGCGGCGATGAGCTCGACGAAGCTGCCGCATTACGCATTCCGGAACAACGGCGACCTGACCTTCTCGAATCAGAGCGCCGCCTGGGGCCTGAACACGCCGAGCTTTGGCAACGGCGCGGCCTATGGCGACCTGGACGGCGACGGGGCGCTCGACCTGGTCGTGAACAACGTGAACCAGGAAGCCTTCGTGTATCGCAACAACGCCCGGACGCTGCTCCCGAACCGCTATCTCCAGGTGCAGCTCGCGGGGGAGGGCGCCAATCGGTTCGCCATCGGGGCGAAGGTGACGCTCGAGAGTGCAGGGCGGCAGTTCTTCCAGGAGCTCGAGCCGACGCGCGGATTCCAGTCCAGCGTGGACTACATCCTCACGTTCGGGGCAGGCCTGCTCGACACCATCGATGCAGTAAAGGTGGAGTGGCCGGACGGGCGGGTGAGCGTCCGGAAGCACGTCGCGACGAACCAGCGTCTCACAATCCGCGAGTCGGAGGCGGTGGCAGCCCCGGTCCCCAGCCCCCAGCCCCTGACCCCTCTTTTTACGGATGTCACGGACCGCGTCAAGTTGCCGTACGTGCACCGGGAGAACGACTTCGTCGATTTCGACCGGGAGCCCCTCATCCCCAAGCTGCTGTCAACCGAGGGACCGTACCTCGCCGTGGCGGACGTGAACGGCGACGGGCTCGATGACCTGTTCATCGGGGGCGCGAGAGATCAGCCGGGTGAGCTCCTGATCCAGCAGCCCGACGGCCGCTTCGTGGGCAGCGACCGCGGCGTCTTCGAGCAGGATCGCGTGTCGGAGGACCTGGGCGCCGTGTTCTTCGACGCGGACGGCGACGGCCACCCCGACCTCTACGTCGTGAGCGGTGGCAACGAGTTCTCGAGCATGTCGCCCGCCCTCCAGGACCGCCTGTACCTGAACGACGGGCGAGGCCATTTCCGCAAAGCGACCCCCAACCTGCCGTCCGAGTACATCAGCGGATCACGCGTCGTGGCCGCCGACTACGACGGGGATGGCGACATCGACCTGTTCGTCGGCGGGCGCGTCGTCCCGTGGCGTTACGGCGCCGATCCCCAGAGCATGCTGCTCCAGAACGACGGCCACGGTCACTTCACCGACGTCACCGCGCAACTGGCACCCGAGCTGGCACGGGTCGGCATGGTCACGGACGCGGTCTGGCAGGACGTGGATGGTGACGGCCGGTTGGATCTCGTGGTGGTGGGCGAGTGGATGCCGATCACCATCTTCCACAACGCGGGCGGCGGGAAGCTCGTCCGCCTGAACACTCCCGGTCTCGAGAAGAGCAACGGCTGGTGGAATCGCATCGTGGCCGGTGACTTCACGGGCCACGGCGGGGGCCGCGGGGGCCGCGTCGACTTCATCGTCGGCAACCTGGGGCTCAACACGCGCTTGCATGCGACTGCAACGCAGCCGGTGACGATGTACGTGAAGGACTTCGCGGGGAGCGGCTTTGCCCAGCAGATCGTAGCGACCTACAGCGGGGGCGTAAGCCATCCCCTCGCGATGCGCGACGAGCTCGTGAACGCCCTGCCTCAGCTCAAGACGCGCTACCTCACGTACCAGGAGTACGCCGGGCAGACGGTGAGCGACATCTTCTCGGCTGCGGACTTGGCCGGTGCGGTCGAGAAGCGGGCGTACACGTTTGCCACGGCGCTGGCGAGGAACAACGGCGACGGCTCGTTCACGCTCCAGCCTCTGCCGCTCGCGGCTCAGCTGGCGCCGGTGTACGGCATGCTCGCCGCCGACATCGACGGGAACGGCACCCAGGACTTGCTCCTGGCCGGCAACTTCGACGGCGTGCAACCGGAAATCGGGCGGATGAGCGCGAGCTACGGTCTGTTCCTGCGCGGCGACGGCAAGGGCACCTTCACGCCGGTGCGGGCCGCCGAGAGCGGCTTTCTGGTGCCCGGACAGGCGCGCGATATCGCGCGCATCCGGACCCGGGATGGCCCCCGCTACGTCGTGACCCGCAACAACGACCGGCCGCTCATCTTCCGCGCCGCGCCACCGAGCCGGTCAGTGGCGGCGCGTCCCTAAGCGTGTCAGCGACCCGGCCGCTTCGTCTTGATGACGATCACCCCGTTGGCGCCGCGCATCCCGTAGATCGCCGTATCGGCGGCGTCCTTCAAGACCTGGATCGATTCGATGTCGTACGGATTGAGCCCGGTCAGGCTCCCGTTCGGTCCGGGCTGGATCGGGATGCCGTCGACCACGTACAGCGGCTGCGTACTGGCGTTGAAAGACGCGGCGCCACGAATGCGCACCGCGATGCCGTCCGAGGTTCGGGTGACCTCGACGCCCGCGAACCGTCCTTGGAGCACTCTTTCAATCGGCTGGCCGGGATTGCGCTCGATGTCTTCGGACGTCACCGTCTGGGGGCCAGGCGGGCTCGTCTGGCGCGTTCCGCTCGAATGCGAGCATCCGGCAACGACGTGAACCACGAGACCAACGGGCAAGAGGGCACGCCATGAGAGCGATGTCATTGGAATCCCCCGGTAAGAGAGCGCAGCGCTACGGCAGAATATACCTCGTTTCGAGCGCTCTGCTGTTTGGTCTCGCCGCCTCTGCCCAGGCACAGATCCGCGTCGCTTCACCCGACGGTCGCACTGCGGCCACGGTCCAAATCCACGACGGCAGGCTGTACTACAGCGTGCGGCGGGACAATCGCGCCGTGCTGCTGCCGTCATTGCTCGGCTTCGAGTTCCAAGGCGCGTCGCCGCTGCGCGACAGCCTGCGACTGGCCGACACCACCCGCACGACGGTCGACGAGACCTGGACCGAGCCGTGGGGCGAGGTGGCGCGCGTGCGGGACCATCACAACGCGCTCCGCGTGTCCGTCGTTGAAGCGGCAGCGCCGGGCCGGCGGTTCGCCGTGGTGTTTCGGGTCTTTAACGACGGCATCGGTTTTCGCTACGAGTTCCCCGAACAGCCCGGGCTCGGCGAGTTCGCCATCACCGAGGAGCTGACCGAGTTCGCCCTGGCGGACGACGCCCGGGCGTGGTGGATCCCATCCAACCGTCCCAGGCTCGACCGCTCCGAGCAGCTGTACTCCTCGTCCCCGGTGAGCGTCCTCGACAGCGTGCAGACCCCGCTCACGCTCGAGAGCCGGGACGGTCGCACGTTCATCGTCATTCACGAGGCGAACCTCGTCGATTACGCGCGCATGAACCTGCGGGGGGCCCGCATGGAGAATCGCACATTGCACGCGGCGTTGGAGCCCTACGCCGACGGCATCAAGGTGCGCGGCCGCACGCCGTTCGTGACGCCGTGGCGCACGATTCAACTGGCCGACCGGGCGACCGATCTGGCGCCGTCGCTGCTCGGCCTGAACCTGAACCCGCCGAGCGTGCTCCAGAGCACGAGCTGGATCAAGCCGATGAAGTACGTGGGCATCTGGTGGGGCATGCACATCGGTGCGATGACGTGGAGCTCAGGCCCCAAGCACGGCGCCACGACCGCGAACGCGAAACGCTACATCGATTTCGCGGCCGCCAACGGACTGGGCGGCGTGCTGGTCGAGGGCTGGAACGTGGGCTGGGACGGCGACTGGATCAAGAACCGCAACGCATTCTCGTTCACGAAAGCCTATCCCGACTACGACCTCGTCGAAGTGGCCCGGTACGCCCACGAGAAGGGTGTGAAGCTGATCGTCCACAACGAGACCTCCGGCGGCATTGAGAACTACGAACGGCAGCTGGACAGCGCCTTTGCGCTGTACCATTCGCTGGGCCTCGACGCGGTCAAGACCGGCTACGTAACTGACTTGACGTCGCAGGGCCACTCGCATTGGGGGCAGTACATGGTGCGCCATTACCGCCACGTAATCGAGCAGGCGGCGCAGTACGGCATCATGCTGGACGTCCACGAGCCGATTCACGATACCGGAGAGCGCCGCACCTACCCGAACATGATGACGCGGGAGGGCGCGCGGGGGCAGGAGTACAACGCTTGGGGGGGCGAGGGGGGCAACCCGCCGGAGCACGAGACGATTCTCTTTTTCACGCGCCTGCTCGCCGGGCCGATGGATTACACACCCGGCATCTTCGACATCCTGATCGAGCGCGGCAGTGGCCGGCCGCGACGGCCGGAGGAGTCCCGGGTCCGCACCACCCTCGCGAAGCAGCTGGCGCTGTACGTGGTGCTGTACTCGCCGCTCCAGATGGCGGCGGACCTCCCCGAGAACTACGCGCACCAACCTGCCTTCCAGTTCATCCGCGACGTGGCGGTCGACTGGGATACGACGCGCGTGCTGGAGGGGAAGATCGGCCACTACGTCGTCGTGGCGCGGCGCGAGCGCAACGGCCCGAGCTGGTTCATCGGCGCGATCACGGACGAGGAAGGGCGAACATTCGACATCCCGCTGTCGTTCCTGACGCCGGGTCGCCGCTACGTCGCGGAGATCTACGCGGACGGACCGGGGGCAAACTGGCTCACGAACCCCCTGCCGGTCGCGATCTCGCGGCGCGCGGTTACCACGACGACGCGGCTGCACGTGGTCCTCGCGCCCGGCGGCGGGCAAGCGATCCGAATCCGACCGGCGCGCTGATGAGCGTAAGTAACGCGACGTCGGGGATGGGGGGCGTCGCGTCACCTACTGAGAGCTTCCCCAAGAGTGCACCGCCGGCCGAGCGCGCCCTCTTGGGGCGCGTAGCACCGCTGCTCCTCGTGCTCGTGGCCTGCGGCAGGACGCCACCGCCTCCCCCGCTGTTCGAGCTGGTCTCGCCGGCAGCTACCGGGGTCACCTTCGTCAACCAAGTGCCGGACCAGGATACCGCGCTCAACATCATCAACTTCCTCAACTACTACGACGGTGGCGGCGTCGCCGTGGGCGACATCGACGGCGACGGGCTTCCCGATCTCTACTTCACGTCGAACGTGGGTCCCAATCGGCTGTACCGGAACTTGGGGAACTACCGGTTCGAGGACATCACCGAGCGTGCCGGCGTGGCGGATCCCGCGGGCTGGAAGACCGGCGTCACAATGGCGGACGTCAACGGCGACGGTCTTCTGGATATCTACGTCTCTGCCATGAGCTATCTCACGATGCACGGCCACAACGTGCTCTACATCAACAACGGGGACGGCACCTTCACCGACCGGACCAAAGAGTACGGGCTCGATTTCGCCGGCTATTCTACCCAGGCCGTCTTCTTCGACTACGACGGCGACGGCGACTTGGACATGTACCTCCTGAATTACTCCGCCCACTCCGAGCGCGGGCCGAGCACGCACCCGCAGCGCGAGCTGCGCCATCCCCGGGCCGGCGACCGCCTCTACCGTAACGAGGGGGGGGGCCATTTCGTGGACGTGAGCGACCAGGCCCACATCTACGGGGGCGTCGAGGGATACGGCCTGGGCGTGGTCGCGAGTCCTGAATTACTCCGCCCACTCCGAGCGCGGGCCGAGCACGCACCCGCAGCGCGAGCCGCGCCATCCCCGGGCCGGCGACCGCCTCTACCGTAACGAGGGGGGGGGCCATTTCGTGGACGTGAGCGACCAGGCCCACATCTACGGGGGCGTCGAGGGATACGGCCTGGGCGTGGTCGCGAGCGACGTGAACCTCGATGGCTGCCCCGACCTGTACGTCGCCAACGACTTTCAGGAGAACGACTTTCTCTACATCAACAACTGCGACGGCACGTTCACCGAGTCCATCGCCACGGCGGCGGGGCACACCAGCCATGCCTCCATGGGTGTCGATGCCGCGGACTTCAACAACGACGGGCGACCCGACCTGATGGTGCTCGACATGCTGCCCGAGCGGGAGGACATCCTCAAGACCTCCGCCAACGCCGACGACTTCTCGATCGAACAGTTGAAGCTGCGGGCCGGCTACCACCCGCAGTATTCCCGCAACACTCTGCAGCTCAACCGCGGTCTCCTGGGAGGGGCGGTACGCTTCAGCGAGATCGGCTATCTGGCCGGCGTGTACGCGACCGACTGGAGCTGGGCCCCGCTGTTCGCGGACCTGGACAACGACGGGCACAAGGACCTGTTCGTCACCAACGGCATCTATCGCCGGCCCAACGACCTCGACTACCTCGCGTACGTGCGCGACCCCGCGATCCAGGCCGCCCTCGCCACCGGCATCAGCCCGGGCATCCTGCGGCGCCTGACGAGCATGATGCCCCACGTCCCCATTGCGAACTATGCCTTCCGCAACAACGGCGACCTGACATTCACGAACATGACGCAGGCCTGGGGCCTGGCGCAGCCGGGATTCTCGAACGGCGCGGCCTACGCGGACCTGAACAACAGCGGTGCGCTCGACCTGGTGGTCAACAACCTCAACGCGCCCGCCGCGATTTACCGTAACCACGCGCGCGAGATCAACGGCAACGCGTATCTGACGGTCGTGCTGCGCGGGTCCGGAGCAAACACCGCGGGGATCGGCGCGAAGGTCGTCATCAAGCACCAGGGCACGACACAGCTGCTGGAGCAGATGCCGACCCGTGGTTTCGAGTCCTCGGTCGATCCCCGGCTGCACTTCGGGCTGGGGCGGGCTCAGCAGATCGACTCGCTGACCGTCATCTGGCCGGATCGACGCTATCAGGTGCTGACGCATGTGGCCGTCAACCGCACCCTCACGCTCTCCCAGCGCGATGCCGCCGGCCGGTACGTCTACCCGCACGACTCAACGCGGCCGCTGTTCGCTGACGTGACCGCCCGGCTCGCCATCGATTTCACGCATCAGGAGAACTCTTTCTACGACTACAACCGCGAGCCGCTGTTGCCGCATCTGCTCTCGACCGAAGGGCCGGCGCTAGCCGTCGGCGACGTCAACGGCGACGGGCTGGACGACATCTACGTCGGCGGCGCCAAATGGCAGGCCGGGCGGCTCTTCATCCAGCAGCGGGACGGGACGTTCCGGGTCAGCCAGCAGCCCGCGTTCCAGGCGGACAGCCTATCGGAGGACGTCGACGCGGTGTTCTTCGATGCCGACGGCGACGGGCATCCGGATTTGTACGTCGTGAGCGGTGGCGACGAGTTCTGGGGAGATCACGATGCGCTCCAGGACCGGCTGTACATCAACGACGGCCACGGAAACTTCCACCGCGATGCGCGTGCCCTCCCTCGGTTCTCGGAGAGCGGCGGGTGCGTGGCCGTAGGCGACTTCAACGGAGACGGCCATCTCGATCTGTTTGTCGGGCGGCGGGTGGTCGCCGGCCGGTACGGCGTCACGCCGCGAAGCTATCTGCTCGAGAACGACGGTACGGGACACTTTCGGGACGTCACGCTCGAGCGGGCCCCGGGGCTCGCCGAAGCCGGGATGGTGACGTCGGCTAGCTGGACCGATTACGACAACGACGGCCAGCTCGACCTCATCGTGGTGGGCGAATGGATGCCCGTCCGGGTGTTCAAGCAGGAGCACGGCCGGTTCGTGGATCGGACGGCCGCGGCCGGGCTCGCGGGCACGGAGGGCTGGTGGAACAGCGTCACCGCGGTCGACCTGAACGGCGACGGCCGCCAGGATCTCGTGCTGGGCAACCTCGGGCTCAATTCTTACTTGCGGGCCTCCGCGACGGAGCCCGCCCGGATGTACCTGCACGACTTCGCTCACAACGGTGCACAGGAGCAGATCATCACCTTCTACAAACACGGGGTGAGCTACCCGCTGGCCGGTCGGGACGAGCTGGTCCGCCTGATCGCGCCGCTGGGCAACCGTTATTCCTCCTATGCCGCGTTCGGCGCCAGCCGTGTCGAGGACATCTTTGCCGCGTCGGACTTGAGAGAGGCCAAGCTGCTCGAAGCCCATCTGTTCGCGAGCGCCGTGGCCCTGAACAACGGCGACGGCACTTTCAAGCTCCAGCCGCTGCCCGTGGAAGCACAGGTCGCCCCCGTCAACGCCGCGCTGGCTGAAGACTTCGACGGGGATGGGCACGTCGATCTCCTGCTGGCGGGCAACTTCTACGGCGTACCGCCCGTGCTGGGGCGCTACGATGCGAGCTATGGCTTGCTGCTGCGCGGAACGGGGGGGGCGGGGGGGGGCGACGGTCGCTTCGCTGCGGTCGACCTGGAGCGGAGCGGTCTCATGATAGACGGGCAGGTGCGGCGTCTAGGGCTCGTCAAGCGGGCAGACGGGGGCCGTCTGATCGTCGTGGCGCGGAACAACGACAAGCTGCAGATTCTGCGCCCACTTCACCACCGGCCGCTCGCCCAGACCTCGAAGCGGTAGAGGGGAGCATCTACGTGCCCATGGACCGACCTCGCCTGACGTTCTGGCAGATGTACAACATGAGCTTCGGATTCCTCGGCATCCAGTTCGGGTGGGGCCTACAGCTGGCCAACATGTCGGCGGTGTACGAGCGGCTGGGCGCCCGACCGGACCAAGTGCCGCTGCTGTGGCTCGCGGCGCCGCTCACCGGGCTGCTGGTGCAGCCGATCGTGGGCGCGCTGAGCGACCGCACCTGGGGAAGGCTGGGGCGCCGGCGACCCTATTTCCTCACGGGCGCCATCCTCGCCTCGATCGCGCTCTTCCTGATGCCGACGTCGAGCGCGCTGTGGATGGCCGCGGGCCTGCTCTGGATACTCGATGCCTCGATCAACATTTCGATGGAGCCGTTCCGGGCTTTCGTCGCCGACAAGCTGGACGTATCCCAGCGCACCGCCGGGTTCGTGATGCAGTCATTCTTCATCGGCGTGGGTGCCAGCCTGGCAAACGCCCTGCCGCTGCTGTTCAGCTGGATGGGCGTGCGGGGGAGCACCGCGAGCGGTGTCCCGCTTTCGGTGAAGTATTCCTTCCAGGTCGGCGCGGTGGTGTTTCTGCTCGCCGTGCTGTGGACGATCGTCACGACCAGTGAGTTCCCGCCGGAGGACCCGGCCGCGTGGGACCGCGCACGACGCGGGCGGCGCGGGCTGGGACCGCTCCTCAGCGAAATCGTCGCCGCTATTCGGGAGATGCCCGCCACGATGCGGCAGCTCGCCGTGGTACAGCTGTTCACCTGGCTCGGCCTCTTCTGTATGTGGCTGTTCTTCGTGCCCGCCACGGCACGGCACGTCTTCGGGGCCACGGATCCGCAGTCGGCGCTGTACACGCAGGGGATCGAGTGGGGCGGCTTCAGCTTCGCCTTCTACTCGATCACTTGCTTCCTGGTCGCGCTCGCGCTGCCGAGGCTGGCTGCCTTGACCAGCCGCAAGACGGTGCACGCCGCTGCGCTCACCTGCGGGGCGGTGGGGCTGCTCGCGGTTTACTTTATTCAGGACAAGCACCTGCTGCTGCTCAGTATGGTGGGCGTCGGGGTCGCGTGGGCGTCCATCCTTTCCATGCCGTACGCCATCCTGTCCACCGCGTTACCGCCCAGCCGGATGGGCGTCTACATGGGCGTGTTCAACTTTTTCATCGTCATCCCCGAGATCGTCGCCGCGATCGGGTTCGGCCCGTTGATCCGGCTGGTCTTCGGGGAGAGCAATCCCAGCGCGCCGCTGTACGTCGTGATGCTGGGCGGCGCCTGTCTGCTGACGGCGGCCGCTTGCGTGGGGCTGGTGCGCGACGTCGGCGCAATCACACCCACTACTACATGAACATGACGGGCCGACAGCTGCTCGCGCTTGCTATCGCTCTTCTTTCGCTAGCTGGATGCGGTCCTGAAGAGAAGCGGCCCCCCCTATTCACGCTGCTGCCCCCAGGTCGCACCGGCGTCACGTTCGCCAATACCATCACCACCAACGACTCAGTGAATGTTCAGAGCGACCCCTACGTGTACAACGGCGCGGGGGTGGCCGTCGGGGACATCGATAACGACGGATTACCGGACCTGTTCTTCACCGGCAACATGGTCTCGAGCCGCCTGTACCTGAACAAAGGCAACATGCGGTTCGAAGACATCACGGAACGAGCAGGCGTCAAGACGAACCGGTGGGCCACCGGCGCCACCATGGTGGACATCAATAACGACGGGTATCTGGACATCTACGTCTCCGTCTCCGGATCGGAGCGGTCCAAAGGGGCCGATAGGGCCAACCTGTTGTTCATCAATAACGGGGATCACACCTTCACGGAGGCCGCGGCACAGTACGGCATCGCCGACACCGGCTTCACCACGCACGCCGTCTTCTTCGATTACAACGGAGACGGATACCTCGACCTCTTCTTGCTCAACAATTCACCGCAGGACTTCGCCCGTGGTGCGGCGGACACGCACCCGCTCGGCGTGCGGACGGAAAGCCCCGCCAGCTACAATACGCTGTATCGCAACAACGGCGACGGGACCTTTACCGATGTATCCCGCGAAGCGGGGATACTGCGACAGATCGGGTACGGACTCGGCGTGGTGGTGGCCGACGTGAACGGAGATGGGTGGCCCGACCTCTACATCTCCAACGACGTCGCACCCAATGATGTCCTCTACATCAACAACGGCGATGGCACGTTCACCGATAAGGCCGGCGCGTGGCTCAAGCATACGAGCTTTGCGGGCATGGGTGTCGATATCGCTGATTTCAATAACGACGGCTGGCCCGACATTGTGCAGATGGACATGATGCCGGCCGCCTTGCAGGGACGCAAGCGGATGAGCGGGTATCTCACGCATGGCGGTCGCATGGACCTGCGCCGCAGAGGGTTTCGCGACGATTACGACGTCAACTCGCTGCAATTGAGCAACGGCGTGACGCAGAGCGGGGACATCATATTCAGTGAAATCGCCGGCCTGGCGGGCGTCGCATACACCGACTGGAGCTGGGGTCCCCTGTTTGGCGACTTCGACAACGACGGATACAAGGACATCTTCGTCACCAACGGCTATCCCAAAGCGGCCAATGATCTCGATTACCAGACGGCGGCATTCGGAGCGCGCCGAGCCGGAGACCATCAGCGGGCGCTGAGACTCCTCAAGGACCTGCGCAGCTACCGGCTGTCCAACTATGTCTTTCGGAACAACGGTGATCTGACGTTCACCGATAAGACCAAAGAATGGGGAATAGACCAGCCGGGCTTTTCGTACGGCGCGGCATATGCCGATCTCGATAACGACGGCAGGCTCGACATCGTGGTCAACAACATCGATGCGCCCGCGTCCATCTACGAAAACATCCAACCTCAAGACGACGCCCATCATTATCTGCAAATCACGCTGCAAGGGGAGTCTCCCAATAGACGGGGGATCGGATCGACACTGATCCTCACCGCCGGTGGTCAGAAGCAGTACCTGTACCATTCCCCGTACCGCGGCTACATGTCCACGATGGATGACCGCGACCACTTCGGACTCGGCAACGCGCGGCGGGTGGACAGCCTCGAAGTCACGTGGCCCGATGGGCGGTATCAACTACTGACTAATCTGGCCGTCGATCGGATGGTGACGCTGAAACAGGAAGATGCAATGCGCGCGGTGCCGGGGCGGTGTCGGGTGGCAGGTTGTCTCCCCCGACCCCTGACCCCCGACCCCCGACCACGCATGTTCCAGCCGATGGATTCGCGCCGGGCATTGAAGTACAAGCACACCATAGGGACGTTCGTCGATTACAACGTGCAACCGCTGTTGCCGTACGAGCTGTCCCGGCAGGGCCCTCCCATCGCCGTGGCGGACGTGAACGGCGACGGCCTGGATGACGTCTTCATCGGCGGTGCGGCCGGTGTCCCGGGCAAGCTGTTCATTCAGCGACGGGATGGCGGTTTCGTCGAATCCGCCGGCGGGCAACCGTGGGCAGCCGACAAGTCTTACGAAGACTGGGGGGCGGTGTTCTTCGATGCCAACGGGGACGGGCGTCCCGACCTGTATGTGGCGAGCTGCGGGTATCGCCTGTCACCGGTTTCGCCGCTCTTGCAGGACCGCCTCTACATCAACCGGGGAGGCGGCCGGTTTGTGAGAGACACCAAAGCGTTGCCGGACATGCCGACCTGCACGGCCAGTGTGGCGGCGGGGGATTTCACGGGCGATGGCAAGGTCGATCTGTTCGTCGGGGGTCGCCTGACACCCGGAAAGTACCCCTATCCCGCCCGCAGCTATCTGTTACGCAACGACGGCGGCAAGTTCACGGACGTTACCGAGGAGGTAGCCCCGGAGCTGGCCCGACCAGGCGGCATGATCACCGCCGCTGTCTGGATCGATTTTGACGGCGATGGGCGGTTGGATCTGGTCACGGCGGGAGAATGGATGCCGCTCCAGTTTTACAAGAACATCGATGGGAAACAACTGCGCAATGTAACCGCATCGATGGGCCTGCCACCCACGCGCGGGTGGTGGTACAGTCTCGCGACGGGCGACTTCAATCACGACGGGCATCCCGATCTGGTGGCGGGCAATCTGGGGCTGAACGCGTCGTACACGACGTCGCCGCACAGCCGGTTCGGCGTTTATGCGGATGATTTCACCGGGAATCGAACCACCGACATCGTCCTGACCCAGGAAATCGGCGGAACGGAGTACCCATTGTTCGGGCGGGCGAGATTGGGACCGAGCATCTATACCGCGGCGCTGCGATTCGCGAGCTACGGGTCGTTTGCCGCAGCTTCCGTCGAACAGCTGTTCGGCACCGCCGCATCGCGGCACGCCCTCCATTACCAGACGGATACGTTTGCCAGCCTCTATCTGCAGAACAACGGCGATGGCACGTTCACGGCGGCGCCGCTGCCCAATCTGGCGCAGATCTCACCGATTCGCGGTATCATCGCGCATGACGTGGACGGTGACGGCAACCTCGACCTGATCGTGGCCGGCAACCTCGATGATACGGAGCCGAACACGACCCCCGCTGACGCCGGCAACGGCCTCTGGCTGAAGGGGGACGGGCGCGGCCACTTCACTCCGGTTCCCCCCGTGGAAAGCGGCTTCCTGGCGCCCCGAGACGTCACGGGGCTGGCGCTCATCCGAACGCCTGCAGGGAACGCCGTGCTCGTCGCGAACAACGGCGATTCCCTGCAGGCGTTCGCAATCCGGAAACATTAGGCAGGTGCGACTTGCGATCGCTCTTCTCCCCCTCCGCACGTTGGCTCGTCACGATCGCCGGACTCTCGCTGCTCGCCGGCGGCGCGATCGCCGTGGCACTATTCGCGCTACGGGTTCGGACTGAGCCGGTCCGTGCTGACAACGCCGTGGGTGACGCCACCTGCCTCTCATGTCACCAGCAAAAGGCGAGCTTTGAACAGACCGCCCACCGCCTGACCTCGAGGCCTCCGACTCGCGACGCAATTGCGGGGAGCTTTACGCCGGGTGCGAACGTGCTTCGCACCTCGAATCCGTACCTGCACTTCCGAATGGACTCGACCGCGACGGGCTTCTTCCAGACGGCGGTGATGGGCCGCGCGCCCGACACCTCCACGCGTTCCGAGCGCATCGACTTCGTGACCGGGTCGCGGAAAGGGCAGTCATACCTGTATTGGCACGCCGGGGATCTGCTGTACCAGCTCCCCGTCTCGTATTGGACCGGTGTGGGGTGGGTGAACAGCCCCGGGTACCCAGACGGAACGCAAAACTTCGAGCGGCCGATCCCCCCACGTTGCCTCGAGTGCCATGCGTCCGGCTTCCGGACGGTGGCCGCTAGCCCTAGCGTGATCAATCGGTATGGACGCACCGGTGTAATCCTGGGCATCACGTGCGAAACGTGTCATGGCGCTGGTCAGGAACATGTGCGACGCGAACGCTCTCCGCTGCACGCGGTGCTACCGCCCGCAATCGTCAACCCGGCACGGCTGGCGCGCCCGCGACAGCTGGATGGATGCGCGCTCTGTCACGGTGGCGTGGCGGCGCCACGCACACCCGCTTTCTCCTATGTACCGGGGCAGCCGCTCGAGCGGCAGGTTGAGTGGTGGGCACGACGCGATACGGGCGCCGTGGATGTACACGGCAACCAGGTGGCGCTGCTGGAACGGAGCAGATGCTTCCGTTCCTCGCTGATGACCTGCGCCACCTGCCACGACGTCCACCGACAGCAGCGCGATCTCGTGGGATTCTCGGATCGCTGCCTCACCTGCCATTCGGCGCAGAGCTGTGGCCTTTTTCCCCGACTCGGACACGGCTTGGTGGGCCGGTGCGTCGATTGTCACATGCCGGCGTTGACGTCGAGTACGATCGTGTCAACGTCGCTCGGCCGTCAAATGCGGGTGCAGGTGCGCACGCACTGGATCAAGGTCTACCCGCAGTTCCGTGTGCCATGACGTGGAAGGCTTGATCGGTGGCGTGGCCCTGATCGAAAACGCCCGCAGGGAAGGCCGTGCTCGCGGCGAACCACGGCGATTCCCTGCAGGCGTGTACGATCCGAAACGGTTAGCTCGAGCTCACCACCCCGGATTCTGTACCAGCAGGGGGGCCAAGTCGAGCTGGTTAGACGGGATCGGATACAGTGAATCCCGCGCGGTGTACGCTACGCCGGCGAGGTATGGGATGTGCCTTCCCTCGACCGTGACGTAGTTGTTGATCTCCGTGTTCGCGGTGCGCCAGCGCCGCAGGTCGAAGAAGCGCTGGCCTTCCATCGCCAGCTCGAGCCGCCGCTCATACTGAACGGCCTGGTCTGCTTGGGCCGCGCTGGCAAACGGCAACGTATACAGGCCGATTCGGTATTTCGCCCAGGGCGTTGTCAAGGAGTCGATCGAATTCGCGCCCTGGTACATCGGTACGGCCATGGGCTTGATCGTGTCGTTCGTGACGCAGGCGGGCCACGCTTTGGTCACCAGCGTATCGGCCGTGCCGCACCCCTGCGCAACCTTGCCGGCCCGCGCCCTGATCTGATTGACGATCGTTCTGGCGTTGTCGAGGATGCCCGTAGTGGCATGGATCTCCGCCTCTGCCAGGAGCAGCAGCATGTCGGCGTAGCGGAAGATGTGGATGTTCACATCGTTCGTCTGGGTCGCCTGCCACCCCACGTTGTTCTCGGCGTTGGCCCCTTTCTCGTGGACGTTCCTCTTGGGGCTGAACGGGCCGCTGTAGGAGGCGTCGCGGATCCACCCGCGATTGTGGAGTCCCCAATCTTTGTAGGGCACGCTATCCCGGCCGACGGTCCAATCGAGCCGCGGGTCCACCGGCGCCAAGCTGCCCGCCCTGCCGGCCGCGAAGTTCGTATCGCCCTGGGCCAAGGTCAAGGCGCTGGTCGTATTCCAGTTCGGGTCGGTCAACGCCAACGGCAAGCCGTTCGCGTCCACGGCGTAGAAATTGACCAGGTTGTACGATGGTTGGTGGAACCCGCAACAGCCGAAGTGGCTCCCCGAATGCGGGAAATTCAGGCGTTCGCCCCAGTTCGAGTTCCAGCCGCTCGGCTCCCCGTCTCTGACGGAAGCCTGAAACGCGAGGATCGTCTCCGAACCATTGCGATACTGCGTAAAGCCGGTCCAGACGTGATCGAAGCTCGTTTCCAGTTTGTACACATTGGATGCTTGAACCGCGCGCAACGTCACTAACGCCGAGTCCCAGAGGGCGGGGTTCCGGGCGGCGCCGTACACCTGCACACGGCCCTTGTAGGCCTTGGCGGCCCACGACGTCGCCCGTCCCAGGTCGCCGTTCCGCGGCGTCGCCGGGAGCAGGGCGATGGCGGAGTTCAAGTCGGCGACGATGAGCTTCACGATCGAATCGAGCGGAAGGTCGTTCGCCTTGCGGAACCCGCCCTGCGCCACCGGGGTCGTATCGGCTTCGAAGTAGTACGGAATATGCCCCCACATGCGATACGCTTCGAAGTGATAATGCGCCCGCAGGAACAGCGCCTCGCCCTTGATGCTGTTCGCGTCGGCGGTGGGGATCTCGAGCGGCTTCGAGGCCTGCACCCGGTTCAGCAGGTTGAGGGTGGCATTGGCGCGGAACACGCCCTCGTAGGCCTGGCTCCACTTTTGGTTCAAGTACCCTTCGGCTTCCCCCACCGCCCAGGAGAACGTCTCGATGTCATTGATCGGTTGCTGGTCGCCCGCGTTGGACCCCTTGTGGGCGTCGCCGCTCGGCACACTCCCCCACACCCAGTTGCTGGCCGCGCATCCCCACGAACCGGCGGAGCTCGAGCTGCAGTCCAGTGACCGGTAGGCGGCAATGAGGGTGCCCTCGACGCCGGCCTTGGTCTCGAGCGACGCCTCCACCACGGTCCCCTGGGGCGGGATGTTCAGAAAATCCTTGCAGGCGTACGCGCCCCCGGCGGCGAGCATCACGACCGCCATTCCGTAAAGCAATCGGTTACGATCTTGCTGTTTCATCGTCTTCCGTCCTTGAATAAAGACGAGTCGCTAGAACGTGGTCGAAATGCCGATAGTGAACGTTCGGTTGCTGGGATACGAGCCTTCATCGACACCGCGGAACTGGTCCCGGATGTCGCCGGCCGCCCCGAAGGTGCTCCAGGCCGGGAGCGCTGGATCGAGCCCCGAGTACCCGGTGATGGTGAACAGGTTTTCCGCCTGCACATACACGCGCGCGGCGGGGATCCAGCGGACAAAGGCCGGCGGCAGGTTATACCCGATCTGCAGGTTGCGCAGCCGGACGTACGTGCCGTCCTCGATCCAATAGCTCGAGAACTGTCGGCTGAACGCGGCATCGCTGTTGTCCAGTCTCGGGTACAGGGCGCCCGGGTTCGTCACCTTGCCTGTGCAGATATAGTCCTTCCGCGGTGCCGGCGCCGGGGCGCACGGTCCATCCAGCACCACGGAGTTCGCCAGCAGGTCGCTCCGCACGTTGGTATCGAAATAGCGGAACACGTACCAGTACTTCTGCGCGTTGAAGATCTTATTCCCGAACGTCCCGAACACCGTGGCGCTGACTTCCCAGTTGCCGCGGCGCAGGTTGAGATCCAATCCGCCGGTGAAGTCCGGGTGGGGGCTCCCGATGATCGCCCGGTCGGCGCCGGTGATGGTGCCGTCCCCGTTCAGGTCTTTGAACTTGATCCGGCCGGGGCGCGCGCCGTCTGTCCAGAACGGGGCGGCGTCGAGCGAGTCCTTGTAGTAGCCGTCCGCCACCAGGCCGTAGAACGCCCCGATGGGCTGACCAACCATGTTGATCACGGGATTCTGTTCCCGCAGCGAAATCGGCCCGGTGAAGGACTGCGTCCCGAGGGCGTCGATCTGGAGGATCTTGTTCCGATAGTGGCTGCCGTTGAAGGTCACGCTCCACAGGGTTCCCTGGCCGATGCTGCTCCGGTAGCCGATGGAAAAATCGATGCCGTTGTTTCTCATCTTCCCGATATTGACGATCGGGGGAGCGGCGGAGCCCGCCGCGCCCGGGGTCCGCGGGTCGAACAACAGGTTGTTCGTGTTGCGCTGGTACACGTCCGCGCTGAACGTGCCGCGACCATCGAGAAACTCGAGGTCCAGTCCGACATTGGTGGAGCGTTGCTCTTCCCACTTCAGCTCCACGTTCCCGATGGCCGTTTGCTTGAATCCCGGCCGAATCGCCGTGGGGTTCGTTCCCCCGATGTCATAGAAGACGTCGCCCCGGTCCCCGCCGAACTGGCTGACGATCCGTCCGGCAGGGATCTGCTGGTTGCCGGTGACCCCCCAGCCGAACCGCAGCATCATGTTCGAAAACAGCGAATTGTGCGACAAGAAAGATTCCCGCGACAGCCGCCAACCGGCCCCCACCGCCGGGAACGTTCCCCACTGATTCTGCGGCCCCAAGCGGGACGAGCCGTCGCGACGCAGCGTGAAGCTGAGATAGTACTTGTCAGCAAAGTTGTAGTCCGCCTTGCCGAAGTAGGACAACAGCGAAGCCTGCCCGCCGCTACTGGTGACGTTCTTGGTGGTCGGGTCGCACAGCGCATCCTGGATGTAACGCGAGTCCAAGCTCGGGTTGAGGAGGTTCGAGCAGCTGCCGGTCTCGAACCGATTGGTGTTCTTGGTCGCTTCCTGGCCCAACAGCACGGCCAGATTGTGCTGGTTCATCGTGCGCGTATAGTTGAGCGTGTTGCTCCACGTCCACTCGGTGAACAGGTTGTAGTTCTCGTTGATGCCGTTGACGTCGGTCACCTCCGAGTTCTCGGGCGTGGTGGGCGAGAAGCCATGAAATGAGGTCTGACCCAGATTGAACCCGAGTCGCGTCTTTAGAGACAGGGCGCGGCTGGCGTCAAACCCGGCGAACACGTTTCCGAAGATCCGGTCGTTGGTGGTGATGTCGTTCTGGGCGGCCGAAGCGATCTTGAGCGGATTGGTCAGGTTGGAGAGGCCGACGGCCTTGCCGGAGGCGAAGTACCCGTTGATATCGTAGACCGGGACCACCGGCTGCTGCATGATGTTCTTGCCGATGATGTTGTTTTCGCCGAGGCCGCCGTCGTCGAGCCCGCCGTAACTGCGGTCGCGCGAAGCCGTGATGTTCTCTCCAACGCTCGTCCGCCCCATGTTGAACGCGGTGTTGATGCGCACTCCCCCCCGCTGCAACCGGGTAAACGCCGCGGTCCCTTCCTGATCGAGGTAATTGAACGACACGTGGTACGCGTTGTCCTCCCCGCCACCCGACACCGCGAGATTCGCATCGCGGTACTGACCGGACCCGAACACCGCCTTCCACCAGTTCGTCCCGGGGCTACCGGGCATGATGAGCGTGCCGGGGTACTTGTACGTCGTCGGATCCACGACGGTCGTGCAGGTGGGGCCGGGGGCGCTGCAGCTCTGGCCCTTGCCATCGTTCGGCCAGATGTACGCCGGAACGGTGGGGTTGGTGGGATCGCCGTAGATGTTCCTCGGGACGGCGGTTCCGGCATTCTGGTATGCGGTCTTGACGACTTGGAAATAGTCGAGCGCGTTCTGCGTGAGGATGTTATCCATGCCGTTGGTCGGCGTCGCCACACCGGTTCTGACGTCCAACGTGACCCGGCGCGCTCCCGGTCTGCCGCGCCTCGTTTCGATGATGACGACCCCGTTGCTCGCGCGGGAGCCGTAGATCGACGCCGCCGAGGCATCCTTCAGGACCTGGATGGACCCGATCTCGCTCGGGTTCAACCAGTTGAGGTACGTGTCCTGAACCGGAGTTCCGTCCACGATGTACAGCGGATCGTTGTTCTGGAATGAGCTGACGCCCCGGATCCGCACGGTGGTGCGTGAACCAGGCGACCCGCCGGCCTCGACGGTTACCCCAGACACGGCACCATCCAGCCGCTGCAGCACGCTGGTCGAGGTCTGTTTGGACAGGTTTTCGACATCGACGGTGGCGACGGCGCCCGTGATGTCGGCCCGCTTCTGGGTCGTGTAACCGGTCACGACCACCTCGGGCAGCACGGTGACGGCTCGTTCCATCACGACGTCGATGGTGGTGCGTCCGCCCACGCTCACCCCGACGCCGCGATACCCGATGCGATTGACCAGCAGTACTGCATCGCTGGGAGCCGTGAGCGAGTACTTCCCCTGGTCATCGGTGACGGCACTGGTAGTGGTCCCGCGGATGCGTACCGTAGCCCCCCGAATGCGCTCGCCATCGGGCGCGGTGACTTTCCCGGAGACGTCGACCTGCTGGCCTCCCTGTTGGCCAAATGCCGGGCCGCACAGCACCAGTGCCAACAGCACACTCATCGCTACGGCACCGAGGTGGTGCAGCCGGCTCGTCGCGGACCAACGCTTACCCTGCAGCATGTCTCTCATGGGGGCGCCCTCATCCTGCGGGTCGTCGCATGGCCTTCAGGCCTTGCTTGGTGATCAGCTCGCGATAGGTAGTGAGCACTACGTTCCGGGCCTTCACGGCCCCGGCAAACCTGTCCGACGTCAACGCATCCAGCTCTCCCTGACGATTCTTGCTCATCTGGGCGAGCGGCTGGTCGGTGTTCATGTCCTCCAACGCGCCCAGCTCCGCATCGTCTATCCCGACGTGGGTGACCACGACATTGAAACCGGGCTTCAGGCGATCGATCATCGCCACCAGGCTGTCCGCCTTCTGGCGCGGCGCGGCCGAGTACTGAGGCGCATCCATCGTCTCGCCGAAGTATTCCGACATGCCGAGACCGAATTCGCTCGCCAGCCGCTCCGCGACCTCACGAAACTCGGGGGAGCGAGTCGCGGTGCCCATGTGATAGTCGACGTAGTCGATCTTGAGCCCCGACCGCCGCGCCCGCTCGATCTGCGCCCGCAGCTCCTTTTCGACTTGTCGTACGTCGGGATGATTCTTGTAGAGGGCTTCGGAAGACTGGAAGAAGTATCCGTTGGAGTCGACCAGCGTCGGCACGGCCTCGCGGCCCGTGACCGGCCCCCACCGATAGTTCTTCCATTCCGAATTGAGCGTCAAATGAATCCCGACCGCGACCGCGGGATGGCGCTTCAGGATCTCCACCGTCTCCTGGTACCAGGGGCAGGCAAACATGACCGACACGGAGAGGGGAAGTCCGGTGTCGATGAGTTTCTGCAGTGCCATGTTGGCGCTGTGACTGAACCCCGCGTCGTCGGTGCGGATGATCAAGTAGACGGGACTGGGCATACCCACACGTTGCATCGTGCCGGCCTGACCGACGAGCCAAGTCGGCGAGCCGGCGAGCAGCGCGCAACTGTACGCGGCGAGCATTGGTACCGCACGCATATGCCAGTCCTCAGGGCGTCCCACAACCTCTGACGGGCGCGAGGCACGTTGCCGATACCAAACGGCAGCCTGGGCGACGCGACGGGCCGCGCCCGCCTGCGACCGCGGGCGCGGGGAATAAAAGACGCGTCGTCCGCTAACCTGTCAAGGAGACCGACGAGGATTGTGAAAAAAAGCACAAAGGTCGATGGCCTTCGCGAGGGGGCCGACGATCGCCAGCGCCAGGATCGGCGGTGCAGGATAGAACGCGCTGAGGGCGGCCACGTGGTGATCGGCCGCCAGGCGGATCGCGGCCTCCACCACCGCGACCAGCGCGGCTACGACGATCCGTCCCCGCCTTGAGCCGACCGTCGTCTTGGGGTCGGTGATCATGAAGAAGATGAAGAGCTGGTACATCGGGCCCGTGATCGGCGCGAGCTCGGCGAGGAGGGGCGTGCCGCCGATCGCACTGCGCGCCGCGGCGAGGAGCAGGTAGCACACGACGTACGTGAGCGTCACGTGCAGCACCCGCACCCGAGAGGCGATCAGCAGCCCGAAGCCCCAGATCACGACATTGGTGGCGAGGTGGTTCCCCCACTGGTGACTCAGGATCGCCACGCTGCCGGGCGCGATAAGAAGGAAGAGGCTGATCGCGAAGTTGCTCGGATTCCACAGGTGCTGGCCGCGATAGGCGAGCACGTACTTCGAGGCGATGGCCAGGAACGCGCCTAGGGCAAACGGCCACAGGAGACCGGCCCGCGGCTTGAGCAGGAGCGCGAGACTGATCCCCGTGACGTACGCGCTCTGGAGCGCGGCGCCGCGGCCCCCCACCAGCCGGGCCAGCGCGAGCTCCGTCGCCATGCACACGCCGAGGCTGATGACGAGGCGGTCGTAGCCGCCCAGAATGCCGTAGCGCGCTTCCCCCACCACGAGAATGAGCGTGATGAGGAAGGACACGAGGTAGCGGGGATCGACCTCGCCCAGCCGGGCCCAGAGCGTCCGGCCCCGCCCGCGGAGCGCCGCGAGCGCGACCGCGGTCACGGCACCGCGCCCGGCTCGGTGATGACGTTGAGGCGGTCCAGGGCGGGGTGCTCGACCACCTGGCGCGCGCCCGAGGGCCAGCGGATCACGACCCGGTCCACGCGCGCCGCGCTCCCCAGACCGAAGTGCAGCCGGCGGTCGTTCTGGCTCGCGAACCCCATGCCGCCATCCACGATCTTCAGCTGACGAGCGCCGCCCGCTTCGAGCGTCACCTCCGCGCCGATCGCGCTGCGGTTGCTCCGCGTGCCCACGAGCTTGAACGCGACCCAGTGGTTGCCCGGCGCGACCGTATTCTTATAGATCAGCGCCCGCTGGTTCTGGTTTGCGACCACCACATCGAGCACCCCGCGGTTGAACAAGTCAACCAGCGCTACGGCGCGCCCGTCGTACTCGTCGGTCACACCGACGGCCGCGGCCACATCGGTCCAGCCCGCCAGACCGCGGCTGACGAAGACGCGCGAGCGCTCGTACCCCGACAGGCTGGCGGTGCCGATGGCGGGCCAGTTCCGGGCGTCTTCGAACACGTTTCCGTTTGCGCCCGCGACCTTCGACATCGCGTACCAGTAGCTTCGGTCTCGGTCTCCCGACACGTAGCCGTTGACGATGAACAACTCGTTGCGCCCGTCGTTGTCGAGGTCGCCGAGCTGCGCCCCCCACGCCCAGCCCGCGTCGGCGACGGCGCCCTCGGCGCCCTGTTCGAAGCGCCCCAGCTCCGGGAGGAAGTTGAGGCGCAGGTTGTTGCCCTGAAACAGGTACGCGCGCTCCGAGATGTTGGTCACGAACGCATCGAGTCTCCCGCGGTTCAGCACGTCGCCGAGCGAGGCCGACATGCCGCTCTTCGAGTCGCTCTCGAGGCCCGCCCGGGTCAGCACGAACCGCTTCCCGGAATCGTTGACGAACAGCTCCTCGGGCCCGTAGTCGTTCGCGAGGAACAAGTCGGGCCAGCCGTCGCCGTTGAAATCCCCCGCGGCGACCGCCAGCGTCCAGCGGGTGCTGCCGACGCCCATCTGATCCGTCACGTCCTCGAAGCGCCCGTTGCCGAGGTTGTGGAACAGGCGGTTCTTGCCCCCATTGGTGGCGAACTCGAAGCTGTTGTGCATGATGCGCGTCGTCTTGAGATGCCAGAGATCGATGTCGGAGCGGAAATAGCCCGTGACATAGAGATCGAGCAGCCCGTCGCGGTCGTAGTCGAACCACACCGCCCCATTGCTGTTCATCCACTGGCGCAGCCCCGCGGCGGCGGTCACGTCCTCGAAGTGCAGCCCGTCGAGATTGTGGAAGAGCTGGAGGTAGCCCCATTTGTAGACCAGCAGGTCCTCGAGCCCATCGTTGTCGTAGTCGCCCCACACGGCGCCCATCGACACGCCCTCGCCCGGGCGGTTCAGGTCCGCCACACCTGCGCTCCGCGCGACATCGACGAACGTCCCGTCGCCCCGGTTGAGATAGAGCGCGTTGGGGAACCCGAACCGGCTGTTCGTGAAGTAGAGGTCGGGCCAGCCGTCGTTGTTGACGTCGCTCACGGACACGGACGCGCCGAGCGACGCCACCAGCGGGGCGATGTTGTCGATCCGGGGATCGAGCGTGGGCGCGTGATGTACGAAATCGATCCCCACGTCGTGCGCCACGTCGCGCAGCGAAAAGCCGGGCGCGGCGCCGCCGCCGCCCCCTGCGCCGCGCTCTTCCGGTCGTCCGCGATTCAGCGCCACGACCAAGAAGACGGCTCCGAGGAACACCGTCGTGAGACCGAGCCTCCGCGCGCCTAGGGACGTCACGCCGTGAACCATATCGCGTGGTCTTGTCCCCCGGCAAGCGTCGCACGATGTTGCAGGCCTCCATGATCCGGAATGCCCTGCAACATCTTGGCGCGGTCGCGGCACTGCTGCTCGCCGGCTGCCGCGGCCGGGAGCCCGCGCCGGGGGGGGCCCTCGAGCGCGACGCCGCCATCCTCGCTGCGCGGACGCTCGGGCTGGCCTATCTGCAGAAGAACCAGCTCGCCCAGGCCGAGACGTCGTTCCGTCGAATCGTCGCCTTCGCACCCGACCAGGCCCTGGGCTACGCCAATCTGGGTCTCGTGCAGCTGCGGCAGGGTCGCTACCGCGAGGCGGAGACGGCGATCCGCCGGGCGGCGGCCCTCGACACGGCGAACGACGACATCGCGCTGACGCTCGCCAAAGTCTACGAGCTGACGGGCCGCAGCGCGGCCGCGCGCGCCGAAGTGGACCGCGTGCTGCGGCGCAGTCCGCACGATCTGCGCGCGCTGTACGCGCTGGTCCAGCTCGATTCCGCGTCCCGGGAGTCCTACCTGCGGCAGATCGTGGAGCGCGCACCCGTCAACGTGGCGGCGCGGCTCGAGCTTGCGGACCTGCTGCTCGCGCACGGCGCCGCGGACCCGGCGGCGGCCCAGCTCGAAGCGCTCCAGCGGCAGCTCCCCGAGCTGCCGCGCGAGGCCACCCGGTTCTTCGAGCGGGCCCTCGCGCTGGCGCGCGCCGGCCGCGCTGCTGCCGCGGCCGCCCCCGCCGCGAGGTTCCATCGCTTCATGGAAACGACCGCGGCCTACCAGGCGAGTCTCCAGAAACTGCAGGGCGCGAGCGGTGCCGCCCCGCCGGCGGGGTACCCGATCCTCACCTTCAACCCCATCATCACGCCGCCGGCACAAGACGCGCGCGCGATCGCGGCGGCGATTCGCTTCGTCGACGTCACGACCGCGGCCGGCCTCGTGGGCCTGCCCCCGCTCCCCGACACCGCTGGTGGGAGCGCGCTGGCGATCGGCGATTACGACGGCGACGGCAGCGAGGACGTGTTTGTCGGGGGGCACCTGTTCCAGAACGGGCTGGGCCGCGCCGCCGACGCGACCACGCGCGCCGGCATCCATCTGCGCGATCGAGCCATCAGCGCAACCTTCGGGGACTACGACAACGACGGGCGGCTCGACCTGTATGTCGCGACCGCGGGCGGCGGCGTGCTGCTCCGCAACGCCGGCGACTCGACATTCACGGACGTTACCACCGCCGCGGGGCTCGGCGGTGCGCCGCCCGCCACTACCGCGCTGTTCGTGGACCTCGACCACGACGGCGATCTCGACCTGTTCCTCGCCACACCGGCCGGGAACCGGGTGTACCGCAACGCCCTCAAGGGGCCGTTCCAGGAAATGGCGGGCCCGATGGGCCTGGGCGGCGGCGGTGCGAGCCGCGACGCCGCCTTCGGCGACTTGGACGGCGATGGCTTCACGGACCTCGTCGTCGTGGGAGGAGACGGGCGGCTCACGCTGTTCCGGAACGCGGGTCAGGGCCGCTTCGAGGACGCGACGGCAACGAGCGGCCTGGCGCAAGCCCGAACGCCCGGCCGTGCCGCGGCAGTCGCCATCGGCGACTACGACAACGACGGGTTCCTCGACCTGTTCGTCGCTTCGACAGGCGGCACCGCGCCCGTCCTCTACCACAACCGCGGTGACGGCACGTTCGAGCCGGATCGCCGCAGCGCTCCGCTCGCGGCGCTGCGCACCCTCGCAGCGCGCACCGCGCTCTTCTTCGACTTCGACAACGACGGCTTTCTGGACCTCATCGTGGGCGGCACGCCCACGAAGGCGGGAGGCCGCAGCCTCTTCTTGTTCCGGAACGACCAGACCGGGCGCTTCGTGGACTATTCCTCAATTCTGCCGACTGGCCTGGACCCCGCCCGCCGGGTGGTGGCGGTGGACTACGATCACGACGGCGACCTCGACCTCATCGTCGTTGGATCGGACGGCCGGCCGCGGCTGCTGCTCAACGAGGGCGGGAACGCCAATCAGTACGTGCAGGTGCAGCTCGCCGCGCTGCGCACCGGGAGCGGCAAGAACAACGCGTTCGGCATCGGCTCGACGCTCGAGCTGCGGGCCGGCAAGCTGTACGAGTCGCGCGTCGTGACGGGGCGCGTGACCCACTTCGGACTGGGCCCGCACCTCAAGGCCGACGTGCTGCGCGTGCGGTGGCCGAACGGAGTCGCGCAGACGGTCTACTATCCGGGGACAGACGAGGACATCCTGGAGCAGCAGATCCTCAAGGGGTCGTGCCCATTCCTGTACGCTTGGGACGGCAAGGCCTTCCGGTTCGTGACGGACGTGATGTGGCGCAGCGCGCTCGGCATGCCGCTCGGCATCATGGCCGGCGGGAGGGACATCGCGTCGGCACCGCCGTACGCGTCCCGGGAGTATCTGCGAATACCCGGCCGCCTCCTCGCGCCCCAAAACGGCCCGCGCGGCCGCTACGTCCTGCAGCTCACCGAGGAGCTGTGGGAGACGGCCTATCTGGACCAGGCGAAGCTGCTCGTCGTGGATCACCCGGACTCGGTGGACGTGTACGTCGACGAGGGATTCGTGCCGCCCGCGCCGGGGCCCGCGGCAGTGCGCCTGTACCGCGTGTCGCATCCCCGGTCCCCCGTCTCGGCGACCGACGAGCACGGTACCGACTGGCTGGCGGCCCTCCGCGCGCGAGATGATCGCTATGTGGCACCACTCACACTCACGCGCTACCAGGGCTTGGCCACGCTCCACGACCTCATCCTCGACTTCGGCGATCTGAAGGGCCTGGACAGCGTCTACCTGTTTCTCGCAGGGTGGATTTACCCGACGGACGCCAGCATCAACATCGCCCTGGCACAGGCGGGAAAGCCCGGCGTGATCTTTCCTTACCTCGAGGTGAAGGACCCTCAGGGTCGCTGGCGCCGAGTCGCCGACGTGAGTTTCCCGTCTGGCAAAGACAAGACGGTGATCGTGGATCTCACGGGAAAGTTCCTGAGCGCCGATCACCGCCTACGCATCCGCACCAACATGGAGATCTACTGGGACCAGGCGTTCGTCGCCGGCGCGGGCGAGGCGAGCGCCGCGTCGACCACCACGCTCGATCCCATGACGGCCGACCTCCACTACCGGGGATTCTCGCGGCTGTACCGGAAAGGCGGGCGCTACGGACCCGAGTGGGCCGCTTACGACGCCGTGTCCCGAGAGTCGCCGTGGGAGCCGATCGTGGGCGACTTCACGCGCTACGGCGACGTGCTGCCGCTCGTGCGCGCGCCGGATGACATGTACGTCATCATGGCGCCCGGAGACGAGGCCACGCTGACATTCGACGCGAGCGCCGCGCCGCCGCTCTCGCCGGGCTGGACGCGCGACTTCCTGCTGTACACGGATGCGTGGCTCAAGGACTCCGATCGGAACACCGCGCTGGGCGGCAGCGTGACTCCCCTGCCGTTCCACGGCATTACGCGCTACCCCTACGGCGCGGGCGAGGCATACCCCACCGACGCAGCGCATACGCGCTACAGGGAGACCTACAACACGCGCCGCGTGGAGCGCACCCGCGCGATCCTAGAGAGCTCGAACAGATTGCCACGCTGAAGCGCGGGCTCGGCACAGCACTGTGCTGAAGCACACCACGCTTCAGCGTTGTGCTCGCCGAGCGATCATTCTCTAGAGAAGGTACCCGCGCTTCATGAGGGAGCGTCCCGAGGCGGCGTAGCCGTCCGGGCCCGGCAGATGGAAGCTGAGCGAATCGGCGAGCCGGTCGTAGATATTGAACAACACGCACACCTGGATCGCGTCCTCTATGGCCTCATCGCTCACACCGGCGGCGCGGAGCGGCGCGAGATCCGCCGGCCGCACGTCCGCCGGGGCGAGCGTCAGCTTCTCGAGCAAGCCGAGGGCGGCGCGGACCTTGGGATCGACCGGCGCCGTACGCCAATCAGCCAGCACCGCCTCGACCAGCGTTTCGTCCTTGAGGGCCAGCGACGCGACCGCGCCGTGGGCACCGGTTCAGAACACACATTGGTTCAGACGCGACGTGAACGCGGCGAACAGCTCCCGCTCGCCGACGCTCCACGCCGACGGCCCGCGCATTACCGCCTGTGTCCAGTCGCACATCGGGCGGCCGAAGAACTCCGACCGGTAGATCAGCGTCTTCACGACGTCGGGGACGCGGCGTCCGCTGACGAGGCGGATCAACATCAGCTTCAGGCGCTGGGGCAGGCGGTGCCCGCGCTCGACCGCACGGAGGCGCATCTCAGTCCGGCTCCTCGCCCCTGAGCGCGGCGAGGCCGCGCTCCAGCCGGGCCAGGGCGGCGCCCAGCGCCGCGGCGACCGTAATCTCGAACAGAGCGTCATCCGAGTTGCCGGCGCGCTGGAGCGCGCCCAGGTCGGCGTCGGTGACCTCGTAAGCGTGGAGGCTCACCTTGTCCACGTAGCTGGCGAGCGGGGCGGGCACGCCGTCGGGTGGTCCCCCCGGCCGTGCCGCCCGTGCCGCGACGGCGCGGCGCAGCTCGCTCGGCGTATGAGCGGGCCCCGCCACGACGGCGTCCACCACTCGTTGCGTCAGGGCGGCGTAGCGCCCGTTCACGTCTCCCATGTCCCAATCTTGCGTTTCTGAGTGGGGGATCGCCAGTCCTTCCGAACATCGGAAATACGGATATCATAGGCCGCCAATGTTTCAGCGCGCTCTCCGTCTCCCGACATACGTCCTCGGACCTGCCGCGGCACTAGCTCTCGCGGTCGGATGTCGGAGGGGCACACCCGTCTCGGCCGACCGTTACGACCCCGCGCGCGACCTCGGCCCGTTGTTTCATGACGTCCAGCTGTCGGGCATCTTCGCGGACTCGAAGACCTTCGTCGACGCCCGGCCGCGGCTCGCTCCGGCGGCGATCGTGGCCCGCTACGCGTCCTCGCACGGTGCGGCGGGATTCAGCCTGCAGACTTTCGTGGAGCAGAATTTCGAGCTGCCCCGACCGGTCGGTGAGGGCTTCCGCACGGACACCTCCCAGACCATGGAACAGCACATCCGGGCGCTGTGGTCTGTTTTGACCCGGCCCCCCGACACCGCGGATGAGCGCTCCTCGCTGATCCCGCTCCCGAATGCATACGTCGTCCCGGGCGGTCGCTTCCGCGAGGTCTATTACTGGGACTCGTACTTCACGATGCTCGGGCTGATCGAAAGCGGCCGCACCGACCTCGTCCGCAACATGCTCGACAACTTCGCCTACCTCGTCCAAACGGTAGGGCACATCCCGAACGGCAACCGGACTTATTATCTCAGCCGCAGCCAGCCGCCGTTCTTCGCGGCCATGGTCGGACTGTACGCCCGGGCCACGGACACCACCCAGGCGCTCCGCTACCTCGATGCGCTGGAGGCGGAGTACGCGTTCTGGATGGACGGGGCGGAGCGCCTGGGGCCGGCTCAAGCCTACCGCCGGGTCGTCCGGCTGCCCGATGGATCGTTGCTCAACCGGTATTGGGACGACCGGGCCGACCCGAGACCGGAATCCTACCGCGCGGACTACGAAGTGGCTCAGACGCTTCCCGCAGCCCAACGCGACGCATTTTTCCGGAACGTGCGCGCCACGGCCGAGAGCGGCTGGGACTTCTCGAGCCGATGGATGCGCGACCCGAAGGATCTCCGGACGCTGGAAACGACCGAGCTCATCCCGGTGGATCTCAACAGTCTCCTGTACCACGCGGAGCGCACCATCGCGGCGCTGCGAGCATTCCGCCGCGGGGCGGGCGATGGGGAGGCCGCCGCGCGGCTCACGCAGGCAGCGGAGAGCCGTCGCCGGGCCTTGCTCGCGGCCGCGTATGATCCCGTCAGCGGATTCTTCTACGACGTCCGCTGGAAGAGCGGCGAGCGCGTGACGGACCGCCCTACGCTGGCGGCCGCGTCGCCGCTCTATTTCGGGCTCGCCACGCCCGAGCAGGGTCGCGCGGTCGCCGCCCGGCTGGAGCGCGATTTTTTGAAGCCCGGCGGATTCGCGACGACCCTCATCGCCTCCGGCCAGCAGTGGGATGCGCCCAATGGGTGGCCGCCCCTGGAGTGGCTGACGATCGAGGGCGTGCGCCGCTACGGCCGTGCCGACTTGGCCGATGCCGCACGTGATCGCTGGCTCGCGCTGAACCGGCGCACCTACCGCTCGACGGGCAGGATGACGGAGAAGTACGACGTGGCCGATCCGACTCGGAGAGCCGGCGGGGGAGAGTATCCGACGCAGGACGGGTTCGGGTGGTCCAACGGCGTCGCGCTGGCGCTAGCGGCGCAGCAGGGGAGGGCTACCGCGGCCCTGCAGCAATAGGCCTAGATTACGCGGGTGCGCATCCGTCGGCTCATCCTGTTGCTGTTGGGCGGCGTTGCCGCGGTGCCGCTCGCGGCGCAAACTCGGGCGGCGCGGCCCGCCATCGTGGTGCTCAACCTCCGTTTCGATGGTGAGCACGCTACCGTGCTCGAGCCGGGAGACACGGCCGTGGCGCGCGCCGCCACGAGCCGGCTGCGCGCCACCCTGCGGGCGTCCGGCGGACTCGCGGTCGTTGACTCGAGCGCCGTGGCTGACGCGCTGGCCGCGGTGGCGGCGGACGGCAACCCCTGCGACAGCGCTTGCGCGCGGGCGGTCGCGCGCCGGCTCCACGCCGACTGGGTGGCTGGCGGCACCGTGATGAAGACCAGCAATCTGGTCTGGATCCTGACCGCCGAGCTGTTGGACGTGGCGAGAGGCAAACCGGTGCTCGCCGACAGCTATGAGCTGAAGGGCGATGCCACCCGCATGGGTCCGGCGGGGGCCGATGTGTTCGCGCAGCGAGTCGTGAAGGCGGTGACGCAGCGCCAGGCCGCCGTTGACCCCTGATCGTCGTTTCGTCACTTCTGCTTCGGAGGTCCTCATGTCCCGGCGCGTTCTGCTCGCGGCGGTGCCTATCGCGCTGGCCGTCACCGTGCGGCTTCCGGCCCAGGCTCCGACCGCCCCCGCCGCCCCTCAGACCGCACTCGTCAAGGCGGGCCGCCTGGTCGATGCTCGCGCGGGCGCGGTCCTCACCAACCAGGCCATCCTGATCGAGGGTGAGCGCATCAAGGAGCTGGGGCCGGCGGGCGCGGTGGCGGGCCACGCCCCACCCGGCGCGAAGGTCATCGATTTGAGCGGCGCGACGGTGTTGCCTGGGCTGATCGATTGTCACACGCACATCACCGCCGACCCGGGCGACTATTACCAGCAGCTGTTCCGCCAGAGCCCGATCGACCAGGCCGTCGTCGCCCACGTGTTCGCGCGCCGCACGCTCGAGGCGGGGTTCACCACGATCCGCAACGTCGGCGCGGACGAGCTGGTGGACGTGGCGCTCCGCAATGCGGTCAACGCGGGGGTGGTGGCGGGGCCGCGGATGCTGGTGTCGACGATGCCCTTGTCGGCGACGGGGGGGCACGGTGACGTGAACGGCTTCTCGCCCTACCTCCGGTTCGAGCAGCTCTCCGGCATTGCGAACGGCGTGGATGAGATCCGCAGCAAGATCCGCTGGGAGATCAAGTACGGCGCGGACCTGATCAAGGTGCTCGCCAGCGCCGGCGTGTTGTCGGAGGAGGAGTCGGTGGGCGCGCCGCAGTACTCGCAGGAGGAGCTCAACGCGGTCGTACAGGAGGCGGCGATGTGGGGGAAGAAGGTGGCGGCTCACGCCCACGGGGCCGAGGCGATCAAGCGCGCCGTACGGGCCGGCGTGGCGTCGGTGGAGCACGGCAGCCTCATCGACGAGGAGGGCATTCGCCTCATGAAAGAGCGGGGCACCTACCTCGTCGCCGACATCTACAACGACGACTACATTCTCGCCGAGTACACCCGGCTCGGCTACCCGCAGAAGATCATCGACAAGGAGCGCCAGGTCGGCCGGCTGCAGCGCGAGAACTTCAAGAAGGCGGTGCAGGCGGGGGTGAAGATCGCGTTCGGCACGGACGCGGGCGTGTACCCCCACGGCTGGAACGCCAAGCAGTTCGCCCACATGGTGCGGTGGGGGCTCACACCGATGCAGGCGATCCAGGCGGCCACCGTGAACGCGGCGGACCTGCTGGGATGGGCGGACCGCGTGGG
>Ga0209158_1000326_pt1 | contig 36466 bp, 28 predicted proteins | sample GraSoiAngelo_140_FD_185897 | JGI IMG/M metagenome (GOLD analysis project Ga0209158, IMG submission 185897) | Grasslands soil microbial communities from the Angelo Coastal Reserve, California, USA - 14_0929_12_30cm (SPAdes) (version 2) | ecosystem: Environmental > Terrestrial > Soil > Grasslands ...
AAGAAGAGAAAAAGGACTTGACAATGTTCAGCCAGCACTGATAAAGGGGTGGCAGGTAACCGGTTTCTGAAACCGATTGCATGAACGACCGCATCGGCGTTTTTGCCGGTGATGTGACCGACGACAGGAATTTCAATGGTTCGCTCGGAAGGCGAACCGCTGTTTGAGATTCGGTCGCCGGCGAAGTAGCGGGTTTGTTTGGTGGTCGGTGCCTTTTTTGGGGGGGGGATGCGATTCAATCTGTCCTTGCTGAGGTTTCTTTCCTTTAGTCTTTTCCTTACAATCTCCGGAATAACGGCTCGAGCTCAGTCGGATCGTGGCACCATTGCGGGCACCGTTCTCGATAGCTCGGGCGGGGTCGTTGCCAACGTCACCGTCACCGCCACAAGCACGGAAACCGGTGCAAATTATGGCGCCACGACCGGCCCTACGGGGGGCTTCCGTATTCAGGACGTCCGCGTCGGTACGTATGACGTAAGCGTCTCCGCTCCCGGTTTTAAGATCGAGAAGAAGACTGGAGTGGTGGTGCAGGTCAACTCGACCGCTACTGTCGAATTCTCATTGCAGGCCGGCGATGTGAAGGAAACATTGACCGTGCTGGCTGATGCGCCAGCTATCCAGACAGAAACTTCGGACATCGGCACGGTCGTCAGCACAAAGCAAATCGAGGAACTGCCACTGGCGCTCAACGGCACAGGTCAAAGTCATTTGCGGTCAGTGGAGTCGTTTGTATTCTTAACTCCCGGCACGGTAGGCCCAGGGACGTTCAGCGACTCTCCCTCTTCGGGCATTTTTGAGTCCAAGATTTCCGGCGGCCAGAATTTGGGTACCGAAGTCGTCCTCGATGGCGCCAGCATTGCTCACGCCGAGCTTGGCCCAACTTTTGACGAAAACGCTCCTTCGGTGGAAGCCATTAGCGAGTTCAAGATCACCACTTCGACCATGCCCGCTGAATTCGGACGTACTTCCGGTGGCATCGAGTCTTTTACCACCAAGTCCGGCACAAATTCGTACCATGGTGCCGCGTTTGACCTGCTTCATAACGACAAGTTGAATGCCGTCCCCTGGAACAATATTTCCAACGGGTCGAATGTTAAGCCGCGCGACCATCAAAACGATTACGGCGGGAGCTTGGGTGGTCCGGTGCGGATTCCCAAGCTTTACAACGGCCATGATAAGACCTTCTTTTTCTTTTCCTGGGAGCAGTACCGCAATAATCAGGGCGGCGTGCTGCCCATCACCTTGCCCACGGACGCGGAGCGCCAGGGCGACTTTTCTGCCCTGCAGGGCACGCCCAAGCCTACTGGTCTAATCAATCCTTGCGACAATTCTCCGGTACTGAGGGGACAGATCTTTGATCCCACGACTGCCTCTTGTCCCACTGGCTTCGTCGGAGGCCGCCTCGCATTCCCCGGAAACAAGATCAATATTCCTCTCAGTCCTGTTGCTCAAAAGGTGCTTTCCTACCTTACCGTTCATGCGGACGCCACAAAGGGGCTGACTAATAATTTCATCTTTATCTCCAATAACCCCATTCTGGACACCACCATGAGTTTCCGGATTGACGAGAACTGGGGCAATAGCAATAAATTCTTCTTCTCCTATAGCAGTCGCGACCAGGAACAGTTTAACGGAACCCAAGCCCTCCCTGCGCCCCTCGACTCGAACTTTTTCAAGTCGCGATTCTCCCACTACCTCCGTTTTGGATGGGACAAAACCATCAGTTCTTCCTTGCTCAATCATTTCAATGTCGGTTTCAACCGGCTGTACGACCCTAGCAAGGCCGATAGTTTCACCGGGCAGGATTGGCCAAAAACACTCGGAATTCCCGGCGCCAACGGCGTTCTTTTTCCGGTGTTTAGCTTTGACGCAAACGCTCTTGCTATCGGGTACCAAGGGTTTAGCGCGGGGAACTTTGATATCGCCATCCCCAATGGGTTGATCGTGGCAGACAGCGTTACTTGGATTAAGTCCCGCCATGCATTCCGCATTGGGTTTGAGTGGCGGGCCTCCCAGTTTTCTAGGTTCAATAACACCAACACTTCACCGAACTACGAATTTAGCAATTTCCAGACGGCCTTCGCGGCAGGCGACCCCCAAACAGGCGACTCGTTCGCCAGTTTCCTGCTGGGTCTCCCGCAGAAGGAGAGTGCCCGTTTTTCCTCGGCCATTCCCCGGTGGAACCAGCACTATTACGCCGCTTACATCCAGGATGATTTTAAGTTCCGCAAAAATCTGACGTTGAATTTGGGCTTCCGCTACGACGTGGATACTCCTCGACATGAAGCGCACGGCGCCCAGTCGGTTTTGGACCTCAACACTCCAAACCCAGGCGCGGGTGGAACACTGGGGGCGCTCATCTACGGCTACAACGCCACGGGTGCCAGGACCTACTACAAGAACCTCGGCCCGCGCATCGGATTTGCCTATGCGCCGGAGAAACTGTTCGGTCGGTTCAGCCAGACAGTGATCCGCGGTGGATATGGTGTCTATCATGCCGCCCTCTTCTACACCGACTTCGGTGATGCGCTTGGCAGTGGGTCCACCATCAACCCAGCTTTTTCGTCCACGGACAGCTTTTCGCCCGTGCTCGTGCAGGGGAAAGGATCACTGGACGCAGGGTTTCCGGCCGTCACGTTCCCTACCAATGCTCAAGACCCTGCCCTGCTCAATGGAGATTTTCAAGGCAGCCCAAGCTATGCGGGGCCGAGCAACGGCCGATCTGGCATGGTACAAAACTGGAGCCTTGAAATTCAGCATCAACTCGCTCCCGATCTCATCTTCAGCGTCGGTTACGTCGGGAATCATGCCACGCACCTGAATTCGAATCTTCAGCAGCTCAATGCCATCGATCCCAAATTTCTCTCTTTGGGGACAAAGCTGCTGGATCCGGTCACCAGCGCGGCGGGCCAGGCTACGCTGGCAAGCCTGGGCGTTACGGTACCCTCTTGGTTCGAGCCGTTGTATGGGCCGGCCGGGCCGGCCGGGCCGCCGGGAATCGATTTTGTTGGCCAGTTACTGTTGCCTTTCCCCCAATACCAGTCTGGCGGCCCGCAAACCAATGGCGGCATCAATACCAATTGCTGCTTGGAGAACCTGGGCCAATCCACATACAACGCGCTGCAAGCAAAACTTGAGCGGCGCTTCCGGAATGGATTGAACGTCTTGGCGTCTTACACCTATTCCAAAACGCTTACCGACGCGGACAGTGCGTATGCAGGACTCACGGCGTTCAGCAGCTCGGACACCTTTACTGCTCAGAATCCGCGCGACCTAAAGTCGGAAAAGGCCTTGAGCTACCAGGACGTCCCGCACGCATTCGTGCTCAGTTATCTTTACGAGTTGCCCGTCGGTAAAGGAAAGAAGTTCCTGGACAAGGGCGGGGTTGTGAACAAGGTGCTGGGCGGCTGGCAGGTGGGCGGTGTGCAACGCTACCAGAGCGGTGCGCCTTTCATCCCGTTTGCCAGTGACGCGCACAATTCCCGGTTCGGCACGGCAAACACGCGGTTGAGCCTTATTCCTGGCCAACCGTTACGCAGTCCCAATGCAGCGTCCTACAATCCCTTTTTGGATCCCGGTTCGTTCGGCAGCGGATGCAATGAACAGCCAGACGGCACATTCCTACCTATGTCAACGAACAGCTTCTTCAACTGCGCAGCGTTCCTCGATCCCAATGCTGCCAGCCTGGTAGCCCAGCGTGGCTACCAGTTCGGCAATCTTGCTAAGGTCTTCGGTAACATCCGCAGCCCTATTTATATGAATGAGGATTTCTCACTGATCAAGCGCCTCGCGCTTTACGAAGCGCACGTGCTGTCCTTTAAAGTAGATTTTGTGAACCTCTTTAACCGGCACGTCCTCGCCCGCGGCGATGGCTGCATAACTTGCAGTACCTTGGGCCGACCCGGCGCTCAATTCGGGGGTTCTCCAGGAAGCGTCAATGGACAAAAAATAATCCAACTAACGTTCCGCTACCAATTCTAAGGCGGGACACAACCTGGAAATAACCGGGAACCTCCTGCGCCAAACCAGGCACAAGAGGCTTTTCCATTTAGAAGAAACGTCGCCGCCCCAGCTAACGGGTATAAACTCTGGTGGTGAACATTCCTTCAACAAAGCGCCCGGGCAAGCCAACTACCAAGTTCGTGTTCGCGTGTGTGGTGATGCTGTTCTGTCTGGCCAGCCCTCTCCGCTCGCAAGTGGAGTCAGCGGCCTCCGAGATTTTCCGGCACGCGTCGGAGGCGATGCAGCGCGGCAACTTGAACGTGGCTGGTGACGGGTTCGAGGCCGCCGCAAGAGCTGCCCCGGCTTTCGCTGAAGCGCATTTCAACCTTGGTCTCGTCCGCGAAGAGCAGGGCCGGTTCGACGAGGCCATCGCCAGCTTCCAGAAGGCCGTGGCGCTAAAACCGCGACTGCATGGGGCAAACCTCTTTCTGGGCATCGCTTATTTTCGCCTTAACCGACTGGATAAAGCCTTGGCCGCAATTCAAAAGGAATGCGCCTCCTATTCGAAAGACGCTCCCGCCTGGATGTGGCTCGGCGTTGTGCGGCTAGCGCAGGGAAAGCCTGAGGAGGCCGCCGAGGCGCTAGACAAAGCTGCCAAGCTCGCGCCAGATGACATGGACATTCTTTACCATCGCGGCCGCGCGCACTTACAGGTATCCAAGAACAGCTATGGCAGGATGTTCAAAGTCGATTCACATTCCTGGCGCGTCCATCAGGTTCTTGCCCAGGCGAATGCCGAAGCCGACCGCCACACGGATGCTGTTGCCGAATACCTAGCCGCCATCAAGCTCGCTCCCTCCCAACCCGGCCTGCACGAAGAATTAGGTTCGGAGTACCGTAGCCTCGGAAAAGTTCAGGAAGCTGAAGAATCTTTCCTCCGCGAACTTGAAATTGCCCCCCACAACGTCCTGGCCAAGTACGAATTGGGAGTTCTAGCCGTCGAACAAAGCGATGGCGCGAAGGGGAAGGAACTCATCGAAGCCGCCCTGAAGGAACAGCCGGGTCTTCTTCATTCTGATTACCACCTTGGCCGTGCGGAAATGCTGCTTGGCAATGATGCCGCCGCCGCTCGGCACTTGGAGCGCGCCACGACTGCGGCCGGCTCGAACCCCGAGGTCGTCGAGCAGTCCTGGTATCAGCTCGGAATCGTCTACCGGCGGCTCCATCGAATGGAGGAAGCGCAAAAAGCACTGGCCACGTTCCAGAAGCTCAAGGACCTGGATGCGGAGAGCTCGCAGAAGGCGCTAAAGCGGTACCAGGTACAGCAGAATTCGAATTCCGCGCCATCGCCTCCCGCTTCGCAAAATCCTTAATCGCTCAGGAATAGAAAGAATGTCCCGGTTCGCAGAAATCCCGAGCGTCGTTTTGCGCCGCACAACAGCGTTGAGCGCGATGGTGGTTTTTGTTGCGCTTGGGCAGCAAGCAAAGACTGGGCATGAAACTCCTCGCGCCGTTAGACAGAGGACCGTGCGTATCGATGTCGTCGAATCTTCGGAGGACTTGCATGAGTCGCTTCTCGAAAAGCCGCCGCTGCAATTTGGTTCCTCGCGCATCCCGGCTCTCACCATCGAAATCGACGACTCCGTCAAATACCAGCAAGTCGACGGATTCGGCGCCTCTCTCACCGACTCTTCCGCCTGGCTTCTCTCACAGAAGCTCACGCCAGCCCAGCGAAGGACGCTTCTCAAGCAGCTTTTTGACACAAAGCAGGGGATCGGCCTTGCCATTCTCCGCCAGCCCATGGGTTCCAGCGATTTCTCTCTCGCAGACTACAGCTATGATGATGCGCCGCCCGGGGGATCCGATCCTAAACTGAAGCGTTTCACCATCGATCGAGATCGCCAATATATTCTTCCCGTTCTTCGCGAAGCACTGGCCGTCAATCCCAACCTCAAAATCATCGCCAGCCCCTGGAGTCCTCCCGGATGGATGAAAACTTCCGGTTCCATGATTGGTGGCACGCTGCTGCCGTCGTCCTTCACCCCGCTTGCGTGCTACTTCGTGCGCTTCGTGCAAGCTTACCAAGCCGCGGGCGTACCCCTCTTTGCCATTACTCCCCAGAACGAGCCGCGCAACATTCCTGCTGATTATCCTGGCATGGGGATGACCGCCGAGCAACAAACCGTCTTCATCCGCGAACATTTGGGTCCTGCGTTTCGAGACGCTCATCTCAAGACAAAGATCATGGCCTTCGATCACAACTGGGACTTGATCGACTTTCCCGAGGAGATCTTGAGCGATCCCCGCGCCGCGGAATTCTCCGCAGGCACTGCCACACATTGCTACGGGGGCGGGCCGGAAGCTCAGACCAAACTCCACGATCATTTCCCCACGAAAGGCATCTGGCTGACTGAGTGTTCGGGCGGCGAATGGCAAAAAGGCAATTTGCTGGTGGCTCAAGCGGATCTCATTATCGAAACTACGCGGAACTGGGGGCAGAGTGTCGTTCTCTGGAACCTTGCTCTCGATCAAAATCACGGGCCGCATTTAGGGGGCTGCACAGACTGCCGCGGCGTAGTCACGATCGACCACTCCAAATCACCAGCGACGGTCACCCCCACGGTGGACTTCACCGCTCTGGCCCACGCCAGTAATTTCGTTGCCCCAGGTGCTCTTCGCATCGATTCCATCGCCTCTGAGGAATCGCCGCTCAAACACGTTGCCTTCCGTAATTCAGATGGCTCGATTGTGTTGCTAGCACTCAATCCCACTGGGAGTGCCATAGCCTTTAGCATCGCCTGGAAAAGCCAATATGCCACCTACACGCTTCAGCCCGGTGCTGTAGTTACGTTCCACTGGCCGTCAAAATCGCGGGGCGCGGTATGAGTCCAGCCCGATCGAATCAGGAACCGAAAGCAGCAATAGAGAAATACAATTGCAAGCCTGGAATGAAGGTCGCGATAACGGCAATGTTGAGCATCGGCTTTCGGCCAGCGTGTCACGGCGCGACGATTCCTTTGCCTTCCTTCACGGTAAAGATGCGGTCGACGGCAGGAATCGTGATTTCTTCCTTTGCCCCACTTGGCCAGTGAATCTCCACCTTGTCGACTTTCACTGCTGTTCCGAGGCCGAAGTGCAGGCGTTGATCGGAACTCGATGCATAGCTTCCCCCGCTGAAGACGTCCCCGCGTTGCCGCACGCCTCCCGTCCTGACAAATACCTTAGCTCCAATCGCATCGCGGGGGCTCTTGGGGCCTCCCAAAGGCCTTAGTGTTATCCAGTGATTCGAATTCTTGACCACGTTTCGCAACAAAGTGGGCGTCGAATCGATGTTGTTGAGAACGACGTCGATATGACCGTCGTTGAATAGGTCGCCGAACGCCGCGCCTCGTGCCGACACAAGAACTGCCAGGCCGCTGCTCGTTGCCGCCGGAACCTCCTGGAATTTCGATCCGTCCAGATTGCGCAGCAGCAGCGGCCGCTGCGCCCAGGTTGTGCCCCAGTCTTGTGCATCAACACCCGGATAGACGTGCCCATTGGCAACGAATATGTCGAGCAACCCGTCGTTATCGTAGTCGAGAAAGCCCGTGCCCCAGCCCAGAAACGGTATCGTCAGTGTCGCAATTTCGGCGCGAAAGCTGACGTCAGAGAAGGCCGCGTCGCCTTCATTCCGGTAGAGTGTGTTGTAATCGTCTGAAAAATTTGTGATGTAGAAGTCGACTTTGCCGTCACGGTTGTAATCCCCGACGGCCATGCCCATGGCGGCTTGCTCACGCCCATCGTCGTTCAAAGCAAATCCCGAAAGATAGCTGATGTCTTCAAACGTGCCGTCGTGCTTATTCCGGTAGAGATACTTCGGCACGGAATCGTTCGCGACCGAGAGATCGACCCACCCGTCGTCATCCACGTCCACAAACACAGATGAAAATCCATAGTATCTTTTCGCGTCGGCGACTCCCGCTTTCACGCTCACGTCCGTAAAGGTGCCGTCGCCATTGTTGTGAAACAGGTGATCGCTTTCTCCCGGCAGGCCTCGAGGACCGCACATGACTTCGATCCCGCGAAACTGGCAAAACCCTGCCGGTAGGTCGCCTTTGCCGGCCATCGGAGGGTTATCGGGGTCGACCTTCGCATAGCCCGGAACAAATAGATCAAGGTAACCATCGCGATCGTAGTCTCCCCACGTCGCGCCGGTCGACCACCCGCCGAGCGTCACGCCAGCGGTTTTCGCGACGTCGGTAAACGTGCCGTCGTGATTGTTATGATAAAGACGATTCTTGCCGAAGTTCGATACGTATATGTCCGGCCAGCCGTCGTTATCGAAGTCCCCGACCGCCACGCCGAAGCCCCATCGTTCATTCCTTACGCCGGCCTGATCTGTGACGTCGGTGAATGTTCCGTCATGGTTGTTGTGCAGCAGCATCGCGCGCGGCGGAGCTTCTTTGCCCTTCAGCGCGGGAAATGTTGAGCCGTTTAGCAGATAAATATCAAGCCAGCCGTCATTGTCATAATCGAGCAACGCCACACCGGAGCCGGGCGTCTCGACAATCGTCCTTTTCTCGGGCCTTCCTGAGCGATGATGGAAAATGTCGAGGCCAGCCGTGTGCGTCATATCGACAAAAATGACCGGTGCGCCGTCAACAAAGCCGCCGGCCGTTATCGGTCGCGAAAGTGCGTCCTTCACCGGAGCGTGCGCGCCGCCCGTGCTCGTGCCGCTCTGCTGTCCTCGGACGGGTTCCTTTTCCGCGGGGTTTTGTTGGGCCAACCCGGAGTTCAGAAGCAGCGTCACACAGATGGCTTGTACTGCAGTCGCGCGGAGAAGGCCCGCGGATTGGCTGGATCGAGAGAATGGCATCAGGCCCCGAGTGGATCGTTTGACCCCAAAAGGCATCTTCGCACAAAGTCGGCGAGCAGGCCTAATTCCTGCAGAAATAAGGTTGTGAGTCATTTTGCGTAAGCTAGCGGTTGAGTTTAGGCCGGGTCGGCCGGTCTCCGCGCGCCGCCAACGTCTGGAGATTCTTAGTCCTCCCCGGTTCACCGAACTTTTAGTTTCAAAACATCAAGCGGCGGCTAAGCTTGAATTGGTAACATCGCATATCTACTCAGTCGCCAATAAGGCCGAATGCTTATCTCCAAGTAGATATGGTTCACGATGGGCCCAGTTCGATCAGCAAGATGAAAAAATGGAGGGAGCAGAGACATGATGAGGATAAGTTCTAAGCGAACCTTTGTCGGGCTATTCTTTCTGTTTGTCTGTCCATTCTCTGTCTTGGCGCAGACTGCCGCCACCAACGGAAATGTAATCCTTCGGCGTGATCCCTGGAAGGGAAGTGTAGCTCTGGCGCATCTCCCTAAGGGCGCAAGATTAACTCTTGTGGATGCGACGCCAGATAACGGCTTCTATCACGTTAGGACGGAGGACGAACAAGTCGGTTGGGTCTCGTCGAAGTTCGTGATCGTTTCACCGTCTTCAACACCACCGACTCCTACGCCCCCAACCTCTCCGACACCGGAAACGCCGTGTGATGCGAGCTTGTGGAACCACGTTTACCATCCGCTGCGCCTTATCGTGAAACAACCATGCATCACTGTCGCTGGAACAATCGTGGATGCTACTGCCGGCAAGAAGCCTGATGGCGTTCGCCATGAAGCTGATGGAGACACGCACGGATGGCTGAAGGTAGACCCGGAATTCGAGAATCTATTGAACGCTGGGAACCTAAGCGATGAGCAAGGCAATTTGGTTTTTGAGATCGTTTGCAGATTTCACGTCAGCCAACAGGACGCCAAGGCGGCATGTGCCAACTACACCGATCAAGTCTCGTTGCCACCGGTGGGCTCTCACGTTCAAATTGTTGGAACTTTAGTCCAAGACACTTTCCATGCGAAGTGGATGGAAATACATCCGGTCACGAATATTACCGTAGTACCTTAGAGACGGGGCGCGCTTTGCCACAAGCACATGCAGTTTACCGATGGAGCGTCCATGCTCAGCCAGTTCATCGGATGGAACGGCACTTCAAATTCCTCAAGATCGCGTGGTTCCACTTGTTGGGCGGAGTTGATGTCTACCTTTCTTGCCTGATCGTTCTCTGCCTCTAACAGCGTCGCTCGGTGGTCATGCTCATCTCGTTTTTAGCAGCAAAGAACTGCGCCACATTCTTTGCGACGCCCGGCGAGCGGCGCAGCAAGGCGCTCGGCCCAAGAACCCACCGAAAAGACCTCGCAAAACCAGCGAGACGCCGCAGGAATTCTCTCCGTTCGGGGGGAGGAGGATGTCAAAGGGCTGATGAAACCGACGTGCCGGCGGCGGCGAAGACCCGGGACATTTCTGATTCCGCGAAGGACAGGAAGGACTTGACGACAGTAGGGTCGAACTGAGTGCCACTTGCCTCGTTGAGCCGGCGCACAGCTTCTTGGTATGGCAGGCCTTTTCGATAAGGACGAGATGAAACCATCGCATCAAAGGCATCGATGACGCAGACAATCCGCGAAACTACGGGAATCTCAGTGTTCTTTAGTCCCGCCGGGTATCCCTTTCCGTTGAAAGATTCGTGATGATGGAGAATATCAAGAGCGGCGCGCTCGAAGCCTGGAAGCATGCGCAGGACAGCCCAGCCGTACTCGGAGTGTTTTCTCATGAGTGCGTATTCTTCCGCGTCCAGACTCTCAGGCTTGAGGAGGACGGAATCCGGGATGCCAACTTTACCAATGTCGTGCAGGAGCGCGGCAACTTCGAGATTCTGAAGCTCGGCTTCTTCCAGGCCCAGTTCTCGTCCGACACGCATGCCCCATTCCGCCAGCCGCGTACTGTGCACGCCGGTATTTAGGTCTTTTAAATCCAGAAGCTGGTTGAAAGCGCAGATGACCGACTTACGAAGCGCGGAAGTCTGTTCTTCGAGCTGCTTGATGCGAAGCAAGTCCGGCGCACGCGAGGCTGAAGAACTCATGGTGGGCGGCGGAATTTCGTTGTTCGACACGGCAGTTACCAGCAGAACAAGGAGCACGAACCGGAATTTGAGCTGGAGTTATTCAGCCACGCAGCGATGGCCTGGTACACATCGAGGCGGCCATGATTGAGGTCAGGCGTGAGCCGTACCGCATGTGACAAAGCGCTGGCGGCCTGCTTTTGGTTTAGCGACGGTTTTGCACTGATGAGCAGCGGGGCCGTGCCCGCGACCAGCGGAGAGCTGAACGAGGTGCCAGAAGCGCTAGGATGGGTTCCGCCAGGAAAGGTGCTGATGACGTAGTCGCCGGGGGCGGCGATCCAGGCGTCCGTGGTGCCGTAGTTGGAAAAGGAAGAAGGGGTGTCCCAATCCGTCGTCGAGGCGATACCCATGACGGAGCCATTGAAGGCCGCGGCCTTGGTACCTTCGTGCCAGGGCTGCGATGTGCGGCAAGGGCATGAATCGGTTGCCATCAGTCGTTCCCAGACAGACTACCAAGCGCATCCCGGAGCGAAATCACGATTGGCCGGCTGCTGGGGTTTGCGAACGTCATCTGCAGGTCTCCGCTGTTCTCAATCTCTCCACTAAACTCGCCAAACTGATTGGTCATGGCATTCACAACTTTTCCGCGCATGTTGGAAAGAGCGATTTTCGTGCCTTGGTCAAGGATTCCAGGATTGCTCAAGTTCAGGAGCTGCCCGGTAACCACGATGCGGTTCCGGCCAGCCGCGGCCTCCACCTGAATATCAATCTGAAATGGGTCCGCGCGATAAAGCATCTGCCTTGTGCCAGCGCCTGCCGATCGAGCTCCTTCGAAAGCCGGCTGAAGAAAGCTGTCGAAGAGAAGTTTGATGCGGCTGCCCGCTCCCTTTCTTTGACCCGCCAACCCGGCTTCCGCAAAGGCGGCCCTGGCGAGCCTCACGGCGTGCTCGGGAGGCTGGTAGTTCGCTTCCGAAGCCGCTGATTGCCGAACTTTCTGCCACAGCGAAACTGTCTTTCTACACCGTTTGCAGCCTTGCTGGAGGTGGCGCTCCATCAACTGCTTCTCGTTGGTGTCCACTGCCTGATTCACGAAATCGATCCACTTCTCGGTCGCAAAGTGTTCCATACTCTTCCCCCAAATTTCTTTCCGCGTCCCGAGCGATCCCCGGTGAATGGGACGGTCTGGCATCCTCATGGCATAAGGGCAGGCAGAGGGCCAAGAAATATATGAGTCTTAGCGATTAGGTAAGCCTTGTAGAATCAGAGAGTTTGCCGACCAGGACGAAGGGTGCCCAGAAGTAGGGATGGGGATTCTCGCGCCGAAGTTCTTGCATGGCGTGCTGGAGTGCGCCTGCCATGTTGCCGGTGCGCAAGAAATCCCGATAGAAAAATTGCATTAATTGCGAAGTGCTTTGATCGTGTACGTCCCACAACGATAGCAGCAGTGTTGTCGCTCCGGCACAGAAAAGGCCTCGCTGAAGTCCGAGCAATTCGTCGCCGGCTGCGACGAAGTTCATGCCTGTGGCGCAGCCGCTCAGAGTCACCAACCGGGCGTCCAAACGCATCTGGTAGAGGTCATACAGATTCAGGTACCCATCGCCTAGCCGGATGCCCGAAAACATCGGGTTGTCCTGCCGGTAGATGCCGTGAGTAGCGAGATGAAGAAGGCCGCTCTGCGGACCTTCTTCGCGAAGCACCGAGGACGTTGCACGGTCTCCAACGTGGAGCGAAGATTTTGGCAGGAGCGCCGCCACGGACTGGGCTTCCTCGAGGATCTGCGGCGCTCGCTCGTCGGCGATTCCAAAAACGAGCGAACTCAGGTTTGCGCTTGCCGGTTTCTCCTGACACCAGGAGAAAACCGTCGCACTGGGAGCGTAGGAAACCGTGAAGGCATCGCAAAGATACTGTTCTCCATTTCTCAGAGCATGGAATGGCAAAAAATGGAGGAGCCCGTGGGGCACCACAATGAGGTGCCTTCCCTCGAAAAATGGTCTCAGGGGTGCGATGAGTTCGCTGTAGAGAGTTTCCAGATGGCTATGGGTGGCACTCAAAAGCGGTTCTGCAAATCGCCGGACATATTCGTTGCCCATGCGAAACTTGGAGAGTTGAAATCGCAGCAATTGCAGAAAATGAGCAACCCGGGACAGTACGGTCACGGGCAGAATCTGGATATCCTTGCGGGTAATGACCGCGGCTACGAGGCGTTCGCCAGCCGAAAAGTATTCGACCAGGGTGGTGTCCTGCGGAAGATGGGCTTGAAGCTTTGCGAGGGAAAAGTCCGCGGGAGCTTCCAGCGTGGCGTTCTCCCGCTCGTGCGCCGGGAGCTCGCGCAGCGTTCGCATCAGTTCTTTCTCCTGCAATTGAGCCTTTTCCCGCAAACTCCCGAGTCTTTGGTGGGATTTTTCTTCGGGACGAAGCTGCTCGAGTTCGATACGGTGGTAGTACCAGTTGAGTTCCTCGCGCAGGTCTCTTATTCTGCGGACGAGGTCGCTCTGGCCCGCTTCACCCAGCGGAAGACTCTGTCCGCTTTGAAATATCATTTCGATCATGCTGCGCGATTTCGCAGCTTCCATGCAGGCGAGCGCTTCTTCGGTGGAGGTCTCCGTTCCATCTCCCGCAATGTACAAATCCACCAGCGCTTCGTAGACCTGCATTCTATTCTTGACAAAAGAGATCTTCAGTTCTTCGCCTTGCAATCGGCTGCGCAGGGCTTCCAGCGCTTTCCTTGCTTCCAGGTAGGCCTGGTGCGCCGCCGCGCGGTCGTCGCGAGCTTGCGCGATCTGTCCTTCGAGTAAGTGCGCTTGATAGGCAAGCACTGGAGTCTGAAGGCCAGTCAGCCGCGCGAGCGATTCGTTTGTCTCCTTTTGTGCTTCCGCCGAGTCCCCCACCTGCAGAGCAATGCGCGCGAGCAGCAGGTGCACGAGTACGGCTTTCCCGGAGAGCGCCGATTGATCGAAAAAAGCAGCGGCGGCAACACACAGCCGCCGGGCTTCAAAGTAACGTCCTTCGTGGAAGAGCAGCAAGCCTTGGTACAAATCGATGAGCCAGGGCCAAACGAGATTTTTCTCCCGTCCAAACATGTCTCGCGCTTTTGCAAAGCGCTCCAGAGCTTGGACCGTCTTCCCTTGTTGGCCATAGGCCGTGGCTTCGTTCGCCAGCGTCTTGGCGGCCTCATAGCCCATCCCGAGCTTCTCGAACCGGAGGAATCCTTCATGCGCTATTTCCCGGGCTTCTTCGCTAAGGTTCAGCTCGAGATAGATGTCGGAAAGATCCAAATGGCATAACGCGAAGTGATAGGCATCGCCAGTGGCTTCGCAGGCGCGCCGCGCAGCATAGAGCGCCTCGATGGCGCGGCTGTACTCGCCGCGCAGGTAATAGAGATACGCAATGTTGTAATCGGCCTGGGCCACCAGCAGGGGCATGTTGTTCTGCTGGCAGAAGGAACGAGCCCCCTGATAGGTTGCCAGGGCCCGCTGGAAATCGTTGAGGCTGATCAGACAAACGGCCATATTGCTAAGGACCACGGCGATCCCTTCGGCGTCTTTGTATGGCATCAGGTCGGCATAAGCACGCTCGTAGTGTGCAATCGATTCTTCGAACCGGTCTTGACGGTGATAGATGTTGCCGACGTTGATTTCCAACCGCGCCAAGCGCCACGGATCGTTCAGGCGGGTAAAGATTTCTCGCGCACGCTCCGCGGCCTGAAACGCCTTGTCGTACTCTCCCAGCAGGATCATCGGCTGGATGGAGGTGCTCAACGTGCGTGCCGCTTCTTTCCAATGCCCCTGCGATTCGTAAAGCCGGAAAGCTTGTTCGTGATATTCGACCGCGGCACGATTGTCCCCGGAGGAATACAGGGCGTTGGCCTTCTGGCGCAAGGCCAGCGCCAGGAACTCTTTGCGCTTCAGTTTTTTCGCGATGAGCACGGCTGCTTCGGCAAGGTGGAGCGCCTCGCGCGTGCTCACGCGGACCCTCTCGAGGACCAACTGCGCGAGCTGTTCGACAACCTCTTTGCGAATCAGCGTCTTGTGCCGGGCAAAAAATCCGCGGCGGGCCGCATCGCCGGAGAGTTGCCCCAATTTTGCGATGAGGGAATCCCGCGAATTTTTCCTGAGGGTTGCCGGCATCAGTTAAAACCCAGTTCGTCGAGTTGCACCCGCAGCCGTTCGAGGCATTTCTGGCGGGTGAATCCAATGGAGCCCACAGCCAGACCAAGTTCCGCCGCGACTTCCGTGTAAGGCCGCGACGGCGTTTCAAAGAACAGCAACTCCACGAGCCGGCGACATTGCGGCGTCAACACGGTCATGGCCTCTCGCAGCATCTGCTCTTCCTGCGTCTGCTGAAAGAGGCTCTCGGCGATGGCCGGTGTTGTCGGTTCCGGTAAATCCGTCTCCGCATCGCGGCTCACCGTACGCTGGCTTTGCCGCTTCCACCGGTAACTTTCGTGGTGCGCTACCTGCATCAACCATTTGGGCAGCGCGCGTGGTTCGCGCAGTTCGGGCAGCCGCACGAGAAGCTCCGTGCAGGTCGCTTGAAAGACGTCGGCGGCTTCCTGACGCGACAAACCGTACTTCACGGGAATGGAATAGATCAGCGCCTTGTACTTATCAATGAGCAATGACCACGCTTCTTCATCGCCGGAGAGACATGCTTTGACGAGCCGCGTGTCGCTCCAGGCGGCCGGCGGTTTCTTCCGGGTTTTTGTCACCACCGGGCTCATCGGGTGGCATTCTCCATCCCGTTCTTGAGATAGAGCTGCTCCACATTCCAGAGTACGTAGGGTTCCAGAACGGCGGGATGGAAATTGCCGATGGAGTTTTTGGCGCCGGCAAGAATATTCGGGCTCGCGAGAAAAATCATGGGCTGATTCTCGGCAAGAATTTCTTGCGCGCGATCATACAGTTTCTTCCGTTGTTCGAAAGTACGCGCAGACATTTGTTCTTCGATCAACCGATCAATTTCCGCTTCCCATGATGTGGCGGGATGCGCCTGCGAGGGACTCCACAAGTGTAATCCGCCGCTCGATAGCCAGACACTGATATCGGAATTCGCGTCCGCATCGTAGCTGGCTATCCCCATGATACAGGCATCGTAGTCCCTGCTCTGGGTGACCCGATCGAGGAGAGAACGAGACTCGAGCGGCACTACCTGGACGCGCATCCCGAGTTGCTTCAAGTCGTCCTGGATGAGCGCCGCCATCTTTGCGCGGTCTGCGTTCGTAGAACTCGTGAGGATGGAGAACTCGACGGATTTTCCATCGGAATCCAGGAGCGTTGATCCTCCGTCAGGACCATTGCTCCAGGAAAAACCAGCCTCCTTGAGCAGTGTTCGTGCGCGATCAAGCGACCGCGCGGGATGGGGGAGTTTCTCATTTCCCCATCGGCGATTGCCCGGTGCGACCAAGCCCCACAGGGCGGCACCGCGTCCCTGGTAAACGAGCCGAACGATGGCTTCGCGGTCCACCGCGGCGGAAACTGCCTGCCGGAAGTTCACCTCGCGGAACCATTTTTGCTTCCGCTGGATATCCGGCGATGTTTTTTCGATGGAGTCATTCAGATTGAAGAAAAGAAAGTTGTACTCGAGGCCGGGTCCGGCATCCACCATCGTATAACCATGCTGCTGCTTCGATAACACGGAGAAATTCTCCGCCCCCACCTGGCTGATCATATCGGTTTCGCCCGATTGGAACTTTAAGACCTGGGCATCCGCGTTTGGCACGAATAGAAACACGAGTTCATCCAGATAAGGCAGGCGACCGCCCTGGGCATCCGATTTCCAATAGTAAGGATTCCGCTCCAGGACCAATCGTTGCCCCGCGACGTACTCCTTCAACCGGAACGGGCCGAGTCCCGCCCATTGATCCGCGGCCGTGGCCAAGGATCCGATCTGCCCCAGCTTCCCCTCCTCGTAGCGTTTTTCCAGGAGATGCCGGGGGAGAATCGCCAAGCCATCGAACAGCCTTTCGCCCACACCGTAAGTCTTCGCCAATTGAAAAACGACGGTATGTTCGTCTACCTTGCGCACGGTGATCGGTTTCCCGCCAACCATCAACAGATCTCGTTGCGGGGCATGCACATTTTCATCGAGATAGACCCGAAAAGTGAAGAGCACATCATCCGCATCGAGCGGCTGCCCGTCCGAAAATTTCAATCCCCGCCGGAGCACGATTGTGTACGACAGGCCGTCTGGCGAGATCTTCCAGGACTTGGCCAGTGCAGGTTCCGTTTGTTGCGTCGCGCGGTTAATATGGACGAGGTCGGCCTGCATTACGCCAATCACTTCGCGGGATCGCGCATCAGCGGCGATCAAGGGATTCAAAGTCTTCGGTTCGCCGCGGAGCGATACGACCAGGCGCCCTCCTGCCCGGCCCACTTCTCCCGGGAGCACCAGTAATTCTTCTTTTCCAATTTTCTCTTGAGGAAAGGCAATCGCCTGGTGGCCGACAAACACGAAAAGCAGCAGGAGCACGATCGAGCGCATCCCACAGCATTTGCAATTTGCTGTCGTTTTTTTCACGTTACATTCCCCAGATTCTCGATTCTATCTTGTAGACCGCTCCTCGCTCCTCGAACGAGCTCGCCAGGCCCAAGTATCCTAGGAAGAACGGAACCATTGCCAGCGCGGGCAAATACATCCACCAATAAGAGACCAGCACGCTGTATTGCTGCAAGCCGGAGAGAAGATTTCCCCAGCTTGGCACCGGCTCGGGGACGCCCAGACCAAGAAACGAAAGGGTCATCTCCGCCAGGACATATTGCGGTATCAGAATCGCTGCTTGTGTCAAAAGCACACTGGAAGTTTCCGGCAGAATATGGCGCCGGAGCAAGTATCCATTTGATGCTCCGAAGCCTCGGGCGGCGCGAACGAAGTCGCGCTCTTTGGCACTAAGTACGACGCCACGAACGAGTCGCGCCGGACGGGCCCAGCCTACTGCTCCCAGGACCGCGGTGATGAGAAAGAAGGCTTCCAGCGGGCTGACCGCCAGGGGCAGGAAAGCGCGGAGGGCGAAGAGCAGATACAACCAAGGCAGGGTGAGAAACAGCTCGGCGACTCGCATGAGCAGGCTATCTCTCCAACCGCCGTAGTAACCCGCCACCGCACCGATCGACCAGCCGATGAATAACGTAACTCCCGCTCCCAGCAGGCCAGCGAACAGCGACACCTGGCCACCAAAGAGGAGTCTCGAAAACTGGTCGCGGCCATAAGCATCGGTACCGAGAAGATAGATGCGCGTGTTCTCGCCGCCGAAAAAGTGCATGCGGAGCGGCAGGAATCCCAACAATCGGTAACGAGCCCCACGCAGGAAGAACTTCACGGGATGAGGCTCCGTGGTGTCTTCCTCAAATTGGTCGAACGAACTTTCGCGCAATCTCAGCGGATACACAAAGGGCCGCACGTGGAGATGACCGTGTGCATCTAGAAGATGAAGCCGCATGGGCGGTAGATACGGGCTTTGGCGGTCCTGCTCGACCGGATCGTAGGGTGCGAAAAAACCCGCACAGACCACCATCCCATGCAGCACGCCAAGGACCACCAGCCATTTCGCGAACGTGCGCCGCACTCTCATCTTGCGCCACTCTCGGTCCGGATCCGCGGATCAGCCCAGTAAAGAAGCAAGTCGGCCAATAAATTTCCTCCGACCAAGAAAAGCGTCGAACCCAGGATTCCACCGACGACTACGTAGAGATCACGCGCCAGGACGGCCTCTAGTAACAGCGGGCCGAGTCCCGGCCAGCTCATCACCACTTCGATGAGCAGCGATCCGCTCAACAATACACCGATGCTGAAACCAAAGAGGGAGATCAAAGGATTCGCCGCCGCCGGAAGTGCATATCGATATAGAAGTGTGCGTTTGCGGATGCCATGCCCCACGGCAGCCAACAGAAACGGAGCGTTGAGCACGTCCGCCACGGCTGCGCGCACATGACGGACGAGCAAAGGCAGAGATGATAACACGAGTGCCGTCACTGGCAGAATCATGTGCAGCGCCAAATCGCGCAGCTTGTTGAAGGGTGAAAGCGTTTCAAAATCGACGGAAGCCATCCCTCCTGTCGGAAACCATCCACTTCTCACTGCAAGCACTAAGAGTCCCAGAGCAACCGCCAGGTCAGGAATAACCAGCAGCCCTGCGGTTGCCCACGATAGCAAACGGTCCGGCAGGCGCCCGAGCCGGTCCGCGCTCCATACACCGAGTGGTAGGGCAATCCCCCAGGCAAGCAGCGTGGCGGTAATTGTCAGGAGCAGGGTGTTCCGTGCGCGTACCAGCAGAAGCGGCGCTACCGGACCGTTATAGGCAAACGAGAATCCCATCTCGCCGTGAATTACTGAACGGAGCCAGGATGCATAACGGACCGGCAGCGGCTTGTCGAAACCGTATTGGGCACGCAGCGCCGTTACCGTCTCCGGCGCAATCTGCGGATTCAAGCGCATTTCGTCGAAGTACGTTCCCGGGGCCAACGCCGTGAAGAGGAAGGCGAGAATGGACACTCCGGCCAGTAAAAACAAAGCGTGACTTAGCCGGCGCAGCAGGTAGCGCATCATTGCTCCGGCGCTGGCAGCGCGCGCGTCATTCGGGGCAAAGCCCTGAGCAGCTGGCGAGTAGTTTCATGCTGGGGCTGGTCCAATATTTGCTCTGCCGAGCCCAACTCCACGATTCGGCCGCGACTCATCACGGCGATCTCGTCGGCAAGATAGACAGCCATGGCCAGGTCATGCGTGATGAACAAATACGTCATCCCCAGAGAGCTTTGCAGCTCCCTCAGGAGATTGGCGATTTGCGCCTGCACCGAACAATCGAGAGCCGAAAGCGCTTCATCCAGAATCAAGAGCTTCGGCTGGAGTGCCAATGCTCGAGCAATGGCCAGTCTTTGGCGTTGACCGCCGCTCAACTCGGTTGGAGGCCGCTCCACAAAGTCTGGCGAAAGACCAACTCGTTCGAGCAGAGAACTGGCGCACTGCTTCATTTCTTCGCGAGTGAATTTGCGCCGCAAAATCAGCGGCTCAAGGAGGATCTCGAGCACGCTCCATCTGGGATTCAAGGAGCTTGCGGGATCTTGAAATATGAGCTGGATTTGCGGGCGAAGTTGCCGACGCACGCGTTCCTCGACCTTGACGATGTCTTTTCCTTCAAACCAAATGTTTCCCGCCGTAGGAGATTCCAGACAGGCGAGGCACGACGCCAGCGTACTCTTGCCGGATCCCGATTCTCCGACGACCGCCAGCGTGGTTCCCGGGAAAACCGTGAACGATACTCCATTCAAAGCCAGCAACTCTTCCCCCCTGCCAACGAGACTCCGCCGGGCATAGCACTTCACGAGATTTTCGACCTTCAAGAGTGGCGGCATGTTTTGGCTGCCAGCTGATGCTTCAACTTTCATACTTGAAACACGAAACCTCATGAGACGCGCTCAAGTTCACCAATGAGGGCTCACGCTCTCTGCACACGCTCATTCTTTCCGTGCACCTCGGTTCGAAGGGACAACCACCGCGGGGCAGGGACGAGCGCGCTGAATCGCCAAGGATTACCGGCAGTTTCGTCTTACGACCGCTCCCACGCTCCTCGAATATCGCCGGAATGGACTGGAACAAAGCCTTGGTGTAGGGATGCCGGGGCGACGCGAGCACGGTTGCAGCCGGTCCACATTCGACAACCTGGCCGCCATAGAGGACCAGCACACGGTCGGCAAAGCCGGAGAGCAGGGCTGGGTTATGAGTGATGAAGATCATTGCCAGACCCATTCTTTCCCGGAGCGTTCGAAACACGGCGAGGAGTTCCATTTGTGTCGCGGAGTCGAGCGATGCGGTAGGTTCATCAGCAATCACAACGGATGGACCGCAGGCAATCGCTTGCGCGATGAGCACGCGTTGCCGTTGTCCTCCGCTCAGCTGGTGTGGATAGGAGCGCGAAATGCGGTCCGCGTCTTCAGGAAAGAGTTGTGCGAAAACTTGACGCGTCCGCTCGTTCAGCGCGCTTTTTCCCGGAGCGCTGTGCGCCGCCAGCACCTGACGAACCTGTTCACCCGCGCGCAGGGTTGGATGGAGCGCCAGAGAGGGCTCCTGGAAAATCAGCGAAATGCACCGGCCACGGATTTGCTGCAGTTCATCCGGTGTGGCCCGGAGAAGATCTTGCCCTTCAAAGTGGACAGCCCCGCGAATGATCTCCCCATTCCGGGGAAGCAGCCGCACCAGCGATACGGCGAGCGTGCTCTTGCCTGATCCGGATTCGCCGAGGACGCCGATGATCTCGCCGGGCATGAGATCAAAACTGACGCCGGCTAACGCCGACGACAAGACACCCTCGCGTGACCGATATGAGACCTGAAGATTCTGTATTTCAAGAACGGATGCCATGCGCCGGGCCTGCTTTGGCCCATCCCCCGCGATTCATGTTGCGGCAGGATCATGGGGCGGAACAAGTCAAACGTGATCGCTCGCGCACCAAGGGTAAAACCCTCAAGTGCACCGTCAACTTCGGGGGAAGGGGTGGTGGAGTGCGGAGGTCCCCGGGATTGGGCAAACAAGGCAAATCTGAATGCCAGAGCCCAAGCCAAGTGGGGGGATTCAAGGGAGTTGGGGATGGGGAATCCTTGCAATCCCGCACTTGTGCCGAACTCGGCTAGTACATCGGCGACTCCAGCTATGGGCGATTCGCGCTTGGCCTTCGGCGGCTAGCGAACTTCTCCCCGCTGCGACGGTTTCCGTGCCACGGCGACATCCGATCGAGGAGTCATCGAAAGAACAAAATATTCGCGTTCCTTGCCGTCGGCTTCGGGAACTCGAAGCACTAGCTTGTCCTTGTGAATCCGGAATTGAGCGGTTTCGCCCACCGGCAGAAGCACCGGATGTTTGTCGTCTTTCGGCCTGATCCGATAGCTGACCCGCTCCGCCTGCAATATGTATTCCTGGCACATGACTACCTTGGTGTTCTTGTGCTGGCCGTCGGTTCCAAAGATTTCGCCGGCAATGGTCTTGCCATCTTTTTCGGCGTAACCACAAGATGAAGAATCCATCTGAAGCAGCACGCCTTTTTCGTATGCCGGCGCATCTTTGGCCTGCATGCCCATCGTCGTTGCGAAAGTGAGAATTGCAACCATCCCAATTTTCATCATTGCCCTCCGAGAAAGCGCTTGTTACTTCCGGCAGACCGCAAAATGAATGCGTCATGCGCTCGGACCAGCAGACTGGGTACAGGAACGCCCGCTCTTCCGCAGGCCGTTTCCAGCCCATGGTATAAGGGATGCCCACGAACAGAAAAATATAAGGATCTTTGGGGCTCGTCGTTCGCTCGGGATGCGAAATCTTCGGCCGTTTCTCTTTTTGCTTCTTTCGCGGCCATGATGGTGGTGCAAATTTCTCTCAAATTACTGTGCGTTTGTCCGCAGATCAAGGGGGGCGCGCCTTGAGAAGGCAAAACACGGTCTGGGAATTGCATTACCAATTCCTGCCCGTTTACTTGAAGATCGTTGGTTGAGTATCAGACGCGGTGCGCTCTCATCTGCTGCCTGATGTACTCCGCCTGTCGCAGCGCCAGCGCCACAATGGTTAAGGTGGGATTCGCTGCGCCAGGACTGCTTAAGACACTACCGTCGGAAATAAACAGATTCTTGATATCGTGTGTCTGGCCCCAGGCGTTCGTGACGCCGTCGCGCGGCGCGACGCTCATGCGCGCGGTGCAGAGATTATGGGTGGCAGGAGGAGTCGGGCCGAGGACGATGCGCTTGGCCCCGACGGCATCGTACAGCTTACTCATTTGTCCTTGCGCATGTTTGCGCATGGCCTGGTCGTTCACATGCTCGTCGACATGGACATTGGCCACCGGCAAACCATGGTCGTCCTTCACTGCGAAATTCAACGTGACGCGGTTGTCGGAGCGGGGCAGATCCTCGCCATTGATGAACATGCCGGCCAGATTCCTGTAGCTTTCCATGATGGAGGCGAAATCCCGGCCCCATCCGTAGGGCAAGCCCACCAGGGGAAACGTCGGAAGATCCAGGGTGAGGAGTTCAAGGCGGTATCCGCCGACAAAACCGCGGCGCGGATCGTTGCGCACTTCGTCTTCGACCACTCCTGCCAGCGTGGCTCCACGCCAAGAATAGACGGGCTTGTCAAAGATCCCCCAGACAAAGCCAGTGATATGGTGACAATAGTTGCGGCCCACCTGGCCGGAAGTGTTGCCGAGACCTTGCGGAAATTTCGAAGAAGCAGAAAGCAGCAGCAGACGAGCCGTCTCGATGGCGTTGCCCGCCACGCAGACCAGGCGGGCCTGTTGTCGCTGTTCTTTGCCATGATTATCCCGGTACACGACGGCGTTGACGCGGCCGTCGGCGCCATGTTCAATTTTTGTGGCCATGGATTCGATCCGCAGGTCTAGATTCCCGGTCGCTTCGGCTCGCGGGATTTCCGTGTAAAGCGTGCTCCACTTCGCGCCCATCTTGCAGCCCTGCACGCAAAAACCTTGTTGGATGCAGTAGCCCCGCCCGTCGAAGGCGCGCGAATTGATGGCCATGTGGCCGGTGTGCACCTGCTGGTAGCCGAGCTTCTTCGCTCCCGCGTACATGACCTTGAAATTGTTCGAGGCAGGCAGGCCGGGAACGCCATTGCGGCGTGTCACGCCGAGACGGTTTTCCGCGATTTCATAATACTTCTCGAGTTCTTCGTAGGAGATCGGCCAGTCGATCAGCGAAGCGCCGCCAATATTTCCATAAGTCGTTCTTGCACGAAGTTCCCAGGGCTGAAGCCGCGGCGCAGACGCGGTCCAGTGAACCGTGGTGCCGCCCACGGTCTTGCAGTGCCACACTGGCAGAGCCGGGAAGTCCCGCGCGACGCCCCAATTGCCGCTCTGCGTGCGTCGATCGAGCCAGGTCAATTGAGCAAAGGCTTCTCCGGGCACCTGTGAAAACGTCTCCGTAGATTGCCGCCTGCCGGCCTCCAGTAAAACGACTCTGATGCCGCGGCGGGTCAGTTCATGCGCCAGCGTGCCGCCTCCAGCACCGGAGCCGATGATGACCACAGCGCCGGAGTCATGAAGATCGATGTGACTCATGTCGGAGTTCTCCACTACCTATGAGCTGACCGGCAGCGGCCCGCCGTCCTCGACAGGCACTTCCGGCAACCAGCGCAGATCGTTGAATCCGCGCTGGAGATACCCGCCTTTGGAGAATGCCTCGCCCTCGTAACCAAAGTAGACATAGGCCATGGGCGTGGCATAGAGAACCTGCACCGTCTTCAGCCGCATCGCTTGAAAAAATGCGGAGAATTCCATTTTCTTCAGAGCCGCAACGCGGTCGCTCTCCGAGCTGGCTGCGAATTCCGGGCCGAGTGCAGCGAGACCCTCTTTGAGCATCTTGCGATTGCTCTCGTCTTTCCCTGCATCGCTGTCGATGGCCTTGATAACCATCGCATAGGCCGCATCATCCAGCTTGTCGTGCGGCACAATCGTGCGTGCCACGGCCATAAGTTTGGTGCCCTCGGTGCTCGTCAGGGCCGTCAGATCGACGGCCCAGGCACGCCCCCGCGCGACCAAGGCCAAGGGGCTTCCCGCGACAACCAAGCCGGTCAGCAGCCCGGTAGTAGTTTTGAGGAGTTCCCGGCGGTTCAGATTTACGAGATCATCCATGAATGTTCCGTCTTACGGCAGACTGCCTAACGGGCTGAAATGGCTGGCCCGCCCTCAGGCGTAGTTTGGCGGATTTACGGACTGATCCATCCCCATGCAAGTCTGTCCGCCTCTTGCAACATTGACGCTGATCAATCGCGGTCCGGGCGACTCGAACGCCTCTCTCAGAGCGATCTCGAGGTCTTCCGGTCGGTCGACTTCCTGCGCCGTCATGCCGTAACCCTGAGCGAGCTTCACCATGTTGATGCCAGGCAAGTCCATGCCAGGAACATTTCGTCCGACATTTGTGAAATCGCAGAACCCTTTCAAGGCGGAATAGTCGGCATTACGGAGCACGACAAAAATCACCCCGGCGTTGTATTGCACGGCGCTCCAAAGCGCTTGAATCGAGTACTGGATGGAGCCGTCACCGACCGGGCAAACCACTCTCCTCTCCGGATGCGCAAGTTGCAGACCAACGGAGGCAGGCACACCGAAGCCGAGAATTCCTGTGCGCACAGAGTAGAACGAGCCCGGCTGATCCAGGCGAACATACCGGTCGAGATCCCCTTTTGACGACGGACATTCTTCACAGATGACCGCATCGCTCGGCATGACGCGGTTCAGGACGCTGAAAAGAAAGCCAGGAGTAATGGGATATTCGGGTGGGGGTTCGGGCGGCGGAGACTGGGGCGAAATCGGATTACTTTTTCTTTTCTTGGTACGACTGCGAATGTACTTCATCGCGCAAGCCAGATTGCCGACCATGCTGGTTCCGGCGAGTGCGGCAGAAGCGTCGAGCGGGGAATTGGTGATCTGGAAAAGTTTCGTTCCCGGCTGAATCGGATTTCCGGGCACGTAGGCGTAATAAAGAAAAATGGGCGCACCCAGAACCACAATCGTGTCATAAGTGGCCAGCTGATCTGCCAGCGGCTGCTGCGCGGGCAAGAGATTTCCCCGAAAGAGCGGATGCCTCCGCGGGAACGTCACCCTCGGCGCAATCGGTTCCTGATAAACATCCGCGTTGAGATGTTCCGCGAGCTCGATAACCTCCTTCCAACCCTGGTCTTCTTCAATCTGCGAGCCGGCGACGATGGCGGGATTGCTGCTGGAATCGAGCGCGCGAACGACGGCATCGAGCGCCGCAGGATCGGCCAAGACAGTTCCGTGCACTTGGCGGGGATCCATGGACCGGCATTCGTGCGTCCAGTCGTCCATGGGAATGGAAATAAATACCGGCCCCCTGGGCGGCTGCATGGCGAGGTGATGTCCACGCACAATGGCGGCAGGTACGTCTTCCGCCCGCAGCGGTTCGCAGGCCCATTTCACGTAAGGCTTGACGACATCCACGGCCCGGCTCACAAGAAACGGTTCCGCCAATACCTGGCGGCGATCCTGCTGCCCCGTGGTTACCACTAGCGGTGCGTGGCTGTAGGCAGAATCGATGATGGCAGAGAGCCCATTGCCCGCACTGGCGACGGAGTGCAGGTTGGCGAAAGCGGCTTTTCCCCGCGCCAAGGCGTATCCAACCGCCATGCCGGCCGCAGATCGCTCGTGGAGTCCCAGGACATATCGAAAATCAGAGGGCATGTCGCGGAGAAAGGGCAGTTCCGTCGAGCCGGGATTCCCGAAGATCACCGTCATCCCTAAATTGCGCAGAACTTCGTAGGTAACTTCTCTGACCGTGCTCAACGCCGGCTCCGGAATTCTTCAACCTCAAATTCTGAGAAGTTATACCACTTTGAATGCGCTAGGAGCGAGCCCGCGAAAGACCGGCCGTTAGGGTCAGGATGACCCCGCGAGTGGCGCAAGCCAGGGCTTCGGGCCGGGGTAAGCCACAGCTATAGAGTGTCGCAACGTATTGCTTGATTGGGTCGAGTGGTGCGCCGCCACAGCATGCCGCGAAATAAGAAGGCGATGGCCAGTTTGTGACCTAAATTCTTGCCGAGCGCTGGTACAATCTTTAGGGTTGCGCATAAGTCGAAACGCTTGGCTATAGTCGTGCGTCAAAACAAAAGGACGGGGGATCGGCAGTCACTGTGCGTCAGAAAATATACCGAAAACGGGATTTTCGGCGAGGGCACGACTGCCTCGTCCCGTTCGTTCTGCTGGCCACGGTGTTCGGCGCAGGGTGTTCCAAGACGCAAACGACCAGCGTGTTGGGAGACGCGGCTCACCCCACGCCGGTGCACTTCTACACCGTTGCCGAGGAAACCGCCCGGCGGCGCATCCAGACGGTGGGCTCCCTCTATGCGTTTGAAGAAAGCATTTTGAGTTCACAGGTGGATGGCCGAGTGGCCGAAGTGCTTGCCGACGTCGGCGACAATGTCAAAGAAGGTCAGGCGCTCATCACCATCGATCCGCAGGAGCTGCAATTCGAAGTGGACCGCCAGCGCGGCCTGGTGACGCAGGTGCGTGCGCAGCTGGGGATCGGACCGAACGATCCGCCGCCGTCCGATCCAAAAAGACTTGCCTCCGTGCAGCGCGCGGAAGCCGATCTCTTTGACGCGGATCACAAGTACGGCCGCGCGCAGCAAATGTTCAAGGACAACCTGATTTCGCAGCAGCAACTCGACGAAGCGGCAAGCCGCTTCCAGAGCACGAAAGCGACTTACAATGTTGCGCTGCAGGAAGTGGATCGACTGAAGGCGCTGCTGATTTCCAGCGAAGCCAGCGAGAACCTGGCCGAAAAAAAGCTCGCTGACGCGGCCATTCGCGCGCCATTTCCGGGCGCCATCAAGACGCGAAACGTGCATCCCGGCGAATACCTGCGCGTCCAAAGTCCGGTAATGGTGCTGGTTCGCACGGACCGCTTGCGCGCGCGACTGGCGGTGCCGGAGCGCTGGGCCGGATGGGTGAAAGACGGAGCCACGGTCGATTTGCACGTGGAGGCTTTTCCCGGCGAAACCTTTCAAGGAAAAATCTCCCGCATCAATCCGGTGGTGGCACAGGATTCGCGTACCTTTGAAGCGGAAGCACTCCTTGTGAATCTCGATGGGCGCCTGAAACCCGGCTTCTTTCTCGAAGCCTCTATCCCCAGTGAGAAAGAAGAGAAAACCATCTTTGTGCCGGAGAGAGCCGTAAACTATCGCTACGGCGTCTACAAAGTCTTTCTGCTGAACGGTAATCGCGTCTCGGAGCGGCAGATTCGCCCCGCCGGCCAGACGGAAGATGAGCGGGGGCGGCGTTTTGAAGTGGCCGAGGGGTTGAAGCCGGGTGACCGGGTTGCCGTGGCCATTTCCGGCGATTTGCACGAGGGCTCCGTCGTGCGAGAACAGGCTGAAGGGACCACGCCGGCAGCGAAGTAATCCGGGTGTGAAGCTCACGCGCGTCCGTGGTTGAAGCGATAAAGCGATGAAGCTCGCCGAAACCTGCGTAAAGTATCCCGTCTTCACGGTGATGCTGATTGCGTTTCTCGTGACGCTGGGTGTGTTTTCCTACCGCGGGCTGGCCGTCGACCTTTTTCCCAAAGCGGACCCCGCCACGGTAAACGTGGAAGTACGGCTGCCCGGGGCAACTCCCGAAGAAGTTGTCACCGGAGTCGTCTTGCCACTCGAGGATGCCATCTCCTCGGTCAGTGGCATCGATGAGATCAGCGTTTATTCCTTCGAAGGTTTTGCCTATATCACCTGTACATTTGTGCTCGAGCGCGACATCGAAGGTGCCGCTCAGGACATCCGAGAAAAAGTTGCGGGAGCCATTGATCGGCTGCCACGCGACACTCTTCCGCCAATCATCACAAAGCAGGACCCGCAGTCTGATCCCATCATGACACTCCTCGTGAGCGGCCCCATGAGCCGCCGCGAGCTGACGGAGATCGCCGACAAGCAAGTGCGCCGCGTCGTTCAAACGGTGGACGGAGTCGGCAGTGTCGAGCTTAACGGAGGGCAAGAGCGGCAAATTCGCGTCCTCCTGGACGCGCAAAAGCTCACCGCTCACAACTTCACGGTCCTGGACGTGCGCGAGGCGCTGCAGCGCGAAAACATTGAAGCGCCGGGCGGGCGCATGATCACCGGCCCTCAGGAACTGGGGCTGCGCACTCTGGGGCGGGTGACTTCCGCGGAGCAATTCGGCGAGATCGTGCTCGGGACGCGCGGAGGCACGCCCGTGCGCATCCGCGATGTGGCGCGAGTCGAGGATGGCGCCCAGGAACTGCGCACTTGGTCGGCACTCTTTCGGAAGGGCACGGCGGCACAAGACGTCGTGGCCATTCAGGTTCTCCGCCAATCCGGCGCCAACACCGTACGCGTTGCGGACGACGTGAGGAGCAAGCTTGATGATTTGCGCGCGCAGATGCCTCCTGGCATTCAACTCCAAGTAGTCCACGACATTTCCGATTTCATCAAAGCTTCCGTGCATTCGCTGATCGAGCACCTGATTCTGGGCAGCGTTCTCGCGAGCATGGTCGTTTGGCTCTTCATTCGCAACTGGCGTGCGGTGCTGATCGCTGCGGTGGCCATCCCCGCTTCCATCATTGCTACTTTCACTTTGATGCGGGGCATGGACTTCTCTCTCAACAATATAACGCTCCTGGCGCTGACCCTCGCTGTAGGAATCGTCATCGACGATGCCATCATTGTCCTCGAAAACATTTTTAGATTCATGGACGAAAAGGGAAGAGACCGCGTTCTTGCCGCGGTCGAGGCCACCAAGGAAATTGGGCTGGCGGTGATGGCCACCACACTCTCCTTGGTGATCATCTTCCTGCCCATCGCGTTCATGACCGGATACGCCCGCAAGTACGTCAATTCTTTCGGATGGACCATGGCCATGGCCATTCTCGTCTCACTGTTGGTGGCCTTCACGCTGACGCCGATGTTGAGTTCGCGTTTCCTCAAGTTGGGGGGCGCAGAAAAGAAAGCGCACACTCAGGGTTTCCTGCACTCGGTCGAAGTGCGTTATCTGAGGATGTTAGATTGGTCCCTGTCGCACCGGCGCGTGATTATCCTGATTTGTGTGGCGACTTTTTTTTCCACATTCGGTTTCTATCATCTGGTGGGACGCGACTGGATTCCCGCCGACGACCAATCCGAATTGATCAGTTCCTACACGCTTCCCGAAGGCACCTCGCTCGACAAAACCACCAAGCTCGCCGAGGACATGGCCGAGCGCATCATTGCCCTGCCGGAGGTGGCCCTGGTCCAATCGTTTACGCACGGGCCGACCAATCACGCCCACTTTTTCATCGTGCTGGTGCCGCGCAGCGAGCGAAACCGCACGCACGCGCAGATGGCCACCGCCGTTCGTGGAATTCTTTCGAGCTACCGAAACATGACCTACAACGTACGCCTGCCTTCCGTTCTGGGCGGTGAAATTTATTTTCCCATTGCCGCGGTAATTCGCGGTCCGGAGCTCGTGCAACTGGCGGAGCTCAGCAAGCAAGCCGCCAGCCGGATGATGAAGTATCCCGACCTGGTGGACGTCAACCCCAGCCTCAACCTGAATACTCCGGAGTTGCAGGTGAAGGTGGATCGGCAGCGCGCTGCGGATATCGGCGTGCGCATGACCGACGTCAGCGATGCCGTTAGACTGTTCTATTCCGGCGAGGACGAGATTACCCGGTTTAAAGAGGGCTCGGAACAGTATCCGGTCACCATGCAATTGTTGCCCGAGCAGCGGGACAATCCCGATGTTCTCGCTCGCATGATGGTTCCCTCAACGAAACTTGGGCAGGTGCGTCTGGAAAATGTCGCCACCATCGGGCGCGGCGCCGGCCCTGCGTCCCTCCAGCGTTACAATCGCGAATTTCAAGTCAGCGTCTACGCTAACGTAGCTACCGGCTATCCGCTGGACCTGGCTGCCGCGCACACCGTGCAGTCCATCAAGGAAGTCGGTTTGCCCGCCGGGTACTCCTACTTATTTTCCGGACAGGTGAAAGTCCTGGAGGAGACCACCTGGAATCTCCTGCTAGCGATGTTGCTGGCCTCTATCTTCATGTACATGGTGCTGGCGGCACAGTTCGAGAGTTTCACCTATCCCTTCATCATCATGCTGACGCTTCCGCTGAGCGTGCCGTTCGCGCTCTTCTCGTTGTGTATCACCGGACGCGCCCTGAGCCTGTGGAGCGCCTTGGGAATGTTCCTGCTGCTCGGTATCGTGAAAAAGAACGGCATCTTACAAGTGGATTACACCAATCGACTGCGGACCCAAGGGATGCCGGTGCGCGAGGCGATCATGGAGGCGAATCGCGTGCGCCTGCGGCCCATCCTGATGACTACGCTTTCCATCATCGCGGGGCTGATTCCGGTGGCCATCGGCATCGGGGCAGGTTCGGAGCAGCGCGCCTCGATCGCGGTAACGATTATCGGCGGACAGACACTTTGTTTGCTGCTCACCTTGTTGGTGGTACCGGTGGCGTATTCCTACCTGGCAGAGTTCGAAGCCGCGCCTTGGGCTGAATGGGCAGCTCGACTGCTTGGCCGCGCCCGCAGCTCCGTGCGCCCGTCCGACAACGATTAATGGCGCACCCTTTGCCGTTCGGACGGCACACCGCCGAGAAAAAGGTAAATGGAAATCGGAGAATTGCGAAACTCAGAAACTCTGAGAAGCCGCGCGGACCGCAAGCTGCCCTTCACAGGAAGCTAGCGATTGGGCGAGTGTTAGGCATGGGGCTCGCAACAAGAGGAACAGTTCACCAGCCCAGAGCAAAATATCCAGCAAACGTCCGCGCTCAAGATTGTTCAAGTTCTTAGATTGCAGGCTGACGTCGAGCGCCTTGCGCGAGCATTCCTCAACGAAAGCGCGCATGGAGACCACGTCGACGGGTTCAGCGCTGAACTTGCGGCCCCGCGGATCAAGGCCCTCAAGCCTTTCATAACAACACAGCAGGAAGTGTTTCAGGCAAAGAGCCTGGTGATCCAATGCAGTAATCGCGGAGCCACCACAAGAACCCATCCGGCAGTTTCGTTTCGCAAGCATCGTATCCATTCCACCCCGGCCCGTTGATTTAACTCCACGATCGATCTCATTCTTCTCCGAATCTTTCTTTAACCATAAGAACTACGCCACACAAACGGTTTCATCTTCGCAAAGAAGGTCCTCTATCACCGAGCACTCACGGGCCGCAATTGTTTCCGGCCGAATCGCTGGCAACAACGGCACGTGCGCGACCATGGTTTGCACCCGCAGGCAGCGATCCAGATACGGCGCCAACAGCGCGCGCACCCAGGGGACGTTTTCGCCGCATCGTTGCACCCGATCATCCCCGCACCAGAGCGTGACCACGGTTACCAGCCGGGCTTCCTGATCTGCAATCATTACCAGGCATCCGGCGAATCCGGTTACATCCTTCAGCGCCCCGGCAATGGCGGCCGGAATCGCCGTTTGCACTCGGTGAGCTTCCTGGGGCTTGGCGACAAATTCCACACTCAGGGCAGTCACCGGGGGAACACCCGATCTCCCGGTGGTCGCCGGCGGCTGCGATCTTAGCTCGGTAGGTTGGGGGAAGTGATGAGCGGCATTTTTTGTACTGCCTACGTAACTCGCCGGACTTGTCAAAGTTCCTCCCATCAATTGGCCCACCCTTCGGAGAGGGGAGGCGCATCCTCGCCCGTTCAGGGCGGGCCAGAATGCGCCCACTGGGGCACATGGGGACCGGGGAGGGTTCCCCACGGATAAGGACTCCCGAGCCTACGGGGGTTCCTACAAACGAGTAGTGCATCTGTCCGCGAATCCGTTTCAGCGGAATGTTGATGAATCATAAGTCTCATTGCCCCAACAGGGGGTGCGACGCTATACTCCTCCGCCAAGAATCCGAGGCCAGCGTGGAGTTCTTCACTTTTAGCCAAGCGTATGTGGAACGGCTGCGGGAGGGGGACCCGTCGACCGAGCAACACTTTGTCGCTTATTTTGAGCAACTCCTGCGTATCAAGCTCCGGTCCAGGAGAATTCCCCCAGACAAAGTAGAAGACTTGCAGCAGGAGACTTTTATTCGAGTCATTGGCGTCGTGCGCAAAGACGGCGGTGTGCGCCAGCCGGAGCGCTTCGGAGCTTTCGTTAACTCCATTTGTAACAACATCTTACTGGAGTACTACAGATCTTCCGCTAAGAGCCAGCCGATGGAGGACGCGCACCAGGATATACCGGACAAAACATTGGATCTGGAGGGCATGCTGGTCACCAAACAATCCGGGGAGCATGTGCGGCGGATCCTCGACGGAATGCCAAAACGGGACCGCGCGCTTCTTCGCGCTATCTTCTTAGAAGATAAGGAGAAGGACATGATATGCCGGGAACTGGGGGTCGATCGCGAGTACCTGAGGGTGCTAGTCCACCGCGCCAAGGATAAGTTCAAGGCCCTCTATGAGAAAGGCCAGAGGGGGATGGCCAAACAGGCGGCTGGCCTGGGAAAACAGTGAAACGTTCTAGTGCCCCCCTGCACTACCCTTCGGATGGCAAATATGGATCACAACGAGGCAATACAACTGCAAGCGGCAGTAAAGTATGTGCTCGGCGAACTCTCCCAGATCCAGCGGGAGGAATACGAAGAACATTATTTCGAATGCGCGGAATGTGCCATCGATCTGAAGGCGCTGGCTACGTTTGCCGACACGACGCGCCAAGTCTGGCGGCAAGAGAAGGCCAACCAGCTCGCGTCAGATTCCGTTCCGGCGCTTGGCGGATGGCTGCGCTGGTTCCAGCCCAATACGGCGATACCGGCGCTCGCGGCTCTGCTGCTGATCATCGCTTATCAGAATACGGTCACCATTCCTCAAGCGAGGGAAGAAGCCGCTTCCGGTGCGGCGCAGCTATTTGTTTCCTCTCATGCGCCAAAAATGGCAGTCACACGCGGCAGCGAAGAAATAAAGCTTTCTGTTCGCCCAAACGAGAGCCTTCCGCTCAAATTCGACTTCACCCCTAAGACATCTTTTGACGCCTACCTTTGCCGGCTTCAGGATCGGTCTGGCCGGTCCGTGCTGCAGGTCCGGGTCCCGGGATCGTTCACCAACAAGGAACTGAATTTGGTGGTTCCAGCAAGTCTGGTCAAGCCCGGGCAATACACGCTGGTCTTCACCGGCGAGCCGGGGTCCAAGGGACAGCCTGCCCAGGACGAAGTCCTGCGTCTCAGCTTTGCTATTGAGTTTCTCCCGTAGATGAAAGATTATTAGCCTCCGAATTAGATAATCGAGGTGACGTCCATGCCCGCGAAGCGCTCCAAGAAGACCACTAAGACCACGAAAACGGCGAGTGCGAACGAATCGAAGCAGCGCATCCCGTTCCACTTTCATGCTGAGGCGCACGCCTTCAGCGGCACTTTTCATCGGCCGGTTCTTTACCCGATTGCGGCGCAGGCGTCTGTGTCGCTGCCGACGATCGGAGGCCACGCCCACTCGCGCGTGGAAAACTTCCGCGTCGATGGTCTCGTGCGCTTCACTGCCGCCTCTAGCCACGTCTCCGGCAGTTGGCAGAACGATGAGATCGTCACCACGCACGCCACCGCCGTCATTGAGGGCCTCAATATTCTGGACTTCATAACCGCCGACCGCATCGTTGCGCGACTGACCTCGGAGCATCACGTTGGGGAGCGGGAGGGCCACTTCATCGCCCTCGGAAGCACGTTCGAAGGCCTGAAGATTGCCGGTCACGCCGTGACGGTTACTCTGCGCCACGACTTGATGGTCGAATGCAGGACTTTCGCTACCCTGCGCGATAGGCTTGCAAAAGACAAGAAACCAGACAAAATATCCGTCACCACTGACGGGGTCGCCTTGTGCTCGCTTGCGGAAGATATCAACGTCCAGTTTCCTGGCCTTCACAAGGAGGGCCACATCCTGAAGATCGATCATTTTGGAGAAATCTCTTTCGCGGAGGTCTTCGCCGCCTTTGGTACGCGCACGCTGACGATGCTGCGCCTCAAGCTGGGGTCCCCTCAGGCAGCCAACGGCACCGTCGTCGAGTGCACCACCAACGGCCAGCCCATGCCGCCCACACCCAGCGGAACCTAATTTTACTTTGCCAGTTCTTATCCTGCTTCTATATTTGGGCCTGCCATTCCGTTGCAGGGCCGCAAGCCGTTTATGACCATATTGTCCAAGAGATTCGACATGGCGAACTGGACGCTGCCAGGGCCGACATAGATCGGGCATCCGAAGAATACGGGTCCAAGAATGAAGAATGGGCTTGGCGCTTTCGTGTCCTGAAGGCACAATTTCTTGTTTTCCGCAGGGAATACAAAGAAGCCTTAGTAGTCCTCAATGAAGATCTCCCTCCTGTATTGGCCTCGACGGGCATAGCGGCGCGCAAGGCTATGGTCGAAGGTGTGGCTTACAGGTACGCTCAACAGTTTGAAGACTCAGAGAAAAAATTCATAGAAGCAGAACGGCTGGCTTCCTCCTATCAACCACGAATCATGGGAGAGATCCTGAATAATCGAGGCGCGCTTGAAGTGGAAGAAGTAAGATATCCGGCTGCCCAAGAAACCTTTCACCGTGGGCTTCTACTCGCCCGAAGAGAAAAGGATCAGGTCCAGGAAGCGAACGCTCTGGGAAATCTGGGCCTTGTCGCGACGAAACAGGGACATTTCGACGAAGCCGTCGACTGGAACCAGTCGGCGTTGAAACTCTCTCGCTCGCTGGGAATGAAAGACACGGTGGGGGTGATCCTTGGAAACATGGGTTGGAACTATTTCGACTTAGGGGATTTCGAAAATGCCATGTCTCTCTACAAGGAAGCAGCGGAGGATTCGGCGCTACGCAAAATCCCAGCGACTCAGGCCTACTGGCTCGCCGGGGTGGCCAATTCTCACTACTCAATGCACGATTACGAATCTGCGCGGGCAATTCTTGAGCAAGCCCTGAAAATTGCCGGGGGTCTGGACGAGAAGAGCATACTCACCAAGTGTCTTAATGATCTGTCCGCCGTCGAAATGCAATTAGGCCGCGTGGACCTTGCCGAACGATACACAAATGAAGCTTTGGAGATTGAAAGGAATGGCTCTGACAAGTCCGGCACGCTGAACTCACAGCTTCTGCAGGCTCGGATTCGAGCGTTCCGGGGCCATTTCCTTGATGCTGAGCGGCTTTTTCGCGTAGTCATCCAAAGCCCAAAGGCAGATAAGCCTCTTGTCTGGGAGGCGCAAGCGCGATTGGCTAAGACGTCCGACAAAGCGGGGAAGTCGGTTCAAGCGCAGAGAGAATACCGGGAAGCGATTGGCACGGTCGAAGCGGTGAGACAGTCTCTGAATCGCGATGAATTTCGCCTGACGTTTCTTTCGAGCGCAATCGAATTCTACGACGATTATGTTGATTTCCTGGTTGCCCACGGCCGATCGAACGACGCGTTAAACATTGCTGAATTGAGCCGTGCGAGAACTCTAACGGAAGGTTTGGCATCCACGGCGGCCGACGACCTAAGCGCGCCCAGCAAGTTTGATCCGCAGCAGACTGCGCGGAAACTAAATGCCTCGCTGCTCTTCTATTGGGTCGGACACGAACAATCCTATCTTTGGGTTATCACTCCCGCGAAGATGAGCTATTTCAAACTGCCCTCGGCTTCGGTGATTGAGCCTGTGGTTTCAGAGTATCGCAAAGCGCTTCTGAGGATGCGCGACGTGCAAGACGACGGCAGCACCGAAGGGAAAAGGCTATACGCCATGCTGGTCGAGCCGGCCAAGAAGCTGATTCCTCCCGGCTCACGAGTCATTGTCTTGCCGTCGGAGGGTCTCTACGGGTTGAACTTTGAAACCTTGGTCGTGCCCGATCCGCAGCCGCACTTCTGGATCGAGGATGTTACTTTGACGACGGGTAGTTCGCTCACCATGCTGGCCGCGTCCGCCAATCGGCCTACGCCCAGTGACAAGACTCTTTTCCTCGTCGGCGATACCAAGCCTCCCAACCCTCCCTTTGCCCCGCTCCCGCAAGCCGCCGAGGAAATGAAGCAGGTCAGAAAATATTTCCCCGGAGCGCAAACGAGAGTCCTGGAAGGAAGCAGCGCCACTCCCACGGCATTCCTCAAAAGCAATCCCGAGCAGTATTCCTATCTCCACTTTGTTACCCATGGAACC
>Ga0209158_1000327_pt1 | contig 36427 bp, 35 predicted proteins | sample GraSoiAngelo_140_FD_185897 | JGI IMG/M metagenome (GOLD analysis project Ga0209158, IMG submission 185897) | Grasslands soil microbial communities from the Angelo Coastal Reserve, California, USA - 14_0929_12_30cm (SPAdes) (version 2) | ecosystem: Environmental > Terrestrial > Soil > Grasslands ...
CAGATGAGCGATCCGCGCGGTGAGGACGCGGGTCTTCCCGGAGCCCGCGCCCGCGAGCACAAGCAGCGGGCCGCCCGCGTGTCGGACGGCGGCGTCCTGGGCGGGATTGAGGGGCAGGCTCACGTCTGGGCCCTCACGTCGCGCTCCCCAAGGGAAATTCCAGCACGAAGAGGCTCCCCGACCCAGCGGCCCCGGGGTGATACGACACCCGCCCGCCGTGCTGCTGCTCGACGATCCGCCGTGCGAGGGCGAGGCCGATCCCCCATCCGCCGGCCTTGGTGGACGTCCCCGGCTCGAACAGCCGGGCGCGGACCTCGGCCGACAAGCCGGGGCCATCGTCGCGCACGCTCACGCGTGCGGCCGTCCCGACCGCGTCCACGGTGACGTCGATGCGGCCACCTCGCCCCGAGAGCGCATCGATCGCGTTCTTGATCACCGCCTCGACCGCCCACTCGATGAGCACCGGATCGCCGAGCGCGGTCGGTCCCGGCCCGGCCGCCTCGAGCGCCAGGGTCACCGGGCTCGCGAGGGTCGGCAGCCGCGGCCGGAAATAGCTCACCACCCGCTCCGCGACGGCGCCCAGGCCGACCGGCTCGCGGCGCGCCGGACGGCCGATCCGCTCGAACCGTTTCGCGACTCGCTCGAGACGCTCCGCATCAGCTTCAAGATGATCGGCCAGCTCATTCAGTGGTGTACCCGGGTTTTCCCGTAAGTAGGCAATCCATCCCGTGAGGCTCATCAACGGCGTGCCGAGCTGGTGTGCGGATTCGCGCGCCATCGCGACCCACAGCCGGTCTCGCGCTGCCGCGACCTGCGAGCGGTACGCCCACACCGCCAACAGGGCGAGACTCAGAAAGACGGCTCCCTCCAGTACCGCCAGGACCGTGAAGCGGCGCGCGGCCGGGAGCGGGCCATAGTGAATCGTGCCGACGCCGGGCTGGACGATCGGCGCGTTCACGCCGTCGAGCCCCGCGATCCAGTGACGCAACGCCACGCTGTCCGCGTCCACCCCCGGTGGTGCGTTGGCCGTGGCGGTCACGTGTCCCGCGGCGTCGGTGACGGCGATCGGGATGCCGAGCGAGCGAACCTGGGCCGCGAGATCCAGGAGCGCGTTCGTGGCCGCATCGGGCCGGGGGTCGTTCAAGCCGGCGAACACACGCCCCAGCAGCCGGCTGGTGTCACGAGCGTCATCCCGCAGGTGCCGGGCCACCACCCAGCCGTACGCCACGGTGACGCCACCCAGCAGCAACGCCAGCGCGACCACCGCGCGCGGCCCGGCACGCCGCAGGGCCCCGTTACCCGCCACCGGCCGCCGCGAGGCGCTCGGTCCCCACGTAGGGCGCGAGCGCCGGGGGAAGGACCACGGCGCCGTCCGGCTGCCGGTGCGTCTCGAGCAGCGCGGCGATGGTGCGCGGCAGGGCCACACCGGAGGCGTTCAGCGTGTGCACGAACTCGGGCTTGCCCCCGGGCTGCGGCCGGCAGCGGATGTTGGCGCGCCGCGCCTGGAAATCGGTGAAGCTGCTCGAGCTCGAGCACTCGAGCCACGCGCTCACCCCCGGCGCCCACACCTCGAGATCGTAGGTTTTCGCGCTGGCGAACCCCAAGTCCCCCGCCGCGAGCAGCACGACCCGATAGGGGAGCTCGAGGCGTCGCAGCACTTCCTCGGCGTGACCCGTGAGTCGCTCGTGCTCCGTCGCCGAGGTCGCGGCACGGCTGAACTGTACGAGCTCCACTTTGTCGAACTGATGCACCCGCAGCAGCCCGCGCGTGTCCTTGCCCGCGGCGCCCGCCTCGCGGCGGAAGCACGGCGTGTACGCGACGTAGCCGCGCGGCAGCGTCGCGCCGTCCACGATCTCGTCGCGCAGCAGGTTGGTGACGGGCACTTCCGCCGTGGGAATGAGGAACAGGTCGTCCGGCTCGGTGCGGTAGGCGTCGTCGGCGAACTTCGGCAGCTGCCCCGTGCCGGTCATGATCTCGCGCCGCGCCAGCAAGGGCGGCTCGACTTCCACGTACCCGTGCTCGCGCGTGTGCAGGTCCAACATGAAGTTGATCAGCGCGCGCACCAGCCGCGCACCAGCCCCGACGAATACCGGAAACCCCGAGCCGGCCAGCTTGGCACCCCGCACCAGGTCGAGGATGCCGAGCGACTCGGCGATCTCCCAGTGCGGCGGCCCGCCGGCCGGCGCCGGCTCGCCCCAAGTGCGCACGATCTTGTTGTGACTGGCGTCCCCGTCCGGCGACTCGGGGAGCGGCAGGTTCGGGACGAACAACGCCTTGCGCTCGAGCTCGATCTCGAGGTTGCGCAGCTCGACGTCCAGCCCCGCGATGCGCTCGCCCAGCTGCTTACGCTGCGCCCGAACGTCGGCCGGCAGCTCGCCCTTCTCCTTCATGAGTCGCGCGTCGACCTGCGCGGCGGCGTTGCGCTCGGCCTTGAGCTGGTCCAGCTGCCCCGTGAGGGCGCGGCGGCGGATGTCGAGTGCTTCGAGCTCGTCGAGCAACCGCGTAATGCTCGCGTCGCCGCGGCGCGCGAGCGCGGCCCGCACCTGGTCGGGCGAGGCGCGCAGCAACTTGAGGTCGATCACCGCATTACTGCGTCGGGATGCCCGGCTCGAGACCGCGGTAGCCGCAGTTTTGGTCCACCAGGATCCGGAAGTCGATGCGTCGCACCGTCGTGTCGATGGCGACGACCACCAACTTCGCGTATGTGAACACCGTGACGCCGAAGAGGCAGCCGGTGGGGCGCGACCGCACGATCACGACGGCCCCGGAGTCTACCACCAGCCCCCGGTCCAACACGTAGCCGCCGGTCGGCGCCACCTTGATCGAGTCGAACGGCACGCTCGCCTGTTGCAGCCCGGAGGATTGTCCCAGCCCGACCGCGCCGGTCGGAAGCAGCACCGGTCGCCGCAACGAATCGAAATTGAAGGCGAAGTCGAACGCCGACGCCTGATCGGTCCGTACCAAGGGATGGCCGGTGAGCCGGCCGTTGAGATCGTACGCCGACGGCGTCGCGATCGGCGTGCCGAACAGCGCGAACAGGGACGTGGTGTCGACCACGTTGGTGATGCCGGCGGCCGGCAATCCCGTGGTGTTGCTGCACGCGGCAGCGAGCACGACGAGCCCGGTGACGGCGACGCTAGACGCGAACCACGAGCAGCGGCGAGACATGCGGTGCCGGAGAAGATACTGGACGCCGTCCGAGTGGGTCAACCCGCGATCGCTGCTTGACTTCGCTCGCGCCCACTCCTAGGTTGGCCGCCGTATGGCGACGATCCGGGAAGTGGTCGAGGCGCTCAGCCGGCGTCCCGGCGTGGATGCCGTGGTGGTGGTCGGCCGTGACGGCCTGCCGATCGACTCGCACGCCAAGAACGGCGTGGATCCCGAGAACGTCGCCGCCCTCCTGCCATCGGTGATCAACGGCATGACGCAGCTCGGCGAGGCGGCGCGGCGCGGGGAATTCGGCGCCGGGGTGCTCGAGTTCGGCGCGGGGCTCGCGGTCGTCTCCGTGCTCAACGCCGAAGCCGTGCTCGTCGTGCTGCTGCAGCCGTCCACCAACGTAGGCGGGCTGCTGTACGACCTGCGCCGCCACCGCTCGGCCATCGCCGGCCTGCTCTGAGCGGGAGCCGCCGGCGTGGCAGCCGCACCGCGGCACCTTCTCGTCGTGGATGACGAGCCGCACATCGGGCTCCTGCTCCGACCACACCTCGAGCACGTCGGCTACCGGGTGAGCCTCGCCCGCACGCTCGGTCAGGCGCGCAGCGTGCTCGCCGACCTGCGCGCGCCGGTCGACGCGCTGCTGCTCGACCTCCACCTCCCCGACGGCTCGGGCTTGGACCTGCTGCGGGACCTGCGGGGCGCCGCCGCGACGCGGAGCCTGCCGGTCATCGTCCTGACCGCCGAAGGTGAGGATCGAGTGCTGGACGAGGCCCAGGAGCTCGGGTCCGCGCTGCTCACCAAGCCGTTCAGTCCCACCAAGCTCGTCGCCCGCATCGCCCGGCTGCTGGGAGATTCTCCCCCGCCCTCGCCTCCACCCCGATCGCTGGACGAGTCGCGGTGAGCACCTGGGCCGCCATCCTCGCGGGTGGCTCGGGCACCCGCTTCTGGCCGCTGTCGACGCCGCAGCGGCCCAAACAGCTCCTGCCGCTGGTGGGAGACCGGCCCCTCCTGGTCCAGGCGGTGGAGCGCCTCGAGGGGCTCGTGCCGGCCGAGCGGGTGCTCATCCTCACCGGGCCGTTCCTGGTGGACCAGGTCGCCGCCGCGGTGCCGCAGATCCCGCGGCCTCAGATTCTGGCCGAGCCGCGCGCCGCGTCGACCGCCCCGGCGCTCGCGTGGGCGGCGCAGTGGATCTCGCAGCGCGACCCCGGCGCCCAGATGCTGTCGCTGCACGCCGACTGGGCGGTGGGCGACGACCGCGCCTTCCGCTCGGCCGCCCGCAACGCGCTCGGCGTCGCGGAGGAGTACGACGTCCTCGTCACGGTCGGCGTCCCGCCGACCCGCAACGAAACTGGCTACGGGTACATCGTCCCGGGCAAACCCCTGGGCAGTGCCCGCGCCGTGCGGCGCTTCGTCGAAAAGCCGAGCGCCGCCCGGGCGGCGTTGCTGCGGCGACGGGGCGCGCTCTGGAACACGGGCCTCTTCGCGTGGGGCGTGGCGCGCTTCCTGGGCGAGGCAGGCGCCTACGCACGCGAGCTGAAGAGCGCGTGGCCCAAACTGTCGGCGGGGGACGTCGCGGGGTTCTTCGGCGCCGCGCAGCCCGTCGCCGTCGACGTGGCGGTGCTGGAGCGCACCAAACGGCTCGCCGTGGTCGCGGGGGCGTTCCAGTGGGACGACATCGGATCCTGGGATTCGCTGCTCCGCATCCGCCGCCCGGATGCGCGCGGGAACGTGATCGTGGGCAACGTGACCTTGGGGGACGACGTGCGACGCTCGGTCGTGTGGTCCGAGAGCGAGCATCTCGCGGTGCTGGGGGTGGAGGACATGGTGGTGGTGCGCGCCAATGGGCACACGCTCGTGATCCCGACCGGCCGGGCGGAACGCCTCAAGGAGCTCGTGCAGCGGCTGTGACCCACGCCCTCTACCTGCTCGACCCGGATCCCTCGCCTGCCTGGGCCCCGTTCGCCGGTGCCCGTCCGATCTCGGAGCTGCGGGCCGGCGCCCAGCTGATCCGCGAGCGGTGGGAAACGTTCGCGGGCACCGAGACGGCGGCGATCTTTGCCCTGCCTCACCTGGCGGGGTTCGTCGAGCCGGGCGTTCCGATGGTGAGCGCGCGGCATCCCGTCTCGGGACCGGCCTTGATCGGGTCGTCCACGTTCGTCCCGCGCGGCCTGGCGCCCCCCTTCCCCGCCGCCGCATTCCGTCTCAGCTGCCAGGGCGTGAGCGTGGGATGGGGTGTCGGTGCCGGCGCCACCTGGGACGGCCCGCAGGCCCACGCGACTCGCGTCGACGTCGCGGGGGTCGTGCTGCACGGCGCCTACGATCTCGTCCGCGGGCTCGAGCGGCAGCTCACGGGAGACTTGGGCGCCCGGCTGGGCGACGGCGATCCACTCCCGGCGGGCTGCGTGGTGCTGGGCGACCCGGCCGGTGTCGCGGTCCACGACGCCGCCCTGGAACCCGGCGTGGTCTTCGATGTACGTCAAGGGCCGGTGGTGTTGGAGAGCGGCGTGGCGGTGCGCGCCGGGACGCGACTCGAAGGGCCGCTGTGGGTCGGCGCGAACACGCACCTGCTCGGCGGGCCGATCCGCGCATCGGCGATCGGCCCCCATTGCCGAGTGCGCGGGGAGCTCGCGAGTTGCGTCTTCCTCGGCTACGCCAACAAGGCGCACGACGGCTTCGTCGGACATTCCGTGATCGGCCGCTGGGCGAACCTCGGCGCGGGCACGATCACGTCGAACTTGAAGAACACGTACGGCCCGGTCCGGCTCGAGGTAGCCGGTGCGGCGATCGATACCGGCCTCACCAACCTCGGGAGCCTGATCGGCGACCACGCCAAGACGGCGATCGGCACGCTGCTCGGCACCGGCACTGTGATCGGCGTCGGCGCCAACGTGTTCGGCGCGGTGCGTCCCCCCAAGTACGTCCCACCGCTCGCGTGGGGCGTGGGTGACCCGACCGTGCAGGCAGGGACGCGGCTCACGAAAGAGGGCTTTCTCAAGATCGCCGAGCGCGTGCTGCCCCGACGGGACATCGCCGTAGACGAGGCGACGCGCACCATGTTGGAGCGCATCTACGAGTGGGCCGCGCGCTGACGGGACGCCCGCCCCGTTGCCCCGTGGGCCCGCCCTGCGCACATTGCTCAGTTCGCGCCACCGGAGCGGTATGACGGGCACCGATCAGCATCGCCGCATCGGAAAGTTCGAGCTGCACGAGCTCATCGGGGAAGGCGCGATGGGCGCGGTGTGGAAGGCGTACGACTCCGTCATCCGTCGTTACGTCGCTCTCAAGATCTTGAGCGGCGCCGTCGGCCGCACGCAAGACGCCCGCGCCCGCTTCCTGCGGGAGGCACGCGCCGCGGGCGGGCTGCAACACCGCAACATCGTCACCATCTACGATCTCGGCGAAGCCGACGGCCAGCTGTTCATCGCGCTCGAGCTGGTGGACGGGCGGGACCTGAGCGAGCTGATCGCGGGACAGGAGCCGCTCACCCTCGAGCGGAAGCTCGACATCGCGATCGACGTGCTCCAGGGCCTCGCCTACGCCCACGGGCGCGGCGTGATCCATCGCGACATCAAGCCGTCCAACGTGCGGATCGCCTCCGACGGCTCCGTCAAGATCATGGACTTCGGGATCGCGCGCCTGCAGACCGCCGACATCACCGGCTCGGGCGCGATCGTCGGCACGCCAACGTACATGGCGCCCGAGCAGATCACCAACGGGCCTATCACGCCCGCGACCGACCTGTTCGCCGTGGGTTGCCTGCTGTACGAGCTGCTGTCGTATCGCAAGCCGTTCGAAGGCGAGACCGTGCACGGCGTGCTCTACCAGGTCCTCACGACCGATCCGAAGGCGCTGCGCGCGATGGTGCCGTCGCTCCCCTTGGCGCTGGAGCGCGTGGTGGCGAAGGCACTGAACAAGGTGCCCGAGGACCGCTACGAGACCGCACGGCATATGCAGTCGGCGCTGTCCAGCATCCGGGCGGCGCTGTCGGGTGCGTCCGAGCTCACGGCGCGGCTGACACCCCGCTGGACGCCGCTCCCCGACGCCGCCCTGCGCCTCGTGACCCACATGTCGCTCAAGTGGCGGGCGGCGGTATTGACGGCGCTCATGGTGACGGCGCTCGTGCTGCTGTACGTGTCGCGCTCGCCGTCGCCCGTCGCGGCACCGTTGGGAACCGATGCGACGGCCACCGTCGACCAGCTGCTCGCCTATCCGCTGCCGGCGGGGCTCAACGCGGCCCTGACGGCACAGCGTGACTCCGCGTTGGCCGCCCGCGACCGGGCGCACCGCGCCGGGGCGATGAAGAACAACGTGCCGTCGCTGCTGCTGGCGGAGACGGTCCTCCAAAACGCCGAGCGCGCGGTGCGGGCCGGCGACCAGGCCCACGCGGCGAGCGGCTACCTGAGCGCGGTGGCGCAGTACGGCAAGGCTCAGCACGAGGCCGACGGAGTCCGGCGGGAGGCGCAGCAGGCGATCGCCCGGGCGACCCCCGTGGTGCACGCCCTCGCGACGCGTCCGGAGGCCGGACGCGCGGGTACGTCGCTCGCGCGGGCCGAATCGCTGTTCGTCGCGATGGACTTCACGCTCGCCAAACTCGCCGCGCTCGACGCCGAGCAGGTCGGGGTCGCGGCGGGCGTGGCGCCGCCGAGCCCGCAACCTCTCGACCCGCGGGCGGCTATCGCGGTGCTGCTCCAGGATCTCGAGCGCGCCGTCTCGAGCGAGCGCGTCGCGAACCTGCGCGTCCTGATGCCCGGTATGGTAGAACAGGACGTGGCGGGCTGGGAGCGGTTCTTCCGGCGGTACACGCGCCTCACGGCGCGGTATGCGGTCGAGGCGGTCACGGTGCGCGGGGACGAAGCACACGCCACCGTGCGAACGCTCTACACCTACGTGCCGGCGCCGGGCGGCGCCCAGAGTGAAAGCCGCTTGCGCCAGGCGATCCGGTTCATCAAGACCCCCGACGGCTGGCGCGTCGCCGACATCCGCGACCTGCGCTAGCCGTCAGTCCCAGGCACGCTCGGTGGCGGGCGGCGGGGGCGGGATGGCCACCGAATCGGCCCGGACCGTCGGCGGGCCGACCCGCCGCAGGGCCACCGGCTTCTCGAGGTCGCCTCCCGACAACGTCAGCTTGTCGCCGTCGAGCTTCATGCCGTACACCTGCCAGACACCGTCCCCCAGGGTGATCCACAGGCTGTCCCCGACCACGCGCCAGCGGGCCATCTGGTCCCCGAACTGCGCGGAGCTGTCGCTCCGGACCATGACGTTGCGGATCTCGTCCTCGGCTTTCGCTTGCCACTTCCCCTCGAGGTGGGCGCGCCGGGCGGCGGTCTGGGCGGCGAGGCTTCGCCCGAGTCCGAGCAACAGCAGGAAGGCAGCGAAGGAGCGCAGCATGTTCAGATAAGTACCCCGGACGGGGGTGGCTCAGGTCCCTGCGGCGCGCACCGGCGCCCGCTCGTCGGTCATGACCGCCAGCTGCGGCTCCCACTGCTGCATCATGCGAACGAAGGCGCCCGCTAGCTCGGGATCGAACTCGACCCCCGCCCGATCGCGCAAGTAGGTGAGCGTCTTTTCCTGCGTCCACGCCTCCCGGTAGGGGCGGTTGGTGCGAAGCGCATCGTACACGTCGCACACGTGCACGAGCTTGCTCGCGTGATGGCAGTCGCGCCGGAAGCGCAGGACCGGATAGCCTCCGCCGTTCAACATGATGTGATGCTCGTACGCCACCACCGCCGGCAGCTCGAGCCGCTCCTCCGACTTGAGGATGATGCGAGCGCCTTCCACTGGATGCGCGTTCATGAGCGCGCGCTCTTCGTCGGTGAAGCGACCCGGTTTGGTGAGCACCTCGAGCGGGATCGTGACCTTGCCGATGTCGTGCAGCAGGCCGGCGATTCCGAAGGTCCGCACGTCGCGCGCTCCCAAGCCCAGGTGCTCGGCGAGCGCCATGGTCAGCACCGCCACGTTCATGGAGTGCGTGGTGGTGTATTGGTCGAACTCCTTGAGCTGCAGCAGCGGGATCACCAGCTGGCGCTCGCTATGCATGGCGATCGACAGGGACCGCACCACCGCCTCCGCCTCGGTGAGCGGTACGACGCCCTGGGACTTTACGGCGTCCTGGAACCAGCGCACGGTCTCGGCCTCTTCGCCCAGCGAATAATTGATCGTGGCCGTCGCAACCGGCGGCTCGGCCTGCCCCGCGTCGCCCTTCACGCCTACCGATCCGAAGCGGATGCTCGAGCGGCGCAGCTGATGCGTCTCCGAAGTGTCGATCGCCGAGAGCGTCAAACGAGCGAGCACCTCGTCCAGGAACCCCTCGAACTCGTCGCGGCTCACCCGGTCGGCGAACTCGAGCCGCTGGATGCCAGCCTGGGCGAGCCGCCGGGACCAGTCCCACGCCTTGAGCTCACGGACGGGCAGGTTCCCGAACACGATCTCGTCGCCCAGGAAGGTGAAGAGCGCATGCGGCGCCACGCCCTGGAGGTCGTGCAACTCTTGGAACGCGTCGTCGATCGCGCGCTCGCGCGCGGGATGGCCGGCCGCGTACAGGGTCATGGCCGCGAGCGCGTGCGCGAACGCGGACAGGAAACCGGCGGGGCCGCTCAGAGCTCGCTCCCCCGTCCGCCCGCGTCCGCCGCCGCCTGGATGTCCGGGTCGCTCGACGCGGCGGCCCGGCGCAGCACCGCGCTGGCCCGCGGGTCCTGCTGCCACGCGCTCGCGAGCCCCGCCAGCGCGGCCAGGAGATCCGATGACTTGGGCGGCAGCTTCCCCCGTCCGAACAGGGTTCGGCCGGCCGAGGCCACCCGCAGCAGGGGCTCGAGCGCCGCCCGCGTGCGGGCATAGCCCAGGGCGCGGACGGCGAGGGTCCGCACATCGGGCGGCAGCGAGCGATCCAAGGCGCGTCCTGCCAACACGGGCACCGCGCTGTCGGGGCAGCTCTGGAGCGCTACCGCCAGGCCCAGCGCCAGCCGCAGCGTGCGGGGATCCTGATCCTGGAGACCGAGCGCGAGCGCCTCGTCACGCTCGGCGGGAAGCTTGACCTGGACCTTCACCGCTTGCCAGCGCACGCGAGCGTCCGCGTGGCGCAAGTACGCCGCCGCCGAGAACCCCTGGGGCAGCGGCGACAACTCTTCGAGCAAGCCCAGCAGGTTGCGCGTCACGTACCACCGCGGGTCCCCGAGCCGTTGGATCACGAGCGAGCCGATCTCCGGCCCCATCCTAGCAAGCTGGGCAAGCAGACCGCGGCGAACGCCGCGCGCCTCGGCCGCCGCAAGCGCGTCCAGCAGGGGGGCCGCCGCCGGGAGACCCACGCGAGGCACCAGCCGCTCGAGCGTCTTGAAATCCACCGGCTCCCGCGTGGCGAGTTGTCGAACGACGTCCGCCGTCGCGAGCCGCGCCCACACCTCGGACGCCGCGCCCTCCGATTCGGAGACTTCGGCCAGCGCGTCGAGCAGTTGGCCGAGCCGCCCCTCCCGCACGACGCGATCCGCCGCGGCGAGCACGTGCGCGTTGACGGCGTCCACCTCGAGCGCCATCGCGACGATGCGATCGGGTTCGGTCGCATACTCGCCCTCCGAGGCCGCCGGGCGCTCGGGCGCCGCCCGCGCCATGCGCTGCAGCGCCGCTCCGTACGCTCCCGGGTTCGGGTCCGTCAGCGTCCAGCCCTGGAGCAGTTGCCGCACCTGGTCGCGCAACGCGGCGTCGGCCTGGGGCCGGACCTCCGCGGCGCCTCCCTCCGCGTGCGCGGCCAGCTTGGACAGCATCCGGACCAGCGAGTGCGAGATGGTTTGGTGGGAGGAATCGGCGGCGGCCTGGACGATCTCGAGCACCGCGTCGACCGCCATCCCGTCCGTCGCGTCGTGCACGAACTTGTGCCGCTGCGAGAAGTCGCCCCCCATTTCGACGAGGCGCCGCAGCGTTTCCGGCTTGAGGGCGCGGATCAGCCGGGACGTTCGGCGCCGCAGCGCGACCGCGTCCGCGCTGCCCGCGGTCTTCAACTCGTCCGCGATCTGCAGCAGGTAGCCGACGATCACCTGATCGTACGCCGCGGCGTCCGTCCTGGGGTGGTCGTCGATCGCGCGAGCAATGACGGCCGGCTCGGTCGGGGTCGGCTGGTCGTCGCTCGTTTGGGCCGTAAGGGCGGCGCGCGCCAGACCCACCCAGAGCTGCGCCGCACGCGCGCCGCGCTCGGACGTGGGCGCGCCGTCGTCCACCAGCTCGAGACGCTCGTAGGTGAGCGGGTGGAGCTGCACGTGGACCCAAGCGCGCAGCCGTTCCGGCGCGCCGAGCCCGAGCGGTTGCCCGCGACGCTCCGCGTCCACGGCCAGGGCTTTCAGGACGGCCGCCACTTCGTCGACTGGGACCCCGCGCCGGAAGGTCACGGCACCGAGGTGGTGACGGTGCAGCCGGCCGGCGAGCTCCGCCAACACCGGGTGTTTCGCGTCCGTCGCCACGCCCTCGATCACCAGCTGCTGCCGGGCGACGCCGAGCGACAGCGTGGAGCGATCCTCGAGCAGCAGCTCGGCGCGCCGGGTCACCCCCGCCGCCGCGGGCGCGAGCGACGGGTGGCCTTCGGGATACATGGCGTGCTTGTGCAGCGCGATCGAGAGCTCGATCAGGAAGTCCGCCAAGTCGCGCGACAGCGTCGCGCGCTCGCTCGCCGGGCCAGGCATGAGGAGACGATACCACAGCAGGATCGACGCGGGCTAGACGCGCCGACGCAACAGTCCGCGCGGGGGCGAACACGAAGAGGGAGCAGAGAACCTCTGCTCCCTCTCACCTGTTCACCCCTGTGCGTCGGCGCGTCTAGCCTTAGTACACGTCCACCCAACCGCGCTCCTTCGCCTGCTTGGGGTAGGCCGACGCCGACAGCGCGGAAATGAGGGCGCAGGAGGAGTACAGTATCGACGTGTTACCGGCAAGCGCGACGTTGTCGTCCACCGAGACGCTCGCCGACATCAGGGCGCCGCTGACCTTGTTGCCGGTCCCGGTCATCTTGAGCCCGCCCCGCACGATGACTGCTCCATCGAACGTGAAGTTGCCCGCCACCGTCAGGTCCCCGTCGACCAGCAGGATGCCTTGGCCGCGACCCGTAGTGATCTTCAAGTCACCCAGCGCGTGGATGACCGGGAAGTAGTTGTCGCACGCCCCCGCCGGGCTGGCGTGGGTCGGCTCCCCCCAGTTGGGCGGATTCACGCTGGCCTGGCACACGCCGCCGACCACAAGGGGCCCGACGCCGTTGAGCAAGGTGCCGCCCGCGTACGTATAGGTCGCCGCCGCCGCGAGCGACTGATACGTCGAGCTGCCGTAGCTGAAGTAGGTGTTCGTATCGCCGGCTGTGGGCGTGGTCAGTACGGGCGGGCTCCCCGTGACGCTCACGCTCCCGTTGATCGTGGCAGTGGTCGTGGGCGATATCGCAGCCCCGGCGACGGGCGGAGCGGTGGGGCCGCAAGCACTCCAGCCGGCAGGGGCGGCATCGTTCCCGTTCACCGTGACGTTGCCGTTGACGGTGGTATTGCCTTGGGTCGTGATTGCGCCCATGAAATTCATCTGCGGCATGTCGAGCTTGAATAACGTGGCGTAGCGGCGCCGGGCGGTCGCCTGACTGCCCTGCGCGCCCGCCGTGCCCTCCGAGACCGCCCAGAAGGACACGCCGGAGACCTTCGTCACGGTGACCTTCACGCTCGCCCCGCGCGGCGCGGTGTAGGTCTTGGTGAGCGTGTCGCCCACCGGTCGCCGGTTGTCGGCGAGGTTCCAGTCCTGCGGCAGGCGGTTCAAGCCCAGCTCGGCGGCCGCCGCGGCGCGCGTTTGGCGCACCGTGTTGCCGCCGATCCGGTAGTCCTGGGTCGACACGAACACGATCCCGCCGATCATGACCCCGATGATCACGATGGCACCGAGCGCCATCAGCAGCGCCATGCCTCTCTCTGACTTCAGTGTCGCATTCATACTTGCCTCGCTCCCTGGAAAATGCTGCCCGCCGCTTACTTGCGGTTGCGCAGCCCGACCTCGATACGCAGTGAGTCCCGGAATGTCGTCGCCCCGTCCCCGGTCAGATCGAGTTGCGCCGTCCCCTGCCCCCGCACGACGAGACTGATGCGCGCCACCAGGCTGCGATTCGCGGTGACTGCGCCGGTGGAGTCATAGTAGGCGAACTGAACGCCGCTGGTCCCGTTCACCGCGTACGGTTGGAACGGGCCGGCGAGCGGCTGCAGCGCGTTGCACACGGGTACGCGGCCGGTCTTACAGTCGAAATACCCGAGATACCACCGCCCGTCCGCCGCCTGATAGACGCTGTAGTGCACGCGGCGGAAGAAGCGGATCCCCGAGCCCACGATGATCTTGCTGCTCGCCGCCGGCGACAGAGTGAGCCGGTAGCTCGGGTTCGAGGCGGTGAGATCGATCCCTTGCGTCAGACCACTCGACGTCGGGCAGCCGGTGGCGACGTTCCCGGTGACGGCGGTGACCGCGGTGATCTGGTGTCGCGTCCAGGCGTCGTCCGTGGACGCGATGCTGGTCGAGTCATTGTACACGAGCAGCGAGTCGCCGACCGACGGCAACGCGTTCCAGTTGGTCATCGCCGAGCCCTTAGCGAGCACCCGCGGGACGGTCGAGAGCTGCCCGGCTGAGTTGACGCACACGATCGAGCTGCCGAACGCCGAGCGAAACTCCAGCGACGAGTCGGACATGGCATAGATGTCTCCGCCGATGCTCGAGATACCCCGGAAGTCCGACGGCAGCATCGCCGCGGCCTGGCGGATCTGCTGGCGCGTCTGGATCAGGTCGGTCGTGCTGTTGTAGAACCGTTGCTGCCGCAGCAGCAACTTGACGATGGCACCCGCCACGAAGCTCACGAGCACCATGGTGATGATGAGCTCGACTAAGGTGAACCCGGCCCGGCGGGTCGGCGCGTGTAAGGTCAGCATGGCAGGAAGCTCCGGAACGTTTCGGTGCGCTGACGATGGCTGCTCAAGAAGGTGACGTTGACCGTCACGTCATCGGCGCGGGCCAGGCGATCGAGGGTCCAGGCCTCGGAGAGGCCTCGGCTCACGGCCGACCCGGCGGCACGCGTGGCGCACGGGGTCGCGCGGACCCGCTCGAAGCGGGACTCCGCCACGCTCGCCGCGATGGTCCGCGACTGCGTGCTGGTGAGCGACGCCATGATCACCGACGCCGACCCCGCCATGGCCAAGAGGCCGACGCTGAAGATCATGACCGCCACTAAGAGCTCGACGATCGTGTAGCCGCGCTGGTTCATGGACAACTCCGTGTAGTGATGCGACCGAGTCCGGTAACGCACAGGGTATCGGTGGCGGCCCCGATCTGCACCGTGAGCTTCGGGGTCTGCGCCACGTTGGCCACGAACCCGCGGGGGTCGAACTGGATCGTGTCCTTGGGGCTCGCACCCAGGGTCGCGCCGTAGCGTTGCGACATGTCGATCTGGGTCCGCAACTGGACCGGCGTGCCCGATGAGTCGACCAGGATCTTCAGGACGTTGCCGCTGCGCACCAGCCACGCCGTCCGGCTCTGCTGGATCGCGATCGTGCGTGCCCGGAAGAGGTACGCGGTCACTTCGCGGCTCGCCGAGCGCCGCGAGCTCGCCACCCAGGTCCCGCGCACCGACTTGACCGTGATCGAGAGCATGATCCCCATGATCACGAACACGAGCAGCATTTCGATGAACGTGAAGCCGGCGGCCTGACACCGGCGCGAGATCGAGCGATTGAGCACGAAGCCTCCTGAAAAGCGTTCGAACGAGTGCCTGCAGTCGTCGAGCAAGGGCAAGGCGTATACCGTCACGAGCCCCGCCTCAGAATCGGATCCGTTCACGTTTTGTACAGCGTCAATATCCCGTACATCGGGCAAGGTGCAACAAGCATTCATGTTATAGCATATAGATGCTATATCATGTCTAGTTGTAACATCGCCGGGTGTCAAACTTCCATACACCTGCGCGGTGTGGTGCGCCCCGTCACACCCCCGCGGTGAGCACCGCAAGATCTGACCAGCAACACAACGCCCCGGGATTGCTCCCGGGGCGCCCTGTGCGTCTCTGCGTCTGCGCGTCTAGCTGTCTAGTACATCCCGCCCATGCCACCGCCCCCGCCCGGCATCGGCGGGGCCTTCTCCTTCTCCTTCTTCTCCACCACGACGCACTCGGTCGTGAGGAGCAGGCTGGCGATGGACGCGGCGTTCTGCAGCGCGGTGCGCGTGACCTTGGTCGGGTCGATGACCCCCGCCGCCACGAGATCCTCGAACGAGTCGGTCTGGGCGTTGTAGCCGAAGTTCTTGTCCTTCGACTCCTTCACCTTCCCGACGACGATCGAGGCCTCGGCGCCCGCGTTCTGCACGATCATCCGCATCGGCTCCTCGAGCGAGCGACGTACGATCTCGACGCCGATCTTCTCGTCGTCATCCGCCGTCTTCACCTTGTCCAGCACCTTCTGGGCGAACAGCAGCGCCACGCCGCCGCCCGGCACGATGCCTTCCTCGACCGCGGCGCGGGTGGCGTGCAGCGCATCCTCCACCCGGGCCTTCTTCTCCTTCATCTCGGTCTCGGTAGCCGCACCCACGTTGATGACTGCGACGCCACCCGCCAGCTTGGCGAGCCGCTCCTGCAGCTTCTCTTTGTCGTAGTCCGACGTGGACTTGTCGATCGCGGCCTTGATCTCCTTGATGCGGCCCTGGATCGCGTCGCGCTTGCCCTTACCGCCCACGATGGTCGTGTTGTCCTTGTCGACCACGATCCGCTTGGCTTGCCCGAGGTCTCCCAGCACGGAGTTCTCGAGCTTCAAACCCATCTCTTCGGAGATGACCTGGGGCGCGCCGGTCAGCACCGCGATGTCGATCAGCATCTCCTTGCGACGGTCACCGAACCCGGGCGCCTTGACCGCGCAGACCTTCAGCGTGCCCCGGAGCTTGTTGACCACCAGCGTCGCCAGTGCCTCGCCCTCGACGTCCTCGGCAATGATCAGCAACGGCCGGCCGGCCTGCGCCACCTTCTCGAGGATCGGCAACAGGTCCTTCATCGTGGAGACCTTCTTGTCGTGGATCAGAACGTAGGCGTCTTCCAGCACCGCCTCCATCTTCTCCGGATCGGTGATGAAGTAGGGCGACAAGTAGCCGCGATCGAACTGCATCCCGTCCACCGTCTCGAGGGTGGTCTCGAGACCCTTGGCCTCCTCCACCGTGATCACCCCGTCCTTCCCCACCTTCTCCATCGCCTCGGCGATCAGGTTGCCAATCTCCTTGTCGTTATTCGCCGAGATGGCGCCGACCTGCGCGATTTCCTTGCGACCGGCGGTCGGCACCGAGATCTTCTTCAGCTCTTCCACCACGGCCTCGACCGCCCGCTCGATCCCGCGCTTCAGTGACATTGGATTCGAGCCCGCGGTGACCGACTTGAGCCCCTCGCGGAAAATCGCCTGGGCGAGCACGGTCGCCGTGGTCGTCCCATCGCCCGCCAGGTCCGACGTCTTCGTCGCCACTTCCTTCACCATCTGGGCGCCCATGTTTTCGATCGGATCTTCGAGCTCGATTTCCTTCGCGACGGTCACGCCGTCTTTCGTCACGGTGGGATTACCGAACTTCTTGTCGATGACGACGTTCCGGCCCTTGGGGCCGAGGGTCACCTTCACCGCTTCGGCCAGCTGGTCGACGCCCCGCTTGAGCCGGGCGCGGGCCTCGACGTTGAACTCCAATTGCTTCGCAGGCATTGCGTGTCCTCCTAGGACTCAGCCGAGCTTGGCTATGACGTCGGATTCCTTGATCAGAATGATCTCTTCGCCTTCGAGCTCCACCTGGGTGCCGCTGTACTTCCCGTACACGACGCGGTCCCCCACCTTGAGCTCGAGCGGGACGATGTCCCCCTTCTCGCGCCGGCCGGGACCCACAGCGATGACTTCGCCCTGGATCGGTTTTTCTTTCGCGGTATCGGGGATGTACAGCCCGCCCTTCATCTGCTCGGTCTCCTCGATCGGCCGGATCGCCACCCGGTCGGCGAGGGGGTAAATCTTCAGCTTGGTCTTGCTCGCGGTTGCAGTAGCCATATGCCAGACCTCCAGCTGTGCTGTGTAAGTGCTTGTGACATATTACGATTAGCACTCTGGCGAAGTGAGTGCTAAACGAACCGCGAGGAATCTCTCCGCTTGGCCGTCGCGTGTCAAGGGGGTCGCCGGGTGAGCGAGTCTACGATCGCGCGCGCGCGGGCCTCGACCGTGCCTCCCAACGAGTCTCGGGGCCCCGACACGGCCGCGATGATCGCACCGGTGCGGGTGTCGGCCAGGCGGATATACAACCACGTCCGGGCGCCCGGCTCGGGCTCCCGCTGGGTGAACCAGAAGAGATACGCCGTAGGCGCGCCGCCGCCTTTCACCGCACTGCGCACCGAGTACCCGCGACGCTTCAGTCCCCGGCCGATCTCCCGGCTGAGCGAATCGTGGTGTGTGACGAGGATGTCGTATGCCCGGACTGACCCCGGAGCCCGGTAGCCAGCGACGGGGGCGCATCCGAGGGCTACGACATTGCCGGTTAAGGCGATACCGAGTTGTCGGAAGAGGCGACGCTTCATGGGATAACCCGCCTCGCCCCCACCCAGCGATCCAGCCAGTATACCCCCTCGGGGTCACGCACGTCGAGGCGAGAGAGTTTGACGCCCCGAGTCGAGCTGTGGATGAATTTCCCTTCGCCTACGTACATGCCGACGTGCGTCACTCCCGAGCCGGGCCGGGCGGAGAACAGCAGGATGTCGCCCGGTCGGAGCGCGTCCATCACGGGCGCGACCTCCGCCCCGGCGTGCGCCTGGTCGCGGCTCATGCGCGGCAGCCGAATCCCATGCTGGCCGTAGGCGTACTGCACCAGCCCGGAGCAGTCGAACCCGTTGTCGGCCGTGCCACCCCAGATATAGGGCGTGCCGAGCGATTCGAGCGCGGTCTGCACGACATCGACCGCATTCCCGCTGATGCTCGTGGGCGGCGCGGGCGGCGCGGGCGGCGGGAGCTCGGGAGGTGCGCCGGCGCCTCCCGTCCCCCTGCCCCGGGCAACCCCTCCCAAGCCGATCGAGATCCCGAGCGCGGCGCTCAAGCCCGAGCGCGCACCGTTCCCCGTGCGCCAGAACCCGCGGAGCCCCCGGTCCTCCACGCGGTAGCGCAGCTCGGCTCCGACGCCGAACCAGGAGAGCGGGCGCCACTCGACACCTCCGCCGAAAGTCCACTGCACGGCGAGCTCGTGGCTCGTGGTGTCGGTAGACAACCCGGCGGCGAGGCCAGCGAGGGCATACGGGCCGAAGCTCCTCCGGCCGCGCCACGCCTGGATCTCGTAGCCCGCGCCGTAGAATGCACGGCGGTGTCCCAGGGTGTCGCTCACGACCACCGCGACGCCGAAACCGTGCGTGAAGGTGCCGCCGAGACGGGTGCTGGTGCGGAATTCGTAGGTGTCGGCGCGATTGCCGTTGTACCATCGCCCGACGTGGAACTCGAGGCCGCGCCCCCCGCCTCTTCCCTGGGCGCTCAGCGCGAGCGGCGCGAGCGCGAGCAGTTGGACGGCGACGAGCTCAGTCCGCCGCGGCAACGGCGGCTTGCTCCTGGGACGGGCGCGGCGCCATGTGATGCGACAGGAGGTGGGGCGCTCGCCGCATGAACCGGACCCACATTGCGAGCGCGGTGAATCCGAACAGGGCGGCGCCGAGTCCCGCCACGGCCAGCATGGTGAGCGGCGCTGTGAAGCGGGTGCCGACGAGGGCCCCCACCCATAAACCCGCGTACGACGCCCCCCACGCAAGCAGGGGTGTGACGAGCCAGCCCAGAACGATGAGGAGATGCGCGAACCAGCGTGGCACGGCGCCGCCTACTCCCCTGCCCGTCCCTACCGCTTGCGGACGAGGGCGACGACGGCGAGCACCGCCAGCGCGATGGTGAACCCGGCGCCCGCCTCGGCTGGAAGCACGAGGTCGAGCCGGGCAAGCCGCGCCACGACCACGAGTGCCACCGCGCCCACCAGCGCGGGCGTCGCGGCGCGCGCGATCGACGTCTCGCCGTGGGCCGCGCGGGCCGCGCTGACGATACCCCCGGTCCAGGCGAGAAACGTCCCGAGCATCCACCAGATCGGCAGGTACCACCACGTACTCCCACCACCGATGGCGTCCCAGGTCCAGGGGTACGCCTTGAACGGCCGCAGCAGGACGATGTCGATCGCCATGAAGACGACGGTGCCCCACAACCCGATCGCGGCGGCCCCCGCGATGCCCTCGACGTGGCGTGCCTGGGTCAGCCGAGCGGGGAGGAAGCTCACAGCGGTGCCGGTCGCGAGCACGATCAGCGCCTCGAGCGCGCGCTGCGGCAGCACCGCCGTCACCTGCCGTGAGACGATCAGGAACGCCACCACAGCGGCTGCGGTGAGCAAGCCAATCTGGGTGCCGCCAACCATGACGGTACGAATGTCCGAACGGTCCGACGCGGTGGCTGTCGCAGTGGCCGACATGCTCCCCCAGTTTTTCGAGGCGGAACGGTCTCCGCCCCAATCTAAACCCACGGCCTCAGCGGGCAAACACCGCCAGCACGGTGAGATCCGTCACCGCCCAGGCGGTCAAGGCCCGATACATCGCGCGTTGGTGCTCGGTCGCGGTCCAGCCGACCTGACGCATGTACCAGGGCGCCAGCACGCCGAGCCACGCCGCCAAGGGGACGGCGAGCGCGCCGCCCCACCGGCCGACCCTCAGCAGTGCGACGGCCCACACGAACAACGCAAACGCCGCCAGGACGCACGCGATTGCGACGGCGAGGCTCGCCCGCATCCCGAGAATCAGCGCCAGCGTGCGGTCGCCGCGCCGGCGGTCTTCCTCCATCTGATACAGCTGGGTGAGCGGATAGAGCCCGGCGAACAGCGGGCAGAACCCGAGCAAGATGAGGGCGTGGCCCAGGTCGAGCGGCCGTCCCGTCGCCGCCCACGTCGCGAACGGCGTGAACGTGCCGAACCCCCACATGTTGATCAGCCAATCCACGCCCGCCACCGCCTTGAAGCGAAATGGCGGCACCGAGTACGCGAGCGACATCGCGAAGCAGATCGCGTACGCCAGGCGGAACGCGGGCGGCAGCGTGAACGCAAGCAGCTGGCCCCCTACGAGCAGTGCAGCGCTGAAGGCCAGCAGGCCCTTCGGAATGGGGGGTGGCGCCATCAAGTAGCCGATGTCGCCCTCATCCTTATCGAAGACGGAGTTGATCGCGAGGGTGCCGCCGTTCAGGCATACCACCCAAAGCACGAGCGCCCACAGCGCGGGCAGCAACCGCTCCCCGCTCCCTATTCCCCGCAGGCCCACCGCCAGCAGATAGCCCAGGGCCGTATGCCCCGCCATGATCGGCCATTCGGCGGGGCGGAGATGCAGCAGGTAGGAGAACGCATCGCCCGGCAGCAGGCGGTAGCCCCAGCGACGCCACGCGCTGCGACCGCGATAGGCGGCACTCGCCTCTACCACTTGAGTCCCAGTGCCGTGGCCGCGATCCGGAGTCCGGCCAGCGTCAGATCGGGATGCACGGCCTCGATCGCGCGCGCCAGCGGCGCGACCAGGCTGGCGAGCCCGCCGGTCGCGATGACGTACGGCGTCCGACCGTTGGGCCACTCGGCCTTGATGCGGCGGACCAGGCCGTCTACCGCCTCCGCCGCGCCGAGCAGGACACCGGCTCGGATGCACTCCTCGGTGCGTCGCCCGATCACCCGTTCGGGAGGCGTCAGCTCGGTGGCGGGAAGCTTTGCCGTGTTGCGGATCAGCGCGTCGGACGCCGTGCGAACGCCGGGCATGATGACCCCTCCGATGAACCGGCCGTCGCCCGTGATGCAGTCGAACGTGGTCGCGGTCCCGAAGTCCACAACGATCGTGTCGCGCCGGAACAGCTGAGAGGCGGCGAGTGTGTTGAGGATGCGATCGGCCCCGACGCTGAGCGGCTCGTCCACGTCGAGAGTGATGGGCAGCGCGGAGCGCCCGTCCACGACGACGGGTGGGATGGTCGTGGCGCGCTCGACCGCCTCGCAGATGCCCTGCGTCACCGGCGGTACGACCGACGCGACGACCGCGGCCCGCACTTCCTGGGTCGACCGTCCCGCTTGCAGCAGGTAGGCCGTGAAGGCCGCCGCCCACTCGTCCGGGGTACGCGCCGGTGCCGTCGTGAGCCGCCAATGCGCTTCGAGGCTGTCGCCCCGGAACAGCCCGAGCTTCGTCTCCGTGTTGTTGATGTTGATGGCGAGGAGCATGGGCGGGCTAAGATAGGCCGGCCGACTCGCGCCCGCCACGGCGCCACACCATCCACCCGAGCGCGATCGCGAGCGCCGCGGTGCTGGCGAATGCGAGACCGCTCGCCAGCCCGGCACGACCAGTGACGATCGGCGCGCCGCCCAGCGCCTTGAGCGGGGCGTTGTGGAGCCCGTGGTATACCGCCGCCGCCGTGAGCGAGCCCGAGAGCACGTACACACACCCGGCCACGAATCCACCCAATGCGGTGCCCAGCAAGCTCCCCAGCGGCGCACCGGCGTATCCCGGCTGGACGGCGTGCCACAGTCCGAACACGACCGCCATGAGCGCCAGCGCGCCAATACCGGCGGAATCCGGTGAACCGACGAGCGCACGCCGGAACGCGAGCTCTTCGGTCACGAACGCCACCGTCGCGTCCGCCACGAGGAAGAACACGAACGCGGCGGCGAAGGCGGAGGGCGGGACGACTGGTCGCAGCACCGCGATGAGCAGTACTTCCGGCAGCAGCGCCGCCGCGGCCGCGGCACCGTACCAGCGCCACAGCGCGCGTTGGCGGGTGGCTGCGACGGCGGCGCCCCAGGCCGCGACGCCCGCCAGGAGCGCCAGGGACGCCGCACGGTCGTCACGCCACAGCCGGGCCAAGAGGGCGTCGTTGCCCTGCCAGATGAGCGCGGCCGCGCAGGCCGCGCCCACGGCGAAGCCGCGTGCCACCTCCGGCGCGGGGCGGTGGGAGCCCGCCGGTCCCCACGAGAACCCGAGCGGCAACCGGGCGGCGAGCAGCGCGACCAAGGCGCAGACGCCGGCGGCGAGCGGCACCGCCGTGCCGCCCGCGAGCTGCCGCACCGCGGCCAGGCGTGGCAGGCTCGCCGCCGTGATCACGAGCGCCGCCGCGAGCGCGAGTCGCGCGCGCCACGAGAGATCAGGCGAGCTCGACACGGCCCTCGCGCACGCCGATCGTTCCCGCACCCAAGTCCACGAGCAACGCGCCGTCGGGACGGAGCCCGCCGGCGCGGCCCGCGGCCGGCGCGCGGAGCTGGCGGCCCCGCAGCCAATCACGCTCAGCGAACGCGGCGCACTCCTGCTCCGAGAGCGCCGGATCGAGCGCGGCGCTGCGCACCAGGGCGGGCACCAGCCGGTCCAGCACGTCGATCCGCCGCACCGCCGGGAGCCGCTCCGCGAGCGCGATGGCGCGACTCGCCATGGCCGTCGGCACCGCGTTGCGGACGTTGACGCCGACGCCTACGGCCAGCCACTGCAGCCGCTCCCCCTGCCATCGGCCCTCGCACAGAATCCCGGCGAGCTTGCGGTCGTCGAGCAGCACGTCGTTGGGCCACTTGAGACGCGCGAAGGGACCACCGAGCAGCGCATCGACCGTGTCGGCGACCGCCACGCCGGCGCGGATCGATGCGGTCCCCAGCACGGCGTGCTGGGGGCGGAACAGCACGCCGAGCCAGACGCCACCGTGCGGGGAATGCCACGTGCGACCATCTCGGCCCCGGCCGGCGGTCTGCTCCTCGGCGATCACGGCGGTCGCCGCGGGCGCGCCCTGGACGCCCAGCTGGTGAATCGCGTCGAGTGTCGACGTGAGCTGGTGGAACAACCCGCAGTGCGGCACGCCCCACCGTGCCGCGAGCTCCGCCGCCGGCACGCCGTCGAGGGTCATGCGATCCTCCCAGCCACAAGCGCCACGATGCCGACGATCATCGCTCCTTTGAGCCACCAGCTGTTCCGGTCCGGCTTGCCCGCGATGAGTCGGCTCGCGACGAGCAGGACGGCGAGCTGCGCGAACAGCGCAATGAGGAAATAGGCCGCGCCGTAGCGGGCGGCGAGCGGCAGCGCGAGGCTCAGCGGCACGAACGCGACGCCCAAACCCGCGGCGAGGAGCGCCGTGGCGCGCGATCCGATCGCGACCGGCAACGTGCGCCGCCCCACCAGGCGATCTCCCGGCTCGTCGTCCAAGTCCTTGACGATCTCGCGCACCAGATGGAGCCACGCGGCGAGCACCCAGGGCACGACCCCCGCCGCCGGCCGGCCCACGGCGAGGGCGCCGTATTCGAGGGGAAGCCCGGCCACGAGCGCCACGGCGATGTTCCCGGCGACCCCGCGCCGCTTCAGCAGCGGCGAGTACACCAGCATCACGGCGAGCGCGCCGAGGCCGACCAGCACGGCGGCACCATTCACGAGCGCCGCCGCGCCGAGGCCGAGCAGCGTCCCGCCGACCACGCATAAATCGGCTGTGCCGCGCGACAAGCGCCCCGCGGCCAGCGGCCGCTCGCCGGGGCGGCGGTTCACGCGATCGGCGTCGGCATCCCAGACGTCGTTCACCGCGTTGCCGGCCGCGCCCAACCCCACGGCCGCCGCCGCGGCAAACACCAGCAGCGTGGGCGTCGCGAGCGAGCCGAGCGCGATCCAGCCGCCGGCGAGCACGCCGGCCGCGGCGACGACGAGGTTGTGGGCGCGGACGAGCCGCAGGACGTCAATCACCCAGGACGTCCTGATAAAGCGCTTCATAGCGTGGCACCACCCGCTCGGTGGAGAACTCGAGGGCCCGTGCCGCAGCGGCGCGGCGCATCCGCTCGTGCGTCGCGCCATCCTTGAGTACGGCCACGGCGCGCTCCGTCATCTCGTCCACCGCGCCGACGGGCGCCAGATACCCTGTTTCGCCGTCCACCACCACCTCCGGCAGCCCGCCCTGGCGGGTCGCCACGACGGGGACTCCGCACGCCATCGCCTCGAGCGCCGACAACCCGAACGATTCGCTCGCCGACGGCAGCAGGAACAGGTCCCCGCCCCGCAGCAGCTCGGCGACTTGATCGACCTTGCCCAGGAAGCGGACGTCGCCACGCAGCTTCAAACGGTCCACCTCCTGCTCGGCCAAGTCGCGCTCCGGCCCGTCACCCGCGAGCACCAGAGTCGCCGGGAGCGCCCGCCGCACGCCCGCGAACACGTGGATGACGTCGGCGATCCGCTTCACGGGCCGAAAGTTCGACACGTGGATGAGGATCTTGTGATCCGCGGGCGCCAGCGCGCGGCGCCACGAGCCATCGGTCGCCGGATGGAAGTCCGTGGTCGAGACGAAGTTCGGAATCACCCGCACATCGCAGCCGACGCAGCCGAACGCCCGATAGGTCTCGTCCCGCAGATACTCGGACACGGCGGTCACCCCGTCGGAGCGCTCGATCGAGAACTTGGTGATCGTGAAATACGACGGGTCCTGACCGACCAGCGTGATGTCGGTACCGTGCAGGGTCGTCACGACCTTCAAGTCCCGCTCGCTCTGGAGCATCTGTTTCGCGAGCCAGGCGGTCGCGGCGTGCGGGATCGCGTAGTGCGCGTGCATCAGCTGCAGATCCTCGCGCAGGGCGACCTCGTGCTGCTTGACCGCGAGGGCCAGGGCGTAGGGGGAGTGTTCGAACAGCGGATAGTCGGTGGGCACGACCTCGTGGAACGTGACGCGCTGCGCGAATCCGCCCCGCAGGCGGAACGGACTCGCATACGAGATGATGTGCACCTCGTGACCGCGCCGCCCCAGCTCGAGCCCCAGCTCGGTCGCCACGGCACCGGAGCCGCCGTAGGTGGGATAACACGTGATGCCGATTCTCACGAGGCGGGAGACGGGAGAGGGGAGACGGGAGACGTCGTGGCGCGCCAACGCTGCACGATTCGAGCGGCGAGCACCTCCGCGGGCTCAGTCGCGTCCAGGGTCCACACGTGTGGCGTCTCCCGCCTCCCGTCTCCCGGGCCTCGCAGTTGGTTTCTGAACCACGTCTCCTGCCGCTTCGCGTACCGTCGCGTCGCGCGCTCGATCGCGTCGCGCAACTCGGGCTGGGGGAGCCTGCCTTCGAGCATCGCCACGACTTCCCGGTATCCCACGGCGTCCAGACCCGGCGCGTGGGGCGCGACGCCCCCCGCCAGCACCGCGCGCACTTCCTCCACCAGTCCCGCGGCGAGCATGCGATCCACCCGCTGGGCGATGCGGCGCTGCAGCGCCTCGCGCGGCAGGGTCAGATGAATGTACCACGGCCGCATCACGCCGGTCTCGCGTGCCTCGCGTTGCCACCAGGAGAGGGAGCGACCCGTGAGCAGCGCCACCTCGATCACCCGGACGGCGCGTTGGCGGCCCCCACCCGCGAACTGCCGATCGAGCCGGGCCGCCCAATGCGCGAGCCGCGCCGCGCCGAGCGTCCCGGCCCAGGCGCGCAGTCGCTCGCGCGCCGCCGCGTCGAGCGGCGGCTCGCGGAACAGACCCTCGGCCAGGGCGCGCACATAGAATCCGGTTCCCCCGACCACGACGGGCTGGCGCCCGGCGGCCCAGACGCCAGCCAGCCAGACGCTCGCGTCCCGGGCGAACTGACCCGCGCTGTAACGCTCCCCCGGGTCGATCAGATCGATTCCGAGATGCGGCACGCCCGCGCGCTGCGCTCGGTCGGGCTTCGCGGTGCCGATGTCGAGACACCGGTACACCTGCCGCGCGTCGGCCGAGATCGCCAGGATGGCCTCGCGCTTGCCCCACGCGACGGCGACCGCGGTCTTGCCGACGCCGGTGGGACCCACGAGCACGGGAACGAAGGGGCGGTCAGCTCCGCCCAAATCGTCGCTCCAGCTCTTCCTTCGGCAACTGTACGATCGTGGGCCGCCCGTGTACGTCGTGCGCCGGGAGCGTCGCGGTGAGCAACCGACCCACCAGCTCACGCATCTCCTCGAGCTCGAGCCGCTGGCCCGCCTTGATCGCGGCGCGGCACGCGAAGGTGGCGGCGAAGCGCTCGAGGCGGTTCGCCCAACCGCCGAACCGGCCGCCCGCGAGGTCCGCCACGAGCTCCTGGAGGCAGCGCGCGGCGTCGAAGCGCGGGTGTGGATTGGGGGCCGTATGCACGACCACGGTCCGGCCGGAAAACGGCTCGATCTCGTACCCCACGCGTCGCAACAGCTCCCGCTGGGTCTCAATGGCGTCGAGCTCCGGGGGCGTGAATTCGACCGTTAGGGGCAGGAGCAGTCGCTGCGCCGGGGCGCCGTCGCCCGAGAGCTGGCGCATCACCGTCTCGTAGAGGACTCGCTCGTGGGCCGAATGTTGGTCCACGATCGCCACGCCCGAGTCGGTCTGGAAAAGCAGATACGTGTCGAACACCTGGAGGAGCGGTGCGGGGGGTCGGGTGTCAGGGGTCAGGGGCTCCCTCGGAAACAGCTCCCCCGGCGGCCCACCCGGGGCGACGGCGCCGACGTCGGCCCAAGCGCCCCCGATCCCCGGTCCCAGACCCCCGACCCCCAGGGGCGCAGCCGCGGCGAGCGGCCCCAGCGCCCGCCGGACCGCCTCTTCCACGACCTGCTCGACGAAGAACTTCTCTCGGAACCGCACCTCCAGTTTCGCCGGGTGGACGTTCACATCCACCGCATCACCCGGGAGATCGAGGAACAGAATCAAGGATGGCCGGTCGCCGGGCGCGATCGTCGAGCGGTACCCCGCTTCCCCCGCGCGCAGGATGAAGGGATCGCGGATCGGTCGGCCGCGCACGAAGACGTATCCCTTGCGGCCCGCCGGCCGGGCTTGGGCGGGGCGCTGGGCGAAGCCGCGCACCTCGAGCGGTCCCTCGCAATGCGCGACGGGGAGCAGCGTGTCGGCGAGGCCGGCCCCCCACAGGGCCCGCACCCGCTCGAGCTGTCCCGCGGCGGGAGGCACATCGATGAGGCTGCGGTCGTCGCTCGTGAGGGTGAACGCGACGTCGGGACGCGTCAAGGCCAGGACGGTGAGCACCTCCACGACTGCCCGGGTCTCCGTCGCCTGGGCGCGCAGGAATTTGCGGCGGGCGGGCGTATTGAAGAACAAGGCACGCACCGTCACGGTCGTGCCGCGCTGCCGCACGACGTCCGCCACCGCGTCGCGCTTTCCGCCGACGACGCCGATGCGCGTGCCGGCCCGGCCGTCCGGCGAAGTCTCGAGCTCGAAGCGCGCCACCGACGCGATCGCCGGAAGCGCCTCGCCCCGGAAGCCGAACGTCGCGACGCCGATCAAGTCCGCCGGATCGCGGATCTTGCTGGTGGCGTGCCGCGCCAGCGCCAGCTCCGCGTCCTCGCGACCCATCCCGTCGCCGTCGTCGCTCACGCGGATGAGCGTCCTGCCACCGTTCTCGATCGCCACGCGGATCGCGCCCGCGCCGGCGTCGAGCGCGTTCTCGACGAGTTCCTTGACGACCGAAGCCGGCCGCTCTACCACCTCGCCTGCAGCAATCTGGTCCGCGACCCGGGGGGCCAGAACCGCGATCTTGGCGGTCACAGCGGCACGACTTCGGCCGCCATGACCCAGCCATGCACGCCGTCCGGACGTTGCACGCGGAGCCAGGCGCCGCTGCGGCGCTCGACGTAGAGTGCCGCGCCGGCGTCGAGCGTGATGGTGGCGCTCGCGCCGCCGTACGGGGCCACGCGTACCGGCGTCCCCGCACTCGCGATCACCGCGACGGGGCGGGCTCGGTGCTGCCACTCGCCCGCGGCGAGCCCGCTGCACACCGCGGTGGCGAGCCCCACCAGAATCAGCATGATGCCCCGGCGGCGCGCCGCCACGGCCAGCCACACCCCCACCCATCCCGCGGCCGCCGCGAGGGCCCACTCCCCGGGCGTGGCGAGGCCGCTGGCCAGCAACGGCTCGCTGGCCGCATCAGGGGGCGGCAGGAACCGCCGGGCCCGGCGGATGAGCGGCGCCCGCGGTGTCAGGCGCGCGGCGATCGCCCACGCCGCGGCGGCCTTGCCGTCCGCACCGGCGCGATACAGGGTGGCGCCGAGGTTGTACCAGTGCGCCGCGACGCTCGGCCGGGCCGCGGCACGAGCCGCGAAGGAATCGGCGGCGGCGCGGAGCGCGCCGATGTCGTAGAGCGCTTCAGCGTTGGGCGCCTGCGCCGCCGCGAGCTCGGGGGGAGGAGCAGCGCTGACCAGCCCCCCGAGGCACACGGCCACGAGCCAACGGCGGCGCCGGCCGCCGGCGGGCTCCGCGTCCAGCACCTTGAGCACCTGCGCGAGCTCCGCCGCCAGCTCCGCCGCGTCGCCCAGCCCCCGCGGCCCGTAGCGCGCGGCACGCAGCCGGTCGCGCAGGCGCATCACGTGATCGGCGACGGCGCTCTCGACGCCGGCCGCGCGCAGCGCCCGGGCGAGGCCGTCGCCGTCGCGTGCCACCGGATCCGGCACGTGGCTGACGAGCACCGCCTGAAAGGCGTGCTCTAAGCGGCCCAGGCGCGACAGCGGGGCCGCGTCAGGCGCGGCGTCCGTGTCCAGCGCGGGTTGCGACGCCGCGCGCCGCCGCCAGAACCACCCGACGAGCGGCGGGCCGACGAGCAACACCACCCAGCCCCAGGGCACCAGCGCCGCGACGAGCGCGGTCGACCACGCCTCGCGTGGGGAGCGATCGAGCGGCGGGAGCGGGCGCGCGGCGCGCGGCTCCGCGCCCTGCCCCACGGCGAGCGCGCGCGGCGCCGCGCGCGCCACCGCGGCGGCGCCGGCGGCGACGTCGTAATAGGCATAGCGCACTTCGGGGAGCAGAAACGCGCCGGCCGAGTCGGGCACGGCGAGGTAACGGAACGTCTTGCTCCCCCCGATCTGGCCGCCCTTCGACTCGACCCGCACGGTGGCCTCGCCCGGATACGTGCGGAAGCCCGTGGGCCAATGGATCGCGGGCTCCGGCCAGAGCGCCACGTTACCGAGCCCCGACACGGTGGCGCTCACGTCCAACGGCTCGCCGACGCGGGCCTCCGCCGGCTCGATCGCGACATCGACCGCGAGTCCGTGCGCCACTACGCGCGGGTCATCGGCGCTCCGCCCGGCCACGGGCAGCGGCAGCACGCTGACGAGCACCGAGTCACTCTTCAGGGAATAGCGCTCCTCACGGCTGAAGAACGAGAAATTCACCGGCACCGCGTAGTCGAGCGTAGCCGGCGGGATCGTCACGCGTCCCACGGCGAGCGGGAACACGATCTGGTGAGCGACGAACAGGTCCATCCAGCCGCCCCGGACGAGCCGTGACGCCGCCGGCTCGCTCGGTGAGGCGCCGGGATATGACCAGACGCCCTCCGGGGTCTGCAGCGTCAGGATCGGCATGCGCCGCAGCCGGGCACGCAGCTCGCGCGGGAACCACGCCGCTGCGATCACGTCGAGTTGCGCGCCCACGAGCGCGGTATCGGAGGGAAGGATCACGGACAGCGCGACGTGATCGCCTCGCGCCGGCGCCGGTGCGGCGGCTAGGAGCTCGCGCGCCAGCGGGCTGAGGGCCGCCGCCGGGCCCACGGCGGCGCTGTCCACGACGATCGTGATCGGCCCCGTTGCCACCGTCCGCGCGCCCTGGCGGGCCCGTACCGCGCCGATGACCAGCGTCCCCGCCCGCTCGGTCCGCAGCCGCAGCTCGCGGGTGGTCGTGCGCAACTGCCCGACGGCGCCGTCGAGCGACACATCGGTGACCTCGCGGGAGCCCACGATCGTGAATCCCGTGAGGGCCGGGAGCGTGAGGCTCACCGGCTCGGCCGTGCGCGAGCGGGCGCGGACCGTGAGGGTCAACTGCTCGCCCGCCGGGAGGCGGCTGCGGTCGACCCGCGCCTCCAGCATCGGCGCCGGGCCTTGCAGGACGATCAGCACCCACAGGGCGCTCGTCACCAGTCCTTCACTCCCGGCTCCACGACGCGCCGTTGCCGGCCCGAGCGATCGCGTCGGGTCTGCACCTCCTGCTGGCCGATCGAGCGGAGAATCTGCTCGGCCTGGGCCTGGCTCAAACCCCCGGCCGCCGGGGAGCTCTGCGCGCTGCCACCCTGCCCGGCCTGTCCCGGCGGCGCCCCGCCCCCGCCCCCGGAGGGCGGTGGGCTGTTGCGGGAGCTGCCGCCGCCACGGCGCCGCGCGGCCAGCTCGAGGTTCCATTTCGCAGAGAAGTGACCGGGGTTGAGCAGCAAGGCTTCGCGATAGGCGCGCTCGGCCTCGGCCAAGTGCCCGTCGCGGTTCACACTGTCAGCGACGGCGATCCGCAACGCCAAGAGGCCGAGGTTGTACAGCGCGCGAAACCGGATATCGGGCTCGAGCGACGCGCCGGCACGCGCCAGCGCCTGCTGCGCGGTCTCCAGGTCTCCCCCTGCCAACGCGGCGGTGCCGGCGTTGTACCAGGCGGTGTCGTCCTGGCGATGGCGCGCAAGCTCGGCCAGGTATGCCGCGCGGGCGCGTGTCACGTCGCCGCGATCCCATGCCTTCTCCGCCGGGCTGCGCGGCCGAGTCGAGTCCTGGGCGTGGGCCGGCCGCGGGACGCCGCAGCACAGCGCCGCCGCGATCAGCGCGGCCGTGCGGCGTGACGCCGCCTGCCCCACGAGCACCAGCACGGCGAGCAGCACCGGCACCCAGGCGCGCGGCCGGCCGCGCTCGGTGCGCGATTCGCTGGCGCGGGCCCGCTTGTAGGCGGCGACGAGGTCGCGCACCGCCCCCGCCTGGTCCGGCAGCTCCGCCGCCACGATCGCACCCTGCGCCGCGTCCGCCGCGGCGCCGAGGATGTCGTCGCGCCGCCAGGTCTGAATCACGCTGCCGGCGTCGTCCCGCTGCCAGGACTGGAGCGCGCCCCGCTCGTCACGCACCGGGATGCGGGTCGGCGTGCGGGTGCCCTCGGCAACGAGAATCAGGTGGACGCCGAGCGCCCGGAGACGCTCCGCCTGCGCCACGATGTCGGGGAGGGTGTCGTGCGCCTCGCCGTCGGTGAACACGACGACGACCCGATCCGCGAGCTCGGACCCCGCGCCGACCAGCTCCCCACCCTGCCGCAGCGCCCCCGCCAGTCCGGTGCCCCCCTCGGACGCGACGCCCGGGTCGAGCGCATCGAGGTACAGCCCCAGCGCGGAGCCGTCGACCGACAGCGGCGACAGGATGTAGCTCGACCCTGCGAACACCACGAGTCCCAGATGGTCGCCGTTCAGGTCCTGCACCAGCCGGCGGGCCTCGCGCAACGCGCGACCCAGGCGGTTCGGGCTGACATCCTCGGCGAGCATCGAGCGCGAGATGTCGATCGCGAGCGCCAGCGACAGGCCGCGGGTCTCGGCCACGATGTTCTCTTCCCCCCAGCGGGGCCCGGCGAGCGCTACGACGCCCAGGAAGGCGGAGATGGAGAGCGCCGTGGGACCGAGCCGCCCGGCCGCGAGCGCGGCCCGCACCGTCTCCTCGGACCACAGCGCCGCGCGACGCACCCGGGCGCGGCGCGCCCAGGCGGCCCCGAACCAGACCGCGCCGCCCAACAGCGGCGCGAGCGCGAGCACCACGGGCGCGTCGAAGCTCATCAGGGCACCCGCACCGCGAGCGTCGCCGCCAGCACGATCTCGAGCCCCAGCGCCACGAGGCCGAGCGCGAGCGGCACCCGATACGACTCATCGAACCGCCGGTACACCACCTGCTCCACGGTCTCCTTCTCGAGTCGGTTGATCTCGTCGAACACGTGCCGCAGCGACTGCGTATCGGTGGCGCGGAAGTATCGGCCGCCGGTCATCCGCGCGATCTCGGTCATGAGCGGCTCATCGATCTCCACCGGCATCATTTGGTAGCGCAACCCTTCGAGCCCCTGCCCCGTCGGCACGGGGGCTTCGCCCCGCGTGCCCACGCCGATCACGTAGATCCTGATCCCGAACGTGGCCGCAGCCTGCGCCGCTGTCCGCGGGTCGACCATGCCCCGGTTGTTCACGCCATCGGTGAGCAGCACGATGACACGGCTCTTGCCGGGGGCGCGCCGCAGCCGGTTCGCCGCGGTCGCGATCCCGGTGCCGATCGCGGTGCCGTCCTCGAGCATGCCGATGCGCAGGTCGCGGAGCGCCTGCTCCAACACCGCGTAGTCGGTGGTGATGGGAACCTGGGTCAGCGCCTGCGCCGCGAAGGCGACCAGCCCGATGCGGTCCGATCGCCGCTCCCGCACGAACTCGATCGCGGTCTGCTTGGCGACGTCGATGCGGTTGGCGGGAGCGAAGTCCTCCGACAGCATGCTGCTGGAGAGATCGATGGCGAGGACGATCGAGATCCCCTCGCTCTTGGTCTGGGCGCGGGCCGAGCCGACCCGCGGTCCGGCGGCCGCGACGATCCACGCGCCGAGGCAGAGGCTGCGCAGGGTGACCGGCAGCCGCGCGATCCAGAGACGCTCGCCCGCCCCGGCCGACGGGCGCACGTCGCTCATGCGCGTGCCCCGGAGCCGGCTCAGCCGCCGAGCCCGGAGCCACCACCAGAAGGGGAGCGCGAGGAGCGCCGCAAGCAGCAGCGGCCGGGCGAAGCTCACCGCTCCAACTCCTGGGCGAAGCGGCGTGCCATCTGTGCCAGGGCCGCCACATCGGTGCCGTGCGCGGACGCAAAGGCGACGCGGTCGAGCTGCTCCAGCAGCTCCCGGAGCTCACGCAGCGAAGCATGTGACCGGGCGCGCTCGACGGCGGCAATGCATTCCGCGGTGCTCAAAGCGGGCCGCGCTTCGGGAATCGCCCGGGCGACCGCCACCCGGAGGCGAAACGCGGCGCGGGCGGCCACGGCTTTCGGCTCGCCGGCGGCGAGCCAGCGCGCGTCCGGTACTTCGGGTTCGAGGGGAACGTGACGGGGCGCCGGCTCCGCTCGCGGCGTGCGGCGGCGCCACCGGAGCCCGAGCGCGAGGCTCACGCCCGCCACCAGCAGCGCGGCGGCGGGCGGCAGGACGGCGTAGCGCGCCAACCGCACGGGCGCGAGGGCGCCGCGCGGCTCCGGGCCGAGGACGCTGTCGGGAATCACGCTCTGGACCAAGAAACCGGCGACCCCACCGGACACCGAGTCGGCGCGGCCGTCGGGGCGGAGCTCCCAGATGGGCGGCAGCGCCAGCGTGTGCGCCCCCGGTGTCCAGGCGACGATGGGATAACGCACCAGCCATCCCCCGGGCGCGCGCCGCACGGACGGCTCGCCCAACGGCTCGACCCGCTCGGTCGGATCGAGCCGGCCGGCGCGCACCCGCCACCCCGCGGGCACCACGACCTGCCGTTCGAGCCACACCGTGTCGCCGACCGTGGGCCGCGCCGGCGTGGCGACCCACCCTCCTCCCTGCAGCACCAACCACAGGCCGACCAGTGCCGTCATCGCAGCAATCGCCGCGCCCGCTCCGCGAACGCACGGCGCAGCGGCGCGGCGTACGGCACGCTGGTCTGCAGCGCCACGCGGTCTACACCCGCCTGGATCAGCTTCCGGGCCCGCTCCTGCAGCTGCCGTTCGGCCGCGACGCGCACGCGCGTGCGCGTGGGGCCGTGACTCGTGTCGAGCAGCACCCGCTGGCCGGTTTCGGCGTCTTCCATGTCGACCCAACCCGCGTCCGGGAGCTCGCGCTCCCGCGGGTCGTCGATCGTGATCGCCACCACGTCGTGACCGGAGGCCAGCTGCGCCAGCGCATCCTCCCAACCGTCCGCTCGGAAATCGGAAAGCACCACCACGATCGCGCGGTGACGCGGCAGCTTGGCCGCGTAGCGCAGCGCCTCCGCCAGATTGGTGCCCCGGCCGCGCGGTCGGAACGCGACCAGATCCCGGATCACCCGCAGCGCGTGCGGCCGTCCCTTCGCCGGGCGCACGACGAACTCGACCTTGTCGGCGAACATCAGCGCGCCCACCCGATCGTTGTGGCGCGCCGCGGCGAGCGCCAGCACCGCCGCCACCTCGACGGCCAGGCCCGCCTTGGTGTAGGGGCGCCCGAACTGGCACGAGCCGGACTGATCCACCACGAGCAGCAGTGTGATCTCGCGCTCCTCGTGAAAGGTCTTCACGAAGGGATGACCCATCCGCGCCGACACGTTCCAGTCGATCGCGCGGAAGTCGTCCCCTTGCTGGTACTCGCGCACCTCGGCGAACTCGATGCCCTGGCCGCGGAACACCGAGCGGTATTCGCCGGTGAAGAGCGTATTGACGAGGGTCCGGGTGCGGAGCTCGATCCCCTTGACCTGCCGCAGCACCTCGGCGGTGACGGCGCGCCGGCGGGCGCGCACCGGCGACATCGCGCCACTGCGACGGTCCTTGCCCTCGTACGTCACGGCACGCCCACGGCCTCCAGGATCCGAGCGATCACCCGGTCGGCATCCATGTCTTCGGCCTCCGCCTCGAACGTCAGCAGCACGCGGTGTCGCAGCACGTCCAGGGCCATCGCCTTGACGTCTTCGGGCACGACGTACGCACGGCCCCGCAGATAGGCGTGGGCCCGGGCCGCCTGCGCCAGATAGATCGACGCCCGCGGCGACGCCCCGAACGCGATCAGCGGCTTCAGCTCCGCCAGCCCGATCGCTTGCGGCTCGCGCGTCGCCCGCACGACGTCCACGATGTAGTCCACCACCTTCTGGTCCATGAACAGCTCGGCGATGGCGCTACGCGCCGCCAGGATGTCGTCGGCTTCGGCGATCCGCTGGACTTCGATCGGCCGCCCCGACGCCATACGGGCCACGATCTCCTTCTCCGCATCGCGCGTCGGGTAGCCGACACGCACCTTCAGCATGAAGCGGTCGAGCTGTGCCTCCGGGAGCGGGTAGGTGCCTTCCTGCTCGATCGGGTTCTGCGTCGCCAGCACCAGGAACGGCTCCCCGAGGTAGAACGTCTCCCCGCCGATCGTCACCTGCTTCTCTTGCATCGCCTCGAGCAGCGCCGACTGCACCTTGGCGGGCGCCCGATTGATCTCGTCCGCGAGCACCAGGTTCGAGAACAGCGGGCCCTTCTTGGGATAGAACTCCTGACTCTTCTGGTCGAACACCATCGTACCGATCACGTCGGCCGGGAGCAGATCGGGCGTGAACTGGATGCGCGAGAACGCGATCCGCAGGCACTCGGCGACCGTGCGCACGGCCAGCGTCTTCGCGAGCCCGGGCACCCCCTCGAGCAGGACGTGGCCGCCCGTGAGCAGCCCCACCAGCAGCCGCTCGACCATGACCTCCTGGCCCACCACCCGTTTCGCCACTTCGCGGGCGATCGTCTGGCTCAGTACCGCGTCCCCCGTCGGGGTCTTCGCCGCGCGCGTCGTCATCGCAACGCCGCCTCTGCCGCTTTGCGCACCGCCGGCTCCTTGTCTTTGCTGTATAATTCCAGCAGCCCGCGCGCTTCCGGCCGCGCGACGTGCCGCAACCCCTCGATCGCCGCCGCCCGCACCGTCGCGCTGCGCCGGTTCCGCATCCCCCCCGGTTCGGCGTACCGCGCCAGGACGTCGAGCGCTTCCATCGCGCCGAGCCGGCCGATCGCCCGCAGCAACTCTGCCAGTACCCCTTCGTCCGGCTCCTGCTCCAGCCGCCGGATCAGGACCGTGCTCGACGCCGGATCGCCGCCGGCCGCGATCGCTCGGGCGGCCGCCACCCGCACGGACACGCTCTCGTCCTTGAGGGCCGGCATCGCCGGACGCGAGATCTCGCGCCCACCTGCTTCCGCGAGCCCGATCAGCGCCGCCTCGCGGACCAGCTCGGAGTCATGGTGCACCAGAGGGAGTAACAGCGCCACCGCCTGCGGACTCCCGGTGAGGCCGACCAACTCGGCGGCGGCGGCGGCGATCGGAGCGTGCTCGTCCGCGAGCCGTCCCTGCAACGGCTCCAGAGCCCGGTCGGCCGCCTTGCGGATGGCCGCCCGGTAGGGCGGGCGCAACTCGACCGCGGTGGCGAGGAACGCGTCGAGCACGAGCGGCACCGACACCGCGGCGAGCGCGCCGACCGCCGCGACCAGTGTCTCCCGCTCCTCCGGCGGCACGCGCGGCTCTCCGAGTCGCCGCACCATCCGCCCGACCAGGGCCCGATCGGAGAGCGCGAGCGCCGTCTGGTCGATCGCCGCGAGTAACGCCGGCTCTTGCGCCGTCGTCAGCATGTGATCGAGCGCCGCGATCGCCGCGGCCACCGGGCCCGTGTCGTGCAGCCCGAGCAGCTGCGGCGCGAGCGCGCGCAGCTTCTCGACGGCCGCGCGCTGCTCCTCGGGCGTGGCCGCGCTCCCGAGGCCCGCGACCGCGCGCTTCGCCTCGACGTCGACCGGGAGCACGTCGGGACGGAACACTACGCCCGCGCGGCGACCCGCCGCGTCGTGCACGCCGGGAGCCGCCGTCGGCGC
>Ga0209158_1000329_pt1 | contig 36371 bp, 37 predicted proteins | sample GraSoiAngelo_140_FD_185897 | JGI IMG/M metagenome (GOLD analysis project Ga0209158, IMG submission 185897) | Grasslands soil microbial communities from the Angelo Coastal Reserve, California, USA - 14_0929_12_30cm (SPAdes) (version 2) | ecosystem: Environmental > Terrestrial > Soil > Grasslands ...
TCACGTAGACGATCCGCTCGCCCTTCTTGCCGGCGATCTTCGCCCAGTCGTCGGGGTTGGTCGTATTCGGCAGATCCTCGTTCTCCTTGAACTCTTCGCGCACGGCATTGAGCAGGTCGCCGGCGCTGATCCCCTTCTCGCCGCCACCGATCAGCCGCTTGAGGGCCAGCTTCTTGGCCCGCCGCACGACCGACTCGATCATGGCGCCCGAGGAGAAGTCCTTGAAGTAGAGGACCTCCTTGTCGCCGTTGGCGTAGGTCACCTCCAGGAAACGGTTCTCCTCGGAGAGACTGTACATCGCTTCGACCGTGGCCGCGATCATGGCGTCGATGGCGCCCACGGCGTCACCGCTGAAGTGGCGGGTTTCCGACTCCGCGATCGGGATCTGGGTCGTCAGGTACTTCCGGAAGATGTCGCCCGCGGCGCCGCGATCCGGCCGCTCGATCTTGATCTTCACGTCGAGGCGTCCCGGCCGCAGGATGGCCGGATCGATGAGGTCCTGGCGGTTGCTGGCCCCGATGACGATGACGTTGCGCAGCCCTTCCACGCCGTCGATCTCGGCGAGGAGCTGGGGCACGATGGTCGTTTCCACGTCCGAGGAGATGCCGGTGCCGCGGGTCCGGAAGAGCGCGTCCATCTCGTCGAAGAACACCACCACGGGCACGTCCTCGCTCGCCTTCTCCTTGGCCTTGATGAAGATCTCGCGGATCTTGCGCTCGGTCTCGCCGACGTACTTGTTCAGGAGCTCCGGGCCCTTGATGTTGAGGAAGAAGCCCTTGATCTTCTCGCCACGCTTTTCCGAGATCTTCTCGGCGAGGTTGTTGGCCACCGCCTTGGCGATCATGGTCTTACCGCAGCCGGGCGGGCCGTAGAGGAGCACACCCTTCGGGGGCGTGAGCTGGTGCTCCTTATAATAGTCGGCGTACAGATAGGGGAGCTCGACGGCGTCCTTGATCGCCTCGATCTGAGTGCCGAGCCCGCCGATGTCGTCGTAGCCGATGTCGGGGACTTCCTCGAGGGCGAGATCCTCGACCTCGCTCTTCGGCAGCTTCTCCAGCAGGTAGCCCGACTTCGCATCCATCAAAAGGTGGTCGCCGGTCTTGAGCCGCAGCTTGCGGAGCGGATCGGCGATGATGCCGACCTTCTCCTCGTCGGCGCGCAGGGTGACGACCGCACGCTCCTCGTCGAGCTGCTCCTTGAGGATCACGACGTCACCCTGGATCTCGTAGCCGGCGGCCTCGACGACGTTCAATCCCTCGTTGAGGACCAGCTCCTGACCGGGCTTGAGCGTCTCGGCCTTGATCGAGGGGTGGAGGTTGACCTTCACCTTCCGCCCCTGCGACAGGATGTTGACCGTCGCGTCCTCGTTGACCGAGAGGTACACGCCGTACGTCGAGGGCGGCGCACAGAGCTTGTCGACCTCTTCCTTGAGCGAGGAGATCTGCTCGCGCGCCTCGTAGAGGGCGTTCACCAGCTTCTCGTTCTGGTTGAACGCCTGGACGAGCTGGCGATTGGCTTCCCGCAGCTTGTTCTCGAGGACCATGAATTCCTTCGGGGAATCCTCGAGCTTCTTGCGGAGATGCACCGTCTCCGCTTCCAGGGACCGGACGTACGCTTGCAGATCCTGCACCTGGATCTCGTACTCAGTGAGCCGGCGACGGGTGCCGGAATCGGACATCGACGCGGGAAGGAACTTGGAGAACCCTTCACGACTTGGGCTACCCTTTTTCTCGAACTCCTTCATAGCCCATCCCCTCTATCCTGACCCCAGGTGAGCGGCTCGTGCATGCGCTCGACTCCGCCGACTCTGCCCGAAGTATAGGCGGCTGTAAAAAAGAAAGTCAAGGTTCCGAGGCTGTTGCGCGCCTTTCGGGCCCGCGATTTTCCTCGCGTTTCATTCGCCGACGTCGTCCTGCGCCTCCTCGCTGTCATTCAGGGGAGCAAGTTCCGTACCGAGCGTGCGCGTGGAACCCTCTCGTCGAGCAAACGGTTGTCGTCTGCATCAGGTTCCTCGTATAAGAACGTATGCGCCTCGCACGTCTCGGGTGCGTCGTCGTCTTCGGCGCGGCGGTCCTTGCCGCATGGCCGTCCGTTTCTTCTCCTCAATTTGCCTCAGGAAGGAAGGAAGTTCGTGTTGGAGCCGTCGGAATTCCTTCCACGCTAGATCCAGCGGTGGCCCTCGAGGGAGCGTCGGCTCTCATCGCACGACAGGTGTTCGACACGTTGGTCGCGTGGAAGGAGGGAACGACCGACATCGAGCCGGCGCTCGCCACGCGATGGACCGTGTCGCGCGATGGTCTGACGTGGAGCTTCACGTTACGTGACAATGTGCGCTTTCATGACGGAACGGCACTTAACGCAGCAGAAGTTGCCGCGAGTTTTGATCGTCAGTTGAAAGATAGCCAGCGTGTGCCGGTGGTGTGGACGGCACTGCTGCGTGGCGCACCGGGAGTGGTGAAGGAAGTGCGCGCCGCCGACGCTCGTACGGTGCAGTTCGTCCTTCTCCAGCCGTACGCTCCGCTGTTGACGGTCCTCGCTCACCCCGGCTTCGGCATTGCCCGGCAGGTGTCCGCCGCCGACGGGACTGTTAGATTTATCGGCTCTGGCCCTTACAGGTTGACCGACGCGTCAGGTGGCCGGATGACGCTCGACGCGGTCGCCGGACACTGGGCGGGAGCTCCCCGCGCGGAGCGGTTGATCTTTCTCGAAGTGGCGAACGACGACCACGCCGAAGCGGAGTTCGACGCTCGGGCTCTCGACCTGTGGTTCCCACCAGGGGCGCCACGACGCAACGAAGGGGCGCTCTCCGTCCCCGGGATCCAGGTCGGGTACCTGGCGTTTCAAACGGAAAAGGAGCCATTTTCTCGTAAGAAAATCCGACAGGCCGTGGCGGCTGCCATCGATCCTGCGGCGGTCGGCTCGGCGCTCGGGCGCACGGCAGTCCCCCTCCAGTCGTTCCTGCCGGCCGGGACGTGGGCGCGACGCGAAGGCTCTCCGATCCTCGGCGGTACGCGCCGCGCGGTGACCGGGCTGCTCGCTGAAGGCGGGTGGCCGAAAGGCTATTCGCCGACGCTGCTGGCGCCGAGCGAGTTGCCTGGCTTCGACGTCAGCGCCCTGGCTGACGCGCTCAAGACGAGCCTGCAGGCGGCCGACATCCCGGTGCGCGTACGTCTCGAACCCGATGCCGCCCTCCGGACGGCGCGTGGTTCGGGCGAGCACGACATCGCTCTCGCCGAGGCCACCATCGCGGGCGGTGACCCGCATCTCTTCCTCTATCCACTGTCGACGAGCGAAGGCGCCAGCCGGGGACCACAGACGCTGAACTTCTCCTTCTATAGAAACCCCCGGCTCGATGACATGCTGATCCGCGCCAGCCAGATCGCCTTCCGGCCCGAGCGCGCGCGCCTGTACCAGCGCGCCCAGGCCGTGCTGTCCGAGGAGCTCCCGTGGATCCCGCTCTACGTGCGCCTGGTGTGGGCGGTCGCGCGGCCGGAGGTCCGGGGACTGCGTCTTCATCCAACCGGCCTGCCGCGCCTCACCGCGGTCAGCCTCGAGCCCTAGCCCTCCTTCCCTAGCCGATGCCGACGATCGCCGAGACCACCGTCGAGAAGATCGAGATGGTGTTCCCCGAGCACGCGGGCGCCCCCGGCCAGATCCACGGCGGCCGCATGATGCAGTGGATCACCGAGGCAGGGACGATGGCGGCGGCCCGCATGGCCCGGGGCCAGGTCGTGCTCGGCGCCATGGACGACATCGACTTCCTGCACCCGGTGAAGGTCGGCGAGATCGCCATCCTGCGTGCTCAGGTCGAGTACATCGGGCGGAGCTCGCTCGAGGTCGGCGTGCGCGTCTGGGCCGAGAACGTCAACACCGGTGCCCGCAGCGTGACCTTGAACTCTCATCTGGTCTTCGTCAGCGTGGGCGACGACATCCGTCCACGGCCGGTGCGGGAGCGGATCGAGCCGCGGGGCGCCGCGGAGATGGCACTCGTCGAGGCCGCCCGGCAACGCCGCGAGCAACGTCTCACCCGATGGGCCAAACGCCTGGATCTAGCCACCGGAACACAATCGCGCGAGTCGGAGCCACTTCCCACCTCGAACGGGCCACCCTCGGCTCAAGCCGGGCACGCGGACCCCGCTACAACGTGGCGGTTCGAGTCGGTCCGGTCTGTGCTCCCTGAGGATGCCCTGTTCGGGACCACGATGTTCGCGGGCAAGCTGCTCATGGCACTCGACGAGGCAGGCGGCATCCTGTCGATGCGATACTGTCGGGGTCTGGTCATGACGGCCTGTCTCGACGCGATGGACTTCTACGCGCCGATCTCGACGCACGAGGTCGTCACGTTCAAGGCCGGGTTGAATTACGTCGGGACGTCGTCCCTGGAGGTGGGCGTGGAGGTGGTGACGGAAAAGCCGTGGACGGGCGAGGTGCGCCACGCCTGTACGGCCTTCCTCACCTACGTACATCTGGGGCCTGACCTCGGGCCGCGACCGTGCCCGCCGTTCACGCCCAACACGGTGGACGAGACGCGACGCTGGGAGGCGGCCAGGGAGCGAAGGGACCTTCGGTTGGCGCGGGTCAAGCGCCTCAAGGCGGCTCTCACCGGTGAGAGCCCGGCGGAGAAAGGGTAGCGGCGATGTCAGGGCATTCCCGGTGGTCTCAGATCAAGCGCAAAAAGGGCAAGGCCGACGTGCAGCGCGGGAAGCTGTTCTCGAAGATCCTGCGCGAAATCACGGTTGCCGCCAGGAATGGCGGCGGCGATCCCAAGGCCAACATGCGACTCAAGGCCGCCATCGAGTCGGCCAAAGAAGCGAACATGCCCCAGGACAACATCAAGCGCGCTATCCAGAAGGGCACCGGAGAGCTGCCCGGTGAGTCGTACGAGGAGATCACCTACGAGGGGTACGCGCCCGGCGGCGTCGCCATCCTGATCCGTGTGCTCACCGACAATCGCAACCGCACCGCCCCCGAGATCCGGCACACGTTCGAGAAATTCGGCGGCAACATGGCGGGATCGGGCGCCGTCGCGTGGATGTTCGAGCGCAAAGGCGTGATCCGCGTGGACGCGGCCAAGATCGGCGAGGACGATCTGCTCGCCAAGGCGCTCGACGCCGGGGCGACCGACATGACACGCGAAGAAAAAGTTTTTGAGATCACGACTGGTCCTGGTGAAATGGACGCGGTCCGCGGGGCGCTTGAAGGAGCCCGGGTTCCGGTCGTGGAGGCCGAGGTGACATTCGTCCCGCAGTCCACGGTGCGCGTGGAGGGCAAGGACGCCCCCCAGGTGCTGCGCCTCATCGAGGCACTGGAGGAACTGGACGACGTCCAGGCGGTCTACGGTAACTACGACATCCCGGACGAGGTCATGGAGGCCATCACGGTCTGAGCGACCGTCGGGCGGCCTGCCCGCCCGGGTCGTCGGCGTCGATCCCGGCCTCGTCGGCACCGGCTTCGCCGTTCTCGAATCCGGTCCCGGTGGTATCGACGTTCTCGGCGCCGGAGTCATCGAGACTCGCGCCAGCATGCCCCTCTCCGAACGCGTGCACGCGATCTACGACGGCGTGTTTGCGCTCCTCGACAAGCACGCGCCATCCGCGGTGGTGGTGGAAGACCTGTACGCATCCTACGACTTCCCGCGCACCGCGCTGCTCATGGCCCACGCCCGCGGCGTCATCTGTCTGGCCGCGCACCAGAAGGGGTTGCCGGTGGTGACTCTCGCGCCGGCGGAGGTCAAACGAGCGATCGCGGCCAACGGGGCGGCGTCGAAGGAGCAGATCCAGCACTCCATCCAGCGGCTGCTTTCGCTTGCCGAGTTGCCGCGGCCGTCCCACGTGGCCGACGCGCTCGCCATGGCGTTCACGGGCCTGGGCCGCATGCGCCTGCTGCGGTGATGGCCCCATGATCGCTTCGCTGAGCGGGCGTTTACGGCGGCGGCTCGAGGATCGCATCGTCCTCGAGACCGGGGGCGTCGGCTACGAGGTCTTCCTTCCCCCGAACGTCATGCGGCAGATCGAGCACCTGACCCCCGACGACAGCGAGAAGGCGAGCGAGGTGAGCCTGGTCACTCACTATCACGCCACCCGTGACCAGCCGCGTCCCGTGCTGATCGGCTTCACCAACGAGCTCGACAAGGAGTTCTTCGAGAAGCTGATCACGGTGAAGGACATGGGACCGATGGTGGCGGCGCGGGCGTTGGCGGTGCCGGTGTCGGAGATCGCGGCAGCGATCGCGCGGCAGGACGAGAAGTACCTCCGCTCGCTGCCCGGCATCGGGCCGCAGAAGGCCAAGAACATCGTCGCGCAGCTCCACGGCAAGGTGGCCAAGTTCGCCCTGCTCCAGGGTGAGGCCGCGCCGGCTCCGACCCCGGCGCCAGCCGCGGCCGAGGGCCAGGACAGCCTGCGCGAGCTCGTGTGGGAAGTGCTCGTCAAGCAGCTCGGCCATCGCCCGAGCGAGGCATCGCAGCTCATCACCGACGCCCTCAAGCGCCGGCCCGGCATCATGAGCGCCGAGGACCTGTTCGACGAGATCTACCGTGGAGCGAAGGCCTCGTGAGCCCAGCCAGCGCTCCGACACCTCCCGAGGATCCGTCCGTTGCGCGGATCCTCAGTCGGGCCGCCGCGCCCGAGGAGGCCCAGTTCGAGCGTCAGCTCCGTCCGCGGTCGTTCGCCGAGTACGTGGGCCAGGAGCAGGCGGTGGCGAGCCTGCGCGTGTCCGTCGAAGCCGCCCGAGGCCGCCGCGAGTGCGTCGATCACGTCCTGCTCTACGGCCCGCCCGGTCTGGGCAAGACCACGCTCGCGGGCGTGATCGCCAACGAGATGGGCACGAACCTCGTCACGACCTCCGGGCCGGCGGTGGAGCGGGGCGGCGACCTGATGGGGATCCTGTCCAACCTCAACGAGCACGACGTCCTCTTCATCGACGAGATCCATCGTCTTCCGCGGGTCGTGGAAGAGCTGTTGTACCCGGCCATGGAGGATTTCTCGGTGAACTTCGTGATGGAACGCGGCATGTATGCGCGTGCCCTCAAGCATCGGCTGTCCCCGTTCACCCTGGTGGGCGCCACCACGCGGCCGGGGATGCTCTCGGCGCCGCTTCGCGAGCGCTTCGGGATCTTCCACCACCTCGACTTCTACTCGGAAGCCGAGCTGACCCGCATCGTGCTCCGCTCCGCCGAGATCCTCGGCGCCAAGGTCGAGCCGGGTGGAGCGGGCGAGATCGCCCGGCGCGCCCGCGGCACGCCACGGATCGTGAATCGTCTGCTGCGTCGGGTCCGCGACTACGCCCAGGTGGCCGGCGACGGGATCATCACGGCCGCCATCGCTCGTGACGCGCTCGACAAGGAAGGCGTGGACGGCCGAGGTCTCGATCGGCTCGACCGGCGATTCCTGACCGCCATCGTCGAGCACTACGGCGGGGGTCCCGTCGGCATCGAGGCCGTCGCGGCCACGATCAACGACGAGGCCGAGTCGCTCACGGAGATGGTGGAGCCCTATCTCTTGAAGATCGGCTTCGTCGTGCGCACGCCGACGGGTCGGCGGGTGACCCGTGAGGCATACCTGCATTTGGAGAGGCAACCGCCCGCCACGCAAGGCGGGCAGGGCGGTCTCTTCGAGTGACGCCATGTCGGATGTTGGCCGAGCCCTCGTCATCGTCGGCGCCGTCATCGCGGTGGTTGGCATCGTGCTGATGCTCGCGGGGCGGGTGCCGTGGATCGGCCGGCTGCCCGGCGACATCTATATACGCCGCGGCAACTGGTCCTTCTACTTCCCCCTGGCGACGTCGCTCCTCCTGAGCGTGATCCTCACGCTGATGTTCTGGTTGATCGGTCGCCGGTGAGGCTCCTCCTCGGGGCGCTGGCGCTGCTGGTCGCCTCACCAGCCGCCGCCGTCGCCTCGGGGATGATTCGTGTGGCGCTGGTCGAGTCCGCGCGGGCGGCCGACATCCGCGGCTTCGACATCGATGTGACCCCGCTCGGCGTCGGGTGCCCGCGCTGTCCGGGCGTGCCGTGGCGAGTCGACGTCGTCCGCGCCACGGCCACGGCGACGGCCGTCGAGATCGACGGCCGGGCGGCCGCCGCCTTCCGGCTCACGAGCGAGCGCTCGCTGCGGCTCAATGGTCGTGAATACGTGGCGCCGCTCGAGATCATCCGCCATGGCAGCGGCCTCGCCGTGATCAACGAGTTGCCGATGGAAGAGTACGTGGCCGGCGTCCTGCGCGCCGAGACCGGTGAGCGCTGGCCGGCGGAGGCCCTGCGCGCCCAGGCCATCGTGGCCCGCACCTACGCGGCGTACCAGCGCTCGGTCGCCGGCGCCAAGCCCTATCAGATCGTAGCGACGACTGCGCATCAGCTCTTCGCCGGGCGCGTGTCGCCGACGTCGCCGTCGTGGAACGCCGTCCAGGACACCGCCGGCCAGGTCCTGCGCTGGGAGGGCGAGCTGTTTCCGGCCTTCTACCACAGCGAGAGCGGGGGCTACACGGAAGACCCGCGCACGGTCTTCGCCGCCCGCAACATCCCCGCGCTCAAGCCGGTCGTGTGCCCGTTCTCGACCGGCTCGCCGCACTACTACTGGAGCCTCGACGTCCGCCTCGGCGAGCTGACGGACATCCTGCGAAAGGGCGGCGTGGACGTCGGCCTCGTCAGCGCGATCGAGGTGACGGAGCGCACACCGTCGCTGCGGGCGTCGGTGGTGACCGTTCGAGGCACGCGCGGCGCTGTCCGGGTCCGAGGCAACGATCTCCGACGCATGGTCGGCTTCGAGACTCTGAAGAGCACGCTGTTCGCGGTCGCCATCGACGGCGAGGCGGCGCACTTCGCCGGTCGCGGCTACGGCCACGGCGTCGGCCTCTGTCAATGGGGCGCCAAGGGCATGGCCGAGCAGGGCCACCCCGCGCGGCGAATTCTCGAGTTCTACTACCCTGGGGCGACGCTGGGCTTCCTCGACGGCGGGTAATCGCGCATTCCGATCACGTGGCAGGACTTCGAGAAGGTCGATATGCGCGTCGGCGTGGTGACCGACGTTCGTGAGTTCCCAGAGGCCCGTCGCCCGGCCTACCGGTTGTGGATCGACTTCGGTGAGCTCGGTGTCAAGCGCTCCAGCGCCCAGATCACCCGGCACTATCGTCCTGAGGAGCTTGTCGGACGCCTCGTCGTTGCCGTCGTGAATTTTCCACCCAAGCAGATCGGGCCATTCGTGTCCGAGGTTCTCGTCCTCGGTGCGTACGACGACGCTGGCGAGGTGATCCTGCTCCACCCCGATCGCGCTGTGGTTCTCGGCGCAAAGATCGGCTGATCCCGGCCCCACTGGCAACGCTCTTGCACCCGCTCGGGGTGGAGCTGCGCCATGCGCAGAGGGTGGATCTGGACCGGGAGTATCGTCGGGGCGCTGGTCGCGCTCGCGATCGTCGCCACCTTCTTCATCGACGAGCCGTTGCGGCGACGGGTCGAGTACGAGATGAACCAGCGCCTGCGTGGGTACTCCGTCCGCATCGGCGCGCTCAATTTCCATCCGCTCGGGTTTTCCATCGACTTCAAGAACATCGTCGTCACGCAGGACGCCTATCCCGATCCGCCGGTGGCGCGAGTGCCGCTGCTCCACGCGAGCGTCCAATGGCGAGAGCTCGTCCGGGCCAAGCTCGTCGCAGACTTCCTCCTGGACCGTCCGATCGTCTATTTCGACCGCCGCCACGCCATCGCCGAGGTCAGAGAAGGCATCCCGCCCGACAAGCGTGGCTGGCAGGAGGCGCTGCAGGCGATGTACCCGCTCAAGATCAACCTGTTCAGGATCCGCGACGCCTCGGTCACCTACGTCGACCAGCCGACCCAGCCGCCGCTGACTCTCAAGGAGCTCTACGTGCGGGCGGAAAACATCCGGAACATCCGTTCGAAGGACCGGGTGTATCCCTCACCGCTGAAGGTGAGCGCCGTCGTGTTCGATCACGGCAAGCTGAACCTGGACGGTAGCGCCGACTTCCTCGCCGAGCCCCATCCGGCCGTGCTGGCCAAGGTCGCGCTGGACGACATCACGCTCGATTACTTCAAACCAGTGCTCGCGAGCTTCAACATCGCCATCCGCCGCGGGACGCTCTCGGCGACGGGCGACTTCGAGTACGGGCCGAAGATCAGCGCCGTGCACCTCGAACACGTCGTGCTGCGCGGTGCCGACCTCGACTACGTCTCGACCAAGGAGACGAAGGCAACAGAGAAGGCCCGGGTGAAGACGGCCGCCAAAGCGGCCGACGCTAGCGCCAACCGTCCGGACCTCGAGTATCGAATCGACCGCCTCGAGATCGCCGACGGAAAGTTCGGCTGGGTGAACGAAGGCGCGACGCCCGCCTACAAGGTGTTCATCACGCGGACGAACCTCGTGCTGGAGAACCTGAGCAACCACTTCACGGCGGGCACCGCGAAGGTGAACCTCACGGGCCGCTTCATGGACACCGGCGACACGTCGGTCACCGGAGCGTTCCGATCCGAGCTCGATGGCCCGGACTTCGATCTCAATGCCCAGATCGTCGACGCCGATCTGCGGGCCATGAACGACGTGCTGCGCGCCCACGGCAAGTTCGACGTGGTGTCGGGCGTCTTCTCGCTGTACTCGGAGGTCCACGCCAAGGACCGGTGGATTCGTGGCTGGGTGAAGCCGCTCTTCCGGGACGTGCAGGTCTATGACAAGGACCAGGACCGCGACAAGAAGTTCATGCAGAAGGTCTACGAGCGAGCGGTCGGGGTGGCCGCCAAGATCCTCAAGAACCGTCCGCGCAAGGAAGTGGCGACGGTCGCCGACATCTCGGGTCCGCTCGGCAACCCGAAGGCGAGCACGCTCCAGGTCCTCGGCCGGCTCATCGAGAACGCGTTCTTCCGCGCCATTCTTCCTGGGTTCCAGCGCGACGTCGGGAAGAACCACGCCTGATCCGTCCGTGTACACTCCGAGGTCGTGGACCTCCACGACTTCGAGTACGAACTGCCGCCCGAAGCGATCGCCCAGGCGCCGGCGCTCGAGCGAGACGCCGCGCGCCTTCTCCTGATCGACCGCGCGCGCGGCGCGCTGGAAGACCACGTCGTTCGCGAGCTGCCCGAGCTGCTCCGGCCGGGGGACTGCGTCGTCGTCAACGACTCACGAGTGATTCCGGCCCGCGTCCTCGCCCTCGACGCGAGCGGTCACCGGGTCGAGCTGCTCTTCGCGGAGCCACAGCGCGACGGCCGATGGCGCGCGCTGGTCCGGCCCGGCCGGCGGTGCCGCGCGGGCGCGGGGCTGGTGGTTCCTGGTGCGATGGAAGCTCGCCTCCGCATCGTTGCGGCCGAGCCCGACGGCCCGCGCATCGTCGAGCGCATGGACGGAACGATCGACGACTTGCTGGCCAGTCACGGCATGCTGCCGCTGCCACCGTACATCGCGCGTCACGCCCAGCCGACCGCGGACGATCGGGAGCGCTATCAGACGGTGTACGCCCGGTCGCCAGGCTCGGTGGCGGCGCCCACGGCGGGGCTTCACTTCACGCCATCGCTCCTCGATCGTCTGCGCGCGCGATCGATCGAAGTCCATGCGCTGACGCTCCACGTCGGGCCGGCGACCTTCCGGCCCATCAAGAGCGAGCGCGTCGAGGATCACGTCCTGGCCGCCGAGCGCGTGGCGATTCCCGCCAGCGTCGCCGACGCCGTGAACTCGGCGCGGAACGAAGGGCGCCGTGTCGTGGCGGTCGGCACGACGACGACGCGCGCGCTGGAGTCCGCCCCCGGGGCCGATGGACGCGTTCGAGCGCACGACGGCGCCGCGGAGGCTTACATCACGCCCGGCTACCGCTTCCGTGTCGTCGACGCTCTCGTCACCAACTTCCACTTGCCGCGGTCGTCACTGCTCGTCTTGGTCTGTGCCCTCGCCGGACGTGAGCTGATCCTCAAGGCCTATCAGCACGCGCTCCGCGCCGGCTATCGTTTCTATTCGTACGGCGACGCGACCCTCATCGTGTGAGCATCCGGCGACCATGACCTTCGCTCTCCTGGCCACCGACGGCGCCGCGCGGCGCGCACGGCTGACGACCGCGCACGGTGCGGTGGACACGCCCGCGTTCATGCCGGTGGGCACCCGTGGGACCGTGAAGGCGCTGGGCCCCGACGATCTGATCGCGGCTGGCGCCCAGATCGTGCTGGCCAACACCTATCATCTGCTCCTGCGGCCCGGCCACGATCTGATCCGAGACCTGGGCGGCCTCCACCGTTTCATGGCGTGGGACGGCCCCATCCTCACCGATTCCGGCGGTTTTCAGGTGTTCAGCCTGGCGAAGATCAGGACCATGAGCGAGAACGGCGTGGAGTTCCGGTCACCGATCGACGGATCCACGCATCTCCTCACACCCGAGCGGTCCATCGAGATCCAGCACGCGCTCGGCGCCGACATCATCCATCCCCTCGACGAGTGCCTGGCCTATCCGGCCACGCGAGAGGCAACGGAGCGCTCGCTCGCATTGACCCTGCGCTGGGCCCGCCGCGCGCAGGCGGCCCACGCCGAGGGCGCGAGCCAGGCTGCGCTGTTCGGGATCGTTCAGGGTGGCGCCTGGGACGATGTGCGCGAGCGCGCCGTCGCCGAGACGGTGGCGCTGGGCTTCGACGGCTACGCTATCGGCGGAATGGCCGTCGGCGAGCCCAAGCCGCTCATGTACACACTGACGGCGAGCGTCGCAGCGCGCCTGCCGGCGGCGCAGCCACGCTATCTCATGGGCGTGGGCAAGCCAGAGGATCTGATCGAAGCGGTCAGCCAGGGCGTGGATCTCTTCGACTGCGTGCTGCCCACGCGGAACGCCCGCAACGGCCAGTGCTTCACGACTGAGGGGCCGCTCGTGATCAAGCACGCGGAGTATGCGCGCGACGCCCGGCCGCTCCAGGACGATTGTGGCTGCTATGCCTGCCGGCGGTTCTCGCGCGCGTATCTCCGTCACCTCTTCCTCTCCGAGGAACTGCTCGCCTTCCGACTCCTCAGCCTGCACAACGTTCACTTCTTCCTCGGGCTCATGGCCAGCCTGAGGAGCGCGATCGCCGAGCGGCGTCTCGAGGCATTCAAGACTCGGTTTTTCGACCGCTATCCCGTGCCCGCTGCGGAGAGGTCGTCCGACTAGTGCTGCCGGAGTAGCCGGCCGAAGCCGCTCACCTGATCCGTGATCCCGTTCTTGCGCAGCGCGTACCACAACGTCGCCGCGTTGATCGCAACGACCGGTTTGCCCAGCCAGCGCTCCGCCTCGTCGGCGAGGCGGAGCATCGACAGGTTGGTGCCCACCTGGACCAGGGTGTCGACCTCGGGACGGTTCACCTCGAGAAGGGCGCGACGCAGTGTGGGCTCGTCCACCTGGGCAATGCTGGTTGCGGTCGGACAGCGCAACCCGGTCAGGGCCACGACCTCGTAGCCGCACTCGGAGAAGAAACGCCGAACCTGAGCGTCGCCCACCGGCTGGTAGGGCGTGACGACACCGAGCCGTCGGGAGCCCAGCAGCGCGAACGCTCGTTCGCAGGCGTTGGCGCCCGTGGCGATCGGGATCCCTGCGAGCTCTTGCACCCGCTGCTGGAACTCCTCGTTTCCCTTCTTGCCACCCCAGAACGTCTCCGAGGACATGCCCATGACGAGATAGTCGGGCTCGGCGCTCATGACGTCGGCGACGGCCCGCGCGATGGACGCCCGGATCTGCAGCATGATCTGCTCGAACGCCGCGTCGTCGCCCATCTTCGGGTTCTCGATGAAGATCCTGCCCACGTGCAGCGTGACGCCGGGCGGGGCCATGGCGTAGAAGTCGGGCTCGACGATGGTGTTGGTCGAGGGGACGAGCACGCCGAATTTGGCGCGGTATCCGAGCACATCGGGCATGGTGAGGCCTCCTGCCCGGAGCATAGGCGATACCACGGTTCGCGTCATGGGGAGCGAGTCGGCGCTCGGCCCTGATCCCCTCACATCGTCAGCGGCTCGTCCAGGGCGGCGTCGGAAACAGGACCTTGCCCTGAGCGAGGTCGTCCGGCCACACGATCACCTTTTTTTCCTTCTGCCACTGGAAGGTGACCATCTTGTGAGCGAGCTGGACGCCGTCCGGGTCGACCTTGAACTCGCCGAACGGTGTCCGCAGATCGAGCTTGAGAATGTGCTCGCGGACCTTGTCGGCGTCGAGGCTTCCTGCGCGCTTGACGCCCTCCGTGTAGACGAGGCACCCCGCGTACCCCGCCGCGGCGAAGTAGGACGGCTCGCGCTTGAACTCGGCCCGGTAGCTCTCGACGAACTCTCGGTTGCCCGGGTAATTGAGCGCGGGCTCCCACTGGGTGGCGCCGTAGACGTACTCGGCGTTGCCCTTGAGCGTGTCGTAGAACTCCGGCAAGTCGCCGCCGATCGTGACACCGTGCATCTTCGGGTTGACGTTGAGCTCCCGCATCTGACGGGTCAGCGCGACCGCGTCGTCGAAGTACGTGGCCGCGGCCAGCACGTCGGGATTGACTCCCTTGATCTTGGTGAGGAGCCCTGAGAAGTCCGTGTTGCCCTTCGGGTAGGCCTCCTGGAAGACCACCTGCATGCCCTTTTCTTGGCGAGAGTGACCGCGCCGGCCGCGGCAGCCTTGGAGAAGAGCGTGTCCTCGTTGACCACGGCCACCGTCTTGAGCCCACGTTTCGTCGCGATGTCGGTGAGGCCGTCGAAGTAGACCTCGGCGGGTGAGAGGACCATGAAGATGTATTTGCGTCGAGGCTCCTTCCGGAAGATGCCGGTCGTCGCCGCCAACGGCGCCACCATCACCTTCTTGTACTTCTCGGTCACGTTGGCGACCGCCTCGGTGACGGGCGAGGAGTACGGGCCCATCACGACGTCGACCCTGTCCTCGGTGAGGAGCCTTTCGTACAGGCGTACGCCGGTGGGCGGCATCGACTGATCGTCGTAGACGACGAACTCGACCTTCCGCCCGAGCAATCCGCCCTGGGCATTGAGATCCTTCTGGCAGAGCTGATACCCCTCGTGCTGGTACTTGCCGAGCTTCGCATACGTACCCGTGAGCGACAGGGAGGCGCCGATCCGAATGGGCGCCTGGGCGTCGGCGTCGAGCGCAGTGACGAATATGAGGGCGGCTGCCATGATGACGACGATCATGAAGAAGACCTCCTGCTCGAGCGAGGAAGTGGAACGGCGCGACTTTAGGGCGTCAGGCGAGGAGCGTCAAGACGCGGGGCGCCCGTCAACGCTCGTACGGAACCCGGGGCCTGACCGCGTAGCCGCGCTCCTGCATGCAGGCCACCAGGGCGCGGGCCGCGCGAGGCCGCTGATTGAATCCCTCGAAGCCGGGTGATTTCGTCTCGCCCTTGATGGCACTTTCCAGCTCGGGGGGTAACGGCGGCACGAAGGTCGATTTCGTCGCGTTGTCGGCCTGTCGGTCGCAGGCCTCGAGCTCGGTGAACACCGCCATGGGCTCGTGCGGTCGTGTCTGGGCGACCCCGACGACCCAGCCGATGTTGTCCATGTCCCAGTTGACGGTATAGCCCGAGGCGATCATGCACGCGAGGTAGTGATCGCCGCGATTCTTCGGCTGGGCTTTCGCATGCTGCTCGCAGCGTGCCTGGTCCTGAGTGAGCTCTGCCGCCGACCGCCCCGCGGGCGGGCGGACCGGGTTTCCGGCGGAGAGTGAGACACAGCCTGCGGCGACCGTCCCGACGAGCACGGAGCTCCACTGGATTTTCATGATCAATCTCCGCCGCACGGTGCGTCAGTCGCCCCGAGCGGCATGGCGCGGCGCTCCCGAGGGCCATGGTGGGACGGCGGGACTCTAGGGTCTCAGGGCGGGGAGCGTCAACCGCCTCGCGGTCGGCGGCGCAAGTCCTCGCTGATACAATCTTCTTCGCAAGCCCCCTGGACTTCCTGTACGATCCGACGTTGTCTCCCTCGACTCGGAGTTTCGAACGGAGGCCTGATATTTCGTAATGAACGCCGCCCACGCCGCCGACCTTGCGTACGCTGCGTCGGGGCCACCCGGCGCCGGTGGATCGAGCGCCTTGGTGACCCAGGTCCTGTTCTTCGCCGCGATCTTCGCGATCTTTTACTTCCTGCTCATCCGGCCCCAGCAGAAGCAGAAGCGCGACCGTGAGCAGATGCTGTCAGCGATCAAGAAGGGCGATCGCATCGTCACCACCGGCGGCCTCCATGGGACCGTGACCGGGTTGAGCGAGCACACCGTGACGGTGCGCGTGGCCGACCAGGTGAAGCTCGAGTTCGACCGGAGTGCGGTGGGGAGGATCATGGTGGAAAGCTCGGCGGAGAAAGATGCCTAGACGGATCTGGGTCAGGATCGCGATCGTTTCCGTCGTCGTCCTGGGGTCGCTCTGGTACCTCTACCCGCCGAAGAAAACGATCAACCTCGGCCTCGACCTCCAGGGAGGCATCCATCTGGTCCTGGGCGTGGAGACCGACAAGGCCGTCGCCAGCCAGACCGATCGGGCGGCCGAGGATCTGAAGGCCGCCCTCGAGCGCAAGGGCATCGGCGTTACCCGCATCGCCCGCGAGGGCAGTGCCACGATCACCGTCCAGCTCGCCTCGCCCAAGAACTGGAACGACGCGCTGACCGCGACGAACGAGCTCGGACGGTTCCTGCGCAGCGACGAGAACGCGGCCGCCGGGACCTTCAAGCTCGTGCTCACCGATGCCGAGGTCAAGCGGCTGTCCGATCTCGCCGTGCGCCAGGGCGTCGAGACGATCCGCAATCGCGTGGATCAGTTCGGCGTGGCCGAGCCGACCATCACCCGTCAGGGCCAGGACCGCATCCTGATCCAGTTGCCTGGTGTTCAGGATCCCGAACGGGCCAAGGCCCTGATCGGCAAGACGGCGCTGCTCGAGTTCAAGCTGCTCGATGAGCGGACGTCGGTGGAGGACGCCCAGTCCGGACGGCTGCCCGAGGGATCGGAGCTCCTCTACCAGCGACGGATCGACAAGCAGACGAAGGTCGAGCGCAAGGTGCCGTACGTGGTCCAGAAGCGCACGCTGCTGACGGGTGCCGAGCTGAACAGTGCCGAGGTGCAGGCGGATCCCAACTCGCCGGGCAACTGGCAGGTCGCCATCGAGTTCAACCCGGTGGGCACCCGGATTTTCGGCGAGATCACCGAGCAGAACGTCGGCAAGCATCTGGCCATCATCCTCGATGGCAACGTGTATTCGGCCCCCCGGATCAACGAGCGTATTCCCGGCGGCCGCGCCGTCATCACCGGCCAGTTCGCCATCGAGGAAGCGCGCGACCTCGCCATCGTCCTGCGCGCGGGCGCGCTGCCGGCGCCGGTGGTGGTCCTCGAGGAACGAACGGTGGGCCCGTCGCTCGGCGCTGACTCGATCCGCCAGGGCCTCTTCGCGATCACCGCGTCGGCCGCGGTGGTCTTCGTGTTCATGCTCTTCTACTACCGGATGTCGGGGCTCATCGCCGACGTCGCGCTCGGCCTGAACCTCCTGATCCTCTTCGCGTGCATGGCGGCGTTCGGCGCCACCCTGACGCTGCCCGGCCTGGCCGGCATCGCGCTCACCGTGGGCATGGCCGTCGACACGAACATCCTGATCTTCGAGCGCATCCGGGAGGAGCTCAAGCTCGGCAAGACGCCGCGCTCGGCCATCGAGGCCGGCTTCACGCGGGCGCTGCGCACGATCATCGACACGCACCTGACCGTCATGGTGACGGCCGCCATCCTCTACAACTTCGGCACCGGCTCGGTGAAGGGCTTCGCGGTCTCCCTGTTCGTGGGGTTGGCCGCCAGCCTCTTCACCGCGTACTTCTTCACGCGTCTCTTGTTCGATCTCGTGTTCGTCCGCCGCCGGACGCTGCAGGCGATCAGCATATGATCGAGCTGTTTCAGAGCCCGAACTACGACTTCATCGGCAAGCGGAAGTGGGCCTACATCGTTTCGATCACCATCACCCTCATCGGCATCGCGTCGATCGTCGCGCACGGCGGGCTGCGGTACGACATCGACTTCACGGGTGGGACGCTTGCCCAGGTGAGGTTCGAGCGCGCGCCGTCGGTGGCCCAGATCCGGACGGCGCTGGGCAAGGTCGGCCTGGGTGACGCGGTCATCCAGCGCTTCGGGGATCCCAACGAATACCTGATTCGCGTCGGTCTGACCTCGACCACGCCCGAAGAAGTGGGCCGACGTCTGCAGTCGGCGCTGGCCTCCGACCAGGCGCTCGGCAAGTTCGAGATCCGGCGCGTGGAATTCGTCGGCCCCCAGGTCGGTCGCGACCTGCAGCTCCAGGCCATCTACGCGGTTCTGGCTGGCCTGGTCGGGATCATGCTCTACATCGCCATGCGGTTCGATCTCAAGGGCGGGGTGGCGGCCGTCGTCGCGGTCTTCCACGACGTGCTCGTGTGCCTGGGCGCGATTTCCATCACGAATCGCGAGTTCTCCCTGCCCGTGCTGGCCGCGCTGCTGACCATCATCGGCTACTCGGTGAACGACACGATCGTTGCCTATGACCGTCTTCGCGAGAATCGGGGGAAGCTCGGATCCCAGAAGGGCATGACCTTCGCCCAGCAGATGAACGTCGCCGTGAACCAGACGCTCTCCCGGACGATCCTGACGGCCCTGACCGTGTTCTTTTCGGCGGCCGTCCTGCTGTTCTTCGGAGGCAAAACGCTCGAAGACTTCGCCTTCGTGCTGTTCGTCGGGGTCATCACCGGCACGTATTCGACGACCTACGTGGCAGCAGCCATCGTCGTCGACTGGACCCAGTACGTCGATAACCGGGTCCGCCGCGCAAAAAAAGCAGTGGCAAAAGCCTGATCGCCCCTGTAAAATCACGTGTTTAACCAGGGGTATCGAGGCCTTGACCGAGCTCCAGACGTTGATCGAGGAGATTCCCAAGTATCAGCCAGGCGCTGATCTTGATGTATTGACGCGCGCTTACCGCTTCTCGGAGGCGTCGCACCAGGGCCAGCAACGCGCCTCCGGCGAGCCGTACTTGAGCCACCCCCTCGCGGTCGCCCACCTCCTCGTCGACTTCAAGATGGACGTCACGACCGTCACCGCCGGCCTCCTCCACGACGTCCTCGAGGACACCGGCGCCACCAAGGACGAGCTGGAGCGCGAGTTCGGCCAGGAGATCGCCAACCTGGTGGACGGCGTCAGCAAGATCGGCAAGCTGGCCTTCTCCTCGCGGGAGGAGCGGCAGGCCGAGAACTTCCGCAAGATGCTGGTGGCGATGGCGCGCGACCTGCGCGTCCTCATGATCAAGCTCGCCGACCGGCTCCACAACATGCGGACGCTGGATTACCTGCCCCCCGAGAAGGCTCGCAAGATCGGCCAGGAGACGCTCGACATCTACGCGCCGCTGGCCCACCGGCTCGGCATGGCCAAGGTCAAGGCCGAGCTGGAGGACCTGGCGCTCCGTACGCTGCACCCCGAGGCCTACGTCGACCTCCAGAAGCGGGTGGCCAAGCGACGGCTCGAGCGTGAGGCCGAGATCAACCAGGTCATCGCCATCCTCGAGCGCAAGCTCACCGAGGTCGGGATCGAGGCCCAGATCCGCGGCCGGCCCAAGCACTTCTTCTCGATCTGGAAGAAGATGCACGACCAGGGTCGGGAGTTCGACGAGATCTACGACCTGACGGCCGTGCGCGTCATCACCAGCTCCGTGCGCGACTGCTACGGCACCCTCGGCATCATCCACTCGCTGTGGAAGCCCGTCCCGGGCCGCTTCAAGGACTTCATCGCGATGCCGAAGGTCAACATGTACCAGTCGCTCCACACGACGGTCATCGGCCCCAAGGGCGATCCGGTGGAGATCCAGATCCGCACGTGGGAGATGCACAAGATCGCCGAAGAGGGCATCGCCGCCCACTGGCTCTACAAGGAGAAGAAGGCGGGGAAGGACAAGCTCGACGAGTCGCTCGTCTGGCTGCGCCAGCTCATCGAGACGCAGCAGGACATGAAGGACCCGCGGGAATTCATGGACACCGTGCGGGTCGACCTCTTCCCCGACGAGGTCTACGTGTTCACGCCCAAGGGCGACGTCAAGGCGCTGCCGGAAAGCGCGACGCCCATCGATTTCGCCTTCGCCGTCCACACCAAGGTCGGCGAGCACTGCGTGGGCGCCAAGGTCAACGGCAAGCTGGTGCCGCTGCGCACGCGCCTGCGCCAGGGTGACATCGTCGAGATCGTCACGTCGCCCAACGCTCATCCCACGCGCGACTGGTTGCAGATCGCCAAGTCGACGCGCGCCCGGGCGAAGATCAATCAGTGGCTGAAGATCGAGGAGCGCGCCCGGTCCATCGAGCTGGGGCGGGAACTGTTCGAACGCGAGGCCAAGAAGTACCGGCTCAACGGCAACACCCTCCTGGGCGGCGACGACGCGCGCAAGGTCGCCGCCGACCTCGGCTTCCCCGGGATCGACGACCTGCTGGCCGCGATCGGCTACGGCAAGAGCTCGGTGCACCAGATCCTCAACAAGCTGGCGCCGACTGCCATCCTGGAGCCGCCCGAGAAGGCGCGGCCCAGCACGAGCAAGGCCAAGACCGAGCAGGGCGTCCGCATCCGCGGCGTGGACGACCTGCTGGTTCGCTTCGCCCGATGTTGCAATCCGCTCCCCGGTGACCAGATCGTCGGCTTCATCACCCGCGGGCGCGGCCTCACCGTCCACACCCGCGACTGCCTGACGGTGGCCAAGAGCGTCCTCGATCGGGAGCGGCTGATCAACGTCGAATGGGACGTCGAGGAGGACGAGCCGTCGACCCGTCCGGTCCGCATCGCTGTGTACATCGGGCGTGACCGTCCCGGGCTGCTGTCGGAGATCACAGGCGCCATTTCCTCGCAGAACGGGAACATCACGAAGGCCGAAGTCACGGTCACCGACGACCGGCGCGGCATCAACAACTTCGTGGTGGAAGTGGCGGATCTAGAGCAGCTCCAGGGAATCATGACCGCGATCCGGGACGTTCCCGACGTGATCAACGTCGAACGCGTGCGCGGGCTCTAGCGCGCGCGAGCTCGAGCATCCCCGCGACATCATGACGCGCCGGCAGTTCGAAGCGCTGGTGGAGAAGGCGCTGAGGAAGCTGCCCAGGCAGTTCAAGGAGAGGCTCGCCAACATCGCCGTCGTCGTCGAGGACTGGGCCGACGACGAGACCCTGGCCGAGATGGAGATCGAGCCGCCCGACACCCTCTACGGCCTCTACCGTGGTGTCGACATCACCCGGCGCGACTCGATGTACGGCAACGTCCTGCCCGACACCATCACGATCTACCAGGGGCCGATCGAGGAGGACTGCGCCGACGAGGCGGACATGGCCGAGCTGGTGCGCGAGACCGTGATCCACGAGTTCGGCCATTACTTCGGCCTCGACGACGAGACCATGCACCGCATCGAGGAAGACGAGGCCTAGAGGCCGGGGGCCTTGCCGGCGCCTGTAGGCTGGGGGTGAAGGCCTACTAACGAGGCGAGGTGTTGCCCATGCCCCAGGGTTCGACGACCTTCCACGAGTCAGAAGAGCGCCTCAAACCGTCCACCCGCGACATGCATCGAGCAATCGTGAGCCTCATGGAAGAGCTGGAAGCGGTGGACTGGTACCAGCAACGGATGGACGCCACCGAGAACGACGAGCTTCGGGGCATCCTGCGCCACAACCGGGACGAGGAGCAGGAGCACGCCGCGATGGTGCTCGAGTGGATCCGCCGGCACGACGCTGGATGGGATCGGCAGTTGCGAGATTACCTCTTCCGCGAAGGCTCCATCGTGGCGCGTGAGGGCGCCGTGGAGCAGGGGAATGGTGACGGCGAGAAGGTTAACGGCACGAGCAGCACTGGCGCGAGCATTGGCTCACTGAGGGCACGGCGATGATGGGCAACCTCCGGCGCGACGCAGCTCCTCTGACCGAACGGACCTGGAAGGCGATCGACGAGGCAGTGGCCCAGGCGGCCCGCCATGTCTTGGCCGGGCGACGCGTGGCCACGTTCGATGGCCCGCGGGGCTGGGATCACGCGGCGACGCGGCTGGGCACGATGAAGCCGTGCGCGACCCGCGAGGGAAAGGCCACCGTCTGCGTGGAAGAGATGGCGTTGCTGGCCGAGGTCCGTGCCGAGTTCGCGCTGTCGTGGACGACGCTCGAGCTGTTCGATCGCGGCGCGCCCGCGCTCGACACGGGCCCCGCGGAGAACGCCGCGCGGGAAGTCGCGCTGGCGGAGGATCGGATCGTGTTCTACGGAGAGCCGGTAGGTCATGGCCTCCTGATCTCCAAAGAGTCTCCCACGGTGACCACGCAGGACTGGGCGAAGCCTGGTCAAGCGGTCACCGATGTCCTGCACGCCGTGGAGCGGCTCGATTCGCACGGCATCGGCGGCCCCTACGAGCTCGTCCTGGCGCCGGCGCGGTACTACACGTTCCTCCAGGGCACCGAGGGCGAGGGCGGATACCCGACCTCTCGCCACCTCCGCGACGTGATTGCGGGCGTTCATCGCTCCAACGTCATCCGCGATGCCGGCGCCGTCTTCTCGACGCGCGGGGATGACTTCGTCCTTACGGTTGGTGGCGACCTCTCCGTCGGCTATCGCGGTCACGACACCGCGGGTGTTCACCTGTTCTGCGTCGAGACCCTCGCTCCTCAGCTCGTAACACCCGAGGCAGTCTGCCTGCTTCGTCCATAGACGACGCTAGGGCGCCCTTCCGGGCGCCCTAGGCTTATTCAGCCTGCCTGCCGATTACACCTGTCAGGGCCCCGGAATAACTTTCATCTTGACAAGGGGTTTCAGTAGTTCGTAAGGTTTCAGCGGATGCTGAAAGAGGCGGGGCAAGCGAAACATGCTCAAATCCGTGGACATCAGGCGACAGGCCGCACAACGCCTCCGAGAGCTGTTTCCTCGGGCCAAGGCCTGGGAGGAAACCCAGGACGTCGCCATTGGAGGCCAGACCGCGGATTTAATGGTGAAGTTCAGACTCGGCGAGCAGGAGTACCTGTTGATCGCTGAAGTCTGCTCGCTCGGACAGCCACGCCAGATTCGGGCCGCCGTGACGCGGTTGAGCGACATCCGGCGGGAGGTCCCTGCGGCATACCCCCTGGCCGCCGCGGTCTATATCGCGCCGCAAAGCGCACGGATTCTCAAGACCAACAACTTTGGGTACGTCGATCTGTCCGGCAACTGCTACGTCGCCCTTGAGAACGTCCTGATCGAGAAAGAAGGCAAGCGCAACGTCCGCCCGTCCACGCGACCGCTGCGCTCGCTGTTCGCGCCTCGGGCCACCCGCGTCGTGCGCGCGCTGCTGAGCGAGCCGGCGCGCCCGTGGCGGCTGGAGGAGCTGGCGCGCGCGGCGCTCGTGAGCTTGGGCCACGGCCACAACGTCATCAAACGCCTCGAGGAGCTGGCGTGGGCGGAGCGGGACGACCACCAGCGGCTTCGGCTCACCAAGCCGGCGGATCTGCTCGAGGCGTGGGCGGAGTCGTACACCTACCGCGAGAACGAGATCCACTCGTACTTCGCTGCGGAGCGCATCAGCCGCAAGTTCATGGGCGAGGTGGCACGGGCGGCCGATGCGGCGGGCCGACGCTACGCCTTCACGCTCAACGCGGGGGCGTCACTGGTCGCCAGTCACCTGCGCCTGCCGAACGTTCACTGTTATCTCGAGGGCGACCCTGACGAGGTCGCGAGTCAGCTCGGCGCGCGCGCGGCCACCGAAGCCGAGGGCACCCTTCACCTCTTGACGCCCTATGACTCCGGTGTCTTTTCAGGCGTGCTCGAGAAAGGCGGGCTCAAGGTCACCTCGCTGCCCCAGCTCTACGTCGATCTTCTGCATTACGAGCGCAAGGGGCCGGACCAGGCCGAGCATCTCCGCCGTGAGGCGATGGGGTTCTGAGCAGCGGTTTGAAAAGGGGGTGAGCCGATGAAGAAGAAGAAGGCGGCCAAGAAAAAGAAGAAGTAGGGGCTCGACCACCCCGATGAACGACCGTACGACACGACGTGGAGAGGAGGTGAGAGCGCACATGGCGAAGAAGAAGGCGGCGAAGAAGAAGAAGAAGTAGGCCGTCGTTTCTGGGGTGGGGGGTGGCGGCCTCCCACCTTGCAACTGGTCGGGAGGGGGCACAACCTGCCCCCTCCCGTTGTGCTTGTGCTTAAATGACCTTCGTGACCTTGCCGGCCTTCAGGCAGCGCGTACACACCCGAACACGCTGAGCCTTGCCGCCGATCCGGGCGCGCATGGACACGAGGTTCGGGAGCCAGCGCCGCCGCGTGAGCTTGTGCGCGTGACTGATCGTGTTCCCGACGGAGGGCCCTTTCCCGCAGATCTCGCACCGCTGAGCCATTCACGACTCCTTCGACGACGAAATGCTCTCGGAAGGCGAGCACTTCTTATAGCACGACCCCCGCGATGAAACAAAATAGCGCGCCGCCGCCGGGGCTGCGCACTCCGCTGCAGTTTCTCAAGGGTGTGGGCCCGGAGCGGGCCAAGCTCCTGGCCAAGAAGGAGCTGACGACCGTCGAGGACGCGCTCTTCTTCGTGCCCTTGCGTCACGAAGACCGCACGCGACTGACGCCCTTCCGGACGCTCCAGCCAGGCCAGGTCCAGACGTGCTCCGGGGTCATCGTGGGGCTGAGCCCGCCGCCGCCGCGACGCTTTCGCGTGCCGTTCACGGCGATGCTCCGGGACGAGAGTGGCTACGCCACCGCGAGCTGGTTCGGCGGCGGGTACCTTGGACGCGTGCTCAAGCGTGGCCAGCGGCTCGTGCTTCACGGCAAGGTGGTGCGCTACAAGGGCGCCATCAACCTCCAGCATCCGGATTACGAGGTCGTGGAGGCCGGTGAGGACGAGCGGCTACACACCGGCCGGCTGGTGCCCGTGTACTCCACGACCGAAGGCCTGCATCAACGCGCTCTCCGACGGCTCATGTGGAGCATCGTCGAGCAGTTCGCTGGCGGCGTGGCCGAGATCCTTCCCGAGCCGGCACGAACACGCCGGCGATTGGCCGCGCTGCCCGTGGCATTGCGCGACGCTCACTTCCCGGAGAATGAGAACGCGCTGGCGACGGCGCACCGCCGCCTCGCCTTCGACGACTTCCTGTTCCTCCAGCTCGGCCTGGCGATCCTGCGCTCGCGTACGACACGCGCGCGCGGCGTCGCGCTCAATCCGCCCGGCGATCTCGTGAGCCGGCTTCGGGCCGCGCTGCCCTATCGCCTCACCAGCGCCCAGGAGCGCGTATGGAGCGAGATCCGTCGCGACATGGCGGCGCCGTTCCCGATGCACCGCCTGCTCCAGGGCGACGTCGGGTCCGGGAAGACGGTCGTGGCGGCGCTGGCGGTGCTGACCGCCATCGAAGCGGGCTATCAGGCTGCGGTGATGGCGCCGACCGAGATCCTGGCCGAGCAGCACTTCATGACGTTCCGTCAGCTCCTCGAGCCGCTCGGCGTGACGGTCGCCCTTCTGACCTCGGCGTCACGTCCGCGTGAGCGCAAGGCGCGGCGGGCCGCTCTGGCTGCCGGCGAGATCGCGTGCGTGGTGGGCACGCACGCGCTGGTACAGGAGGGCGTCGAGTTTCGCCGTCTGGGCCTGGCCGTCGTCGACGAACAGCATCGGTTCGGCGTCGAGCAGCGGGCGCGGCTACGCGCAAAGGGCGAGCATCCGGATCTCCTGGTGATGACCGCCACACCGATTCCGCGGACGCTCGCCCTCACGCTGTACGGCGACCTCGACGTCAGCGTGCTGGACGAGATGCCCCCTGGACGCCAGCCCATCAAGACCGTCGCCCGCACCGAGTCCAAGCGAGCCGAGATCTACGAGTTCGTCCGCAAGCAGATCTCCGAGGGGCGCCAGGCCTACGTGGTGTATCCGCTCGTGGAGGAGTCGGAAGTGATCGACCTGAAGGCGGCGACGGACATGGCCCGCCATCTCCAGCAGGACGTCTTCCCCGAGCTCACCGTGGGGCTGCTCCACGGACGGCTCGGGTTCGAGGAGAAGGACGCGATCATGCGGCGCTTCAAGGCCGGAGAGATCCACGTCCTCGTCTCGACCACCGTGATCGAGGTGGGGATCGACGTGCCGAACGCCACGCTGATGTTGATCGAGCACGCGGAGCGCTTCGGCCTCTCCCAGCTCCACCAGCTCCGCGGCCGGGTCGGCCGCGGGCCGTGGAAGTCGTACTGCATCCTCCTTCACGCCGGCAAGCTCACCGAGGACGCCGAGCGCCGGATCGAGGCGATGACGCAGACCAACGACGGATTCAGGATCGCCGAGACCGACCTTTCGCTACGCGGACCCGGAGAGTTCTTTGGTACCCGCCAGTCGGGCTTGCCGCAGTTCCGGGTCGCCGATCTCTTGCGCGACGCCGCGATCCTCGAGGATGCGCGCATCGAAGCGCAGGGGATCATCGCCACCGATCCGGAGCTCAAGGATGACGCTCACCGTGGGCTGCGCGAGGGACTCCTGCAGCGCTGGCGCGGCAAGCTCGGCCTGGCAAGTGTGGGCTGAGGACAGCGTCCCGTGAGTTGCCGGCTCTGATCGGGCGAATGATCGATCGCGGCGAGAAATCGCGGCGGGGCACGGGCGTGGCGCCGCCCGGGTGCCCGTGCCCTGTTCAGTGAGAATCCTGGCCGGTGAGCTGAAGGGACGGCGGCTCACCACGCCGCGGGGGGCGGTCACGCGGCCGACGGCGGACCAGGTTCGGATCGCCCTGATGGACACACTGGCGCCGCGGCTACCGGGCGCCCGCGTCCTCGATCTCTTCGCTGGCGCCGGAGGCGTGGGGCTCGAAGCCCTGTCGCGGGGCGCCGTCCACACGACGTTCGTCGAGCGCGACCGCCACGCCGTGGCCGCGCTCCGCGACAATATCGCGTCGCTCGGTGTTCAGGACCGGGCGCGAGTTCTCGGCGAGGACGTCGCGCGAGCGCTCGATCGCCTCGTACGCGAGGGCGCCACCTTCGACGTCGTGTTCCTCGATCCTCCGTACGAGAGCAGCCTCGGGGACACCGCCCTCGACCGCGTCGGCGCGGGCAGTCTCTCGACCGTGCACGGTGTCGTGATCGCCCAGCATCTGACCAAGCGACCGCCCGTCACCGCGGGCGCGCTCGTCCCGTTCAGAACGCGCCGATTCGGGGAGACAACCTTGACTTTTTTTCGCAGCGCGGCCTACGATGCGGGGTCCCGAGCCGATCCGAGCGAGAGGATCTAGAGTGGCCAAGCGCGCCGTCTATCCCGGAATGTTCGACCCCGTGCACAACGGCCACGTCGACGTCATCCAGCGCAGCCTCCGGATCTTCGACGAGCTGATCGTCGCCGTCGTCGCCAACCCCGCCAAAGAGCCGCTGTTCAGCGTCGACGAGCGGCTCACGATGATCGACGAGGCGACCGCCGATCTCCGGAACAACTTCCGGATCGTCGCCTTCGACGGCCTGCTGATCGACCTGGTGGCGCGCGAGCGCGCCGACTGCATCGTGCGCGGCATCCGGGCCGTCTCCGACTTCGAGTACGAGTTCCAGATGGCGCTGATGAACCGCAAGCTGTCGAGCACGGTCGAGACCGTGTTCCTGATGCCGCACGAGAAGTACACGTACATCTCGTCACGCCTGATCAAGGAAGTGGCCGGCTACGGCGCGTCGGTGGGAAGTCTGGTGCCCGCCGGTGTCGAAAAGCGCCTCGCGGAAAAGTTTCCCCCCAAGTCGCCGGCCTGAGCCGGCGGAGGAGCTCGATGCCTGTATTCGCCGATCGCTTGAAGAGCCTTGCCCCGTCCTCGACGCTCGCCGTGCAGGCCCGCGCCCGTGAGCTGCGCGCCCGCGGCGTCGACGTCATCTCCTTCGGTGCCGGCGAGCCGGATTTCGACACGCCGGCCCGCATCAAGGACGCGGCGGTCGCTGCCATGCGTCTCGGTCAGACGAAATATACCGAGGTGGGCGGCATCGCCGAGCTCCGGGCGGCGGTCGTGGCCAAGCTGAAGCGTGACAACGGGCTCCACTACGAGCCGGCCGACGTCGTCATCTCCTGCGGCGCCAAGCACACGCTCTTCAACATCATGGTGGCCCTGCTCAATCCGGGCGACCAGGTGCTGGTGCCCAGTCCGTACTGGGTCTCCTATCCCGAGCAGGCGCGTCTCCTCGAAGCCGATCCGGTCGCCGTGACCACCGAAGAGGCCACGGGCTTCGATCTCGACCCGGCCCGGCTGCGGGACGCGGTCACGCCCCGGACGAAGATCATCGTCGTCAACAGCCCGAACAATCCGACGGGCGCCGTCTTCTCTCAGGCCGCGCTGGAGGCCGTCGCGCGCCTGGCCGTCGATCGCCAGCTCTGGGTCATCTCCGACGAGTGCTACGAGGCGCTGACCTTCGAGGGGCGCCACATCTCGATCGCCCAGCTCGGACCCGACATCAAAGCGCGCACGATCGTGGTCAATACCTGCTCGAAGGCCTATGCGATGACGGGCTGGCGGATCGGATACGCCGCCGGCTCGCGCGAGCTCATCCGCGCCATGACGAATGTCCAGAGCCAGGTGACGTCCAACCCGTCCTCGATCGCGCAATGGGCGGCGGTGGAGGCGCTCACGGGTCCCCAGGACGAGGTGGCCAAGATGGCGGGTGAGTTCGACCGCCGCCGGCGCCTCATCGTGGAGGGGCTCAACGCGCTGCCCGGCGTGAGCTGCGTCATGCCCAGGGGTGCGTTCTATGCGTTCGCCAACGTCGGCAAACTCTTCGGCAAGACGACGACGATCGGTGGCGCGACCCGGACCCTGCGAGGCTCGGCCGACGTCACCGAGTTCCTCCTCGAGCACGCCCGGGTTGCCGTCGTTCCTGGCGTCGACTTCGGCTCCGACGCCCACGTTCGTCTTTCGTATGCGACGAGCGCCGAGCTCATCCGCCAGGGCCTGAGCCGGATGGAGGCCGCCCTCCACCGCCTGGGGTGATCGACTCGGCCTGGACGCCGGCCCTCGACGCGGCGTCTGCGGCACCGCTCACCGTCGTCATCGGGCCCGGCGACGCCGGCAAGACGACGCTCGTCACGGCGCTCGCCAACGCGCTCTTCGATCGCGGCTTCTCGGTCGGCATCGTGGACGCCGACGTTGGTCAATCCGTACTGGGCCCGCCCACGACCGTCGGTCTCGGCCGTGTCACGCGCGCGCTCCAGCACCCGGGAGACGCTGACCTGATCGCGATGGCATTCGTCGGCGCGACATCGCCCGCGGCCAACCTCACCGGCACCGTCGTCGCCACGGGCCGCATGGTGACGCGCGCGCGTGCCCAGGGCATCGCCCGCGTTCTCGTCGACACCGGAGGCCTCATCGCCGGTGACCTCGGCCGTACGCTGAAGCAGGCGAAGATCGATCTGCTCGATCCCGACCTCGTGGTCTGTCTCGCGCGTGGCGGCGAGTGCGAGGCCGTGCTGCGGCCGTATCGTGTCGGGGCCCGCCCGCGTATCGTCCGCCTGGCGCCCTCACCAGCGGCTCGTTCGCGGAATGCCGAGATGCGCCGTCGCTACCGCGACGAGGCGCTCGCCCGCTACTTCGCCGGGTCGCAGCGCATCGTCCTTGACCTCCGCTCGGTCGTGCTCAAGCGTCCCGCCCTCTTCGCCGGCGAACCGTTGAACGCGGCGAAGCTCGCCGAGGCCGCCGCAGCCGTCGGTCACGACATCACCTGGGCCGAGCGCCGCGACACCGACACGGCGGTGCTGACCGAGACGACGCTCACGGCGAACGCAGCGCACCGACTCTCGCCCATCTTCGGAGGCGGGCCCGTGGTCGCCTACGCGCTCGACGATCTGATCGGCACGCTGGCGGGCGTGGACGACGCGGCCGGAGAGACCGCCGGCCTCGGGATCGTCCGGTCCATCGGGATCGATCCGCCGTCGCTCGAGCTGGAGACGCCGGTCGCGCCGGCGACGATTGCCGTGGTGACGATCGGCCGTGCGAAATTCTGATCGCGGAGTCCAGTGTCGAGCGGCGCGCCGCGCAAAGCGACCCGTAATGTCGGGGATCGCGTAAATGGGGGGGTTTGGGAGGGGGCACAGGAGTGCCCCCTCCCATGGAATGACTACTTGCTGCCGGACGGAGGCGTCGTCGACGATGGCGACGACGAGCTGCTGGAGCTCGAGCCGGCTGGCGGAGTGGTCGTCGTGCCCGAGCCGCTGCTCGAGCTCGAGCCGGTCGTCGTATCCGTCGAGCGCGACGGCGCACCCGGCGAGGCCGACGGCGTACGGTCCGTGCCAGGGCGCTCGCCGACGCGGTCGCTGCGCGACTCGCTGCAACCCGCGATCATCGTCGCGCCCAGGGCAACGGCGAAAACTGCGCTGAGCAACTTTTTCATTTCGGTCCCTCCTGTTGATGGCGATGTTCGCCGGTCTCTGCGGCTGCAATGCCAGTGCCACGTACCGAGTGCCCTGGTACACTAGGTCGCCTTTCATCTCGCACGCGCGGCACAGGAGATCCAACCGATGAAGATCGAAGGTGCTCACGACATTCCCGCGCCCCGGCAAAAGGTCTGGGAGGCGTTTCTCGATCCCGAGCGCCTCCGTCAGGCGATTCCCGGTTGCGAGAAGCTCGAAGCTCTCGGCAACGACGAGTTCCGGGCGGTCATGAAGATCGGCGTGGCTGCGATCAAGGGAACGTTCGAGGGCAAGGTCCGCCTCGCCGACCAGAAGGCGCCCGATTCGTATCGCCTGGCGGTCGAAGGCAGCGGCGGCCCGGGCTTCGTGCGCGGCGACACGATGATCACGTTGTCCGACATCGAGGGCGGCGGCACGCGCGTCGCCTACAACGCCGACGTCCAGGTCGGTGGGCTCATCGCCGGCGTCGGGCAGCGCATGCTCGGCGGCGTGTCGAAGATGATGGCCGACCAGTTCTTCGGACGCATGAGCCAGCTCCTGCAAGGCCAGGGATGAAGGCGGCCTTCTTCAAGGAGCACGGCGGTAGCGAGAAGATCCTCTACGACGACTATCGCGACCCCGCGCCCGGCGCGACCGACGTCGTGGTTCGGGTCGCGGCCTGCGCGCTCAATCACGTCGACATGCTGCTGCTCGACGGCCGCTTCCCGCCGCCGGAGGGACTTCCCCACGTCAACGGGTGCGAGGTGACCGGTGTCGTCGAGGCCACCGGCGCGGAGGTGAAGGGCCGGACGCGCGGCCAGCGCGTCATCATCTTTCCCGGCTTCTCGTGTGGCCAGTGCGAATACTGTCTCCGCGGCGAACGGACGGTGTGCACGCGCTACGGCTACCTCGGCGCCCACAAGGACGGCGGCTACGCCGAGCTGGTGAAGGCGCCGGCCGCCAATCTCCTGCCGTTGCCGGAGGCGATCTCCTTCGAGGCGGGCGCGGCGGTGCCGCTGGCCATGCTCACGTCGTGGCATGCACTGGTCGCGAAGGCCGACGTCCGCCCCGGCCAGACCGTGCTGGTGCAGGCTGCCGGCAGCGGGGTGGGGAGCGCCGCGATCCAGATCGCGCGGCTCTGCGGGGCCCGCGTCATGACCACGGTCGGCAGCGACGACAAGATCGAGTTCGCGCGGCGGCTCGGCGCCGAGCACGTGGTCAATTACCGCACGCAGGACTTCGTCGAAGAGGCGAAGCGGTGGACCGGCAAGCGCGGCGTGGACGTCGTCGTCGAGCACATCGGCGGCGACACGTTCGAACGCTCGACGTACGCGCTGACTCGCATGGGCACGCTCGTCACCATCGGCTCCCACGACACGCACTGGGGGCGCCTCGACCTTCGCCACGTTTACTCGAAGAACCTCCGTATCGTCGGGACGAACCTCGGGACGATCCTCGAGCTCCAGCAGGTCCTCGACCACGTCATGGCCGGACGTCTCGGGCCCGTCATCGACCGGGCGTTTGCGCTGAAGGACACGCGTGCCGCCGTGCAGCACGTGCTCGATCGCAAGAACAAGGGCAAAGTCCTCATCGTCCCGTGACGCTCGCCGGTCTCCTCGAACGCGCGACGCTGCGTCAGCCCCGGGCCGAGGCGGTCGTCGACGGCGCGGCCCGGCTGACGTATGACGAGCTCGATGCGCGGACCGCCGCGCTCGGCGGTGGGCTCGCCGACCTTGGCGTCGGTCGCGGCGACCGTGTGCTGCTCGTCCTCAAGAATCGCGTCGAGCACATCCTCGCCTACTGGGCGCTGCAGCGTATCGCTGCCGTCGCGACGCCGGTGAACTTCCGCCTCGCCGCGGGGGAGATCGACTACCTGCTCGCGGATTCCGGCGCGCGAATGGTCATCTTCGAGGCGGCCACGGCGGCGCCGGTCCTCGAAGCCGTGCGCGGTCGCGACGTGACCCTCGTCTACGTCGGCGATGCCGAGCCTCCCGGCGCGGTGAGATTCGACGAGCTGGCTGTCGGTGCCGAGGCGAGTGGGCGACGGTCGGCGCTAGCCTCGGGGCCGGAAGAGGCCGATCGCTCGCTGATTCTCTACACGTCGGGCACCACCGGACGCCCCAAGGGCGTCCCCAGAACCCACAGAAATCACGTCGCGGGCGCCGTGGCCCACGCGCTCCAGTGCGGCTACACCTGGGAGGAGCGCACGCTTGGCGTCATGCCGCTCTATCACACGATGGGCATCCACGCCCTCACCAGCATGGTGGCCGTCAACGGGTGCTTCGTCTGCCAGCCCGACTGGTCGCCGGGCGAGGCGCTTCGTCTCGTCGCGGCCGAGCGCATCAGCGCGCTCTATCTGATCCCGACGCTCTTCTACGACCTCGTCCATGCGCCGGAGCGCGCGAGCGCCGACGTCTCGTCGGTCCGCAAGCTCGGCTATGCCGGCGCCCCGATGCTGGCGCCCTTGACCGAGGCGTGCGTCAAGGCCTTCGCTCCCGAGGTCTTCGTCAATCACTACGGCTCGACCGAGATCTACACATTCTCGACTCGACCTGACGTCCACCTGAAGCCCGGGTGCGCGGGAAGGCCGGGCCTCAACTCCGTGCTGCGCGTCGTCACGCCGAGCACGGAACGGACGGTCGGTCCCGACGCAATCGTCCCCGCCGGCGAGAAGGGCGAGATCATCGCCCGCCTCGATTCGCCGGAAGCCTTCACCGGCTACTGGAACCGTCCCGATGCCGACGCCCGCGCGCTGCGTGACGGCTGGTACTTCACCGGTGACATGGGATACCTCGACGCCGACGGCGAGCTCTACGTGGCGGGCCGCGTCGACGACATGATCATCAGCGGCGGTGAGAACATCCATCCGATCGAGGTCGAGGAGGCGCTGGCCCGTCATCCCCAGGTGCGGGACGTGGCCGTGGTCGGCGAGCCCGACGAGCGCTGGGGTGAGCGCGTCGTCGCCTTCGTGACGCCGGCGTCGCCCGGCCTCACCGCCGAGGTGCTCGATCGCTACTGCCGCGAGACTTCGCGGCTGGCCAGCTTCAAGCGGCCCCGGCGATTCGTGTTCGTGGCCGAGATCCCGAAGACGGCGTCGGGTAAGATCCTGCGCCGCCTGCTCCGCGAGGGGAGATACACGGAGATGGCGCGATGAGCGAGTTCCTGCGGGTGGAGCGGAAGGGCGCGATCGCCACGGTGTGGATCGACCGCCAGCCGAAGATGAACACGATGACGGTGGCCATGCGCAACGAGTTCCCCGCGCTGTTCATGGACCTCGACCGTGATGACGCGGTCCGGGTGGTCGTGATCCGGGGCGCCGGTGGCAAGGCGTTCAGCGCCGGCGGCGACGTCGCCGAGTTCCTCACGCTGGCGCCGGCCGACCTCGAGCTGTGGGGCGACACGCTGAGCTGGGCCGAGCGGTGCCGCAAGCCCGTCATCGCCGCCATCGACGGCTACGCGATGGGCGCCGGCCTCGAGCTCGCGCTGGCCTGCGACTTCCGGATCGCCACGCGCCGCTCTGAGTTCGCGTTTCCCGAGGTTCGTCTCGGCATGATCCCCGGCAGCGGCGGTACCCAGCGAGCGATTCGATTGATCGGGATGACGCGCGGCAAGCTCTTCATGATGACAGGTCAGCGCATTCCGGCCGAGCGCGCCGAGGCCTGGGGCCTGATCACTCAGTGCGTGGCCGACGACACGCTGGACGGAGCGGTCGATGCGCTCGCCGGCGAGCTGGCCGAGCGGCCTCCGCTGGCGCTTCGTACGCTGAAGACCGTGCTCAACCGCGGTGCCGACGCTCCGCTGGAGACCGCGCTCGAGCTGGAGCGCAAGGCGTACGCGTGGCTGCGCTCGACTCACGACTACGAGGAGGGCGTGAAGTCGTTCGTCGAGAAGCGCCCGCCACGGTACCGGGGGCGATGATGGCACCGCCCTTCGGCCTGATCCTCGCCAACCGCGCCGTCGTGCTCGGCGTCATCAAAGCGCGCGATCTCCTCGACATCGCCGTGGCGGGGGAGCAGTCGCAAGCCTTCGACACGATGTGGGTGGGCGACAGTCTGCTCGCCAAGCCGCGTCTGGAGGCGGTCTCGCTGCTCTCGGCCCTGGCCGGGGTGACGTCGCGCGTGCGCCTCGGCGTCGGGTGCCTGGCCACGTTCGTCCATCGCCATCCGGTGCTCTTCGCCCAGCAGTGGGCGAGCCTGGACCAGCTCTCGAACGGACGCGCCTGGCTCGCGGTCTGTCTCGGCGGGCCCGACGAGCAGTCGAAGGCTCAGGCCCTTGAGCACAGCGTGATGAACGTGAACGCGAGCGAGCGTGTCGGGCGGCTCGAGGAAGGCATCGTCATCCTGCGCAAGCTCTTCGCCGAGAAGAACGTCGCTCACGCCGGCCGGTTCTACCGCTTCGAGGGCGTGACAGTGGAGCCGAAACCCGTGCAGCAGCCCTGTCCGATCTGGATCGCGAGCAATCCCACCGGACTCACGTGGAAGGGCGGGGCGAGCGCCTCCGAGGCCGTCGTGGAGCGCTCGTTCCGGCGGGTCGCCCGGTACGCGGACGGCTGGATGAGCAACAAGCTCAGCCCCGATGAGTTCCGCCGTCAGTTCGAGCGGATCAAGGCGATGGCCCACGAGGAGGGCCGCGATCCCGCTCGCCTCGGCGGCGCCCTCTACCACAACATCAACATCAACGAGGACCGCCAGGCCGCGCTCGTCGAGTCGAAGAAGTTCCTGGATAGCTACTACACCTCCAACTTCAGCGCCGCCTTCGTCGAAGGTTGGACGGTGGCCGGCGGCCCCAAGCAATGCGTCGAGCAGCTCCGCGCGTACCTCGACGCGGGGCTCGGCCACATGGCGCTCCGGCTGACCTCGTGGGATCAGCGCGGTCAGCTCCAGCGCTTCCTGAACGAAGTGGCGCCGGCGTTCGCCTGAGGAGAAAGGAGCCGGGATGCTGCAGGGCATCGATCACATCGTCATCGCCGTTGTCGACCTCGCTGTCGCGAGCCGCAATTACGAGGGCCTCGGCTTCACGGTGGTGCCGGGCGGGCGGCACCCCGTCGGGACCCACAACGCGCTGATCGCGTTCGCCGACGGCGCCTACATCGAGCTGATCGCGTTCTACGAGAAGAATACCCAGCACAAATGGTGGGAGCCCCTCCAGCAGGGCGGAGGCCTGGTCGACTTCTGCATGCAGACCGACGACCTGATGGCCGACACCGCCGCCTTCCGCAAGGCCGGCGTGGACATCGACGATCCGTCGCCGCTCTCGCGGGTGCGGCCCGACGGCTATCAGCTCAAGTGGGTGCTCTCGATTCCACGCGGTGTCTATCGCGGTGTCGCGCCGTTCCTGATCCAGGACGAGACGCCCCGCGAGGAGCGCGTGCCACGCCAGACGCGCCACGCCAATGGGGTGACGGGCATCGGTACGGTCACGGTGGCGGTCGATGACGTCGGCCGCGTGGCCGGTTGGTACACGAAGGTGCTCGGCAAGCCCGGCCAGCGCATCGTCAGCGAGGAGCTCAGGGGTACCGGTCAGCGGTTCGTCATCGGACCGCACACGCTGGATTTCGTCGCGCCGGACGCCGCCAGCAGTCCACTGAAGTCCTGGCTCGCCACGCGGGGCGCCTCGCCCTACGCGGCGACGCTGTCGACGCCGGGTGCACGCGGGGGCCTTCTCGACGAGTCGAAGACTCTCGGCGCCCGCCTGGCTCTTGCCTAGCTCTGCTCCGGTGCCGAGCGAGCGTAGCGAGAAGGGATGGATGACATAGCGGCCGATTGCGTTCTCGTCAACGGCCACATCGTGACGCTCGATCCGGCTCGGCCGCGGGCGACGGCGCTCGCCATCGTGAGCGACCGCATCGTCGCCGTCGCCGGCGACCGCGAGATCCGCCGGTTACGCGATCGACGGACGAGGGTCGTGGATCTGCGGGGCGCCACGGTCGTGCCGGGGCTCGTCGATGCCCACGCCCATCTCGACCGCGAGGGCCTGAAGTATCTCTATCCGTCGCTCGCGCGCTGCCGCTCGATCGCCGACGTCCAGGCCGTGATCCGTCGGCTCGCGAGAGCCCGGCCGCGCGGCGAGTGGATCGTGACCATGCCGGTGGGCACGCCGCCCTTCTATCTGGATGCGCCCGGG